>Ga0164292_10001242_pt1 | contig 20475 bp, 25 predicted proteins | sample GEODES117metaG_FD_111486 | JGI IMG/M metagenome (GOLD analysis project Ga0164292, IMG submission 111486) | Eutrophic lake water microbial communities from Lake Mendota, Wisconsin, USA - GEODES117 metaG | ecosystem: Environmental > Aquatic > Freshwater > Lake | place: USA: Lake Mendota...
AGTTCCGGTTCCACGCCGGCAACCCGCTGCCCCACGATGTGGTCATCGTCGACGAGGCGAGCATGGTGGACGTGCTCATGATGGATGCACTCGTTGCCGCGCTGCGTCCGTCGGCGCGACTCATCGTGCTCGGGGATCCCGACCAGTTGGCGAGTGTCGATACGGGGTTCGTGCTCGGCGATGTCGCCCGTGCCGCCCGCGCGGCCGGTGGGGCGCACGCCGAGTCTCATGGCGAAGGCCTCGCGAACGACTACGCCCGCCTGTCCGGTGGCGACGCGTCGTGGTTGCAGCCACAGCCGCATGTGGGCGCGCTGCGCGATGCCGTGGTGCGGTTGCGGGTGTCGTATCGCTTCGGAGCGCGCCCCGGCATCGGTGCGCTGGCGCGCGCGACGCAGGAGGGGAATGCCGACGCGGTGCTCGCCGTACTGGCCGACGACACGTTCGCCGACGTGTCGCTGGATGTGGCGTTGGAGCGCCGCGCATCCGTTTCTGCCGCGACGGCGGAGCGGATGCTCGGCCCGCTGGTGCCTTGGCTGCAGGCCTATCTCGACACGAGTGCGCCCGCCGCAGCTCTCGACGCCCTCGGTCGCTTTCGCCTGTTGTGCGCCCTGCGCGAGGGAGAGCACGGGGTGACCGGCCTCAACACGCTCGTCGAGCAATGGTTGGTGCGGGAGGGGCACAGCGTGGATGGCTGGTACGACCACCGGCCGGTGCTCATCACGGCGAACGACGCCGGCATGCGGCTGTTCAACGGGGACGTGGGCATGACGCTCGCCGTGGACGGCGTGCCGATGGTGCATTTCCCGCTGCCCGGTGGCGGCGTGCGATCGTTGCCGCCGGCGCGCCTGCCCGCGCACGAAACGGCGTGGGCGATGACAGTGCACAAGTCACAGGGTTCGGAGTTCGATCACGTGCGCCTCGTGCTTCCGGCGGCCGACAACCGGCTGCTCACCCGGGAGTTGTTGTACACGGGGGTGACCCGCGCCAGGCAATCGGTGTCGATCGTGGGGAGTGCAGAGATCATCCGTACTGCCACGCAGCGCACGGTGGCCCGCGCCTCGGGGTTGGTGGCGCTGCTGTCCTGACACGCGGGTTCGCGGGGCGCATCCCTCGGCGGTAGCTTCGGAGGACCGCAGCCCCGCTCAACAGTGGCGGCGTTGGCGACGTTTCGTAGGTGTCCGTAGCTGTTCGTAGGTGACTGTCCCGCACGTTCATACTCTTCTTGCCTCCCGCATGAAACGCCCCAATCTCTCCCGGACGTTACGGTGCGCCGTCGGTACCGCGCTCACCGTGCAGGCCATGCTCCCGCTGGTCGCGGGTGCCCAGGGTGAAACGCCCTTCCTCCGCGTCCGTGTGGACGAAGCCCGGAATCGTGCGCTGCTCGACATTCCGGCCAACCAGCTGAACCGGGATTTCCTGCACCAGGTTTCGCTGAGCACCGGCCTCGGTAACGGCGCGCTCGACCGGGCGCAGTCGGGGCCCGACGGTATCGTCCGCCTCGAGCGGCGTGGAAACCGCGTGCTCATGGTGCGCGACAACTTCGGGGTACGCGCTCCGCGTGGCGATGCGGCCAATCAGCGCGCCGCCATCGACGCCTATCCGCGTTCCATCGTGGGCTCGCTGCCGATCGAGAAGGACACGGCGGGGGTGCTCACGGTCGATGCGACCTCGCTGTTCCTCGCTGACGCCTATGGCGTGGCCGACGTGCTCCGCGCCGGTGGGAGCGTGGGCGGGACGGCCGCGGGCGCTGGTGTGGGGTCGTACCGGGTCGACGCCTCGCGCAGCTACATCGACGGTACGCGCACCAAGGCGTTTCCGCGCAACTCGGAAGTGCATGCGGTGCTCACCTTCGTGACTGACCAGCCCTCGCGCGGCCGTGGTATCATGGCGCCGGATGCGCGCGCGCTCACGTTCGAAGAGCACCACTCGTTGGTGATGCTCCCGGACACTGCGGGGTATCGCCCGCGCAACTACGATCCGCGGTTCGGGTACGGCGGGGTGAGCTTCTTCGATCTGTCGCAGGGGCTCGATGGCAACTACCGCGGCGGGTTCATCAACCGCTGGCGTCTCGTGCCCAAGGATCCGGCGGCGTACGCCCGTGGCGAGTTGGTGGAGCCGGTCACGCCCATCACCTACTACCTCGACCCGGCCATCCCCGCCCCGTATCGCGAAGCCTTCCGCGAGGGTGGCAACTGGTGGGCGAAGGTATACGAAGCCGCGGGCTTCAAGAACGCCTTCCGCGTGCTCGACCTCCCGCCCGACGCCGATCCGCGCGACGTGCGCTACAGCGTGCTGAATTGGGTGCATCGCACCAACCCGGGGCCCAGCTACGCGGGGAGCCTCGAGGATCCGCGCACCGGCGAAATCATCCGCGCGATGATCGCCATGGACACGTGGCGCTCGCTGGTGGACTACAACATCTGGGCCGGCACGGTCCCCGCGTCCGGCGCGAATGGTCCGAACGTGGACGCCGAGACATTCGCCATGTCCCGCCGCCGTCAGCACACCGCGCACGAGATTGGCCACTCGCTCGGCTTGCAGCACAACTACATCGCGTCCACGCAGGGCCGCGCGAGCGTGATGGAGTATCCGTTCCCGTTCATCACGCTCGACGCGAACGGCCGTCCCGACCTGCGCGATGCCTATCGCAAGGGCCCCGGCGCGTGGGACACGCTGGCCATCCGTCTGGGCTACACCTGGTTCCCCGATCCGAGTGCCGAGCGCACGGGGCTCGACAAGATCATGAAGGATGGGATCGCCAAGAACGTCCGCTACATCAACGATCGCTATGCGAACGCGAACGGCTCGATCCCCTTCGTGACGCGCTGGGAGGAAGGCGCCACGCCGTTCGAAGGCGTGCAGCGTACGGCGGGGGTGCGTCGCGTGCTCATCGACAACTTCGACGAGCGGGCCATCAAGCCCGGCGAGCCGATGCATCTGCTCAACATGCGGTTCGCGCATGTGTACCTGCATCACCGCTATTCGCTCGAAGCGCTGTCCAAGTACATCGGCGGGATGGACTTCACCTTCGCGTTGCGTGGCGACGACCAGAAGCCCACGTCGGTGATTCCGGCGGCCGATCAGCGCAAGGCGCTGGGGATGTTGCTCGACGCCATTTCGCCGAAGGAGCTCACGGTCCCGGAGAAGGTGCAGCGTCTCATTCCGCCGCCGCCGCCGGGCTTCAACACCGATCAGACGTGGATCACCGGCAGCGGTGACACGATGTTCGACGCCATCACGCTCGGTGGCGGACTCGCGACCGAAGTGATCGGCTACATCCTCGATCGTGACCGCGCGGCACGGGTGGTGCATACGGCGGCCACCGATGCGAAGGCGCTCACGCTCACCGAAGTCACCGACGCCATCGTGCAGCGCACGTGGGGCGCGGCGCTGCCGGTAAACCCGTCGGAGCGCGCGCTACTGCGGGCCTCGCAGCGTGCCGCACTCGACATCCTGCTCGACCTGGGCGGTGATGCCCGCGCGTTGCCCGATGTCCGCGCGGCCGCGGTGCAGGCGCTCAAGCAGATCGAGGCGCGGCTGGCGAAGGCGGTCACCACCGACGCGGCCCAGCGGGCGCACATCGCGGCGGCGCTGGTGGATCTCGACCGGTTCTTCGACGGCGACGATGTGCCGGCCAAGCGTCCGCGCTTCCCGGTGATCACGCTGCCGTGGCCGTAAGCCGCTCCTGGCGGTAGAGACACAGAGAAGGGGAGGCGCAGGGACAGTCCCCGCGCCTCCCCTTCTCCGTCCCTTCTGCCGTTACCGCGCCTCGCGCGCCAGCCGCAGCAGCGCCCACAGCACCCAGGCGCCGCTCACGATGTGCATGATCTCGGTGGCCACGACGGTGGTGAGCGTGAACAGCTCCGCCCCTTCCATGTAGGGCTCGTAGGCGGCGGCCACCGGCCCCACGCCGTACACGCCGATCACGATGGTGGCGACCACGGTGAACCAGCGTACCGCGTGCTCGGTGTAGCGCGCGAGCAGCCAGTACACGAGGCCGGCCAGCACGGCACCGATCACGCTCGCCGCGATGGTCTCGGTATAGCCGATCGTCATGCGACCGTAGCGCAGGGCGGCGTAGTGCACGCCCACATTGGACATCGTGCTCCCCACGGCCGCCACCACGGTGGCGAGGGGGACTTTGCGCAGCACGACGCGATCGTCGGGATTGAACCAGAAGCTCATGGCGCCAACCTAACGGGGACGCCAAGCCGGTCGTTCCGAGCCGGTCGTTCCGAGCCCGTTGGGCGGGAACGACCGGCTGCTGGCTGCTTTAGGGCGCGGCCGGTGCCAGCTGGCTTTCGATGAACCGGGTCTGGAGGAGCGCGTCGTGCGACCGGCCGTGCGGGTCCTGTCGCGCGCGGATGGCGTTCACCATCTCTAGCGCCGACTGCGTGACCGGTGGGTGCTGGGCGTCGCTTTCGCCCAGCGGAGTCACCCGATCGCCCCACCGCACGAGCAGCGAGCCGAAGGTGAGCCCCCCGCCGAAGCCGGGCATGAGAATGAGGCTGCCGGGCTTCACGCGTCCTTCCCTGAGGGCGTCTACCAGGCTCACCGGCACCGTGGCGGCGCTCATGTTGCCGTACCGCTGCACGGTGAGCATCACGCGCTCCATGGGCACGCCGGCGTACTTGGCCACGGCCTCGATGATGCGCAGGTTGGCCTGGTGCGGCACCACGAGGTCGATGTCGTCGGCGGTCACCCCCGCCGCCTGCATCACCCGCCCGCAGGCGTCGCTCATGCCGTGCACGGCGCGCTTGAAGATCGCCTGCCCGTCGAAGTCCCAGAGGGTGTCGCCGTAATGCAGGTCGCCGTTCACGTACGAGCACCCCATGCCGCGGACGCGCAGCGTCTGGCGCGCTTCGGCGTCGCAGCCGAGGACCGTGCCGATCACGCCACTCGGCGTGTCGCTCGCCTGCAGCACCACCGCCGCCGCGCCGTCGCCGAAGAGCACGGCCACGTTGCGGTTGCTCCAGTCCATGAAGGGGCTGATGTACTCCACGCCGATCACCAGCGCGTTCTGCACCATGCCGCTCTGGATCATCGCCGTGGCGCTCGACAGCCCGTACAGGAAGCTCGTGCAGGCGGTGTTCACGTCCATGGCGGCCGCGCGTGTGGCGCCAAGCGCGAACTGTACGCCGGAGGCCGAGTTGGGCACCTGCTCATCGGGGGAGCAGCTGCCGTACACGATGAGCTCGAGCGCGCTCGCGTCGAGCCCCGCGCAGGCCAGGGCACGTCGGCTCGCCAGCGTGGCCATGTCGATGGCGCTCACGTGCGAGATGCGGCGCTCCTTCATGCCGGTGCGCTGGAGGATCCACTCGTCCGACGTCTCGAGGAACGTGGACAGGTCGTCGTTGGTGAGGACGGCGGAGGGGAGGCCTTCGCCCCAGCCGGTGATGGCGGCGTAGCGGGTCACGGATAGAGTCGCCGGAAGGTGAGGCACCCCAGCGGGGAGACGACGGGGGGCGTGCGGGAACGCTACGGGCGGGGATCAACGGGGACAAGACGGGGGTAGGGTACCGGCGCGGCGGGGCCGCCTGTCCGTGTGCCGATCCCGGCGGCCGGTGTCGGGCGAAACTGCCGTCCCGATGGCCCCGTAGGAGACGCAGCGGTCCCTTTCCCCAATGACGAGGAGTCGTGGATGTTCAAGAAGTTCGCCGCCGAAGCACTTGGTCTTAGCGACATCGGCATCATCGTGTCCCCCAAGGACTACGACAAGGTCGACGCCGACGACTACCTGTTCCACGAGGACCAGGAGCGCATCTTCTTCCTCATCAAGAGCAAGAAGGACGAGTACTGCTTCACGAACTACGCGCTCATCCATGTGGACGGCGAGTCGGCGATCTCGAGCAAGCGGGTGATCAAGCGCTACGACTACGCGCAGTATCCCATCGCCCACGTGACCATCGAGACCGCGGGCACGATCGACCTCGACATCGAACTCAAGTTCCGCATCGGCGAGCATGTGTTCAGCATCGACGTGCGCAAGGATCACATCGAGCAGCTGAAGGACATCTACAAGGCGCTGCACACCATCGGGAAGCTGCAGCGACTCGACGAGCAGGGCCGCGCGCACGCGATGTCGGCGGCGTCGGTGCTGGGCTCGATGCTCAAGATCAACGGGGCCGTGGAGCCGGCCACCGTGGCCTCACACTATCGTACGGTGCTCGAGGAGCTCAACGACGCGGTGCTGCAGCGTCACCTGCGCAAGGACTTCAGCGCCGTCTTTGAGAAGTACATTCACGCCTAAGGGACACTGAACGCTGAAGACCGACAGCTGAAAGCTCCCCCGCAGGTCGCCGCGATCTGTCAGCGCAAAAACCGCCGCGCCACCTGCTCCAGCCGGTCGTCGCCCGCTTTCTCCGCTTCCTGCAGCATCACTTCGACGTACGGCTTGAGGCCGGGCTCGCCCCAGTAGTATCCGGTGGCGCGCTCGGCCAATTCCGTTTCCCCCACGCGCGCCGCTTCGAGCAGTGCCCGCGCGGCGATGCGGTCGTAGTCGGGATCAGTTTTTTCGGGGAGACCGTAATTGCGGCGCGGCTTCTCGCCCTCGGCGTCGTCCCGCAGAAATGCCATCGACATGGGGCCTCCGACAGTGGTGGAACCCTGAAAGCTAGCGGGTTCGAGCGACCGCTGGCAGCAGTTTGGTGATCAGGCGTGTCGATTCGTCCCTCTTGCGGGGCACTCGGCGCGACTGAACGTTAGGCTGCAATCTCTGCAGTCCAATCCCGACGCCGTGATCAGTGCTGCGCACGTGGAATGCCAGTGCAGATCAGGATTTGGAACGGGTGTGTGGGTACGGCGGGCGGTCTGATTAGACTGCAGGAACATGCTGTCGAATCCCTGCTGTGCAGTGATCGCCCGCAGTCCAATACTCGTTAGGCTGTCTAGCTGCTACCACTACGAGGTCTCTGCATCTTCTATTCAACTTCAAAGCAGGAATGGAATTGACCGAAACCGACGGAATCAGCGAGCCGGAAGCAGCGCGACTCATTCAGCGCGCGGCGGAAATTGACGCGACCGATTCACCTCTCACCGCTACGCAGCTGCGCGAAGTCGCACTGGAGTCGGGAATATCTTCCGCTGCATTCGAGCGAGCTCTTTCGGAGATGCGGACGGAGGATGGAATATCGCGAGAGGTCGCCGCCGCCAAGTCGGATCGAGCAGCGACGGTATTCTGGAAAGGCAGAACTGGCGCTGCTCTTCTCGGCGTGCTGCTCTTCGCCGTGGCGGTGCTGGCATATGGCAACCGTTCCGAGCGCACGACGCCGAGCTTGGACGCGCTGCAGGACGCGACGATCAAGCTTACTTGTCTGTCAGAGGGCGATGCCGCTGTGCTTGCGCGCGATTACCTGCCGAAGGGGGCGAGTACACTAAAGTGGAATGCTGTGCGAGAGCCAGGTATCCTCTATATGCATGCGCCCGCACAGTCGATTAGTCAGTTCAAGGAGCGGCTTGCTGCTGCGGAGAGCGACGGCGCTACCATTTGTTCGGCTCGGCCAAGCAAGTAGCATCCCTCGGCACATGATCCGCCCGCGCCTAACGTTTCGCTGCTGCCGACAGCGACGGTTTGGGTGCGCCGTGTAACTGCGGCGCTGGCGCGCCTCCGTTCACGGCTGTTTGTTGATAGTCGCTGCAGCAGAGCGCAGCGTTGGGCAGGCATTCCAATCCAATGGTGAGAAGACTCCTCGTCCCGCTCTGTGCGCTAGTGGTATGCATCGCTCCGCTCGGGGCGCAGTCATCCGCTGGTTCCGCGATTGGGTTCGTTCGCCAGCTCTATGGCGACATTTCGTGCGAGGCGGTGATGGAGGAGCCCCGCTGCCCCGCGGGTCGCGACCTATCCCAAATGTCGCGACGTCAGCTCGCTCGCTACTTCGACAGCCGCCTGGTTGATCTCTGGCTTCGCGACCGAGAGTGCGTGACACGCAATCGCGAGATCTGCAATCTCGATTTCGCGCCGCTCTGGGACTCGCAGGACCCTGCGGGCGCAACGGTTCGCGTGCTGGCCGGCGATAAAGAGAATCGGGTGATCGCGGAAGTTCGACGACCCGCGAGTACGGACGTGGTGCGGTTGCAGTTCGAGTTGGTCCGGCACGCGGCCGACTGGCGGATTCGGGATGTTTCGAAGCCCGGCGCTTGGTCGCTCGTCAACCTGCTTTCCCGACGTCGCTAGCTAGGCGATGGACTGTTCAGCGTGCCTAACGGGTCGCTGCTGCCGACGGGGCGAATCAAGGAGCGCGACAGGCTCACTGCGTTCGCCTGTCGCATTGTTATCAGGCCCCGCGGCAGAACTTTGCGTTCGGCAGATTCTAACCTTCCAGAGACAGCTTCGAATGACTGGTCGCGACACGAATGATGAGCGCTGGCTCAGCGAGGGTGAAGCGGCGGACTTCCTTCGTCACGCTAGCCAGTTCGACGCGGGACACGTCGTAAAGCTTCGCCATATTCGCGAGGCGGCACTTGAGGTGGGCCTGAGCGCTGATGCGGTCGCCGCCGCCGCCGAAGACATGTTCGAGCATGGAACGGATCATGCGCGGCCTGACTGGGTTCGCATGTGTCTGATCGGCGTTCCAAACCGCACGGGTGCGCAGTTCTGGTACCACCTATTGTGCACGGCCGGCCTAGCCAGCGCGGCGGGCGCGATGCACTTACCCTCTGTGCTGTCACCCTCAGTCGGTTTCGCTGCCAGTCTATGGTTTTTCGGATGTGCTGCTATCTCATCCAAGGCGATTCGATGGATGGACGAGCATGCCGCATGGATCGGCCCTTCGCGCGAGTGAGCACTGCCGAACGAGACGTTGCTGCTGACAGCGCGATGTCGTGTGCGGTAGGCGGTCGCCGTGCTGGCGCACGCCGCCCGCACGGCCGCACTTTGTTGGATGCGCTGCAGCAGAACGCAAAGCGTTCGGCTGCAGACCAAACTTGGAGGAGTGAAGTCTTATGAGTGTGCTTACCGCGCTGTTACTCGCTGTTTCGTGGATCACCACGCCCGGCCAGCCGCGATCATGTCGAGATTCGGTGAACGTCGTCACGGATGCGTCGGTCGAGCGGGTGGGCCCTCCGGGGAGTGACTCCCTAGTCCGGTTGCTTCCTCGTTTCCGAGGGCCGGAGTTCCCGGCTGACTTACGCGCGCTTCGCCAAGGTAGCGTGACGGCGCGCTTCGTAGTCGACAGCTCCGGACGCGTGATGAAAGGCACCGTGCTGATCCTCTCAGAATCCGATCGAGGTTTCGGTCGGAGCGTCTGCCAGTTCCTCGAGCAACAGGCGCGCTTTGAGGTGAGACCCGTAGACGGCAAGAAGCCGAGGATCGAGGTCAGGAACGCCCCATTCCTGTTCCAGATAGGCGCGTAGTCGCTGTACCGAACGTATCGCTGCTGCCGACGGGGCTGGCGGAGGACTGCGACTGGCTCGCTTCGCTCGCCTGTCGCATTGTTGTGAAGCCCCGCGGCAGAGCTTTGCGTTATGCGGCTGACGCGGTGATCGTTCCGGTGGCTAGCGAGAACTACGCCAATGGCTTATAGTTCTACATGCGCTTCATCGAGTCGCCGGTCTTCACTACCAGTCTCCGTCGGCATCTTGATGACGAGCAGTACCGTGCGATGCAGGCCGCGCTGACTCTGCGCCCCGAGCAGGGAGCGCTCATTCCTGGCGGCGCTGGCCTGCGAAAGCTGCGCTGGGGCGCGGAAGGGCGTGGAAAGCGCGGCGGTGTTCGCACGATCTATTACTGGGCCGTCGATGACGACCTGTGCTACATGGTGTACATGTACGCGAAGAACGAGCAAGGCGATTTGTCGCCGACACAGATCCGCGCATTGGCTCGCGTGGTACGCGAGGAGTTCACGTGAAAGCAGAAGCCTTCGAAGAGCTGTTGACCAGCGTTCGCCAGCACGGTGAAATCCGCCGCGGTGAGCGCAAGCCGTCACGTTCGCGCACGTTCAAGCCGACCGATGTGAAGGCGGTGCGCGCCGATCTCGGCCAGTCGCAATCGGAATTCGCGCTCATGATCGGCGTCAGCGTGGCCACGCTCCGAAATTGGGAACAGGGGCGCCGGATGCCAGACGGTCCCGCGCTCGCGCTTTTGCAAGTGGCCGCCCACAATCCGGCGGCGGTCGTCGAAGCCTTGCATCGTCCGCGGCGTCGCGGCGCCGCATAACGATGCTTGCTGCAGACGGGCTATTTCGGAAGCGCGCTCCGTGCGCATCTTACTTGGAGTGCCCGCTGCAGAAGCGGGGCGTTATGGCCACGCGGTCCGGCATTGCCGAATCCGGCCGAATTCGCCATCCTCAATTTCATGGTCGATAAATCTCCCGCCCTCGAATCCCTCACGGCACAGGAGCGCATCGTGCTCATGGGGCGCCTGTGGGACAGTCTCGATCCCGCTGCTGCCGCGCCGCTGTCTCCAGCGCTCGCGGCTGAGCTCGCGCGCCGCGAGGCGGAAGCCGACGCGGACCATGATGCGGGCATCTCGTGGGACGCACTCCGCGACGAGCTGCAGGCGCGACTGCGCTGAGCGCCGCGCTGATTGTCCGCGCCCAAGCGCGCGCAGAGATTGACGAGGCCTTTGAATGGTACCGCGTGCGGTCACCGCAAGCGTCAACGGACTTTCTCGCCGTGGTTGACGAGGCACTCCGTGAAATTGCGGAAGACCCCGAACGCTTTCCGGTGGTGTCTGGCCAACTCCGCCGAATCGTACTCCCGCGGTTTCCGTACGCCGTGTACTACAAGATCTATCCGCGCACGATTAGCATCGTCGGCGTCATTCACGGGCATCGTCACCCGGATACCTGGCTCGCGCGCGCGGGGCCATAACGAAACGTTGCTGCTGTCAGCGCAATGCGGGTGTCCGGCAGGCGGTCGCCGTGCTGGCGCACGGCGCCCGTCCGGCCGCACTTTATGTGATGCGCTGCAGCAGAACGTAAGGCGTTCGGCGATCGGAGGGGAGTCAGGCGTGGTGACCGTGCGTGAGTATGCTCCGGCGGATCGAAAGCCGGTCTTGGCCGTGTTCCAGAGCAACGTGCCGGAGCACTTCGCGGCGTCCGAGGAGGCGTTCCTCCGCAAGACAATGGCGAGCCCCGACGGCCCGCTGTTCGTGGTCGTCGAGGCGGAGGAAGTGGTGGGCTTCGGCGGGTACGAGGTGTCCGACCACTACAACCAAGGGGTGCTGGTGTGGGGGATGGTCCGGGCCGACCGCCACAAGCGGGGACTGGGCCGGTTGCTGCTCACCCACCGGCTGGAACACGTGGCGGCGGCCGGGAACCGGCCCCGGTGGGTGGTGGTGGACACCACGCCGCACATCGCTGGGTTCTACGAGCGGTGTGGGTTCGAGGTGGTCGCCCGGTGGCCCGGCGGATACCGGGTCGGTTTCGACCGGGTGGACCTGCGGTTGGAGTTGACCGACGCGGTGGTCGCGGGGGTGTTGCAGCCAAGGCACGCCGAACCAGGCGCTGCAGCAGACCCCTGTCCATAGGTTGTTCGTGACGCTCAGGCTCCTGTGGCGGGGCTGTTGAGCTTGGTCGTTAGCCAGTCTGGCGGCATGAAGGGTGGGCGGTAAGGATTGGGACAGACGTTTCAACCATGGAGGCCGGAATGACCAAGACCGTGCTGTTGCTCGGGATGGTTGGCGCGCTCCGCAGCGTCGCGCCGTCGTTGTCTCACGAAGCTGTGGTGCGACCACCGCTCCTCGTCCGAGACACGACCTCGGCGGTCGCTCTTGAGGTGCGCCGACTCGATTCGCTCGCCACGGCCGAGTGTATCCAGCGCGTGGCGGAGCGCTCGGGCTTTCAAGCATGGCCGGAGGTCGAGCCGGTAGACGCGCGAGTCGTAGGGCGCCAATGGGTTCGCCAAGCAGACGGGACAGGGAGCATCGAGGCGCTGAAGACGATTCTGCGCGTCGGCCTTGACAGTGTCCATGTGTGGGCGCGGCTGTCACGCGCGCCCGACGATCGTACGCTGAACGCCGGTGTTGGTACGGCGCGTCAGATTCTCACCGAATGTCCCCGCAAGCGTACTCGGTTGCCGGTGCCCCCGACCGGTGCTGAGGCGCGGTAGCCAATCTGGGCGATCCGCGCGGTAGCTCGCTGTGCTCGCATCTTGTTGAATCGCCCGCTGCAGAAGCCGGGCGTTAGGTTGGCAAACAGGCATCGAAGGGAACCATGCTCACACGCATTGGCATCGCCGTTCTGGGGTTGCTCGCCGTATCCGCCTGCGACACACTGCAACCTTCTCCGCTGGCCGACATGCCCGCGCCTACTGAGGCGCGCGTTCGGGCCGCCGCCCAAGCCGCCGAACAAGCAGCGGATCGATGGGCCGTGCGCGACACCATCGTGAGCACAGAGGGCCTCGATAGCCTCCTCACCCTCGTGGCAGCCTCAGGACGATGGCGCGTCGTCGATGATGAGCCCCCCCTTGGCTACCTCGGCATTGTACTGCGCAGGGACAACGCGTTCGTGGGTAATCTCCGGGTGGGCGACAGCTGGATTCTCGCCTTCACCGACTACAGCGCGGACCGGAAGCCGCGACTGCGAACGCTATCTGCCACGGAGCTCGCGTCCGTTCATCGCTGGCTCGGGGCGACACAGGGCAATCACTAAACTTGGTGCGCGCTGCAACCCAACGATGCTTGGTGCTGATGGCTACGCGGTGGTTGGCGGGCGCGGCACGCCCGCATTCTATTGCGGTGTCCACAGCAGAAGCCCGCGTTCGGCGAATAGAACCAAGAGTGAGCAATACCTGATATGCGTATCCAAACCATTGTCCACGCGCTGCTACTGCTTGCTGTGGCGCAGCTCCTGCTCGCCCTCGGCATACTCGTCGAGGAGCGGGACATGACGGCGCTCGCCCGACAGGTTGGCTTCTCGTGCTTCTGTGTACTGATCGCAGTGAACGGTGCGCATAGCATGAGACTCCACCGTAGCGATCTTCGGCAGGAACGTGCGTGGATCAGATGGCTGGTTCCTCTCTCCACTCCGCGCACGCTTGTGACGCTGAGCGTCATGATGGCGCTGCTTTGGGCGATTCCCGCCTACGTCTCGCTCGTTGAAGGGCGTGACGGATTCAGGACGACGATCAACTTGTTGCCGTGCGTACTTGCTGTCTGGTCGGCGGTAGGGTACGCGCTGGCCGCCCGCCGCGAGTCGAGACCTCGATAGCCGAGTTACCCAATGGTCTGGCGGCTGATCGCCGAACGGGTCGCTGCTGCCGACGGGGCGGATCACGGAGCGCGACTGGCTCACTACGTTCGTCTGCCGCATCACTAAAGGGCCCCGCGGCAGATCTTTGCGTTAGACCGCCCTGTTCCGAGATTCCGACAGACGCCACTCCAGAGGAGGTGACCATGGCACGCGCGATTCCCCTCTTGCCTGCCGATGATCTACGCGTCGCGAAAGCGTTCTACGTGGACGGGTTGGGCTTCTCGATCCGGTTCGAGTCCTCCCAAGACGGGATTGCAGGCATTCTGGGGCTGGAACGTGATGGCATCGCGCTCACCATCGATGCGCCGATGTCGGGGCACGGGCGGGGGGTCTGCGTCTCGCTCGAAGTCGAGGACGTCGACCAGTACTATGCCGAGTGGAGCGGACGCGTCGGCGCGCTCCGCGCACCGGTGGATGAGGCTTGGGGCGCGCGCACCTTTGATTTACTCGACCCGTGCGGGAACACCCTCTTCGTCATGGGGCCGCTCGCCGCGACAGGCGGTCGGTCATCTCCCGGGTCGCCCGGCGGGTCGGTCTAACGACAGTTGCGACTGACGGGGTGACCACAAGACTGAAACGGGGCTCGGCGCGTCGCGCGATAGGGCCGATGACGTCACCGCCACTCGGGTATCTGGTTGGCTGGCGGGCGCTCGGTGAGGTGGTGGTGGCTCGCGGCTGAGCGGACAGCCGCGCGGCCATCAGCCAGACGATGGCGATTGGAGTCGCCACACGACGGCAGCGAGGCAGATGAGGTCGATAGTGCCGCCCCCGAGCGCCGGTTACTGCGTGGGCAACCCGTAACGATCAGCCTACGGAAAGCAGAGATAGGCCCACACGCCGTTGCCGTTGAAGAGCGGCGCACCGGTACCGTCCACCGGGGTGGAGGTATCCACGACCGGCACGCCGTGATTCTTGAGGGCCGTCGTGAGCGCCGTGCTGGCTGGGTTGAAGGAACGCAGCGTGCGCAGCTGCTGGAATCCCCCGTACGGACTCGCCGCTCCATCTACAAGCACCGGTCCGGAGGCTGGCGCGCTCAGCCCCATTGCGGTCCAGTGTGCCGAGGCATGCGCATTGGGGACGAGCGTGTCGAAGTCAGAACCAAAGCCGAACTGCCGGCTCGCCGGTGTCACGTTGGCTCGCGCACTCGTCCACGGTGCGGGCCGGTCGGTGAGTTCGTTCCAGTCTTCCGGCGAGGAGAAATAGACGGCACGCGCCAGCAGCACCGACTTGGCGAGCACCCCAACATGGCCGCCCCCCTGCGAATGACCGGCCAACACGACGCTGCTCCAATCGACGGTGTTGTCAGCACGCAGGAACTGCCCCCAGCCCTCTGAAGGAGCGGTGGTGCGGAGCGACAGCAGGAGGCGGGTGACCCGATTGACGATGGAATTCGCCGGCGTGACAGCACTCTGACCGGCGACTGGCGTGCCGCCACCGAAGACGACCACACTCCGGGCTTGCCAATAGCAGTTCGGGTCCGCGCTAAACTGACAGAGCGTCCCCATGGCAACCTGATTCACATAGTTGACGCCGATGGCATGGTACCCGCGCGCGGCGGCCGCACGTAGGATGTAGCTGTACTGCGACGGGCGCCCCAGTGTCCCCGGCAGGAACACCAGCAGTTTCCCCTGCGGGGTGATGGCCGGCGACGGATTGATGACGACATGCGGCGCTTCGGCGCCGGTCGGAACGGCCGCGATAGCCGCATCGGTCGTGGTGGCATTGATCTGCCGCTCCACGGACGGTGGCCGCGTGCCTTGTGGGGGAGCCGTGATGCCGGGCGCATCGTTCGCGTCACGACGTGCGCAGGCGCCGGCCGCCACCAGAAGCGAAACAGCCAACGTCCGCCAGGTCGTGAAAGACGGACTCGGCATTCGAGAGTTCCTCACGGCGTCGCCTCTTTGCACGTTGATTCGGGAAATGGCAGGCGTCGTCCTGATCGCCACGACTCCGGCAATGCGCACGGTCGGCGCACGCAGGATGAAGGTCAGCGCTTGATACCGTAGGGTGGCGGGGCGGCGCGTGGCACATGACGCGGGACGAAGATGCGCCCGTCGTCGATCACGATATGGCCGTCGCGAATGACCAGCTCCACCTTGGCGAGGTCATCCAGACGATCGTCCGGACGACCGTTGACCACCACCACGTCAGCCAACTTGCCCGCCACGAGCGTGCCCAGCTTGTCATCCATGTCGAGCAACTCGGCGTTGGTCTTTGTCGCCGCGACCAGCGCCTCGGCGGGCGTGTAGCCGATCGCCGTGAAGTACTTGAGCTCGTTGATGTACGGCCACGGCATGTGCTGATACCAGTCCAGCACGAGATCCGTGCCCACGCCCATCTTCACCCCGGCGCGGTGCATCCGGCGCATCACGTCGAGATTGAGCGAATCACTGAACTGGAATCGGCGCGACGACGACCCGAAATATCCGCCACCGAGTTTGTTGAACAGCAGGGTGTAGATGTAGACGGTCGGATCGGCCTCCACCTTCTTGGCCACCATGGCCCGGATCGCCTCGTCGGTGCGTGGCAACGGATGTTCGATCATGTCGACACCGGCCTCGATGGCCCGGTCGATGTAGAACGTCTCGCAGTCGCACGTCACCTTGAGGCCGAGCGCGTGCGCTTCCTCGATTGCGGCGCGAGCCTCCTCGGTCGTGAAGTGCGACGCGATCTTGATCAGGTCGGCTCCCGCCTTGAACTGCTCGCGCACCGCCTGGCGCCAATCGTCCGGTCCACTGGCTCCCCGGATCGGCCGCGGCCCGGACTCGGCAAAGTTGCGCACTTCGTTGCCGTGGCCGCCCGTGCCGGTGATCAGCTGACCGGCCGCAAAGATGCGCGGCGCAGCGATCGCGTTGCGAGCACTCCACGCCTTGAGCCGAAAGGGGATGTCACCCGCCGACGCCACATCCCGCACACTCGTGATCCCGCTCTCGAGGAAGTAGCGAAGCCGGTTGAGCGAGCGCAGGGTCATGTCAGCGTCGTTGCCATCTTCGGTGGTCGACACCGGCGGATCGCTGTAGGTGATGTGCGTGTGCAGGTCGATCAGGCCGGGCAGCACCGTCTTCCCCGTCACGTCGATCACCCGCGCATCGCGGGGCCAGTCCGTTGCGCCGGGCGGCAGGACCGCGACAATGCGATTCCGCGTGATGACCACGGTACCAGCGCGCGCGGGCGCACCGGTCCCGTCGAACACACGCCCGCCTCGCAGCACGATCGAGCCATCCGGCCCCTTCGGACCGCTCGGTGCCGGCACGCGACGCGGATCATCACTCGTCTCTTGGGTCGGGGAGAGCGAGCGACGGCGGTCCGCTGCGCGCTCCTGCGCGTGGATCTCGTGAGGGGCCATGCCGAGAGTGCCCAGCGTCAGGCCGACGGCGATGCAGTATCGTCCGAATGTCACGTCGCTACCTCTCCGGAGTGGTGGGCGCCGGCGTCGGTCGCGATTCGTTGGCTCGCTCCGCCGTCGGTCCGTAAAGAAAAATCGGAAGGCGAGCTACGCACAACTGCACAGGGCGAGCGACCCGGGCGTTCGTGCCCGGCGGAACGTGCACCGCGCGGCAGACCGTACTCTCGACACGCGCACTCGACGATCGCCTTCGCGCGTTCACAATTGGTGGAGCGCCATCCGAGACAGGTGGGCAAGTGCAGCGACGCGAGATCTGCGATCGTCCGCGTGTGGCAGTAGGCGTGATCGCCCGACCGGCCGCAGAGGCCTTCCTGAGCGAGACCGTCAACGCCACCCAACCCAACGGTGACAGAGGTCAGGGCGGTAACCGACCAGCTGCACCAGGCATCGATAGCGGTCCTCATGAGGGCCGCCTTCCGTCAGACCGGTACGCGCGAAGCCGTCTTCAAGGGGAGGCCGTGTGTTGAAGCACTGTTCGCGCGGAAGCGCGAGGTCAGCGGATGATCACGGCAAAGCCGCTTCATAGGCCGCCACACTGAAACCCACGAGCGGTACTTCAGCCGCACCGGTCAAGACCGGGCGCTTGATCAGACTCGGGTTGGCGACCATCAGCGCAATCGCCTTGGCCTCATTCAGGTCAGCCTTGTCTGCATCCGACAGCCCGCGGAATGTCGTGCCCGCGCGGTTGAGCAGTTTCTCCCAGCCCACGGACGCCGCCCACGCGCTGAGCGTCGCCGCATCGATGCCCGCGACCTTGTAGTCGTGAAACACATACGCGACGCCGCGTGCCTCGAGCCAGGCGCGGGCCTTCTTCATCGTGTCGCAGTTGCGGATCCCGTACAGAGTCATGGTCATGGTTTGGCAGGTCTCATCGTGCGTGGCAACGGGTAGGTCATCCTACGCGCTTTGTCAGCGCAATCCATGTAAAGCCGCGGCGGCGGCCGCGACGGTCCGCGCGACATCATCACGGTTGGTATTCCAGCCACACACGCTGATGCGCATCACCCGCTGACCGTCCCACGTACCGCCACTCATGAAGGCTTCGCCGCTGGCGTTGATCGCGGCGATCACCGCGTCGCTGATGTTGCGGCCATCGAGCGCATTGAACTGGATCAGCCCCTGGTTCATCGTCGGCCGCGCGAGGCCGGTCGCCCCCGGCAATGCCGCCATGCCGTCGTAGATGGCGGCGGCATGATCGCAGCATCGCTCGATCATCGCCGCGAGACCATCGCGCCCAAGCTCCATCAACGCCGCCAGTGCAGGCAACGCGCGGGCTCGGCGTGACCATTCCGGTGTGAAATCCATCGGATCACGAACATCGCCGCCCGTCGTCAGATAGGCCGCCGTCATCCGCATGGCCGCGCTGTGCGCAACCGGATCACGCGTGAGGGCCATGCCGCAATCGTAAGGCGTGTTCAACCATTTATGGCCATCGGTCGCCCAGCTATCGGCCCGTTCCACCCCGGCCACCAGGGGGGCGAGCCGCGGGCTGGCATTGGCCCACAGTCCGAAGGCGCCATCGACATGGACCCATGCGCCCGCCGCCTGCGCGATCGGACACAGCGTCATGAAATCATCGCACGCACCGATATTGAGGTCGCCGGCATTGAGGATGACAATGGTCGGTGCGTGGGGGGCGAGTGCCAGCGCCTCGCGTAGCACGTCGGGTGAGACGTAGCCGGGGCGGTCGCCGCCGAGCGGAACGACACAGTCGCTACCCAGCCCGAGCAGGCGCAGCGCGCGCGTCACGGAGGAATGATGATGCGCGTTGGCGAGGACACGGACGACCGGGGCACCCTGTAGTCCCTTGGCTTCGACGTCCCAGCCGTGGCGCGCCAGCACGGCATGACGCGCGGCGGCCAGCGCGGTGAGATGCGCCATCTGGCAGCCGGTGACGAAGGCATAGCTGCAATCGGACGGCAGCCGCAGCGCCTCCAGCAAGAACCGCCCGGCGACTTCCTCCAACACGGCCCCGGCGGGACTGGTCGATGCTAGCACAGCATTCTGATCCCAGGCCGAACACATGATGTCGGTGGCCAGCGCCGCGGGCAGCGCACCGCCCTTCACCCAGGCGAAAAAGCGGCCGCCGGCATTGCCGGTCAATCCCGGCTCAGCCGCTGCGGCGATGGCGCGGACGACCTCGGTGGCGGGCAGGCCCTGCTCCGGCAGATGCGTCGGTAGCGGTGCGCGCATGTCGCTCGGCGTGCCGCGCGACGCGACGGGGCGGGTATCAAGCGAGGCCAGATAGCGGCGGGCTTCGGCAAACGCGATATCGAGCGGGTCCATGGTGGGAGCGTAACGGGATGATATCATCATGTCCATGTTCGCACTTCGACCGGGTCACCTTCGAATGGGGGTTCGCGCGATGACTCCGCTCTTCAAGAAACTCAATACGGCGACACTCGTCCAAGCGGCAGACGGAGACGCACAGCTCTGGATGGTCTATCCGAAAGGATCCTCGAAGAAGTATAAGTGCGAGTTCAAGTCGTTTCTGTAAGGTGGAGTTCATCAAAACCATGACGCGCAACCCCGATGGCGCGATCTCACGTGCCGGGCGCACGAAGGCGCTCGCGCAGCGGCCCGGCGAGGCGTAACCCGTCAATCATCCTGACCCGCCTGCCTCCGCGTGCAGGTGAGCTCGAGCGTTAGCCACTAAAGGAGTGCCCATGCGTCTTCTCGTGTCAGCAATGCTTGCGGTAGTTGCCGTCATCCACCTGTTGCCGCTATCAGGTGTGCTTGGGAGCGAGCGGCTTGCCGCGCTCTATGGGCTGTCCTTCAAGGAGCCCAACCAGGAAATCCTCATGCGCCATCGCGCGGTGCTCTTCGGACTCTTTGGTCTGTTCCTTCTCTTCGCCGCGTTCCGACCCCCATTACACACAATGGCTTTCATTGGTGGCTTCGGTAGCGTGGTCTCGTTTCTCTGGCTAGCCCGGTCTGTCGGCGAGTACAACGCGCACGTTGCACGCGTCGTCAAGGCCGACATCATTGCGTTGGCGTGCCTCATCATCGGTGTGGTCGCGCATGTGTACATTCAATATGCGGGCTAATAATCCGTTGCCGCCCACGTCCTTCGGCGGCGGCTGAACTCAAACGTTCGGTGGATCCGATCGATTCTCAGGAACGACATGGTTTTCCTCGATGCGGGTAGCTTCGCCGGACCAGAAATTCAGGCCGCCCTCAAGGCGCTGCACCGCGAGAGCGTGTCGTACTGGGACTCGCTCACCACGAGCGCATTCCTCGCGCCGATTGGCGACGCGTGGTCGCCCGCCGACAATGTTCGCCATCTCACGAAGTCGATGCGTGCCGTGACTCGAGGGCTGGGGATGCCACGCCTGGTGTTGCTGTTGGCGTTCGGGCGATCCAGCGCGCCTTCGCGTCCTTATGCATCTGTCCGCGAGATCTATCGGGCGCGCCTCGCACAAGGGGCGAGCGCGGGCCGATTCGCTCCGCGCGCTCAGCAGAAATCGAGCGAAACCGAAGCCACTCGCGCGCGCATCATGGCCCCGCACGCTGCTGCCGTCGCCGAGTTGTGCGCCGCCATGGCGCGGTGGCCTGAGACCGCGCTCGATGCGCGCCGACTGCCGCATCCCCTCATTGGTCGCCTGACTGTCCGCGAGATGCTGCTCTTTACGGTCTATCACAATCGGCATCACCTGGAGAACGTGCAGCGCCGCTTCGCGAGTGCACCGCCGGGGACCACCGAATGACACCATGACCATCGCGATTCCCGTTGTATTCGGGGTCATGCTGGCGCTCGCGCTCGCGGCCTTCGCCAACCGCAGGTCTGCAGACTACGCCGTGCGCGTCTACGCCACGGCGCTCATCGTGGCGGCGCTCATCTATGTCGCATTCGCGCTGATCGGTCGGGCCAGCGAGGCC
>Ga0164292_10001243_pt1 | contig 20465 bp, 18 predicted proteins | sample GEODES117metaG_FD_111486 | JGI IMG/M metagenome (GOLD analysis project Ga0164292, IMG submission 111486) | Eutrophic lake water microbial communities from Lake Mendota, Wisconsin, USA - GEODES117 metaG | ecosystem: Environmental > Aquatic > Freshwater > Lake | place: USA: Lake Mendota...
ATTAATACCTGGCTTTTCGGAAATAGGCTAAGCACTCGACTTATTTGTAAGCCATAAAAGCCTCTTTCGATATATGAGTATAATCTTAGACTTTTGAGATTATCGTTTTGGAGGCGATGCCGTCCGCAAGGCCCTGTGGCATCAGCGAAAGTTAATTGCTCATGTCCCCTGGATACATTCATTAGCCACTGAGAGTGAGCCCTGAATACTGGGTGGCGCAGTCCAATAATGAGCTTGCTCTGTGGATTATAGCGATGCAGTCTCGTAATGGCATTTGGCCAAAACATATAGATAGGAGTTGCCTCCCCTCTCACAACGGCACTAGTATTCCAATCGAAGTGTTTATGGAGGCGCCCATAGTCGGGGCAATCCCAGTTTACATTAGTTTCATCATCAAAAAAATGAATCTCCTTCTGTTTTGATACTTGAACACGTGTGCATTTGCCAAGGTATTGAGAAAGCGCAGTTGTTCCTGCTTTTTGAGCTCCGATAATGAAGAAATCAAGTCTTTCCTGCATGGATCTAGAGGTCACAAATGGATTTTGCCGGCCACCATTAGTCGAATGACATCCTCGCGTGAATAAAATGCCCAGCAAGCATTCTCGCTCTCTAGTAGCTTAAATGCAATGGCCCTTTTATTGGCATCGTCAGATACCTCGTGAAGGTTGCGTGAAACAAGTGGTTCATTTAGGTTTCGGGCTGAATCAGTCAAAATAGAGAGTGTTTTTCCGGAAGTTGCAATGATGTCCTCGTAGTGCAGTACCTTCGCCCTTGATGAGGTGGCGTAGCGATGAAAGAAGTAGTCAAGTAGTATGAGCTGCCTATCGAGAATTTCCTTGACGGAATTAAGACGATGACTCAGGTCAGGATCAGCCATTTCAGCTGCAGGTGCTCGACCACGGCTTACTGCCATTGATGCTGTACGCCATGACAATAAAACTGAAAGAGGGTTGCGCACTATGGCATAACAGGGATAATGCTCGGATAGTAGCGGTAGAAGGGCTGTAAAAACTGCTGGATGCTTGATAAAAAGTTTAAAGTTATGGTCCACAATATTGTCTACCTTAATTAGCATCCCGTCGAGTAGTCGCTTCCGGGAGCCATCAATCCAAATATCGGTTAGATGGTTAGAAGGCACCCTCCCGTCTGAGGACTTGCTCTTTGCAGTGCCTTGTGTCAAGATTTGTTCTCTTTGAGCAGCAAAAGTGGCATTCAATGTGGCTAGTATCTCGTTTTTGCCGGCATCTTTGAACATTGTTGTGTCAAGAGGTTCATGTAACGCCACAGTGTTCGGAAGCTTGTTGAGGAGATGGCAGACCAGCGTGGTCCCCGAGCGAGGTAGGCCTGTAATCAAGTTATTCATCATGGTTCTAGGCGAGGAACTTCTAATCGGGGAGTTTGTCAATAATGGAGCGCATCAGATCAAGAAACATCAATCTTTCCTTTTCAATTGAATGCAATCGTGATCGGGCAAGACCATTGGCTCTTAGGCGCTCCACCCTTGGCGGATCAGCATGCAACTGCAATACAGCCTGCTCAAGGCTATCCACATTCATTTCAGGCATCACGCAGGTCACATCGTCCAGGCAAAAACTACGATTGCCAACACAGTCAGGACAGACTAGTGCCACGCTCATCGCCATCGCTTCCAGGGCGGGAAGATAAAAGCCTTCTCGGCGCTTTGGAAGTGTGACGGCAATGTATGAGTCTGCGATCCGATTGAGATACTCGCTGCGAGGTAATGAAGTGGTCAAACAGTCAACCTCAATAGAGTGCCTGGCAAGGCGATTTGAGAGAAGACTTGCGCAATCAGGCTGCTTCAGCCCAGCAATAAAAACTGAGCGACCCATAGGGTTTATGGCGGGCAGTGATGAATGATCAATGCAATTTGGGATGGTATAAACTGGGCCGTTGCACTGCCGAGTGCTAATAAGCGCATCTGCGACTTCGCGGCTCACGCAAATCCTGATGGCTCGTTTTGATAGGTAAGAAAATAGCTCATGAGTCCTTACTGAGTGGTTAAAACCTTGGATTAAATTAATTACCGGTTTTGTTTCTTCTATGCCAGGGTGCTGAAGCAAGGCTCGCCAGTCTGTCCCAGCCACAAAAAGAACATCGGCGCTTTCGGGGTGATAGTAATCGACGAGGTAGTGGTGATCGGCCCAGATGTGATCTTGTCGACTGCTAGGGTCGACAAACAATTGTGGGCGCAGCCAGTCTGTAGACGCTGTATGATTGATATAATCATACAGCTTTAGGTGTCCGCCCTGAAAACCCCTGTAGTTACGATGAAACAATACAGTTGCGGTTCGTTTCATGATGGTCTAACTGAGTGTGGCTGAGGACCCTGTGCTGCTTGTCCCGTTGTTCTAGGAGTATGTTGTGAAACTGGTCACTTCTCTGGAATATAGTTTGATCATCAGATACAAGCAATGATTACACACACCCATCATAGGTCCATCCCGGCATCCCCTTTCCCCTTCCCCCTCGACCCCTTCCAGCTCGAGGCGATCGATGCGCTCAGCCAAGGGCACTCGGTGGTGGTGAGCGCCCCCACCGGCAGCGGCAAGACGCTGGTGGGCGAGTACGCCATTCACCGTGCCCTGGCCCATGGGCGCAAGGTGTTTTACACCACGCCACTCAAGGCGCTCAGCAACCAGAAGCTGCGCGACTTTCGCGATCAGTTCGGCGCGGAGCGGGTGGGCCTGCTCACCGGTGATCTCAGCCTCAACCGCGAGGCCCAGGTGGTGGTGATGACCACCGAGATCTTCCGCAACATGCTCTACGCGGAGATTGACCATCCTGACAACGACCCCCTGGAGGGGGTGGAGGCGGTGGTGCTCGACGAGTGCCACTACATGAACGATTCCCAGCGCGGCACCGTGTGGGAGGAGTCGATCATCCACTGCCCGCCCTCGATCCAGCTGGTGGCGCTCTCGGCCACGGTGGCCAATGCCGGCCAGCTCACCGACTGGATCGAAGCCGTGCACGGCCCCACCCGGCTGGTGCACAGTGACCACCGGCCGGTGCCGCTGGCCTTCAGCTTCTGCAGTGCCAAGGGCCTGCACCCCCTGCTCAACGAGGCCGGCACCGACCTGCACCCCAACGCCAAGGTGTGGCGCGCCCCCAAGGGCAACCGGCGCAAGGGTCCGAAAGTGCCCAAGCCGCCCCAGCCCGAGGCGCCGCCCCTGGGCTTTGTGGTGGCCCAGATGGCCGAGCGCGACATGCTACCGGCCATCTACTTCATCTTCAGCCGTCGCGGCTGCGACAAGGGGGTGCGCGAGCTGGGCAATCTCTGCCTGGTCACTCCAGATGAGCAGTCCCGCATCCGCGCCCGCTTGGAGGCCTTTGTGGCCTCCAGCCCCGAAGCGGTGCGCGAGGGCCACGATGAGCCCCTGTTGCGCGGCATCGCCTCCCACCACGCCGGTGTGCTGCCGGCCTGGAAGGAGTTGATCGAGGAGCTCTTCCAGCAGGGCCTGATCAAGGTGGTGTTCGCCACCGAAACCCTGGCCGCCGGCATCAACATGCCCGCGCGCAGCACCGTGATCTCGGCGCTCTCCAAGCGCACCGAGCGGGGCCACCGCCCGCTGATGGGCAGCGAATTCCTGCAGATGGCCGGCCGGGCCGGGCGGCGCGGGCTCGACTCCCAGGGCTATGTGGTGACCATGCAGAGCCGCTTCGAAGGGGTGCGCGAGGCGGGCCAGCTGGCCACGGCGCCCGCCGATCCCCTGGTGAGCCAGTTCACGCCGAGCTACGGCATGGTGCTCAACCTGCTGCAGCGCTACCCCCTGGCCAAGGCCCGCGAGCTGGTGGAGCGCAGCTTCGGCCGCTACCTGGCCACGCTGGATCTCAAGGGCGATCAGGAGGCGATCGCCCAGCTGCAGGCGCAGCTCGACTCCCTGGAGGCGGGCGCCGATGGCGGTGAGGTGCCCTGGGACGATTTCGAGGACTACGACAAGCGCCGCAGCCGGCTGCGCGAGGAACGCCGCCTGCTGCGAACCCTCCAGCAGCAGGCGGAGGAAACCGTGGTCCATGAGCTCACCCTGGCCCTGCAGTTCGCCAGCGAGGGCTCCCTGCTCAGCCTCAAGGCGCCGCCGCTCAAGGGGCGGATCACCCCGGCGGTGCTGGTGGAGAAAGTGAAGGGTCCCGGTCAGTTCCCGCTACTCAAGTGCCTCACCGACGACAACCTTTGGATCCTGCTGCCCTGCAGTGCGGTGGTGAGCCTGCACGCCGAGCTCAGCTGCCTGCAGGTGGGCCAGATCGAGCCGCCTGAGCTGCAGCGCGCCGGCGAGCACCACCACGGCAACCAGGCCAGCGGCGGCCTGGCCCTGGCCGTGGCCTCGATGGCCCGCCGCCACGACATGGCCACCCCCCAGTACGACCTCGCCGGCGAGGTGCAGGAGCAGGCCCTGCTGGTGCGCGAGCTGGAGGAGGAGCTGGAACTTCACCCCGCCCACCGCTGGGGCGACCGCCGCCAGCTCAAGAAGCACCGCCGCCGCATGGAGGAGCTGCAGCTGGAGATCGAGGAGCGCCAGCGCCTGCTGCACTTCCGCTCCAACCGCCATTGGGATACCTTCCTCGCCCTGATCGAGGTGTTGCGCCACTTCGGCGCCCTGGCCGGTGCCGATGGCCTGGAGCCCACGGAAGTGGGCCGCACTGTGGCGGCCCTGCGGGGCGACAACGAGCTCTGGCTGGGCCTGGCCCTGATGAGCGGCCATCTCGACGACCTCGATCCCGCCGAGCTGGCGGCCGTGCTGGAAGCGATTTCCACCGAGGTGAACCGCCCCGATCTCTGGTGTGCCTGGTCGCCGCCGCCGGCGGTGGAGGAATCCCTGCACGACCTGCGTGCGATCCGCCGCCAGCTGGAGCGCCAGCAGGAGCGTGCCAAGGTGACCTTCCCGCTCTGGTGGGAACCCGAGCTCACCGGCCTGGTTCACGCCTGGGCCTGCGGCGCCGGCTGGAGCGAGGTGATCGCCAACACCTCCCTCGATGAGGGCGACGTGGTGCGCGTGCTGCGCCGCACCGTGGACCTGCTGGCCCAGATCCCCTACTGCGAGGCCGTGAGCCAGCAGCTGCGCGACAACGCCCGGCGCGCCCTCAAGGCGATCAACCGCTTCCCGGTGTGCGAGCTGGAGGATCTCGTGCCCACCCCCGCCGAGCCGGCGCCATGAAACTGGAACAGCAGCGTGTCTGCCGGGTGGCGCTGAGCCCCGCGCCCACCCCCGCACTGCTGGAGGCGTTTCTGGCCAGGCCGCTGCGGCCTCTGCGCGGCTTGCTCGACCCGCAACGCCTCGAGCGCGTCGGTGATGACACCTACACCTACGCCTCCAGGCCCTATGGCGTGGCGGGCTGGACCCTGCAGCCGCAGGTGCTGTTGCGGGCCGCTTTCCACGACGGCGAGCTGCTGATCGAGCAGCTTGAATCGCGGGTTGCTGGCCTGGGGGCCTGGCAGGAGCGCCTCAGCTTCGGTCTGGAGGCGCGGCTGCGTGCCAGCGATCTGCCGGTGGTCTTGGTGGCCGAGGCCCGGGTGTGGGCCGAGCTGCCGCCTGTCGCGCTGGCGGTGGCTGGACCGGTGCTCAACATCGGTCTGCAGCAACTGCTCGACCGCCTGGAGCGGCGCTGCCAGCGGGGCCTGCGCGGCCGGGCTGAAGCCTGGCTGGAACGGCGTGGTTAGCTTGAACCCACTTCGTTCGCCACAAGGGTTGGTCGCGCCACGCTCCCTGGTGCTGCATGTGGGGATCCACAAGACGGCCTCCACCTACATCCAGCACCGGCTCAAGGCCAACCAATCCTTTCTGCGCCAGCAGGGCCTGCTCTATCCCAGGCGCCGTTGCGAGCATCTGCAGTTGGTGAAGGCCCTGCGCAGCGGTGATCTCCATCCCTGGGAGCAACTGCTGCACCAGGCCCAGCGCCAGGGATGCAGGCCCTTGGTGTCGGCCGAAATCCTCTCCCTGGTGCTGGCGGAACCCAGCCCCTCTGGCCGTGGCAGCCTGCTCGAGGATCTGCTGCGCTTGCTCAACAGACAGGGGGTGGCGCTGGAACTGGTGGCATTTGTGCGCGATCAGCCCAGCTACCTCAATTCCCGCTACACCCAGCTGCTCAAGCGCTTTTACCTGTCGATCTCCTTTCGTCGCTATGTGCGCCAGACCATCAGCCAGCCTGGCGAGAGCAGTTGCGACTATCTGGAGCTGTTCGGCGAGGCCCTCGACCGGCCTGAGGTGCACTGCCATTTTCTGCCCTTTCGCGCCGGCGAAGCCGATCCCTGCGAGCGCCTGCTGGCCGCGGTGGGCGTGGCCGATCGCCAGGGGTTGCGGCCGCTGCAGCAGCAGGCCAATGTGCAGCCCGGTTGGCAGGCGGTGTGGATCGCCCGCCGCATTGCCCGTCGCCTCTCCGAGCAGTACCCCGAGGCCTGGGCCAGCTCCACCTGCAAGGCCAGGATCCGCGAACAGCTGGAGCGCCTGGCCGGTGACCAGGGGTGGCCGGTCGATCCATTCCAGGGTCTCGATGCCGCCCTGCTCAAGAGCATTGAGCAGCGCTACGCCGCCAGCAACGACCGCTTTGCCCAGCGGGTGTGGGGCTGCACCTGGCGCGATCTGTTCCCCCACCCCGCCCCCCAGCGCAGCCCCCTCCGCCCCCGCACTGCCCAGGAACGCCAGGCCCTGCTGGCCTTGGCGGACGATCTGCTCGCCGATGGGCTGCAGCAGGTCTCCGGTGAGGATCAGGACTGAGCCAGCAACGCGAAGGGGATCCGCTGGAAGGTGATGCCGTCGTGACGGCGGTCCTTGCCGCGCCGCTTGTTGTGGCTGGCACCCGATTCCACCAGCAGGGCCACATCCCCATTGGCAAAGCTGGCCAGGTCGCTGTAGCCGCTGAAACTGCCGGGTCCCAGGCCATAGCCGAAGCCCCGGCTCCAGTTCCGGCCGTTGTCCCGGCTCAGCCGCAGCCGGCCGTTGGTGCGCAGCAGGGGATCGGCGGGGTTGGCGAACAGCAGGGTGGTCTGGCGGTTGGCCCCGAAGGCATAGGTGAGCAGGCTGGCCTGGCAGCCATTGGCCGGTTCGATCAACAGGGGGTCGGGGGCACTGCTGGCCATCGTCTCGCCCCCGTCCCTGCTGATGCTCACCACCCGCTGGCCGCCGCTGCGGCTGTTCAGCATCAGGCTGCCGTCCCCCAGTTCGGCCACCGCGCACTCGCTGGAGGGCCGGAAACCGGCGATCGCACCCACCCGCCAGCTCAGGCCGCTGTTGTCGGAGAGCAGCAGGTGGGAGGCACTGCCGGCACCGGCAACGCTGTGGCGGGCCGGCACCACGATCCGCCCTGCGGCCGGCGCCAGTCGCTTCACAATCCCATGGCCTGGGCCGATGCCGTACCACGGCTTCCATCCCGGCAGCCGCACCTGGTCCGTGACGTCGCGCGAGCGGGCCCAGCTGCGGCCATCGTCGTCGGAGTAGGTGAGCCGAAGGAAGCGCTTGCCCCTGTCGGCTTCCCGGTTCACCGAGGCATTCCAAAGCCAGAGCAGCAGAATCCGCCCGCCCGGCAGCACCACAGGCAAGGGGATCTTGCAGGGGTTGGGCCCGTCGTTGGCAAGCACCTGCAGGGGGGCCCAGCTGCGGCCGCCGTCGCTGGAGCGGCGTAGCAGCACGTCGATGTTGCCCTCGTCGCGGCAGTTGTCCACCCGCCCGCCGCAGAAGGCCAGCACCGTGCCCCGCTCGCTCACCGCCAGGCCCGGTGTGCGATAGCAGCTGTAGCCATCATCCCCTGATACAAACGGCAGGCTGATCAGCCGACCATCCATGCCGCGGGGGCTGCTCTGCGCGAGCTGTTCGCTGGCCAGCATGGCAGCAATGCCAGCTCCGCCCAGACCACTGAGCACCTGGCGTCGAGACACACGGTTCACAGGTCCTCTCGGCAAGAGGGGTCACGCTATGTTGCAAAGGTGATGAACACCATTGCCGTAGCCATGGCTCAAGGGTTGCCCCCCCAGCAGCCGGCCCCCATTCTTGAATTGCATAACGCTTCTAAAAATGTGGTGGAAGGCGCCAGCCAATCATATCCAGCTTTTCGCAACTTGTCGCTTCAGATCTTTCCTGGTGATCGGCTGGCCATTTTTGCAGTGAATGGACCTGAATCCAGAGCCTTGGTGGCTTGTTTGAGTGGGGTTGAATCGCTCGACTCCGGCAGGCTCGTCCAGGAAGGTTCAGTGTCCTGGCCCCTGGGGACCAACGAAGCTTTTTCGAATAAACTCAGCGCTTATGTGAATGCAAGGTTTGCCGCTGAAGTGTATAGCCTGCCTGGCGAGATGGATTCAAACTTGCGTCTGATCCGAGAGCTCTCTGGGCTGACAGATAAACTCATTCACAAGCCCCTGTCTGATCTGCCGACAGCCATGAAGGATGCATTGAAGTTGGCAGTATCAATGGTTTTTGATTTTGATGTTCTTGCTGTGAGTCGGCTCAAGGGCTGGAACCATCGCAGCATTGACCCTCAATCTGTGCGTATCCGAGAGTGCTTTGAGAAGCGCATTGAAGGGCGCACTTTGGTGATGAGTGCCAATGGGCAAAACAAACTTGCACTCGATTACTGCGAAGAAGGGCTTGCCCTTGTAAAGGGTCAACTTGTCTATCGTGGGGACCCTGAAATTTGCCTTCAGTTGGTCAAGGAAGAGTCTAAGCGTCTGAAAGAAGAACGCCGAGAAAGCTTGCGTCGTCGTCTCGCCGCCATCATCGCAGCGCGAGATGATTCGTCGGATGATTATGAGGATGATGATTTTGAAGCTCAGTCACTTGGAGCTGAAAAGCGATGACCATGAACACGGATCAAAGTCGATTGTTTGTTATCCATGCAGGCACCCATAAAACGGCAAGCTCCTATATTCAGAGCCGCATGGCCAAAAACCGCGATCATCTTGAGCGGGCCGGTGTCCTGCTCCGCTATCCAAGCGCTTCCGGGGGCAAACACAAACCCCTCTCCCGGGCTCTGCAGAAGGGCAATTGGCCTGTCTGGCGCCGCTACCTGAGGGCTTTGCCGAAGTCATCTCCACTGGTTTTGATCAGTGGTGAGCAGTTCACGCAGCCTTTGGCTTGTCCTGATCGTTGCCGTACGCTCACTGATTTGCTGGCAACCGAAGGCTTCGGGTTGCAGGTCGTTGTTTTCTTGCGTGACCAAGCTGATTATATCAACGCTCGCTTCGTGCATTCAACTCGCAGGCTTTATCATCATCAGTCGTTTACGGAGTACGTTTCGCTTCAGCTCTCGCCGGAGCGGAAGCACATCTATGACTACAATGCTTTGTTTTCTGCATTAATGGACAACAAGGCCATAGCGTCAACATTTTTGCCCTATGGCAGTCAGTTTGGAGATCCTTTTGATCGGCTCTTGAAGCTATTTGATCGATCTCCCCCCCCATCGGGATGGCGTCCTGCAGATCCCAATAAAGGGAATGTTCAGCCTGGCTGTCAGGGTGTTTGGTTAGCACAGCAAATCGGCAAGCGGCTTGAGCAGCTGGGAGTCTCAAGTCGATCGCTGCGCAATACCGGTGGCGTTGTCCGCCGTATTGCCCATGAGGAGGGCTGGCAAGCTGATCGATATTGTGGATTTGATGATCATTCAGCGGCTCGTGTTTCCGAGTCTTTCGCTGATTCCAATGCAGCATTTGCAGACCGAGCCTGGAACTGTTCCTGGAGAGATCGAATGCCTGTGGTTGCCATGCGTCGGCTCGAGTACCAGCCCCCTGCCCATGGAATCGAAAGGCAACGGTTGGAAGCCTTGGTTGATCGTGCGCTCTTTGAGCTCTCCCGTCACAGCCGTCCTTTAGCCCGGGTTTTGGCATCGTCCAAGTCCCTACTGGATACATCCAGGCCGGTCCCATCGATACCAAGTTAATGTCCCGTTTGTCCCCTGCTCGCCTTTTGGCGCAGCTGCTCTTACAGTTTCGCCTTGTTGAAGCTGTAGCTCGGCGGGAAATGCACCTCCGTGCTGCCAAGGGATCATTTGGGCTGATTGGGGTTTTTCTTGAACCACTTGCTCTGATCGCCACCTTTTTAGCCCTACGCATCTTCTTGCGCGGGAGCGGTGATGGAACTTACATGAATGAGGTGCTCTGGCTTGCCATGGGATTCGTGCCATTCTTCATGTTTGCTGACATTGCAATTAAAGCCATCAGTGGCGTAGAAAAAAATAGTGAGCTGTATTTTTACAGGAGACTCAAGCCATTAGACTCCTTGCTGGGAAATGCATTGCTTTTCTCCCAGATCTTTGGCAGTTTGTTGTTGGTATTTGTGCTGGGTGTCTCCCTCTGGGACTGGCAGTTCGCCCTTCAGAACGTTGGCTTAGCCGTGTTTATTTTTGTTGGCATTGCCATGCTTGGCTTTGGGGTTGGCCTGGCTACGTTGATTGTTGGCCACCGATTGCCACTTGTGGCTTGGGTCATGAAAATGTTTTTGCGGCGAATCCTGCTGTGGACATCATGTATCTTCTTTCCGATCAGTATCGTTCCTGATGTCGCGCGTCCTTGGATTCTCTGGAATCCAATCGCCCACGGGGTCGAACTGATGCGGACTTCGGTCAATCCTAACTATCCTGTTCTCGGAGTCAGCTCTTTGTACTTTTGGGCATGGGTTGTGGGCTCTGTTGGGCTTGGCCTATTTATTTATGGGAATAATGAAGAGCTTTTGTTCGCCGTTGGCAGCGAAGGATCGACCTCCGATTCCCTTGATGATGATTAAGTTGCCAAGGTTGTTCTCAGGTTGCCAAGCTTGTCACTCGGACTCGGGCTGGTAGCATGAATTTTCCATTGAGCAGGCTGTGGGATGTCCTTCGTGGCTCGCCGCCCTCGAGTTCCTGGTGGATCTCTTACCGCCATAAGGCGTCGCGCATCCCCGGTCCTGCTGTCTCCTTTGCGTCGGATCCGCAGCTTGTTGAAAACAAGCTTTGCACCATTGTTGGTGCGCAGCGTAGAGCACCAAGTGGCTGAGTCTGGCGATGATCAGCGTTCGATCACCGGTTTAAGCCTGCGTCGTCGTCTGCGCGCTCCGATCGAGCCGGTGATCGCTCTGCCCTGGCCTTTGATCCTGGGTGGGATGGTCGTGATTGGTTCGGCCTTCTATTTTTTTGGGATTGGTCGTAATCGCTATCAAGTTCAGTCCAGCTTCATCGTTCGCTTGCCGGAAACTCCAGCGAGTACCGGTTCCAGTCTTCTCGGGGCCACCCTGGCTGGGCCGACTATGTTGGGTTCACTGGAAGATGGCCGTTTCCTGGCCGTCTATCTCACCTCGCCTGAGGTGATGCGACGTGTTTTCTTGCGCTTGAATCCTGAGCAAAACTGGGCTCGGGACGGTAGAGATCCATTTGCTGGTTTGGCAGCCGATGCCAATGTGAATCAGAAAATAGACTTTTTTCGTCGGCAGGTTTATGTTGTTCCCCAGGATCTAACTGGTGTGATTAACCTTTCGACCATTGGGCTTGCCCCTGGTCCCTCTTTTCAGCTCAATCGCTTGTTGCTGGAAGAGGCTGAGCTCTTTCTGAATAAGATTAATCAGAACATCAGCTCCACTCAGCAGGCCTTTGCTGAGCAAGAAGTTCAGCGTGCCCGCAGGCGTTTGGACTCAGCGTCTCTTGCCTTGAACAGGTTTAAAAATCAATACGGCGAGCTTGATCCTGCCCAGGCCGCATCTGGTACCAATGCTTACATCACGGGCCTTGAAAGTAAGCTGGTCGATCTGAAGGTGCAGGAGGCCAGTCTCAAGCGTCAGTTCAAAGACCCAGGCACTCCTGAAGTTGCCTACGTGACTGACCAGGTGCGTGAGCTTGAACGTCAGATTGGTGAAGAGCGTGAGCGAATGGTTAATCCTGATGGCCGGGATCTCAATCGCCTGGTGGCCGATGGCTCAAAGCTGGAAACTGAAGTTCTGCTTGCCACTGAGGCTTTGAAGTCTGCAATTACAGCAGCCAACAATAGCCGTCAACGTACGCAACAACAGGTGAAGTTTCTCGTGCGACTGGCTGATCCAGTGCTTCCTGAAATGCAGTACATGGACTGGCGCTGGAAAGGGTTTCTCGCCAGCCTTGGTGGCTTGGTAGTGCTGTGGGGAATCGGTTCCTTTGTGCTTGGTATTGCTGACCGTCGTTGATTGATCATCCCTACGGCTGGCTGCGGCGGCGGGATCTTGAGATCGTCGCTCGTGAGCGCGCCCGTCTGGTGCGCGGCCGTGAAGGCCGATTGCGCCGCAGCGACCAGGAGCTACTCGGGGAGCTCCACTGGCCCCAGCGCCACCACACCCTGCTGGAGGCCCACGATCCGGGCCCGGAGGTGGCACTTTTCACGGTGGCCAACGACCGCTTCAGCCGTGGCTTGGAGGCGCTGCTCCTCAGCCTGCGGGCCGTTTACCCCATCCTGAGTGCAGAGGTGGTGGTGGCCCATGACGGCAGCCTGGGCCCGTTTCTGCAGCGGCGGCTGCAGGCCATTCATCCGTCGCTCACCTTCGTGATGCCCGAGCCGGCCTGGGCTGCAGCTCTGCCCCGCGATTCGCGGAACCGCCGGCGCATCGGCCTTTTGGGCTATCTCAACAGCCATGCCCTCAGCCTGCGTGGCTACCGGCGGGTGCTGGTGCTGGATTCCGATCTGCTGATCACCGGTGCCCTCGACCCTCTCTGGGCGGAAGGGGAGCCCTTCCGTGCCGTTCCGGATTGCGGTGATCGTCCCTGGGCAGCAGTGTCGCCCCATACTGGCCGACCGGTGCTCAATTCGGGCGTGCTCTCACTGCCGGGCTGGGCGCTCACGCCGGCACTCCAGGCCCGGCTGGAGGGGTTGATCCGGCGGGCTGCCGAGCCGGTGTGTCCACTGCTGGATCGGTTCGCCGACCAGAAGGTGTGGAATCAGCTGCTGTCCGATCAGCCGGTGGAGCTGCTGCCGCTCAATTTCAACTGCAATGTGAAGTATCTGGTGCAATTCCTTGGGGGATGTGCGGAGGGGCTTTCGGTGGTGCATTTCGCTGGGCCCAAGCCCTGGCTCACCTGGCCCTGGGTGGAGCCGGACCCCGGCGAACAGCGTCCCGAGGCTGTGTGTGACCATCTGTTCTGGAATCGCCTCTACCGCCAGCAGCTGATGGCCTGGCGCCTGCGGCTGCTGGCTGAGCTGGCCGCCGCCGCTCCCCCCCTCTCGCCGGGGCCGGCCCGCCTAGCCAGCGATCCGCACGCTCTGTTGCACCAGTGCGGCGCCGAGGAGAGCGGCCACCTGTTGCTGGCCGCCGCAGAGCTCTTTGGCCCGGGCTGGCCGGATCAGCCCTGCTGGCCTGTGGGCTGGCCAGCGGCGCTTGAGGCCTTGGCCTCCCCGCAGACGCCCCTGCAGCTGTGGGCGCCGCTCGAGTGGGAACCGGCTCTATGCGTGTTGCCCCTGCCAGCCGGAGCCCAGTGGCGCTGGCTGTTGATCGAAGCACCCTTCAGTCCGCCCCTGGCCGAGGGCGACGACCTGATCGCCGAGGCCGGCCCCTGGCAGGAGGGCTTTGATCCCTGGAGCGCCCCCTTGTTGCCGGCCCTGGAGCGGGCCGTGCGCCGCCGGCTGGCGGCCGCGGGAGTGGGTCCCGTGCATGGACCGTAGGATTGATCAAAATCAAGGTCTGGCATGCCCAGCGGCAAGCTCTCCCCAAAGCAGAAGCCCCCGTCCGGCAAATCCATGCCTCAGGAGCGCAAGTCCAGCCTCTGGAGCCGCCTGGCCGCCCCCTTCAAGCGACTGTTGGGCAGGAGCCGGAAGCCCGGCAAGGTCAAAGCCGCTGCTCGCGCCTCCTTGTCACGGGGGGGGCAAAAGCGCACCCTGGCCCAGTGGAAGGAGCTGCGCCGCCGCACCACCGCCGAGGTGAAGGCCCATCTGGCCGAGCAGCAGCCGGTACCGGCGATCAAGAAGCTCACCCGCGCCCTGCTGGAAGACCCCCAGCATCCGCCTTACCATGAATTGCTCAAAAAAGCGGTGGAGCAGCGCCGTCAGCGGCGCATCAAGGCCGGCCGCAAGGATCCCTGGGCCGAGCTGCCCAAGGACCTCAAGCAGGAAGCACTGCAGCTCGAAGCCTTCAGTGCCTACGTGGATGAGCTGGAGCAGCTGTTCGACAAAGCCGGCATCCCGCCCCTGAGCGCGCCGCCGCCGCCGGAGCAGCGACAGGCTCAGAAGGCACACAAGTCCAAGCAAAAGCTTCGGGCCGAGGGCGCCAAAGGCAGCAGCGGCCTGCAGACTGCCTGACGGACCCCATGCTGCAGGCCTCTATTGGGATGGCCTTCATCGCCAACATCCGTCGCAGCTGGCTGTGGCGGCATTGATGCGGTCACGTTTCGCCAGGAACTGGACTTGACACAACCCCCAATGCTGGGGCCCTTATGGCGGCTGAGTCAGGCCCGCGAGCAGCTCCCGGGCGCGGTTTTGGAAGCTGTGCTGTTGGCGCACGCAGCGGGCCACCCGGCTGAGCAGCAGCGGTTGGGCGCGAATGGCTGCCGCCCGCTCCAGGCTGGTGTGGGGATCGGCGCCTGGCGGGTGGCGCACCACGGCGGCCTCGAGCTCGGGCGGGCAGCCCGGGGCTACGTCGCTGATCACCGGCACGGCGCAGGCCAGCACGTCAAGGACGCGGTTGTTGAGGTAGCCGTAGTCGGCCATGGCCTTGTGGTGGTCGTTGAGCACGGCCAGGGCGCGGCGGTAGCGGGCCGGCAGCTGCCGGTTGGCGATGCTGGGGGCTTCCGGCTGCAGCCCGAACGCCTCCCAGCCGGCGCCGATCAGCTCCAGGGGCAGACCGGCCTGGTGGAAGGCGCGCACGATCGGCCGGCTGACGCCGCGGGTGTTGCCTACGAACAGCAGCCCGCCGCTGGCCGGCTGCGGCGGGCCGTAGTGCTGGAAGCTGGTGGCCTGGAGCAGGGTGCTCGTGGGGCGGCCACTGAGACGGGCGATGCGCGGCGTGTCCTGGGCGCTGGCCACGAACAGCCGGTCGTAGGCCGCGAGCTCGCCGGGCGTGGGATCCAGCGGCCAGCTGATCAGCCAGAGCGCCTTGTGGGTGTAGGGCGCCCGGGCCAGCCAGCTGGCCGGCGGCGCGTATTTGCCGCGCAGCACCACCAGGGTGCTGCCGGGTGGCGGGGGCGGAGCGCTGCTGTGGCTGTCGCGGTAAAGCAGGCGGGAGACCACGCCCTCCTGCTGCAGGCCGAGCTGCAAGCCCCGGGCAAAGTGCACATCGCCCCAGCTGGCGTGAGCCTCGGGATCCGCTGGTGCCGCGATCAGCAGGTCGATGGGGCCCATGCACTTTGCTCTGTAGGAGGCGGATGGACCTGCCCCTGCGCTCTCCTCAGTCCCAGAGCCGCGAACTGTCGTCGCGGGCGCTGAACCATTCGGCGGCGAGGGGGCCGCCCATGGTGCGTTGTTCGCGGAACCAGGGGCCGCCGAGGGTCCAATGCAGCAGGGCCGAATCGGCAGCCAGGGCGGGATCCTGCACATCCACCAGGTGGTTCCAGCGCTCGAGGGGCAGGGCGCCGATGGCGCTGTCGTCGTTCAGCCAGTGGAAGCGGTGCAGCTCCAGGCCGGAGGCGGTGTTCACATAGTCGGGGGTGAGGACCTGGCAGCGCGCTGCGTTGAACAGCATCAGGGAGCTCCAATTCTTCTTCTCGTAGCGGCTCTGGGTTTCCCCGAGAAACTTCACCTCTTCCTGGGGAACGTGATCGTGTTGCACGCACATCAGGGCGTAGCGCTCATCACGGAGGGCCCAGAGCTCGGCGATATCACTGCGGCAGAGCATGTCGCAGTCCATGAAGATGGCCCAGCCGTCGTAGTTCATCAGCCGGGGCACGAGAAAGCGGCTGAAGGAGAAGGCGGTGCTCTGGTGCGGGTCGCGCACACGCCAATAGAGGCCCTGGGCCTCCAGCTGGGGCGTCACCAGGGGGGTGATCGCCAGGGGCATGCTGCTGTGCTGATAGAGGCTGTCGATCAGCACGTTGGTGGCGGCGCGCTCTCGCGGGTCAAAGCCGATGAAGATGGGGATCGGCTGAACCACGGAGCGGGCGGCATGGGTGCTGCCTATTGTCCACTCCGGCCTGGATCCAGCCTGGCCCTGATGCCATGCCGCTCCCGATCCAGCTGCTGCTGAACCGCCGCCAGCTGGTGCGCCAGCTCTACGCCCTGCCGGGCGTGAGCAGCTACGGGTTCGTGCAGGGTGTGGATCAGGCCCTGCTGCTGCGGGCGCCGGAGCCTGGCAGCTGGCCCGGTGTGCTGGCCGAGGGCCTGATCGAGCTGGAGCCGTCTCCTGCCGAGGAGCCCCTGCTGCTGGCCCTGCCCCTGGCCTGGAGCCGGGGCCTGGTGAATCCGCTGGAGGCTCGAGCCCTCCCCGCGCTGCGAGAGGCGGGTGCGCTGCCAGTCGCCCTCGACGCCTGGCCTTCAGCCGAGCCCGGCCGCGCTCCCTCGGCCCTGGCGGCCCTGCTGATCCCCTACCGCACTCTGCTGGCGGCGCCGGCGCCCCTGGAGCCCGCCGCCGCGCTGGAGCTGCTGCAGCTGGAGCGGCGCCTGCGGGTGCTGCTGGCCCCCGGCTGCTGGCCGTCGCCCGCCGCCCTGGCGCGCCCGCTGCCACTGGCGGCCTGGTGGGAAGCGCTGCCGGCCGAGCCCGCCCGCCTGCAGCGCCTGGCCGATCAGCTGGTGGCCCTGCTGCACCTATTGCCCGCCGAGGAACAGTCGGCCTACGCCGAGGCCCTGGAGCCACTGCTGCTGGCGGGTCTGCAGCAGCAGCACCCCCAGACCTGGCTGCGGCTGCTGGAGGCCCTGGTGGGCGGCCTGAACAGCCGCCAGCCCCGGCTGGTGGCCGTGGCCGATCGCCTGCGCCGGGCGGGCCTGGAGCGGGGCGCGGCCCTGGATGATCCCGGCGCACGCGGGCTGGCGTTGATGCGTCTGCTGCAGGCGCCGTTGGCGGCGGACCAGCCTGCCTGGCTGGCGGGCCTGGCGAGCGCGATCGATGGCCTGGTAAAGGCGATCGGAGCGGCGGCGGAGGGGGCCGAGAAGCAGGAGAAGCGGGCCCTGCAGCGCCAGCTGGAGGCGGTGGTGCTCAGCGGCAGCACCAACCTGCCGCTGCTCCAGGTGTTGCTGCCGGCACTGGAGCCGGAGAACGGCTACCGCCTGCCCAGCCTGCTGCCGCCTTCGGCCTGCCTGGTGCTGGTGAAGGGGGTGCTGCTGCTGGGGGATGGGGCGATCGCCCAGCTCGATCGGCCTCAGCGGCGGGCGCTGCTGGCGGTTCTGGAGCGGGGGCTGCCGCGGCTGTGGTGGCAGGCCGATCTGCTGCAGAAGCTGCTGCACGATCTGCGCCGTTTCCCGCTGCACACCGCCTGGCTGCAGGCCGACAACGCCACGCTGCTGCCGGCTCTGGTGACCCTGCACAGCCGCGGCGTAGCGCCGCCGCCGCCCGACAACGGCCCCGAGCCCCTGCAGCTGCGGCCCCTGGCGCCAGAGGAGCTGCCCGGCGAACCGGAAGACCCGCGCCGCCTGCTGCGCTTGCAACTCACCGTGCTGCTGCGGCTGGTGAGCGATCCAGAGGAGCGCGGCGCTCTGTTGCGCCTGGCCAGCGCGGCGGGCAAGACCCCGCTGCTGCGCCTGCTCGATGGCGACGACGAGGAGGCCCTAGCCCTGGCGGTGGCGGCGGGCCTGCCCAGCCGGGTGGTTGGGCTGGCGCGGATGGCGGCCGAGCGGGCCGGCGTGCCGGAGCTGCTGCCGCTGCTGCTGCCCAGCACAGGCGGGGTGCAGGCGGTGTTTGCGGAATGCCTCGCCATCTGGCGCCAGCAGCTGTCGCCGCCGGAGTCGCGCCCCGTGCTGCCGATCACGGTGCTGTTCACCTGCCACCGGCCCCGGCTTTTCCTGCTGCGCCAGGCTCTGGAATCCCTGGCGCTGCAGAGCGCGGCCGCCGCTGAGGTGCTGGTGGTGGACGACGGCACGCCGGAGCCCGAGGCCGCAGCGCTGGCGGCGCTGCTGGAGGCTGCGGCTACGGAGCTGGCCCTGCCCCTGCGGCTGCTGCGCCAGCCCAGCAACCAGGGCCAGTACGCCTGCCGCAACCTGGCGATTGCCGCGATGGCAGGCGAGGCCCTGGCAATTCACGACGACGACGACCTCTCCCATCCCCTGCGCCTGGAGTTGCAGTGGCAGGCCCTGCAGCAGGGGGCGGCGGCGGTGTACGGCCGCCACGTGCGCCTGGATGAGGCCACCGGGGCACCCCAGGCCGATGGCGATGGCGGCGGTTTCTTCGGGGATGGGATCACCACCCTGCTGCTGCGCCGCCGCACGGTGCTGGAGCTGGGGGGCTTCTACCCGGTGCGCTCCCGGGGGGATGTGGACTTCCGCCGGCGGCTGGAGCGGCGCTACGGCGAGGCAAAGGTGCTGCGGTTGGAGGCGCCGCTCTATCTGATGCGCGGTTCGGTGGCCACGGTGTCGTCGGCCTACGAATACGGCTGCAGCCTGGGCCTGCCCAGCTGGCGGCGGCTGATGCGGCAAGGGCTGCTCCCGTGAACAGGCCTGTCGCCATGAGCACGCAAGCGCCTGTGTTCATCGGCCTCACCTCGATCCGCAGCCGCGAGGGGGCCCTGAAACGCACGCTCGATTCGCTGCTGGCCCAGCAGCTGCCCGCCGACGGCCGGCCGGTGGAGCTGCATCTGTTTCTCTCCCGGGAGCCCTATCTGCTCGATCGCGGCTTCGAGGCGCTGCCGGGCTTTCTGCGACGGCGGATCTGGCGCTCACGCCTGGGCCCGGGCCTGTGCCTGCAGGTGCACTGGACGGCGAACTGGGGCCCCTACCGCAAGCTGCTGCCGCTGCTGGAGCGGCTCACGCCTGAGCAGCAGGCGCTGGATCCTCTGCTGATCACCGCCGACGACGACACCCTCTACCCGCGCGACTGGCTGCGGCGGCTGGTGGAGGCCCAGGAGCGCTGGGGCTGCGTGGTGGCCTTCCGCGGGCGGCAGATGGTGCTGGAGGCGGGGGAGGTGGTGCCCTACCGCGACTGGCGGGTGAACGATGAGCGGCTGCTGCAGCCCAGCCTGCTCACGGTGCCCACCGGCAAAGACGGCATCTGCTACCGGCTCAGCCAGCTCGACTGGCGCGTGCGCGATGTGGAGCGGGCCCTGGCGATTGCCGGCCACGCCGACGACCTCTGGTTCAAGACCCACACCCTGCTCACCGCCACGCCAAGCGTGCTGCTGCACCACAACATGAGCCAGCAGTTCGTGGAGCTGAGCAGCCAGGGGGTGGCGCTCAAGCGCGGTGTGCCAGGCCAGCCGATCGGGCAGACGTTGTTTTTGTCGATCAACAAGCGCGGTGGCAATGATGTGGTGCTGGGGGATTGCCTGGGGTATCTGCAGGAGCAGATGGGTGGGGAAGTGGTGCTCATGGCCCAACCTGAGCACACCAGAAGGGAAGGCTTGTAAGCCGTATGTGCGGGGCCTTCATGCCAGCCACTCCTGAGCTAGCCCTTCAATGAGTTGAAATTCGGGATCTTTGTGGAGGAGGGTGGTTCCGCTTTGCACTGCGGAGGCGGCGATCCAGGCGTCCGCCAGGGATAGGGAGTGGGTGGCCATGATCTGGGCGGCGCTGATCAGGAGTGGTTCGCTCGCTTCCACCCAGTGGATCGGCAGTGCCTGCAGCTGCTCGTAGGCAAGCCGGCCAGCCCGTTCTCCTTCATCCCTCCAGACGCGATAGAGCACTTCCAACCGCGAGATGAAGCAGGCCACGCTGCGTTGATGGGATTCCAGGATCTCTTCCACCCGATCGGCGCCGGGTTCGTCGTCCCGCAGGGTGAGCAGGGCAGAGGTGTCGAGGCAGAACCGCATCATCGCCGTTCCAGCGCTGCATCGGCCCGTCGATCGGCCAGCTGGCGCTGCGTCGATCCTCCGCCTTTCCCTTGGCCTCGAAAGGCCTTCACAGGAGAGGCATCCACCGGGACCACCCGAATCGAGCCATCGGCCTCGATCAGCCACTCCAGGCGCTGGGAGGGGCCGAGGGCGAAGCGTGCCCTGATCGCTGCTGGGATCACGGTTTGCCCGCGTGACGTGATTGTGCTCCGCATGCACCCCAGTACGAATTACTTCAAATGCTATCGGGTAATTCGCGCCAGAGGAGTGGGCCCACGATCCGCGCCACTGACTGCGGCGGCTGGGGGCTGCGTGGTGGCCTTTCGGGATTGGCGGGTGAATGTTGAGCGGCTGCTGCACCTCATCATGAGCCAGTCCCACCCGGCCACCTCGGTTGCCAGTTCGGCCAGGCCAGCAGCGTCCACTTCTGGTGCCAGGGGAAAGCGACCCTCGCGGGGAACCACCACGAAACTGTGGTGGGGGTTGAGGTCTGCGCGGGCCTGGTGAAAGCCGCGGCTGAGGGTGGGCGTGAGGCTGCGCTTCACCTCAATCGCCCAGCGTTCCCCGTCGGGCTGGTGCGCAGGGTGGTGTCGCACCGAGAGGTGCGCTGGATGTCCATGAATAGGTAGCCGTGG
>Ga0164292_10001244_pt1 | contig 20464 bp, 16 predicted proteins | sample GEODES117metaG_FD_111486 | JGI IMG/M metagenome (GOLD analysis project Ga0164292, IMG submission 111486) | Eutrophic lake water microbial communities from Lake Mendota, Wisconsin, USA - GEODES117 metaG | ecosystem: Environmental > Aquatic > Freshwater > Lake | place: USA: Lake Mendota...
GACACGATCCTCACGCCGCGGTTCTACACAACCGACTTCGACGCCATGGCGGCGATGGACCTCCGCCCCAACGAGGTGGAGCTGGAGGCGATCTGCGAAGAGTTCCGCAAGGACTACAACCGCCACCACTTCGTGCGCAACGAGGAGTTCGAGGGCGCGGCCGACAAGCTCGACCCCGAAACCCGCAAGGTGTTCGTCGAGTTTCTCGAGCAGAGCTGCACCTCGGAATTCTCCGGCTTCCTGCTCTACAAGGAGCTCAGCCGCCGCATCAAAGAGAAGAACCCTCTGCTGGCTGAGTGCTTCGCCCACATGGCCCGCGATGAGGCTCGCCATGCCGGTTTCCTCAACAAGGCGATGAGCGACTTCGGGCTCCAGCTCGATCTGGGCTTCCTCACCGCCAACAAGGCCTACACCTACTTCAAGCCGAAGTTCATCTTCTACGCCACCTACCTGAGCGAGAAGATCGGCTACTGGCGCTACATCGCCATCTTCCGCCACCTCGAGCAGAACCCCGACAGCAAGATCTTCCCGATCTTCAACTTCTTCGAAAACTGGTGCCAGGACGAGAACCGCCACGGCGACTTCTTTGATGCCCTGATGAAGGCCCAGCCCGACACGGTGCGGGGCCTGCAGGCCCGCCTGTGGTGCCGCTTCTTCCTCCTGGCCGTGTTCGCCACCATGTACGTGCGCGACGTGGCCCGCAAGGAGTTCTACGAAGCCCTCGGCCTGGATGCCCGGGAGTACGACAAGTACGTGATCGACAAGACCAACGAGACCTCCGCCCGGGTGTTCCCGGTGGTGCTCGACGTGCGCAATCCGAAGTTCTGGGAGCGGCTGGAGCGCCTGGTGACCAACAACGCCAAGCTGGCTGCCGCCGACGAGAGTGCGGCTCCGGCTCCGCTCAAGGCCCTCAAGAAGCTCCCCTACTGGGTGGCCAATGCCGCCGAGATGGCCAAGCTGTTCCTGATGAAGCCGATCCGCAGCGAGCAGTTCCAGCCCGCGGTGCGCTGAGCCGGCGATCCACACCCCATCCCCCCGAGCCCCGGCCCCTCAGGTCGGGGCTTTTTGCTAGGACCTCCTTCATCCAGAGCCGTGCCGATGGTTGCCACAAGCCAGCTCCAGCCTTCCCCACCCTGCCTCGATGTCTTCGACCCGAGCTGGCAGGGCCGGCTGGAGGAGTTGCTGGGGCAGGGGCGGGCCGCCGGCGCCGACCTGGTGGAGGTGTTTCTCGAGCGCACCGACCACCTGGGCGTGCTGGCCGAGCAGGAGGCGATCACCAGCGTCAGCCCTGCCTTTGGCATGGGAGCCGGCATCCGCGTGTTCCGCGGCGAGCGCGATGGCTTCGTGAGCACCAACGACCTCAGCGCCAAGGGCTTGCGCCAGGCCCTTGAGCAGGCCCTGGGCATGCTGGGCCTGGAACTGCTGACCAACGGCCGCAACGGATTTGAGGGCCTGCCGGAGCTGCGTGACCACGGCGCCGGCAAGAGCGACTGGCTGAGCGGCAGCCCCCAGCTGGCGGAGGCCACGGCCAGGTTGCTGGAGGGCACGGCGCTGCTGGAGCGGCACGGCAAACACCTGCAGGCCCGCCGCGGCAGCTACGCCCGCGACTGGCAGGAGGTACTGGTGGCCGCCAGCGACGGCACCTTCGCCCGCGACGTGCGCCTGCACCAGTCGCTCGGCCTGAATGTGCTTGCCGCCGATGGCGAGCACCGCTCCAGCATCGGGCGCCGCTATGGCAGCCACGGCAGACCCGACCAACTGCGCAGCTGGGATGCCGAGGCCAGTGCCCTGGAGGTGTGTGAGAGCGCCGGCGCCATGCTTTACGCCGACTACGTGGAGGCGGGCCAGATGCCGGCGGTGTTGGCCAACCGCTTCGGCGGCGTGATCTTCCACGAGGCCTGCGGCCATCTGCTGGAAACCACCCAGGTGGAACGGGGCACCACCCCCTTCGCCGAGAAGGTGGGTGAGCCGATTGCCCACGAGGCGGTGACGGCGATCGATGAGGGACTCAGCGATGGCGCCTTCGGCTCCCTCTCGATGGACGACGAGGGCATGGAGCCCCAGCGCACCGTGCTGATCGAGAACGGCATCCTCAAGCGCTTTCTGAGCGACCGGGCCGGCGAGCTGCGCACCGGTCATGCCCGCACCGGCAGCGGCCGGCGCCAGAGCCACGCCTTCGCCGCCGCCAGCCGGATGCGCAACACCTACATCGGCGCCGGGCAACACACCCCCGAGCAGCTGATCGCCTCGGTCGACAAGGGGCTCTACTGCAAGTCGATGGGCGGCGGCAGCGTCGGCCCCACCGGCCAGTTCAACTTCGCGGTGGAGGAGGGCTATCTGATCGAAAACGGCAAGCTCACCAAGCCGGTGAAGGGCGCCACCTTGATCGGCGAGGCCAAGGAGGTGATGCCGCGCATCTCGATGTGCGCCAACGACCTCGACCTGGCCGCCGGCTTCTGCGGATCCGTGAGCGGCAGCGTGTTCGTGACCGTGGGCCAGCCCCATATCAAGGTTGATTCGATCACCGTGGGGGGCCGCTGACCATGGGCACAACACCAGCAACGGACCACTCCAACACCATGACCTCCGGCGCAGCGGGCACCCTCAACGCCGGCGAACTGCGCGACCAGCTCGCCCAGCTCGCCCAGCAGCACGGCATCAGCCGGTGGGACCTGGGCGCCTCCTGCAGCACCGACACCTCCGTGCAGGTGGACCGGGGCGAGGCCAAGCAGATGAAGGGGGCCCAGCGCAGCGCCATCACGGTGCGGGTGTGGAACGGCGACGGCCTGGTGGGCATCACCAGCACCTCCGACCTCAGCGCCTCAGGGCTGGAGAAGGCCCTCACCGGCGCTCGGGATGCCAGTGCCTTCGGCAACCCCGACGACACCCCGGCCTTCTCGCCCCTGGCCACCGCGCCCCTGCCGCAACTGGAGCAGCCCCGCCACGCGCCCCAGCCGATCCTGGAGCTGCTCAGCACCCTCAAGCAGGCCGAGGCCGATCTGCTGGGCCGTCATCCCGCCATCAGCACCGTGCCGTACAACGGCCTGGCCCAGCGCAGCAGCGAGCGCCTCTACCTCAACAGCGCCGGAGCCTGCCGCCACCAGGCCCTGAGCACGGCCAGCCTCTATCTCTACGCCCGTGCCGAGGAGACAGGCCGCAAGCCCCGCAGCGCCGGGGCCGTGCGCCTGGCCTACGGCGCCGGCGAGCTCGATGTGTCCGGCTGCATCGCCGAGGCGGCCGAGCGCACGATCAGTCACCTGGCCTACGCCCCGATCGACACAGGGCACTACACCTGCGTGTTCAGCCCGGAGGCATTCCTCGATCTGATCGGCGCCTTCGCCAGCCTGTTCAATGCCCGCGCCGTGCTCGATGGCGTGAGCCTCAGCAGCCGTGAGTCGCTGGGCAAGCCGCTGGCGGTGCCGTTCCTCTCGATCCACGACAACGGCCTGCACCCGGGCAACATCGGCGCCTCGGCCTTCGACGGCGAAGGCACCCCCACCCAGCGGCTGGCCCTGCTGGAGGGTGGCCTGCTGCGCAACTTCCTCCACTCGGAGGCCACCGCCCGTGCCTTCGGCGTGGCCCCCACCGGCCACGCGGGCCTCGGGGCCAAGGTGTCGGTGGGGGCCGACTGGCTGGAGGTGGGACCCACCCCAGGCAGCGGCGGCGGCCAGCAGGGGCTGGATCGCTTCCATGCCGATGGGCCGATCGTGTGGATCGACTCCCTCTCGGCCCTGCACGCCGGCGTGAAGGCCAGCCAGGGCAGCTTCTCGCTGCCGTTTGACGGCTGGCTGATCCAGGGGGGCGAGCCCCGCTCGATCGAGGCCGCCACCGTGGCCGGCGACATCCGCCAGCTCCTGAAGGCGATCGTGGGCTTCGAGGGCGAGGCCAAGGTGACCCCCGACGGCCTCTGCCCCCACGTGTGGGTTGAGGGGCTCTCGATCACCGGCGAGGCCTAGATCAAGCGCCATGAAGATCCTCTTCTGGGGCACCCCGGCCTACGCGGTGCCCAGCCTGGAGGCGCTGGTGGGCGCCGGCCACCAGCTGGTGGGGGTGGTGAGCCAGCCCGACCGGCGCCGGGGCAGGGGCAGGGATCTCGTGCCAAGCCCGGTGAAGGCCCGTGCCGAAGAACTGGCTATACCGGTGTTCACGCCGGAGCGGATCCGTCGCGAACCACAGGTCCAGGCCGAGCTGGCGGCCCTCGGTGCCGACGCCTCCGTGGTGGTGGCCTTCGGCCAGATCCTGCCGCCCGAGGTGCTGGCCCAGCCGCCGCTGGGCTGCTGGAACGGCCACGGTTCGCTGCTGCCGCGCTGGCGTGGCGCCGGCCCGATCCAGTGGTGCCTGATCGAGGGCGACCGCGAAACCGGCGTAGGCATCATGGCCATGGAAGCCGGGCTCGACACCGGCCCGGTGCTGGTGGAGCGCGCCATTCCCATCGGCCTGCTGGAGAACGCCGAGCAGTTGGCTGACCGCCTGGCGGCCCTCACAGCGGAGCTGCTGGTGGAGGCCCTGCCCCGGATCGCAGCGGCGGGCACTGGCCCGGAACCCGAGCGGCTGGCCCGGCTGAACGTGAGGGCCCAGGGCGAGGAAGGGGTCACCCACGCGCGCCTGCTCAACAAGGACGACTTCGCCATTGCCTGGAGCGACTCGGCCCTCGCCATCCATCGACGCGTGATGGGGCTCTATCCCGGGGCCCACACCAGCTGGCAGGGCAAGCGGCTCAAGCTGCTGGCCACTGAGCCCCTGGTGGAGCGGCTGCAGCACCAGCTCAGCCCGGAGGCCGCCCGGATGTGTGGTCGCTGGCAGCCGGGGGAAAACCAGCCGGGCACTGTGCTGGCAGTGGAGCCGGGCCTGGGCCTGGTGGTGGCTAGCGGCGGCTGCCCGCTGCTGCTGCGCCGGGCCCAGCTGGAGGGCAAGGGGCCGAGCGAAGGACAGGCCCTGATCCAGCAGTTGGGCGCGGCGTGCGGCGATGGGCTCGGCCCTTCATGAGTCGCAACATCAGATTTACGAAGTGTGTGTGAGGAGCTCAACACCTTTTCGACCCACCCTGGCCCTGGCTAGAAGAAAACCAGCGTTTGCGCTTGAGCCATGGGCAACGAACTTTCGTTTGTCGGCGAGACGGGAACGGGCTGCCTGATCTACCGGGAGACCACCGGTGGATATGTGGTGAGACACGAACAGTGCGCCCTCAAGCGCCAGCGGGTGGCCACCCTGGCCAGCGCCTACGCCGCCACCACTTGCCAGCAACTGGAGCCGTCAGACCAGGGGATCAACTAACCAGGGGATCAACTGACCAGTCGAGGCCCGGGCTGAAGACCATTCAGCCCAGGCCATTCAGCTGAGGCCATTCAGCTCAGAACGTGGGGTTGGCTGGTGGCCCTAGTCAGCGGTCTTGCGATACTGCGCATGCAGCGTTTCGAGCTGATGGTGCACCGCACGCAGCTGCTCGCGAATCGGCTCGCTGCTCTCAATTCGGCCTAGGGCCAGCAGCATCGACTCGATCTGGGTCTTGCAATCGATCAGCACGCGGCACTCGGGTGATCCGGGCTCGTAGGGCATGGCAGGAGGATGAACGTCTCTATCGCAGCCGAGGGCTGCGACCACGATTGTGTCGGTTGTTGCCGTTTGCGCTGTTGCCAGCAGCGTTGCCGCCAGCCGGGCTGCGACCGCTCCCACCGCGCCGGCCACCGCCGCCACTGCCACCACCACTGCTGCCAGCGCGACTGCGGCCCCGACCGCCGCTGAGATCCAATGGCGGTGCCGACAGCACCGTGGGCTCAAAGCCCGGCACCACCTGCTGGGGCAGGGCCGAGCCGATCAGCCGCTCGATCGCCCGCAGCAGTTCGTGTTCTTCGGCCGCCACCAGCGAAATGGCATGGCCGGGATGGCCGGCCCGACCTGTGCGGCCGATGCGATGCACGTAGTCCTCGGCCTGGTTGGGCAGGTCGAGATTGATCACGTGGGGCAACTGGTGGATGTCGATGCCACGGGCAGCCAGGTCGGTGGCCACCAGCACCCGCAGCTCACCGCTCTTGAAGCCGGCCAGCGCCCGGGTGCGGGCCCCCTGGCTCTTGTTGCCATGCAGGGCGGCCGCACCCATGCCGTGCTTGCTGAGCTGCTCAGCCATGCGGTTGGCACCGTGCTTGGTGCGCGAGAACACCAGCACCTGCTCCCAGCCATTGCTGGCTATCAGGTGAATGAGAAGCTCGCCCTTGCGTGCCATATCGCACGGGTGAAGCAGGTGCTCCACCGTGGTGGCAGTGCGGTTTTCAGGCGTGGCCTGCAACTGCACGGGGGCATGCAACAGACCATGGGCCAGCTTGCGGATCGGGGCGCTGAAGGTGGCCGAAAACAGCAGGGTCTGGCGCCGGGGTGGCAACAGGGCCAGCAGCTTCTGGATGTCGCGGATGAAGCCCATGTCGAGCATGCGGTCGGCTTCATCGAGCACCAGGATCTGCACCTGATCGAGCCGCAGGGCGCGCTGCTGATGCAGGTCGAGCAGCCGGCCTGGAGTGGCCACGAGCACATCGGTGCCGGCCCGAAGCCGCTTGATCTGGGGGTTGATGTTGACCCCACCGAACACCACATCACTGCGCAGGGGCAGATGACGTCCGTAGGCCGCCACGCTCTCGCCCACCTGGGCGGCCAGCTCGCGGGTGGGGGTGAGCACCAGAGCCCGCACCACGCCGCCGTGGGCCGGGGCGCCATGGCGCAAGCGCTCCAGCATGGGGAGGGTGAAGCCGGCTGTCTTGCCGGTACCGGTCTGGGCTGCCGCCATCACGTCGTGACCCTCCAGCACCGCCGGGATGCACTGCTGCTGGATCGGCGAGGGCGTGGTGTAGCCCTGTTCGGCCACGGCCTGCAGGATCGGCTGACCCAACCCCAGACCGCTGAAACCCTCAGCTGCGGGGGCGCTGGCGCCTGAGGTCGTGCTGGCGCTGACGTTTGCGCTGCTGTTGGAGCTGCTGTTGGCGTTGCTGTTGGTGCTGAGCTGGGAGGTTGGGGTGGCGCCATCGCGCGAAGCACGGGCTCGCGTGGCGCTGGCTCGCGGGGTGCGGGCAGCTGGTGTGGCGCTCGTGATGGGGGCGGTGGCGTGGGTTCAACCTTCACCCTACGGGCCCACCGCGGCCCGGCCGTGGCTCAGTTGAGATAGAGCCGGCGCGCCGTCTCCAGCACGGCCACCAAATCCGCATCGCTGAGGTCGAGGGCCTCCCGCCAGCCCACCTCAGCCAGCCAACAACGCAGGGCAGCGGCGGCCTGGGGGGGCGCAAACGCCTCGAAGAAGCTCTCCTGGGCCGCCAACACCCGGAACTTGAGGAACTCCAGCAAGCGAGCCTTCAGCCGAGCCGGCTGGATCAGACGGCAGTGACGGCCGTCCACACCCAGGTCGAGCCCACCAGAGTGCTCCTCCAGCGCGGGAAGGTTGGGGATCCAGGGCATCAGCACCTCCAGCTGGCCGGCGGGCTGGTGATGGCGAAGCTTGGTTTCAGGGTGGGGCCAGTAGATCCAGCCGGCCAGGGGCTGCTCAAGCGACTGGTCAAGGGGCTGCTCAAGGGGCTGCACAGGGGGCTGCTCAAGGGGCTGCCCAGTGGCGGCCGCGGGGTCTGTGCCGGGCGGGGCAGGGAGGCGCAGCAGGCAGGGCCAGAAGGAGAAGGTTTCCGGCGGATGCAACGGCGTCCAGGCCAGATGGTTGATCCGCAGCGCCGGCTGGCTCAGGCGCCACTCGCCACCGGGCACCAGCAGATTCAGGGTGCCGTTGAAGCAGTCGCCGAGATCAAGGCCACAGCGGGCGAAGGCAGGGCGTTGCAGGGCAAGGGTGCCGGCTGGATAGGGGCTGTCGCTGGCACGGCCCGAGGCCACACCATGGCCAGCCTGGCGGCGACAGCGGTGCCAGCGCACATGCTCGCGGGGGATGGCGGGGGGATGGGACACAACCATGGCCATCGCCCTCAGCCCCTCCCAGCCACCGGGCTGAAGTGGGCGCAGCGCTCACACGGCCCTTCAGGCAGCACGGCACAGCGCAGCAGCGGGCTGCGCGCGTTGAAGCGGCAGTGGGGATCGCCGATCACCCAGCCCTGGCCCCACCAGCGGGCGTCGGCCGGCTGGCGCTGGGGCTTCACCTGCAGGGCCACCGCTGCCAGCTCATAGGTGCCATTGCACAGCCGGTAGCGGTGGCGGCGCTGCAGCACCAGAAAGCTGCGCTCGCCCAGCTCCAGCCAGCGCCCGGGCTGGGGCACATCGGCCAGAGCCTCCACCTCCAGCTGGTCGAGCAGCTGGTCGCTGCCGATCTGGCGCAGCTCAACCCGCATCGCCGGGCACCTCAGCCTCCAGGGGGGTGGGGGACTGGCGTACGGAGAAGCCCCAGGCAAACAGACCGGCCACCAGCACCAGCAGGCTCCATTCCGGCGGGTCGAACACCGGCCAGATCAACCGCAGCAGCAGCCGCACCCCCACCAGACCCACCGCCAGATAACCGGCGGTTTCCAGGTGCTCGAAGATCTCCAGCCAGCGGATGAACAGCTCGGCCGTAAGCCGCAGGGCGATCACACCGATCACGCCGCCGGCCATCACCAGCACGAGCCGATCGCTCACGGCCACCGCTGCAGCCACGCTGTCGAGGGAGAAGGCCAGATCGGTGAGCGCCAGGGTGGCCACCACCGAGCGCAGGCTCGCCCCCTGAACGGAATGGCCAGGCGCCTGTTGGTGGCCCGGCTGATCCGTGCCCCCAGCCTCCGCTTCCTGGCGCTCCTCGGCCGGCTGGTTGGTGAGGTCGTAGAGGTGCTTGCCACACAGCCAGAGCAGGTAGCTGGCTGCCGCCAGTTGCAGCGGCCAGAAGTGCAACACCCATTGGGCCGCCGCAATCAGGCCCAGACGAAACACCAGGGCCAGCAGCAGGCCGAGATTGAGGGCGGTCTCCTGGCGGGCCCGGTCGTGAAGGCGCCGTGAGATCGCGGCCAGGGCGATGGCGTTGTCGGCCGACAGCACCGCCTCCAGCGCCACCAGCAGGGGCAACAGCAGCAGCACCTCGCGCCACTGATCTGCCTGCTGGATCAGTGGCGTGAGCGATTCGATCGACTCGGCTTCCATCTCGGCTGGCGGAGGCTTCACTGTAGGAAGGCTGAACCGCCTCCCGAATGCAGCTGCAGGCCCGACTGGTGCACGCCGAGCCCGGCTCCCGGGTGGTGGAGGTGATGGCCCACCACCAGGGCGAACTGCTGGGCAGTGCCCTGGGGGAGGCAGCCACGGCCGAAGCAGCGGAAGACCGGGCCCTCAGCCGCCTGCAGCTGCGGCTGGGATCACAGCCGGCCATCAGCCCGGAAGCCAGACCCAAGCCCAGTGCGAAGTCCAGCCCCAACCCGGCAGCTGCCGCCAGGCCGAAACCGATCCCGCAAGGCACCGCCGGGCCAGTTCCTGAACCCGTCGCCACGGCCGCCGAACCGCTGGCGCCCCAGCCCGTGGCGCCCGTGCCCGTGCCCGCCGCTGAGCCGATCGCCCCTGAACCGATTGCCACTGAGCCGATTGCCACTGAGCCGATCGCCGAGCCGCCTGCCGATCCCGACGACTGGAGCAGTGAGCTGGCCCAGCTGGATCTGGAACTGCGCCGCATCGGCTGGCAACGCGAGCAGGAGGGTCCCTATCTGGAGCGCACGTTCGGACATCCCAGCCGCAGCCGCCTCACCAGCTACGGCGACCTGGTGGCCTATCTGCAGGCCCTGCAGAACCTCCCTCCCGGCAGCGATCCCTCCACGGCCCCCATTCCCCTGCGACGTCGCGACCTGCTCAGCCAGTGCGACCAGCTGCTCGGCCAGCTGGGGTGGAGCGCGGTCCAGGGCCGGGAGTTTCTGGAGCGTCACTTCCAGCTCACCAGCCGCCAGCAGCTCAGCGACAGCCAGCTGCTGCAGTTCAACATGCTGCTGGAAGGCGAGTTCATCGGCATTTAGCTGCCAACCCGCACCGCTAACCCGCCAGGCGGCAGTTGCTGCGCAGCAGCAGCGGGCCCAGAGCCAGCAGGTGCTGGTTGGCGTAGGCCTCCCGCTCAAGCCGCCGTTCGGGCTCGGAGGCCTGGCGATACAGCGGCTCCTGCAGCACCCGCCGCAGTGCAGGCGGGAGCTGCTCGGACACACCAACGGGCTGGGGCTGGGCCGTGATCCCGCCACCGCGACAGCTCTGGGCCACGTGGATGGCCTCGTGGTTGAGCACCTGGGCAAATTCGCGGCTGCCGCTCCCGAGCACGGAGGGTTTCACCCGCAGGGTGCGCGAGCGGGGATCCCATTCACCGGCGGCTCCTGCTTTGAGGGGCTGGCTCAGCTGGATGCGTACCCCGGCATCCGCCAGCAAACCCAGCAGTTCGGAGATGGCGGCCCGCTCACGGTCGAAGGAAGGCGGGTTGGCCATCAGCTCCCTGATCTCCCTGAGGCTGAGCTCCGGTTCCCCTTGGCGGCGCTTGTAGAGGTAGCGGATGCGGCCATCCGGCAGCACCTCCGCCCGCGGCGTCCAGGCGGCATCGGCCGCCGCCAGCCGGGCCAGCAACGCCCCGGGCTCAACACCCTCCAGACCGGCAGGCTCCGGGGTCGGCAGCATGGCCGCCACCTGTGCGGGCACGGGCGGCAATGCCGCTGGAGACCAGCTCCCGGGGCGCTGGTAAGCCAGGGCAAAGCCAAGTGACACGAGCAGCCCAGCGAGCGCCGGCACGGGCCACACCGGGAACGGCTTCTGCAGGGGCCGACGGCAACGGGCGCAGACCCACACGCCATCGTGCCGCTGCCGCCTGCGCAGCGGTCGGAGCTCGCAGGAGGGGCAGTGGTAGCGGGGCACACGCCCATTGTGGCGAGCATCCCTGCGAGACCGGTTGCCAAGATCGAAAGCCCCGCGCTTTGCCCCGATGCCCCTCTCCGCCCTGGTGCGCCAGCTGCAGCAGGCGCCCCTCACCGGCGAGCTGCGGGCGCGGATCGGGCGCAGCGATCGGCTGAGGCTCAGTGGTGCCGGCCGGGCGGCGCGGGCCCTGGTCAGCAGCGCGCTTGCGGCCCAGGCCCATGCGGCCGCCGAGGGACCGGCACCGCTGCTGGTGGTGGTGCCCACCCTGGAGGAGGCGGGCCGCTGGGCCACGCTGCTGGAGCTGATGGGCTGGCGCAGCTGCCAGCTCTATCCCACCAGCGAGGGCAGCCCTTATGAGCCCTTCGATCCCACCAGCGAGATCACCTGGGGGCAGCTGCAGGTGCTCAGCGAGCTGCTGGATGCGCCCCACCAGCTCGCCATCGTGGCCACCGAGCGGGCACTGCAGCCACACCTGCCGCCGCCGGCCGCCCTGAAAGAGCAGTGCCTGAGCCTGCGCAAGGGCGACAGCCTGGATCTCGAAGAGCTGGGCGAAACCCTCACCCGCCTGGGCTACGAGCGCGTCACCACGATCGAGCAGGAGGGGAGCTGGAGCCGCCGCGGCGACATCGTGGATGTGTTCCCGGTGAGCAGCGAGCTCCCCGTGCGCCTGGAGTTCTTCGGCGAGGAGCTGGAGAAACTGCGGGAGTTCGACCCCGCCACCCAGCGCTCGCTCGATTCGATCGAGGTGGTGCGGCTCACCCCCAGCGGCTACGGCCCGCTGATTGCGGAAGCCCTGCGGCAGGGCATGCCCGACGGGCTGGAGCAGCTGCTCAGCGCCGAGGCCCTCGAGCAGCTGCTGGAGGGCGGCACACCCGAGGGGCTCAGGCGGCTGATGGGCCTGGCCTGGAGCCGGCCCGCGTCGCTGCTCGACTACCTTCCTGCCGCCACCCTGGTGGCGATCGACGAGCGGCGCGCTTGCCTCGCCCACGGCCAGCAGTGGTTTGACCACGTGGTCGACCACCACGCCGAAACCGAGGCCGAGCTGGGGGCGCCACTGCCCGCGGTGCAGCACCGCCCGCCGGTCGACACGCTCGCCGAGGCCAGCGAGGGCTTCACGGGCTTCGATCTGGCCGAACTGCACGAGAGCGACAGCCATGCCAACAGCTTTGATCTGGCCAGCCGGCCGGTGCCGGCCTACCCCAATGCCTTCGGCAAGCTGGCCGAGCTGATCAAGGGCTTCCAGGGGGAGAAGGCGGCGGTGTGGCTGCTCTCCGCCCAGCCCAGCCGGGCGGTGGCGCTGCTGGAGGAGCACGACTGCATCAGCCGCTTCGTGCCCAACCCCGGCGACCTCCCCGCGATCGAGCGGCTGGTGGAGCAGGGCACGCCGGTGGCCCTCAAGAGCCGGGGCACAGCCGAGCTGGAGGGCCTGCTGCTACCGGCCTGGAAGCTGGTGCTGATCACCGACCGGGAGTTTTTCGGCCAGCACGCCCTGGCCGCCACCGGCTACGTGCGCCGCCGCCGCAAGGCCGCCAGCCGCACGGTGGACCCCAACAAGATGCGGCCCGGCGACTTCGTGGTGCACCGCAACCACGGCATCGGCAGGTTTGTGAAGCTCGAGAAGCTGGCGATCGGCGGCGAATCCAGGGATTACCTGGTGGTGCAATACGCCGACGGCCTGCTGCGGGTAGCCGCCGACCAGCTCGGCAGCCTGGGCCGCTATCGCGCCACCGGTGACGCCCCGCCCGAGCTCAACCGCATGGGCGGCACCGCCTGGACCCGCGCCAAGGAGCGGGCCAAGAAGGCGATCCGCAAGGTGGCGGTGGATCTGGTGAAGCTCTACGCCGAGCGCCACAAGGCGCCAGGGTTCGCCTATCCCCCCGATGGCCCCTGGCAGAACGAACTCGAAGACTCCTTCCCCTACGAACCCACGCCGGATCAGGTGAAGGCGATCGCCGATGTGAAGCGCGACATGGAGGAGCCGTCACCGATGGACCGGCTGGTGTGCGGCGATGTGGGCTTCGGCAAGACTGAGGTGGCGATCCGGGCGATCTTCAAGGCCGTGACCGCCGGCAAGCAGGTGGCCATGCTGGCGCCCACCACGGTGCTGGCCCAGCAGCACTGGCGCTCGCTCTCAGAGCGGTTCGCGCCATACCCGGTGAAGGTGAGCCTGCTCAACCGCTTCCGCACCGCTGGCGAGCGCAAGACGATCCTCGAGGGCCTCACCTCCGGAACAGTGGATGTGGTGGTGGGCACCCACCAGCTGCTCTCCAAGGGCACCGCCTTCAAGCAGCTGGGCCTGCTGGTGGTGGATGAGGAGCAGCGCTTCGGCGTGAATCAGAAGGAAAAGATCAAGTCCCTCAGAAAAGACGTGGACGTGCTGACCCTGAGCGCCACGCCGATCCCGCGCACCCTCTACATGAGCCTTTCGGGGGTACGCGAGATGAGCCTGATCACCACGCCGCCGCCCCTGCGCCGGCCGATCAAGACCCACCTGGCCGCCCTGGATGAGGAGGCGGTGCGCAGCGCCATCCGCCAGGAGCTCGATCGCGGCGGCCAGGTGTTCTATGTGGTGCCGCGGGTGGAGGGGATCGAGGAGGTGGCCGAGGGGCTGCGGCAGATGATTCCGGGGCTGAAGCTGCTGGTGGCCCACGGCCAGATGGCCGAAGGGGAGTTGGAGAGCGCCATGGTGGCCTTCAACGCCGGCGAGGCCGACCTGATGCTCTGTACCACGATCGTGGAGAGCGGCCTCGACATCCCGCGCGTCAACACGATCCTGATCGAGGACGCCCACAAGTTCGGCCTCGCCCAGCTGTATCAGCTGCGCGGCCGGGTGGGCCGCAGCGGCATCCAGGCCCACGCCTGGCTGTTCTATCCCGGCGATGCCTCCCTGAGCGATGCGGCGCGACAGCGACTGCGGGCCATTCAGGAATTCGCCCAGCTGGGCAGCGGCTACCAGCTGGCCATGCGCGACATGGAGATTCGCGGCGTGGGCAACCTGCTGGGGGTAGAGCAGAGCGGCCAGATGGAAACCATCGGCTTCGACCTCTACATGGAGATGCTGCAGGAGTGCCTGGCCGAGATCCAGGGGCAAGACATTCCGGCGGTCGACGACACCCAGATCGACCTGCCGATCACCGCCTTCATCCCCGGAGACTGGATCAGCGACAACGACGAAAAGATGGCGGCCTATCGGGCCGCTGCCGAATGCGGCAGCCCCGAAGCCCTGCTGCAGCTGGCCACCGACTGGGTGGATCGCTACGGCGCCCTGCCGGCACCGGTCATCGCCCTGCTGCAGCTGATGGAGCTCAAGCTGCTGGCCAAGCGCTGCGGCTTCTCGCGCATCAAGCCGGAGAAGCCCAACATCGCGCTGGAAACGCCGATGGAGGAGCCCGCCTTCCGCCTGTTGCGCCAGGGCCTGCCCCAGCACCTGCACGGGCGACTGGTGTATCAGGCCGGCGGCGGCACCACCGCCAAGGTGCTGGCCCGCGGTCTGGGGGTGCTGCCGATCGAGAAGCAGGTGGAGGAACTCAAGGGCTGGCTGCAGCAGATGGCAGCCCAGATCCCGGGCGCCGACGGTCTCACCGAGGCCCAGCGGGTCGAGCAGCAGGCTGCGCAGAATGAAGCCGTACTCGTGAGCTGAGTACGGCGATCAATCCCAGGCGCTCAAGTCAGAAACAGAACAAAGACTCATACCAAATCAGATGATCTTCCGAAACAGACATGCATCCTTGACTGATGAGCCACTTCAACAGTGAGGGCGCAAAGGAAGTCAGTGATCATGCAGCAGGCCCTCGTGCCACCGCCAAGGAGGGATACCCGTAGAGGGCTAAATAAGGCCAAAGAGTGTAGGAGTGCTCTTTTCAGCGATCAACAAAGACCGCCCGCAACCATCGTGGCGGAGAGCTCAGGGTTGCGCAACTCCCCCCTCAAACGGATGATGAACAGAAGTTGAGGTGCCCCCCCAGCAAGTCCACTCTGCCGCACTGGTCCTGGCGCGGTAATCGGCGATGGTGATACCGCTGCTTTGGGACACACTGAAGAGGGTGAATGGTGAACGCAGCACAGGTCTCGGTGCGAATGCCAGTCCAGGGGCATGCAGGGCCTGCCCACCCAGAAGGCCAGGTAGGTCGGCGGTACGCGTTGATCACCTTCAAAAACCTGAAGCCATGGCGGTCGGCGATCGCGTTGCACTGGAAGTCCATGGCCAGCGGCAAGTGGGGAATACTCGGCCAACTGCCCACTTAGGGGGGGGGGCGGCGATTCAGACCCGCCACAGGCGAAACACCTGTTTGTCAATCACCATCCAACCCTGAAGACGCAAAGAGCCATGGCCCTTGCGCCGACACCAAGGGATGGACGCAGCATGGATCAGCCTGGCCGGCGGCTGAGCTGGGCAAAGTCCAAATCAACGCCATTGGCTCCGTGGCGCTGGGATTGGAAGATTCACGCATCCTGCTCCCACGCGGTCAAAAGGAGCCTGCGACGCGGACGTCACCTCAGCAACACCGCAATGGCCAGAGGCGTCCTGCAAAGGACGCTCATCCTCTACAGCTGCACTGTCATTTGACATCTTGGATTGGGATGGAGCTTCTTTACTGCATCCAGCAATGCCAGATGGCCAGAGAATCTGAAGGGCATGGCAGGAGTCGGCCATGCCCAAGGGATTAGCGGTCCAGTGATCTTGGGCCGCACAATGATCGAGTTAGCGGCGAGGACCGAAAGCGAAGACAAGAGGCGAGGGGATGCGCCTAAAAGTGGTTTCGCCAGACAAGACTGACAGCAGGTGAATTCACATTGAACATGGCGCAATCCGTTGACAATTATGCAATCCGTCAACCGCAGAACAATACGTTCACCGTGGCGCAATGCGTTGGCAATGGAGCAATTGCCAAATGGCACATCAACTTGCCAGAGAGAATATTAAGACATGGCAATCAAAATCAGCACCGAGGCCAAGGTCGAGTTAGGCTCAAAAAAACGAAAAGCATGAACAAGATTAAACCAAGTCTGGCCTTAGTCATTTTGAGCGGCCTCAGCATCTCTCAACAATTCCACGCAGTTCCAACCTTCGCTCAATCCATTGAAACCCCAAGCAGCATTACAAAGAAGCAGGCTGGCAACAAAGCGGAAGACAACGCCCTTGCAAGCAGTCTGATTCAAACCTTTTTCGCATCTCTTTCAGCCACCGGAAGCCCAACGGGCACAGTCGGCAAACCAACGATCGACGACAGCGAGGCCAGAAGAAACGTCAAAACACTTCTCGACCATGATGTGATCATACAAAGAGCCGATGGCGATTTCTTCGACTACAAGTCATACTACCCAATCGACATAGACGAATTCACAATATCAAACATCAACACAACGAAACCAAGGCCCGATCTTATCGTAGCCACCTATAGCGTCAGCACACCAGGCGCAACGTCATTGACGCGAGGATATATCAATAGCGGCAATGTGATGCCAAGACTTACGACATTTCGCTACCATGCCGAATCAAAGCGCTGGCTCATACTCAGCCATGCGAGCTTCAATCAGCCGATCAGCCAGATTTGCAACCAGCCTTCGACTGCTTCAAGGCCCAATGTACAACAAGAAAACGAGAACCTCAGCAATCAGAAGACCGCCAATGAACTAATCGAGAAACTATATGCTGACGTAAGCTTTCGCGGGGAAGCAATAGCACACGAGGGAGGATTGATAACCAGACAAACCCAAATTATGTCGGGCGATGGATATTCGAGAACTGGTGCATCAAGAGCACGGTCAATAAAGGTTGGATCGACTCAAAGACAAGGCTTATTTGTGACAGGAAGCGGAAATGATCTCGTTGTTCGATTCGAAGCCAAAAACAGTAGTCAGATTGGAGGCATAAAGTTTACGAACGGATGGCAACCAAGGCTGGCAACGTTCTCCAAAAACGGGGCAGGAAAATGGGAACTAGCTAGCTTTGCTACATTTAATTACCCGGCAACCCCGCCTGCAGATGCAAAATGCACATCATTGATCAAAGGCAGGCCGAACACGGTGATCAATTGATAGCGGTATGCCTGACGCGTCAAAACTGTATAAACCTGAATTCTGGTCAAACCCAGAGCAGGTCCATCAACTATTTACAGAAATGAGACATGAGGCACCGGTTTACTGGTGCAGAACCAAAGACTATCCAGATCTGTGGCATGTCACGCGACATACCGATGTAGTAGCAATTGAGAACGCACCTGAAGTCTTCCTCAGCGCACCGCGTATGACAATCAACACGCTTGCAAGGGAGGAAGCTGTGCGCAGCATCACCGGCGGGCGACCTTACATGATAAAGCCACTGAATGCGATGGACCTACCTGAGCATCAGCCAATGCGAGCCGTTGTTCAACAACATTTCACACCTGCAAGAATAAAGCAACTTAAATCCAGCGTTGACCGGAAAGCTCGCGATGCGATCGCAAGGATGAGCGAAGCAAATGGCCGCTGCGATTTTTCAAGCCAGATAGCTTTTGAGTACCCGTTACGCGTCATCATGCCAATACTTGGCGTGCCGGAGAAAGACTACTCGTTTTTATTCAGACTAACCAAACAGTTGTTTAGCCCCGAGGACCCCGACAACAGAAGGCCTGGCGTTGACCTCAAGACTGACCCAGCCAAAGACATGAAAGAGATTCACAAGGATTTCTATGACTATTTTTCCAGCCTACTGATAGAAAAACGAAAAAAGCCTTCGCAAGACCTAATCACAGAGATTGCCTCTGCGATGTCAAAGGTAAAGTACATGGATCAAGCCAGTGCGATTCATTACTGCATCTTACTTGCAACCGCTGGCCATGATACAACTAGCTACTCGTTATCAGAAGCGATCTATCATATTACGCTGAATTCGAGTCTGCTAACACAACTTCAGAAGGATCCGGTGACAATATCTGCAAAAATCGCAGAAGAGGCCTTTCGGCTTGCTGCACCTACACGACACTTTATCCGCACCGCAAGTCAGGAGGCAATCATTGCGGGCCACAGGTTTCGTGCTGGCGACTCCATTATCCTCTGGTTTCCCTCAGCATGCAGAGATGAACTAGTTTGTCCTGATCCGCATATCCTTCGAATCGACAGACATTACAAAGTTCCGCAGTCTGCTTTTGGCAGTGGACCTCACGTCTGCCTGGGTATGCACTTAGCAAGACTAGAGCTGATATGTTTTCTGCAGGAGTTTGGGAGACGAATTCAATCCATTGACTTACTTGCCCCACCACGGTATACCGAGTCTAATTTTGTAGGCGGCATTAAGAGCTTACCAATCCAGTATCAATGGCACTGACAATCTCAAGGATGACTGGATGAAGGCCACCCGTGCATCTGATCGTGCTTGACGGGTCCGCAAGCCCGTAAGCGCGAAGAGGCGCTGATGTGGTGCAGAGATTGGCTTAGGCAAGCTAAGGACGCAGCATCCTTTGATCTCCTGGATGGTAAACGGATGGATTCTGGGCAACCGCGGTAGCAGTGGAGATCAGTTGAGCTCGCTGGAATGTCCGCTGAAAGGACTGAGCTTGAGAAGCTCTGTGATGCCGAGCTGTTCGCGCCAGTCACTCAAGGGGCGATCCCAACCCTCTTCCCAGCGCTGGGCTGCCAGTGGCGCACAGACATAGCCCAGTTGAAGTCCAAAGGCAACGGCGATACCCATATCAACCTCACCTGCAACTGGGCCTTTTAAGCAGCGTTCCATAAGATAGGCACCAAGCAGCAAGAGTGATCCAGGCCAACGCAATTGCATCACCATGAATGCATGGAGAGCTGTCTCACCCGCAGGCGTCGAAGGAAGACCGGTGACCACATGCCAAATGTCATGGGTATGGCGCAATCGTAGGTGCAGCCATTGATCGTCGCTAGCTATACCTTCCCGGATTATTGGGTTGGGCAAACCTTGAAACTCAAACTGAGCTAATGTCCTAATGAACTCCTTCCCAAGTGTGCCGTCAGGCAGACTGGAGAGAGTGCCCATATCTGGCCATACACCCCAATAGTGCTTGTCAACCAAGGGTTTTATCAGACGATCGTTGCGCAGAGCAGAGCGTGCAGCTTCGGCAATCGGTGTCGAGTAGCTACGAGTCATCACTTTCATGCGTAGGTCCCCGAGTTCACTAGGCCTTTGAATGAGCCTGGCAAGTTCGGCAGCAATGTGGAGTAGCTCTTTACGGAGCGGAGAACGCAATGACATTAAGTTCACCGGTCGACACCTCAATCATAGACAGCCAGTTCTCTTCGGTCAATTTAGCGTCTCTATATTTTTCACCATCTGATGAGCAATGGGCCGCCGGAGCAGAATAAATGACGCTTGGACGACATTTTTCGTGAACTTTCTATTGGCGGAAATTGATCAGCGGATGAAAGGGTGAGGACTTGCCATCTGCGATTAGCATTAACATGATTCACCCTAATGCCATTGCTCTTGTCCATGGCGAGCCAACAGAGTTCAGAGTACCCCTTGCTGTGGACCCCATATCAGATCCGTGGCATCACCTTGCCGAATCGGATCGTGTTGTCGCCAATGGTGCAATACAAAGCGCACCATGGTACGCCCGGAGACTTTCATTTAGTGCACCTCGGTCAGTTTGCCCTTGGTCGCTTCGGAGTCGTGATGACCGAAGCCACCGCCGTCGAAGCGAATGGGCGCATCACCCACCAGTGCACGGGTATTTGGAATGAAGAGCATATTGGTGCATGGAGACGAATAACATCCTTCATTCGTAGTCAACACTGCATTCCTGCAATTCAGCTTGCTCACGCAGGCCGGAAAGGAGCCATAACCACTGCATTTGAAGGAGGGCGTCCCTATAAATTGGATGAGACTTGGTCGCTTGTAGGGCCAAGTGCGAAGGCGTATGCAGAGGGCTATCAAATCCCGCATGAGCTGAGCATTGACGAAATCAGTCATCTAACCGAATTATTTGCAAGAGCAGCGAAGCGAGCTGATTCTGCAGGATTTGAGATCATTGAGATTCATGGGGCTCACGGCTATCTTCTCGCTAGCTTTCTATCTCCTTACAGTAATGTTAGGTCAGATGCCTATGGCGGGGATCGTGCAGGCCGGATGCGTTTTCCTCTGGAGGTATGTCGCGCTGTGCGTGCCGTATGGCCATCTCACAAACCACTCTTTTTTCGCATTTCTGCTATCGATGGTTGTAATGGATGGAGCCTAGAAGACACGATCGCACTGGCCAGTGAGCTCAAGAGCTGTGGAGTTGACATGGTGGATTGTTCCTCTGGTGGCCTTGCAGGTTCATTGCTGACCGGATCCATCAAGCGTTATCCAGGTTTTCAGGTTCCATTTGCTTCCGCAGTACGACGTAGAGCTGGAGTTGCCTCGATAGCCGTGGGCTTGATCATGGATGCTGAACAGGCTGAATCAATTCTTCAGGCTGGTGATGCTGATCTGATTGCTATTGGAAGGCAAGCTCTCAAAAACCCGCACTGGCCTTTGGATGCGACATCATCACTGATCAAAGATCACACCTATCGCCTCTGGCCTAGGGAATACGGGTGGTGGTTGAATAAAAGGGATCAAAACCTCGACCAATACTCCAAACCGTAAACCACTAAAACCGGGAGCGGCATTGCATTATCCCTGGTGGCACATAAAACCTCGGAGCAATAAGAGATTTGCACC
>Ga0164292_10001245_pt1 | contig 20464 bp, 20 predicted proteins | sample GEODES117metaG_FD_111486 | JGI IMG/M metagenome (GOLD analysis project Ga0164292, IMG submission 111486) | Eutrophic lake water microbial communities from Lake Mendota, Wisconsin, USA - GEODES117 metaG | ecosystem: Environmental > Aquatic > Freshwater > Lake | place: USA: Lake Mendota...
CAACAGCCTGCTCCAACACACCCACCCGAACATCACGATCAACAACAGCCTGCTCCAACACACCCACCCGAACATCACGATCAACAACAGCCTGCTCCAACACACCCACCCGAACATCACGATTTCGTTGCTGTAGTTCCGCATTTCTTCGATTCTGATAATCAGCAACCGACGAAAACCAGGTTGAAATCAGTAGATCACTTCCACAAACTTTGCCTGTTGAGCCCTGCAGCTGTTCGTCCATTTTCTGGAAGAATGCAACTGAGGATGACTGAGAAAATACTTCCCCTAAAAGTTGGTCAAGCTCTCGTGATTCCAAGTGAAATACAGGATTTAAGACTCTGGCAGCCTCTGCACCAGTCTGATCTTCAGCTTGCATTGCAACAGTTTGGACAAAAAGTGCGTACGAATAGAAAGGGTCGTGAGGAGGAACTGTATCCGTTGGACTCGAAGCAATTGCACCGAAGTCAATCAGCGAAGCTGTTTGGCTCGAAACTTCCCAAAGAACATTCCATGTTCGTAAATCACTATGATAAAGATTACTTTTTTCTAAAGTAGCAAGTTGATGAGTAATCTGACGAATAATTTTCTCACATTCGACCATTGACAGCTCTGTGATGCATTTTGAAAGGACCACTCCAGGCAATAGCGAACGTACAATTTTTGATTCAGAACTATTCATTTTGTAATCAAGCAACACGGGCATTGCAAATGCAGTTGGTGACAATGAAGATTCCAAAAAATTCGCTTCGTAATCAATCTCCCTACGACCTGCTTTGATTCGGTCGTCGTCGAAGAATTCACTTACTCTGACAACTATTTTGACCAGTAATTCACCGCAGTAAAATACTCGCCTAGGTTCTCTGCAACCCTCGATAAATGATCTCTCATGGTAGAACCAATTATCGATACGCTTCAACGCCTGTCCGACAAGGACAAACATTCTTGAGCAGAAAATGATTGGGCGTTGAACTTTGCTCAAATGGGTTTGAGATAAACCAACCTGTTCAATGAAGGGGAACGAGCATAACAAGAATCGGGGATCTTGAGGTTGTGCCTCGGCCCAATAGAGAGGCTCCTCCACAAGTGCAAATTCGCCTACGAGATTCGGAACATGAGAGTTGATTTTTGCAACGACATCTGCGGTTGATTCAAATCCGTCACGAAAAACTATGTGATGAAAAACGGAGAAAGCGACTAGTAAGTCAAAATCATTATGCTCTACCAGTTCTAGAACTTTCGTTACATCCCCACAAACAAACTCAAGGTTTTGTGACAATCCCGTATTCTCATAAGTCAGTGCCTCACAAACATCTATGTTCTTCTGTTCGTAGTCAACACCGACGACAGAGTGCCCATCTTGTGCGAGCAGAATCGACAAGTAACCCTGGGCACATCCGAAATCGAGAATCCTAAGTTTTCTTCCGAACTCCTTTGCAATGTCATCTGCAAGTTGCCGAACTATTTGAAAGCGATCAAGTTGGAATGTGCGTGAACTTTCAATATTTTCATGACCGAAAATTGGCTGGTAGATCTCTGGAAGTGCTTCAAGTAAATCGGCTAAGGATCTTCGATTTTCTTCCATCTCTCGTCAGGTTCTTTCAGTCTCTGAAGTAACTGCTACACGGACCAAAAAACTTAATGGAAACACATCTTCAAATTTTGGAGAGTGTAAAATAATTGGACTTTCTGACAACACTTGAACAGAATACCCTAGATGCGACTCAAATAATCTTGGTAGGCAATACGAATTCCTTCATCTAAATTTGTATTGATTTTCCAGCCCAGTTCATGCAGTCGCGAACTGTCAAGAAGTTTTCTCGGCGTGCCATCAGGCTTGCTGTGATCAAATGTTATTTGTCCTTTATAACCAATAATTTTTGCAACTTTGAACGCCAAGTCATGAATTGAGATTTCGTCGCCGCTTCCCATGTTTATGATCGGGCATTGGTCGGGATTAACAAGGTCATCAAAACTTGCTCCATCTAAACCAAGAATGAAAGCAATCGCATTCCCAATGTCGGCCGAATACATAAACTCCCTCAACGCAGATCCGGTCCCCCAAACGCTGACCTCTGGATCCTGGTTTTTATGAGCAGCGTGAAATCGCTGTATCAATCCAGGCAATACGTGCGACTCACTCGGATGGTAGTTATCTCCAGGTCCGTAAAGATTGGTGGGCATCACAGCTAAGTACTTTGTTCCATATTGTCTGTTGTACGACCAACACGCTTCGATTCCAGCAATTTTTGCTAGCGCGTAAGGTCGATTAGTCGGTTCAAGCGGACCAGTTAACAGGTACTCCTCTTTTATCGGCTGGGCGCAGTCTCGTGGGTAAATGCATGACGACCCAAGAAAGATAAGACGGGATACCCCCACTGCAAAAGCTGCATCAATCACATTTGATTGAATTCGTAAATTGGAGTTCAGAAAGTCAACTGGGAAATCTCGATTCGCAAGAATGCCTCCAACTTTTGCGGCCGATAGAACAACATAGTTGGGACGATTTTGTTCAAAGAAACTGAACGTTGCAGATCTGTCAGTCAGATCTAAATCCGAATGATTTGCAGTAAGTACTTCGTATTTCGAACCAAATTGACCGATCGCAGAAACCACCGAGCCACCAACTAATCCTCTATGTCCAGCAACAAAGCAACTAATAGTCATTAGTCCCCCAGGTGGTATAAACTTTAGCAATGATTCGTTCACTTTTCACCAAATTGAACGGTTTTCGCTCTTCAGAAATGTCCCAAACTCTGATAGAACCATTGTCTCGCCCAGTGATTTCTCCACAGAGATCAAAGTCGACATTTCAAACAGTTAAGTTGCCGTTGAACTCTAGTAACTCGGTACCGAAAATGGGACTCGTTTACTGCTTCTTTGAGAGCACTCTTCAATTCAATGCCAATACGGGCGTACAGCGAGTTGCACGCCAAACCGCACGAGCCTTGGCAGATGCTGGTATTAAAGTAATTGCTTCAACATGGGATCCTGAAAACCGGTCCATTGCACCACTACTTCCCAAAGAGATCCTTCATTTGTCTAAATGGAATGGTCCTATGTCAGAGCAATGGCACCATTGGGTGCCACCTTCTGAAGCACCGGAAAATTCATGGTTAATGTCTAATGAAATGCCTCCAAGATTAGGTCCAGGCGTTAATGGTGAATTACTTGAATTCGCAAAACTGAACGAGCTAAAGACAGCAGTCACATTCTTTGATGCAATTCCATTCATTTTCCCCAACCTCTATCCAGCAGGTCTTGCAGACCTTCACTATTCATACATGGAGCAACTTGCAGCTTGGGATCTGATTTTCCCTATTTCAATTCAAAGTGCCAAAGATATGTTTGATATTTTACCTGAATCAATTTGTTCAGAACAAGACCTAAACAAAAAATTGATTCCGATTCCGCTCCCAAGTGAATTTCCATCAGCGAAGCGAAACCTTGATTCACCGGTTTCGTTAAATGCGCGCCCATTTATTCTTGTGATTTCGACTTTTGAACAGAGAAAAAACCATATTTCGCTCCTTAAGGCAATGGCCATTGCTCAGCAGAGTTTGCCATTTGGTTTCGAGTTGATACTTGTCGGTCATCCGTTAGAAGCCAGTGTATTAAAACTCGTAAATCTGTATCAAGAAAAACTACCAAGCATGAAGATTGTTCATGATGCTTCAGACGATCAAATCAAGGAATGGTTGCACCGTGCAGATTTCACAGTATTTCCGTCGATCGAAGAGGGATTTGGCCTCCCAATTGTGGAAAGTTTGTGGCATGGAAAGCCAGTAATTTGCGATCACCAAAGAGCGATTAACGAAATAGCTAAAGACGGTGGTTGCCTACAAGTAGACGTTCTAAATGTTGAGCAATTAGCCGAAGCAATAGTCACATTGGCTAAAGACTTCGATGTTTATCGATCCAAGTGCAATGAAATAAAAACCCGCTCTTTTAGCACTTGGGAAAACTACATCTCTGACATCGTTACATCTATGTCGAACAGCTCAGCACTCTCGTAAGTTAACTTTTCGGTTATTCCGGTTTTTCAACAAAAAAAGTGACTCTTTCGTCGTAATTCAGCTTCGACAAGTTGTTCGCAAGTTGTTCACGTAGATTCTTGTCGCCTTTCCTAAAGGAGTTCCACTCTTGCATTGAGTATTCCTGAAGAGCCAGAGGATGTGGAGTTGGAACCACATTTATACCGGAAGTAAAACCTGCGCCTTTAGCAATTACATCAAGCTCGTCAAGCACTACATCACGTTCAATCCAGCTTGGATCAAGTTTTTTTTGAGATTCTAGGAATGCGATGGTTTCAGGTGACTTGCTATGGCGTGCTCCCGGTTCAACGAATATTGCTCTGCCTCCAGGAGAAAGTACGCGAAAAAATTCTTCAAAGACCAATGAGTACGTATGCATGTGATGCAATGTGTCGTAGCAGCACATGTGACCAAAAGTGTCATTTTCAAAAGGCATCTGGTGACCATCACCTTGCCTGAACTTCCAAATCGATGCGTCCAATCTTTCATCCGCATTTACTCGATTTGAGATGCAACTTTCTAAATCTTGATGAATGTCAAATGAAACCGTTGGAATCCCAAGCCTCACAAAAAACTCTGAAACCCACCCGGTTCCAGCACCAAAATCGAGCAATGGGCGTCCCATTAGATTTTCTTTTAATAGAGAAACCATTAGACCAAAATCGAACAAAAGCCGACCAGCATTTCTCCCAGCACCAAATGGCTCAACCAAACTTGGATCCATCTGAGGAAAATCTGAAACTGGCCATACGCCATCAAAAGAATTCACATTTTTAGTCATTAGATCATACTGTACCTTGAACACCTCGTACCAAATTCAACTCGCGCTCCTTGAACTTTCAAATTCAGGTTTTTGGTGTTTCTGCCTCGTTAATCCATCTAGTATTGAAGTGAAATGAACAGAAGTGGCCACTCAGAAAACCCGCTCGTACTTGTATGGCTTGAGCGCCGTATTTGGGGGCACCTTGGCTGGCGAGACCTAAAGAGTCGTTATGTGCGAACAATCGTGGGTCCGTGGTGGTCTTCGGCCAACCTCCTCACCATTGTCATTGGAAGCTCGCTAGCAGTTGGGCTACTTTCTGAAACTACGACGTTTTCACAAGCCCCCCGAATAGCAATTGGCCTGAGCATATGGACGCTTATCTCCGCCACGCTAACTGAGGCAGTTGAAATTTTTGAGGCTGAAAAAAGTCTCCTGTTGAACTCGCGATTTTCAGAAGGATCACTCGTGGTAAGAGTTATTTGGCGAAATTTGTTGATTTACGCACATAATTTGACTGTTGTTCTTTTTGTTTTCCTTATCAGCGGTTCAAGTATTTCGTTAAGACTTTTAATACTTCTACCAATTTCATTGCTCGTGGGTGTGGGGTTATTGCTACCTGCATATTTATTCGCTAGATCATTATTCATACTTCGTGATTTCAAAGTGATTCTTCCATCGCTTATCCAATTTGTATTTTTCTTGACACCAATACTTTGGACGCCACCAGATTCTGGGCCCATGAAATTGTTGGCTGAAACAAATCCTGCTGCATGGGTCTTGGAATTCACACGCCAATTCATATTCGAACAAAACATAAATAGCCTTTTGGCTATCCAATTACTGGTTTTTAGTGCTCTGTCTCTCTTGTTGTTTAACTTGAGTATCAAATCAATGTCTTCAGTTAGACGAATGCTCTAAACCATGTCATCGCTTGAGCTCACCAACGTTTCCTTCTTTCGAATCATGGAATCTTCGCGCACCGAACAGAAAAAGTTCGTGATCGACAATGTTTCCCTAAAGATTCAAGGCGGCGAGCGAATTGGCCTTATTGGCCCCAACGGAGCAGGGAAGACAACGTTGTTGAGACTGCTCGCGGGGATATTCAATCCGGACTTGGGAAGTATTGACCGTGATGGTGATGTGTCAACATTCCTTGATGGAGGATTCGGATTAGACCCGCAACTTTCGGGAAGATCCAATGCTGAATCTCGTGCAATCATGGCTGGGCTCAATCGAAATGAGCGAGTCCAGCAAGTTGCGTGGATCCAGGAATTTTCTGAACTCGAAAAGTACTTCGATGAACCCATTAAATCGTATTCGTCAGGCATGCTCATGCGACTGGTATTCGCTATCGGAACAGCCCAAACACATGATATTCTCCTTGTCGATGAAGGATTTGGCACAGCTGATGCTCATTTTCAGCACAAAGCGATGCAACGCCTTAGAGACATGTACTCACGTGCCCCGATAACCATACTCGCTTCTCATAATCTCGATATTCTTAAAGAAAACTGCACTCGCGGAATTGTGATGAGTGAGTCAAGAATAGTTTTTGACGGCGACATTCAAGAGGCCTGTGATTTTTATTTGAATTCAATCAAATGAACCAACCAGACTGTGGAATTGTGATCCCGACACTTGGGACACGTATTGACTACTTGATGGCGTGTATTGAATCAATACGAAATGCTGGATATACGTATACATGCGTCGTTTCCCCTGATCATCAGTTAGGCAAGAATCTTCTCGATGCTGGTTTCATCGAACAGTTCGTATTCCAAAGTGGCACTGGCATTGCAAACGCAATAAATGTTGCATTCAATGACCTTCCAGACCACATTCAATTTCAAAGTTGGCTCGGCGACGATGATTTGCTTGAAATTGGCTCAATGGAAATTGCCAGGCAATGCCTAATCTCAAACCCTTTAGCAACTGCGGTTTATGGCAAATGCCGATACATAGATTCGGAAGGCAGAGAAATTGGGGTTAACAAAATTGGATCTCTGGCATCTCGCATACTGCGATTTGGTCCTTGCCTAATCCCACAACCCGGATCGCTGATACGGCGAACATCATTCAAACAAATTGGCGGATTAGATGAATCCTACGACTGCGCATTTGATCTTGACATGTTTATTAAACTTCAGTCGCTTGGTTCAACAAAATACGTCGGAAGGATTCTCTCATCCTTCAGATGGCACCCAGATTCAAAGAGCGTTCAGCAAAGAAGCAAATCAGTATCCGAAGCGAGCGAAATTCGCGTTTCCCATCTCCCTGCTTCATTGAAAACCATTGCACCACTTTGGGAAAGACCGATTTCCTTTTTGACCATCAAATCCGGAAATGTAGTTACCTTCGCTTCCAAACAAAAAACTTTTAAAGCATGATTCACGTAGCAATTGATGCGCGACTGCCAGATAAAGGGCAAGGTGGCGTTCAGCAAGTAATCCGCTCGCTAGCTGAAGGATTCCAACTTATTGAGAATTCTGACGTAAAGAGAAGTTGGATTGTTTACAAAGGAACAGAATGGTGGGAAGGAGTTTTCCCTCAAGAAGACAATCTGATTGTCATTAATCCGCCATTCGGCAAAATTTCAATTTTTGTGGCTAACAAAGCCCCAAGACTTCTCAGTCTGATATACCCGATACTGAGTATATTCAAATCGCAGAAGCCACCATTTGACGATCAGTTAAGTGCCCTCTGCGTAGATGTCGTCCACATGCCATTTCAAGATGGCTTTGTTACTAAGCTCCCCTACATCTATCATCCACATGATTTACAACATGAGTACTTCCCAGAATACTTCAGTAGGTCACAGCGAAACCATAGAAACACAACTTGGAAGAAACTGGCTACTGAAGCAAAAATCGTAATGGCGGCTTCAGTATTCGTTAAAAACGATTTAATGAATTTCTGGGGTATTCCAATTGAAAAGATCCGGGTAATCCCAGTTCCACCACCAACTAGAACCTTCAATACACAAACAATCAATCCTTATCGAGAATTAAGTTACTGCATTTATCCTGCAGTTTTTTGGCCACACAAAAATCACTTTGTTCTTGTCCATGCTATAAAAAAATTACTGTTAAGTACCCCAAGCGCGAAGTGTGTTTTTGCTGGATCAAGCGGCAGTGAAGAGAAAAAGGTCCGAAAGCTCGTAAGGCGTCTGGGTCTTTCTGACTCCATTTATTTTATTGGGCATGTTCCAGAATCGCATTACGGACCAATTCTGCGAGATTCGAAAACTGTTGTCATTCCAAGTTTATTTGAAGCTATGAGCCTTACGGTCATGGACGCACTGATGTTGGGCAAGTCAGTAGTTTGCTCAGATATCGATGCCTTCAAACTCCACGAATCTAAAAACGTGGTATTTTTTGATCCTAAGAGCTCCAGTGACCTGGCAAGCAAACTAGAGGCTGTTTTTGATTGCGAATCCTACGAAGATCAATGGACGCACGCAAATTATTCTAAGCAGAATGAGAAAGTCGTGTCCAACTACGTGAATTTTATCGAGCGGATTTATATAGAAATAGTTTAAATCTCCATTAATTAATCACTTACCTCTATCTGAATAGATCTATAACTAGATGTGTCTATTTGATTGAACCAACTAACGTGCTCACTCACAAGTGTCATCTCAAGAGTAAATCTTCCAGGTTTGCTTATGTTTAACACCGTAGACCCAGCAACCTTTTGGCCTAGCGATACATAGTTCGGAAAATCTCCGAGAGAGACTCTGTTCCAATCTGAAATAACCTCTAAACCATTTTCGCTCACTACTCGGACTGATGCATTCACGCAGCCCAAACATTGTCCAGAACCCAGCCATGTTGAACTACCAATGTTTGCTATGACAAAAGCAACTGAAGTATCCACTCCAACTCGCAACAATGCTGGGTTACCAATTGAAATATCTGCTTTCAAACCCGTTGGGATCGTGGATAACTTGCCTTTTGGATAGGAAACCAAATCATAAATATCTGAAACAGGTTTTCTACTAACCCAAGGAAACGTATTGAATTCCTTGTTTACCAAAGTAGGAGCACTCAAAGGTTCGACGACCGAATAGTAGGAAGGGTCGATAATGGCAACCTTCTTATCTTCCAAGAAAAAAGCCGGCCACATACTTTCTTTAAATGGACCAGTCTTTATATTGAGACTTTCAAGTGGCTCAACTACGGTTGAGTTCTTTAGCAATACAGTTTCCTCCAAAATACCTAGTTTTGAAGCGTGCTGAGAGTCATACCATAACGTTCTAGCTAAATTAGAAAATATCAATGTCAAGACAGCTATCGAAACACCTAACTTCGACAAAGAATTAGCATTTCTTAGTGAATTTATCAGAACGATAGAAACCAAACAGAAAACCAAGATTGGAGCAAGGGAGCTAATCCACTTAAATTGAACATAGCTACTTGCACCACTACGCAGAATTACTAATGCGTAGGTCACGCACGTGAAAATGATCAATCTGTTAAAAACTGTGTTCTGTAGGGTTTTCTTACAATAAATGACATAAAACAAAATGTAGAACACAACCATGACAAAACTAGCGTCAATCTCCCCTTCCATTGGTGCACGAAATACATTCCATTGAAAACCTAGTAATTGGCTTGGCGTTACCCAGGGCATGGGCCATCCACTTGCTGAATCTCCAGCCAGATTTAGGGTTCGATTGATTGCCAGAACTAGATTTGGCAAAATCAGCACTGATCCAATGCCGAAAATCAATACAGCGCTAAAAAGATTGCGACATAATCTTCTGAAGTTCGCAAATTCAAAGACAACAACGATAAAAACTGCGAATTGCAGAACTACATATTGGGGGTAAGTCAGGAACATTGCGGCGACTATGCAGCTCTGGATCGTAATTGTTGTAAATTTTACCCGGTCAAACTTCTCAACAGTTCTCTGATTCAACGAGACCGCAAAAATCGCAACAAGGAACGTGATCGCTTGTATTTGAGCCAAAAAGTACTGATTGCCAATGTAATAGAAAAGTGGCGTTGACAGCGCAAACACTGAGATGACAATGTTTAATACTTTTGACTTACTAAATTGCCAAATTATCTTTTGAAAAGATAGCGCTAGAATTAGCGTTGATAATCCCAAAATCGGAAGCAACGAATAGGCTATTGATTGACGTAGGATTTGTGAGCTAAAAACTATTGTTGAAAAGACTCCAGGAACTGTTTCTCTCGCAAAAGGTCCAGCTGAAAGTCCAATAATTCTTCCAACATCTCCAAAGCTATGGGACGAGATGTGCTGAGCTATTTGAGCAAAACTTGCTATATCGTTATTAAATGTTGAGGGTACCGGAGTTATGTATCTGATTAACGGTGTTCGCCAGTGAAAGCAAAAGATAGCAATACTTAAAATCACTACTGGAATATCGGATATTAGCGTTACTCGAATTTCTGAAAACAGGATTTTTATATCTCGGTAATTTTTTATCGCTGATATAGCAATAATCAACACTATTGACAATGGTAAAACCACTGAGAGTCCTTGGTCATTAAAAATTAAAATATAGAATGAAACGAGTTGAACACAGCTCAATCCGATGACAGCAGGATGTATGCTCCCGATTTTTGCCGTCCATCTAACGTTAAAGATCAAAGATGGCGCGACAATTCCAATAACTGTAAACACCAAATACAAGAAATAAATCTGAAAACTGACCAAGAATATCGCCGTCATGTGCATAGTCTAATTAGTGGTACTGTTTAAGTATGCTTTTCCGAAAACAAGTGCAGCAATCTCGGTCGGATACCTATGGAAGCCAAAAGCTTTGGTACTCAGAGATCTATCAGTCATTAAGTTGTGGCGCTGAATCGGGTATTTTGGCCAGGATTGCTCACAGTGCTATCGAAAGCAACGTATTCAGAAATTCGTCTGAAAAAAGTGAGAAAGTTCTTGAGGTTGGTGGAGGAGATGGAATACACCTTCGGTTTGTTAAGTCCGAATTTAATGAATACGTTTTAACTGATTATGCCGACGATCAGCTGAGGCTTGCATCAATGAACCTTGATTCTGATCCCAGAAATATTCGTTTTCAAAACGAGAATGCACAATCGTTAAGTTTCAGCGATAACTTATTTGACCGCTTAGTTGCTACTTGTGTTTTACTTCATCTCGATGATCCCGAAGGCGCGATAAGTGAATGGAGGCGAGTAGTTAAGAATGGAGGCCATCTTTCAATTTACTATCCGCACGAACCAGAACTATTGACCCGTCTGGCCCGAAGAATGCTGATTGGCCGAAAAGCGTCAAAGTTGGGTTTTCATGGATTCGACTTGTTGATGGCGCGTGAACATAAAAACAGCGCTTGGAGGATTGAACAGTTTCTTAATTTCGTATTTATCAATGACATAGTAAAGATTAAACGTTGGCCATTCATTAAGGGTCCGTTATTCATGAATTCATTTACGGTTTTTCACGTGAAGATACTAAAAGCCTGATTTTAGAACCTTCGTCTAATGCGCAGTTATATACATGACTGCACCAAGCAAACTTTCCTCGGTTTTTTGCGCATCACTATTGACGCCTGTTCCATGTGCACTGATCATGATCACTCTCGCTCGCACGGATCGTCCCGCTTCCAAATCGGACTGCATATCGCCAACCATCCATAATTCTGAGACAAACTCATCCACATCTTCTAAGTATTCTGCCAATAACCCAGGTTTTGGTTTCCTGCAGGTACAGTGATCTTCGTCAGAGTGTGGGCATACCCTAATTTGATTTACTCCAAGCGCAGACACCAATGTATGCATTAGCCCCAGTTCTTCCAGTCTCATGAGACCCCTTGATATGTCTGGTTGATTTGTAACTACAACAACTTCGTAACCAGCATCACGCAAAACTCGTATCGCATCCGGAACTCCGGGGAGAATTTCAAAATCCTTGAAGGTTCTCGGGGATACATGTCGCCCATCCCTCTCAACGAGTTTGTTTATGACACCGTCTCGATCAAGAAAAACTATTTTCTTACCCACTGATTACACCCACTCACGACGACGAAACTCATCTGAAGTTGCCTGAAGCCGCTCAGGGGTTCCAATGTCCCAAAATAGATGATGGGTTGGTAGAGCTCTCAATTTATTGTTAGAAATTTCTGATTCAATTACAGTCCGAAGATCCACCTTTTTTGATCTTGTTACGTTTTCAAAGTCTGATTTATCAAATCTTAAAAGTCCGTAGTCAATCCACTGATGGCTTTTATTCAGAGGGTTCTTCTCGTAGCTAGTTACAAAGTTGCCGTCTGCACTAAGGCTCACATTGCTGGTTTCAATTCGGTCTTCATTCTTGAGCACTGTCATTATGCTTTTGCCGCTGAAATCATCGGTTTTCTCTACTGTTCCGACATCAGCGACAACATATGAATCTGCGTACGTAACCCAAAATGAGCCTGGAAGTTGGTCCAGTATGGCTCTTATTGATCCTGCTGTTCCAAGTAATTCTGGTCCATCGCTGAAACATCTAATTTCTATGTTTTCGTAATTTCTAGATTCTATGAATCTTTCGATTTGCTCTCCGTGAACTCCGACCAATAGATCAATCGAAGTGAAGCCCATCTCAATCAGGCTTAGTATTTTGAAGTGCAGGAACGGGACGCCACCAACTTCAACCAATGCTTTCGGAACCTTGTTCTCGGTAATACCTGAAATTCTCGTTCCCAGCCCTCCAGCTAGCACGACGCAATGGATCTCGCTCATCGCGCCACAGTTACGGTCGAACCCTCATAATCGACTCCAAAACTGACTTCCTCAAGCCCGCATTCATGCATAGAAGCTCGTAGTTCGTTTTTCCGATCGGAATAGAACAGAAGGAATCCGCCACCACCTGCGCCAATGAGTTTTCCACCTAAAGCGCCGGCTTGAATTCCGATCTGAATCCATTCATTCACTTGATCATGCAGAGCGGATGGCTGTCTCTGATACTTCAACTCCCATTGGTTTGTGAGTATCTGACCAAAGGCATTCATATCACCAGATTGAAGAATTTTCAGAGTCTCGTATCCGATAGCACGCGTGTCTGACAGATTATTGACAACAACTTCGCCCTGCTTTCTTGGTTGTAATTCAGATGCCAACGCTTCTGAGGCTGATCGCTTTACACCTGTATAGAACAGCATCAGATTTTCTTCAATACGTGTGCGAACGTCCCGTTCTAGATCGAGCCTTTCTATTTCAACTGATTCATCATCATTGAACTTGAACGAAGTAATTCCCCCTACAGCGGCAATGTACTGATCTTGTTTCCCGATTGGCTCACCAAGAATGTTCATCTCGATATTGCAAGCCATTTCAGCGAGTTTTTTAGCCGATGGTGTTTGATGAGACATGAGATGCAGGGCCTTCAAAGTTCCAACCGCGAATGATCCAGATGATCCGAGGCCAGTTCCAGCCGGAACATCCGCCATTGACGAAATCTCTACGCGCTTTGAGATATTGGAGGCTCGTAGACACTCTCTAAGCAGTGGGTGCCTCACTTCATCGACAGCTTTTGCACGTTCAACTTCGCTGTACTTGAGCAAAATATCATTATCAAAATTTTCGTTAACTGCTATATAAACGTACTTCGTTATCGATGCAGCGATGAGAAAACCGTGTCCATTTTCCTTGTAGAAGGAGGGCAAATCTGTTCCCCCGCCGCCCAGCGATATTCTCAACGGAGTTCGGGTAATGATCACTTTGAGTATGCCTCCGCAATGATTTTCCAAACTTCAACTGCATCATTCAGCGTTGTTCCAACAGGAACATACTCATTATCTTGAATACTGCGAATGAAATCGTCTAATTCTAATTTCCAACTGTCGTCAGATTGATTCCATTGTTGAATGCTGCTTGGTGGCGGACCCATTTCTGGCTGCATTTCATACAGTGTAAGTGTTTCTGTACTATAACTTCCACCAAGTCCATTTATGTCAATTTTTGCAGTTTGAAGTGCAATTTCGAACGAAAAAGTATTTTTCCATTCTGTCCAGGAAGCGTGCAGCCAAGCCATCCCACCTTTGAGCGGACGTAGCGCGATGAATGCGTTATCTTCAACTTCCATGTTCCAAAAGGAAGTTTGAACTTCTGAGAAAGCCGTGATTACATCACCAGTGAAATACCGAGTGAGATCAATTAAGTGGCTTCCTTGGTCCACTAATTCTCCACCGCCAGAAATCTCTCGCTTTGCGCGCCACTCCTTTTCGTACCCGAAACGACCCCCATGGCCATAGCGTGCTCGAATCCAAAGCAATGGTCCATATTTGTCAGAGTCAATGATTTCCTTGGCTTTTACAAGAGCAGGATGGAAACGGTGATTGAACCCAACATGTACCTTCACATCACTTGCTGCAACCATTCTCTGTAATTCTGATATTTCATCAAAGTTCAGAGAGCCTGGTTTTTCAATTAAAACGTGCTTCTTGTGCGCTACGACCTGAACGGCTGTGGGAACAAGGTCTTTGTGGGTTGTCGCAACAATCACAATGTCTATTTGTGGATCGTTCAATATCGCTTCTAACGACGTTGCGACTATCACTGGATAATCAATGAGCGAGGATGCACTTTGTGCATTTTCTACTACAACATCAAACACGTACTTCAGGGTGCAATTGTTTGGAAGTGCAGCAATCCGCTTTTTACCGATAAGCCCACAGCCAATGACAGCAACTCCATACATTGACTTCATGAATTGGGTCCAAACAACTGCCCGTCAATTCTGCGTAGGCGATACTTCGATTTGTCAAGACCATCATTGGCTTCTTTAAGTATTTCCGAAACTGGATTCCATTTTGCACTAAGGAGCCGACCATTAAAGGTCTTTCCGTCCTCTGTGATCAGGAATTCGATTAGCGACTCAAATCCAGTAAGTAATTGATCAATTGAGCCTGCTTGCTGGGCTATGGCTTGCTTATATAGAAACTCTCCAGCTATTTCTTTTCCCACATCTCTCACATTCTTTAGAAAGTTTGTGGGAATTACGCCACTAGGTGCAACTGATATGATCGCTCCGCCTATTTTTTCAAACTCTGGTGCTAAGAGTTCAACAATTGTTGCCATTGCTGCTTTAGAGGGAACGTACCCAAGTGCGTTTTTCAATTGGCTATCTGCACCCAAGCCCCCTCCAGAAACCACAATCGCCCTAGGCGATGGTGCTGCAGACATTGCTCGCCAAAAAGCTTTAAGTGTTGCCAACTGTCCTACAACGTTTATAGCCAGAGAGTCTCGTAGATCATCAATAGAAATGTTGATCAATTCACCTAGCGGTCCAATAACAGCAGCATTACAAACAACTAAATCTATTTTTTGGAATTCTTGCTCTACTGCCTTTGAAAACTCCTGCATTTGTTTTTCATTAGATACATCTGCAACTTTCCAAAGACAATCGACTTGAAATTCGCTCTCAATACACTCAGCGGCAGTCTCTAGTTTTTTCATATCTCTTCCACAAATTGCGATATCCCAATTCAAAGAAGCAAAGTGTCTAGCGAGGTGAAGACCAATGCCCGATCCTCCGCCTGTGATTGCTACTGCTTTATTGCGTTTGTCAATCAATTACTTTTTCGTTTCTTTATCAAGTCCTTCCCACTTAGCAACTGATGCTGCTAACAGTGGGTGAGAGATGATGAGATGCCAAACAAGTGCTTGGAGGCCTTCAGCCTGAGGAGTCACAAATTTGGGTTCAACAGTAGGAATCAATACAGAAGCTGTTGCAAGTTCTCTAAGCGCGCCACCTGTTCGTCCGACGATGCCTACAACTTTGGCTCCCACCTTGTTTGCTAATTGAATGGCGTTTACCAAGTTCACACTTACGGGCGGCTCAATGCTGCCTCCGCCTACCGAAAACACCAACAGGCCATCTATTTCATTAAAACGTGATGATAGAAGCCAGTTGCTGTATGCGGTGTCCCAACCTTCATCATTGGTTCGGGCAGTCAACTCTGAAACATTGTCTGTAATGCAATACGACTCAAAGTTGCATAACTTTCTAAAGTCACAAGTTGCGTGCGATGCGTGGCCTGCACCACCACCAGAACCAGCCAAGAACAGCCTTCCACCTTGGTTTCTTACGCTTGCAAGGACTTTGACCACATTTTCGATGTCGTTTACATCAATTTTTGAAAGTACCGAAGTGGTGTCACTTAAGAAAGTCTCTGAAAATGTGCTCATGGAAAATACGTTACACCATAGAAAATTGTGACATTACTGAGACTTGGATTAGTTAAAAACCCAACGGTTTTCGGTGAGCCAATTCACCGTGTCCACTATTGACGACGGAATTGTTGCCGATGTGCTCCAGCCAGTACTTCGAATCTGATCGGTGGCCAACAAAATGTAGGGGTTGTCACCTATCCACCCTTGATTTCCACCGGAATAAACAATTTCTGGCGAAAATTTGAGGGCGTTGATTATTAAGGCAATTGATTCTCTTACTTGAACCACTTCAGTCGTCCCTAGGTTGAAAATTCCCAAGGAGTTGTGCCAGCTCAGCGACTGAACGAGCGCTGCAATACAGTCATTCACGTGTAAATAGCTTTTCGTTTGCGTGCCATCTCCAAGAACAGACAATTTTGTTGGATTAGCCAAAAGTTGTTTTACGAAATCAAACACGTGTCCATGCGTGTAACGGGGACCAAGAATAGAGACAAACCTGAATATGGTTGCGTCAATAAATCCTGCTTCGGCATAAGCGCTGATAAGGCCTTCTGCTGCAAGTTTTGACGCGGCATATAGAGACGTTTGAACAGGGAATGGACATTCCTCCGTCGTCGGAATTTGTTTGGCGTCTCCATACACCGAACCAGTTGATGAAAATACGAACTTTCGAACACCTGCTATGCGGCACGCTTCCAAAAGCGATTGAGTCACAATCGTGTTTTGTTGAGTGTCGAGTAAAGGATGATCCCATCCATGACGGACGTCGGCATTTGCTGCAAGGTGGAAGACCGCATCACACCCAATAACCGCATTCTTGCAAACTCCCTCGTCGGAAAGATCTGCCTCGATGATTTCTAGCGATGAATTTGTATTGTGCTGCGAAAGAAATTCTCTCTTGCCTGTACTGAAATTGTCTATTACTCGTACCCGGTGATTGCCTGCCAACAGTGCATCAACAAGGTTTGACCCAATGAAACCCGCACCGCCAGTTACGAGAATCAATTTCGAAGCTCCACTACTCATCGAGTCTTATTTCCTTTTTGTGCGCAATCGCTAATACCGAAGTACCGGCCGGAAATGCGATTTTTACTTCGACGGCAATCAGCATTTTCATAACACGAGAAATCAATCCGGGTTCAGACGACATCAATTCTGGATATGCAATATTCCTGATTCTCGAATAAATCAGGGCGGCAGGAATTCCAAAAAATCCGTAGTAGCGGATGCTTTTCGTTTCAAAATAGAAATGCAATGCTCGCTTTAACGTTGTTTTGTTATACCGACGATAGTGGCCTAGTTGTTCATCGTGGTATCCAAAAAGACGGTCAATTGCCGGCACGGAAACGATGAACACGCCATTTTGACGCAATGAATTGGAAATCATGCGTAGAGCTTCATTTTCTGCGTCGATATGTTCCAAAACATCGTGGCACACAATCGCATCAGCCATAACGGGAGGCTGGATCGCGCTTATGTCACCTAGGTGAATCTTCAAATTGGGATGCGAAAACTCTTTCGCTAACGAATAGGCCGCCTCGTCTGGTTCGCAGGCAACAACTTGGAACCCTGCTTCAACCGCAAGTTCATTAAACAAACCACCACCGCAACCAACATTTAAAAGAACAGGAAGAGAACCACCTTCCTTATGTAATTTTGCTTGCTTTAGTGCTTTGAGTGTTAGGCGATATTTCCCGAGCGCATAGAAGTCATCTTCTCTGGACTTGTGGTCTTCCTGCGTATATTGATCATTGATCATTTTGTGTCTATATCTCCAATTACTTCACTCACAATAAATCTTGGTCGACGTTTCACCTCGTCGTAGATACGTCCAATATATTGTCCGATTATTCCGAGACAAATCAATTGAACACCACCAATAAAGAGCAATAAAAACACAATTGTTGGATTACCGACCGGAAAATCTGCGCCAATAACTTGTGCAAGTACATACACAGAGCCAAAAATAAAGGATAAAAACGCCGCAACAAAACCTGCCACTGTTGCCAAGTTGAGCAGCGCAGAGGAGAACCCTACAAGGCCGTTAAACCCAATGCGAAGTGAGCCAACCCATTGGTTGTAATTGCCCTTACCCGAAAAACGAGAAGGTCTGTCAAATAAAACTTCAGTCTGCTTGTAACCGACAAGTGCTACTAAACCGCGGAGAAAGCCGTGTGCTTCTGGAAATCTTTTTAATTGATCTATCACCTTGCGGTCAATTAAACGAAAATCACCGGTATCTCTCGGGATTTTTACCTCGCCAAAGCGATTAATCACTGCATAGCCAACTTTGGAGACCACCAATTTGACGAGGGTCTCACCATCACGATGCCTTCGTTTTGCGCATACAACTTCAAACCCTTCCCGCCATTTTTCCAACATTTCAGGAATCAACTCGGGTGGATCTTGAAGATCTACATCCATCACAATCGCGGAATTACCTTTGCAGTGCTCTAAACCAGCCAAGGTTGCAGTTGGTTGTCCGAACCGCCGTGAGAACACCAACCCTTTGACATTTGGGTTTTGCTGAGCGAGCGATGCAATTATCTTTTCGGTTCCATCCGTAGATGGATCAATAGCAAAAATAATTTCATACGAACTCGTATTCGCCGACAAAATCGGGACTATTCGACGGATGAATTCCGCAACGTTTCCTTTTTCGTTATAGACAGGAACAATTATTGAAAGCTCCACGAAATTCTGATCAATCAAAGTGTGTACCCTGCATTCTTTGCATCATTTGCGAACATGGCAACCGTTTCTAATGAAAACTGTGTGAGGTCTTTCCCTAGACCGGAAAGCTTTTTCAGCAGATCATGCGTCACCGTGATGACATGACAACCAATTTGGTCGGCTTGAACAATATTCAACACTTCTCGTGGACTGGCCCAAATGAGTTCAAGTTGTTTCTCCGAGCGCATTAACTGCAATGCGCCTTCCATTATGGGCATTGGATCTACACCGGCATCTGCAATACGGCCAGCAAACACAGAAATATAGGACTTACGGCTTCCTTGCAGAGCAGCAACAGTGTCGTCTACCTGCTTCAGCGTGAAAAGTGCTGTGACATTGAGTGATACTCCTTCTTTTGCCAATTCGCTTACCAGTTTGCTTGATGGTTCGCTCTTTGTATTGGTAATGGGAATTTTAACATTCACGTTTGAACCGAGAGCGCTGAGTTTCAAGGCTTGCGTCTTCATTTCTGCAAAATCGTCAGAAAATACTTCAAGTGAAATTGGGAGTCCATCAATAACTTCAATTACTTCTTTTGAGAATTTCAAATAGTCCTTAATCCCGGCCTGTTTCATAAGCGTTGGGTTGGTGGTGAATCCTTTGATTAAAGAATTGGAACGCAAAGTGCGTATTCCCTCAATATCAGCACCATCGGCAAAAATTTGTACCTGAAGATCATTTGCTTTTACCACTATTCCCCCTTGGCGGTGTACTTATCTATTTTGAAATGTAGTCCCATTAGTTGGACGCACAAAATTTTGACGATATTTGAAATCGCATAGGTGTTTGATGCGGAGGATGTGCCATGGGTTCGATTTGAAAAGGGCACAGATATCTGACTCACGGAATAATTATTTTGTGTGGCAACAATTAACGCCTCATACGTGTCCCCCAGGTAGTAGCCAGGGAATCTTTGGGCAAACTGACCCAAAAGTGGCTGGGCAATGACACGAAAGCCTGACGTAGTATCGCTTATCTCAACTTGATTTTTTCTTTTTGCCAAACCTGACAGCATCAGCATCGCTAGTTTGCGCGATTTGCTGACCTGCATTGTTGCTTCATCGTCGGTAAACCTGGAGCCAATAACTAAATGTGAGGAATTTGCGTTTGCATGGTTGATCAAGCTTTCAAAGTCTTTGGTTGGATGCTGACCATCTGCATCACATTGAATGACCGCCATATACCCTTGCCTTATTGCATATTGAAAACCACATTTCAGTGATCCCCCGACACCTGCATTGAAGGGCAGCGAGATTGTCCTTGCGCCGGCAGAGATTGCACTTGTGCGAGTTTCATCGGTAGATCCATCGTCAATCACCACAAATGGAAAGCCAGTGGTCTTGATTTCTTCAATAACGGCAACTATCGAGTCTTGTTCGTTATAGGCAGGAACAATGATAAGAGTATTCGTCTTATCGAGCAGGGTCATTTTCAACCTTGTCGCGAAGCAATGCGACCACTTCGTTTACATCATGTAATTGCCGCTGTAATCCAGAAATGCTGATGGACAATTGGATGCAAATGCCAAGCAGTATGAGAAATGCTGATCCTCCGACGACCGTGAATGGATCCACCTTCAGGAATCGAGCTACCGGTTCGACTACCGGTACTAACAGTGCGCCGAGGAAGGTAACGGCACACAGGCCCAGCCAACCAATGGTGTACCGGAAAGAAATGAGGTGACGGCGGGCGATGGCCAAAACGAAGGAACCCATAATTACGGCAATAATGGAGACTTCGAGGATTTGAATTGCCTGGCGACTCACGCGCAAAGCATAGACCGA
>Ga0164292_10001246_pt1 | contig 20462 bp, 21 predicted proteins | sample GEODES117metaG_FD_111486 | JGI IMG/M metagenome (GOLD analysis project Ga0164292, IMG submission 111486) | Eutrophic lake water microbial communities from Lake Mendota, Wisconsin, USA - GEODES117 metaG | ecosystem: Environmental > Aquatic > Freshwater > Lake | place: USA: Lake Mendota...
CCCGCCACGGTGAGTGCTGCTGCCACCACTTTTTTAGAAGGCCTCTTGCAGGCAGCAGGGGTCTCGGGCACGGTGCAGGTGGCGGTTTCAGGGGAAGACATTGATCTCACCGTTACTGGTGAGGGCGCGGAAATGTTTGTTGGCCCAAAGGGCAGCACACTGTTGGCGATCCAGGACCTGACCCGTGTGGTCAGTCAGCGTCGTCTCGGCGACCACGACACACATTTACGTGTCGACATCGCACAGTATCGGGAGCGTCGCCGGGAGGCTCTCGGTCGCTTTGCGCGCAAGGTCGCCGACGATGTGATTGCCAGTGGGCAGCCCCGCGTGTTGGAGCCGATGAATGCGGCCGACCGCAAGATTGTGCACGACACCTTGATTGATGTACCCCAGGTAGTCACCCGTTCGCAGGGACAGGACCCCCATCGTCGGGTGGTGGTTGAACTCGCCGACGAGTCGGCGCTCGCGGACCACTAAACGCGATGACCGCAGTGGCCCGCCACTCCGGTCTTCTGGCGGTACTGGGCGAAGCCCAGCGAATCGGCGCGCTTGGCGCCGCACCGCTGGAATCGATCATTGGCCACGCTGAAGCCTTTACCGACGCACTCCCCGAATCGACGTCGACCTGTATTGATCTGGGTACAGGCGCCGGTGTGCCCGGGCTGGTGATTGCCGTTGCGCGACCCATGATGCGCCTTACCCTGGTGGATCGCCGGGCAAAACGCACCGATGCGCTCGAGCGGGCGATCCGCGTGTTGGAGATGCGGGATCGGGTGTCGGTGGTCTGTGCCGACATGATGCATCTGGCCCGGCAGGAGTCAGTTCACCATCAATTTGATGCGGCCGTCACCCGAGGGTTCGGTCCGCCGGACCTCACGCTCCTTACCGCGGCAGCTTGTGTGCGCTCGGGTGGCGTTGTCGTGATCAGTGAACCCCCCGAGGACCACGCCCCACGGTGGTCACCCGACCTGCTCCAGCAGGCAGGAATTTCCCACTGGGAACGCCGCGGACCTGTGGCGGTGTTCCACGTGGAACATTCCTAGACCCAGACTTTCCCGAATTTCCGCGGTAAGGCGGTGTTCCACGTGGAACATGGGTCCACCAGTAGGGCCGAACGACGGGATATTCTGGGAGTTATGAGCTCGTCGGATGTGTCGTCGTCCACCCCCCATCCACTGCCACGGATCATCGCTATGGCGAACCAGAAGGGTGGCGTGGGGAAGACCACGACCACGATCAATCTCGGTGCATGTCTGGCTGAGCAGGGGTACCGCGTTCTTCTCATTGACCTCGATCCGCAAGGTAATGCCAGTACCGGATTGGGTCTCAACACCCGGGAGATGGAGACCAGCGTGTATGACGTGCTGCTCCAGGACACCCCACTCGAAGACTGCCTTGAACCAACGGCAGTGAAGAACCTCTTTGTGGCACCCTCCAACCTTGATCTTGCGGGCGCAGAGATTGAGTTGGTGCCGGCGATGGGCCGTGAGACACGACTGAAGAACGCAATTGAGGTGATCCTTGACCAGTTTGACTATGTGCTGATTGACTGCCCCCCCTCGCTGGGCCTGTTGACTGTGAACGGCCTGACGGCAGCACACGAGGTCATCGTGCCCATTCAGTGTCAGTACTACGCCCTTGAGGGCCTTGGTCAGTTGTTGCGCAACGTGGATTTGGTGAGTCGGAACCTGAACCCAGGACTCGAGGTCAGCACCATTATTTGCACGATGTTCGACACCCGCACCAAGTTGTCCAGCGATGTGGTGGCTGAAGTACGCGAACACTTTGGCGACAAGGTCTGTCAGACGGTTATTCCGCATACCGTGCGCATTGCGGAGGCGCCTTCCCATGGCAAGCCAATCACGACATTCGACCCGAGTTCCGCTGGGGCAAAGGCATATCGAGCGGTAGCACTGGAGGTGAGTGGTGGCGAGGCGAAGCGGGCTGGGTAAGGGGCTGGATGCCCTGATTCCGCAAGCGGGAGGCAAATCTGCGGAGCAGACCCCTGGGTCACCCGATGATGCAACCGGCTTGCGCGAGTTGACGATTACCGATATTCGACCAAACCCCAATCAGCCACGTGTGCACTTTGATGAGGAATCGCTCGTCGAGTTGTCGGCATCGATCCAGGCCATTGGGGTGCTCCAGCCGATTCTGGTGCGACCAGTCGAGGGTGGTTTCGAACTCATCGCGGGTGAGCGTCGTTGGCGTGCGGCACAACGGGCCGGCCTGTCGCGGATCCCGGCGGTGGTGCGGGTTACTGATGACGTCGCCTCAGTAGAGCAAGCATTGGTGGAGAATCTTCACCGACAGGACCTGACGCCGCTTGAAGAAGCCGCCGCGTATCAGCAACTCCTTGAAGACTTCGGGATGACCCACGAACAAGTCGCCACCAAGGTGGGCAAGAGTCGGTCGGCAATCACCAACGCTCTTCGTCTTCTTTCCTTGCCAGCATCAATTCAGCAGTTGTTGGCAGACGGACGCCTGTCTGCCGGACACGCAAAGGCAATCTTGGGAACACCCGATCGAGGGCTTCAAGAGACCCTGGCCAAGCGTGCAGTTGCCGAGCAGCTATCCGTGCGAGCGGTCGAGGAGGCAATCCGGGGCGATCAACCGAAGCCCGCGGCCGTGGCTGCTCGACCCAAGCCCGCATCGGCAACATTGCGGCCACCGGGTCTTTTGGAACTCGAACAGCTCCTCGGTGATCACCTGCAGACGTCGGTATCGGTAGCGATGACGACCAAACATGGCCGCGTGGTGATCGAGTTTGCTGACCTTGAGGATTTGGAGCGGATTTATCGCCTCATGACCGAGGGACCAACCGAGCAGTAGGGCTGACGGTTCACCTGACGGTGAGTATCACGATCAACTTGAGCGTATGCACAGTCTGTGGATAACCCTGTGTGTAATGGCTAGTGCGGGCGAACGTCGGCTGATTCCCACCGCACAATTGCGTCAGCAACGACCGATGCGCTGTGCACAGCATTCTGGGGGGTAGGGGAAAACCTGAGGGCACAGAGCACGGCAGGCATTCGTGTTTCCCGGAGCACGGGGTGGCGGGCCCCCTGGGCTGCTCCAGGTGTGTCGAAGGCCGACGCAATTGCCGTGGCGAGGTGTGCTCCAGTTGGCGACACGAAACCCTCGGTCTCGTAGAACGCGATGCGCTCGGAGTCGGTTGCGCGCGTGACGCCGACGTAGAGGTCGGCGGCAAAGGAGTTCGCCGCAACCGTGTGTCGCTGCGGATCGTCTGACTCGATTAAGACGACGAGGTACCCACGCGTGCGGAGTTGTCGAGTGAGTCGTTGTGCGACTGGTGCCATTACGTCAAATGCACCGACAGCAACACGCAATGTAGTTGATGCACGAGATGTCTCTGCTTCACGCACTGCGACAACACCGGGACCGTCGCCACTTTGCCCCCCAATTCGCTCCAGTGCGCGGAGTGTCTCAACGCCACAGATGCCATCGGGCTGCAGACCGTAATTCTGTTGAAAGTCGGCGAGACCTTGTGCGGTCAACGCACCAAAAATACCATCTGCTTTTCCACAGTTGAAACCCAGACGTGCGAGCCGTACTTGGAGTTGTTCGACATCGTCACCGCGCAAGTGTGGTGACGTCAGATACAAGAGCCGGGATCCGAGTGCCCATGTGGATTCAATCAATGTTTGCCACGTGGCTTCATCGCACACGTCAGACTCAGGTATGCCTCGCTTGCGCTGAAAACTTCGCAACCCCTCTCGGGTGCGATCACAGAACACACCGAGTGTTACACCGACGAGGCTGAGTGTCTTGGCTGCGGCGAGTCGAATCTGGAGGTCGCGAATGAAACGCTCGTCGTCGACCGACCGGTCTCCTACAGAAATTCTGCGATCTCCTGCATGAGTTGACCCTTGCCTTTGGCCCCCACGAGCCGTTTCGCCGGCTCACCGGCCTTGAACAAGATGAGCGTTGGAATGCTCATGACGCTGAAGCGCATAGCGATGTCGCCGTGGTCGTCCACGTTCAGCTTGGCAATTTGCAGCTTGCCGGCCTGCTCCGCAGCCATTTCGCTGAGCACGGGAGCGATGGCCTTGCACGGCCCGCACCATTCGGCCCAGAAATCCACCAGGACGGGCTTGTCGGATCCACGGACCACTTCGTCAAAGGTGTCGGATGTGAGGGTGACGATTGCGTCTGCCATGTTGTTCCCTTTCGTGTGCCAAAGAGATGCATTCTCAATTGGCGAACTGATGCTAATCAGATGCAACGCCGAGAGCTGGCGATTTATTTCCTAGTGCTGCGCCTCAAGCCAACGCTCGCAGTCGATCGCGGCCATGCAACCTGAGCCTGCCGCGGTAATTGCTTGACGGTAGGTGTGGTCTTGCACGTCGCCACAGGCGAATACACCAGCGATGTTGGTATATGTGGAACCCGGTTTAGTGACGAGATACCCAGTGTCTTCCATATCCAGAACGCCTTTGAACAAATCGGTATTCGGTCGATGGCCAATTGCAACAAAGACACCAGTGACGTTCAACGTACTTGTTGATCCGTCGATGGTGCTCGTGATCTCGACACCTGACACTTTGTCGTCACCGATCAGCTTGGTGACTTGCGAGTTCCACAGAAACTCGATCTTCTCGTTGGCCAACGCTCGATCCTGCATGATCTTGGAAGCGCGCAACGTATCGCGTCGATGAACGACGGTGACTTTGGAGGCAAACTTCGTGAGGAATTGCGCCTCTTCGAGCGCAGAGTCTCCGCCGCCAACCACGATGATGTTCTGACCGCGGAAAAAGAATCCGTCGCAGGTTGCACATGTTGACAAGCCGTGCCCAATGAGACGACTTTCTTCTTCGAGTCCAAGCATCAACGATTGCGCTCCTGTGGAGACGATCACGCTGTCTGCTGTGTATTCGTCATCACGAACCCACGCGCGAAATGGTCGCGAGGAGAAGTCGACTTTGGAGACCTTTTCTGTAAGGAACTGTGCGCCGAACCGAGCGGCCTGTTCGCGGCAACGCATCATCAATTCGGGGCCCATGATGCCTTCGGGGAAGCCAGGGAAGTTCTCCACCTCGGTGGTCAACATCAACTGACCGCCGGGTTGATCGGATGTCGAAGAGGGCTCCCCTTCGATGATGAGGGGGGCGAGGCTTGCACGTGCTGTGTAGATGGCGGCGGTCAAACCTGCGGGACCGGAGCCAATGATGAGGACGCGATGGTGGGAGGAACTCATGAACAGACTCCTTCGTAATGGCGGGGGACCCCCACCATAATCAGGTTCGATTACGGGGCTGGCGACGACGCAAGAGCACCGCACCAACGAACCCGAACAGCGCAGCCAGTAGGAAGTAGGTGAACCACACAGCCACTTCTCGCGACCACCACAAATCAAACAGCGAGTGCAGGCCTCGGACGAGGGCAATCAGTAGCACTACACCGATAAAGAGTGCGCCAATAAGCGCCATGAGCCCAAACACGATCCCACGAATGACTACAACGAGAGGTTTTGTGGTGCGGTTGCGAACGAGGCCAACAATCTGATCGATGCGGTCGACGATTTTGGTCGGCAAATCGGGGTCGTTAAACCGATCGAATTTCACAATGTGAGGCTAACCCTGTTGGAACGACACTCCGGAGACAATCGACTGATAGGGATTGGCGTTGCTACACGAGGGTCCGCGACCCGCCTCGCGAAAGACAACAAGCAAGTACTGCGCCGGAGTCACGATGTCAAAGGCGGACCCCCGCCGCTTCGTGTTGAATTTGCGGTCGGTGCGTGCACCCCATTCAGCAAGCGTGAACGGGGCATTATCGAGTGCTTGGTAGACCTCGATGGTCCATGGTGCGTTGGCCATGGCAATCTGCAGTGTGCCGGTGGCGGGTTGATTGAGCTGGACTACCAATCCGACGTATTCCTTGCTCCCGAAATATTGATTGGCGTAACACGTGCTCATCCATGTGGTTTCGGGATTGCTATCCAATAACAGGGGCGTGAGCGCCTCGTTTTCTTCACCATCATCACCATTGGGGTCATAGCTTGTGATTGTTGAAATAGCGACGGGCCCAACCGGTGCACTGAGCACCTCAGGCGCATCGTCGGAGGGGATCACGACGTCGTTACGCGACACACTCCACAACATCGTCGCCGCAGCGACACCAAGTGCGACGAGGATTGCGAGGAGTCGGCGACCTTCACGGCGTGCAGGTTGCGACGCGGGGGCCTTCGCGATCTCGATTGGCGTGGTGTCAGTCGGCACGACAGGGTTACCCGACGGCGGTGTCAGCTCTGTTGTTTGATCAAGATGTCCAAGACTGGCCGCCTGTAGCGCCAGGCGCGTTGCGGCACCAGAGGGGTATCGGTGATCGGGGTTGCGTGCAAGCAACGTCATGATCACCTTGACAAGTTGAGGTGACAATGAGGGGCGGAGGCGGGCGAGATCGGTGGGTTCGCGTTGGAGGCGCGCGAGTGCGGTATCTGCATCGGTTTCGCCGAGGAACGGCACACGGCCAGCCAAGCATTCGTAGAGCACAAGGCCGAGTCCATAGAGGTCGGCTCGCCCGTCGAGCGGCTTACCACGCACTTGTTCGGGCGACAGATACTTGGCGGTGCCCATCATGATGTTGTCGCTGGTGAGGTCATCACCCTTCGAATCGAGGGCTTTCGCAATACCGAAATCGGTGAGCAACACGCGGCCTTCTGGTGTAATCAGAATGTTGCCGGGTTTGACATCGCGATGAATGATGTTTTTGCCGTGTGCTTCGTCGAGCGCCGCGGCAACTGACATCCCTATGTGGATGGTGAGTTGTGGCCCAAGTTTCTTCTGTCGGTCGAGCACATCACGCAAGCTCTTGCCCTTGACGTACTGCATGATCACGGCCTGTTGACCCATGTGTTCGATGCAGTCGTAGACGGCGACGATATTCGGATGTGTGATTCCCGCGCAGGCGGCGGCCTCGCGCCTGAATCGCTCGGTCAGCGTGGGGTCTCCAGCCAAATGGGGACGGAGGATTTTGACAGCGACCTGACGGTCGAACTTGGTGTCACTTGCGAGCCAGACCTCGGCCATACCGCCGCGAGCGATGTGGCGGTCGAGGCGATAACGATCGCCAATCATCCCGCCGAGCATGTCTTTCTGCGCCATCGTTGTAGCGCGACGCTAGTGCTCGAGGCACTAGTAAGTGGGTGATATCACGCGTGGTGGTAGGCGACACCGATGGTGCCGGCACCTGTGTGCGCACCGATGATTGCTCCAATGTCGCCGACAACGATTTCACCCGAGTACACCTCGCGAAGTGCGGCAACGAGAACATCGAGGTCATCACATTGTGCTTGGAGCACAGCCAAGTTTTCAATGGGGCCAGCGTTCTTCACCTTGTCGACGAGAAAGGCGAGGGCCTTACTGCGTGTGCGTTGTTTGCCGCCTTCTTCGACGCGGCCTCCGCGGACTTCGATGATCGGCTTGATCGACAGCGCGGAGGCAAGCATGGCCTTGGCGCCCCCAATACGTCCGCCCTTTTTCAGGTTCTCGAGGGTGTCGAGTGCACCCCACACCTTGGAGCGCTCAGCCAGTTGACGAGCGTGAGCAACAATGTCATCGATGGGCGCACCGGCGGCGGCCATCTTGGCGCAGGCGACTGCCGTGATGCCCTCACCCATTGATGCGGAGCGGCTGTCGACAACACGCACATCAATATCGGGTGCGACTGCTTTGGCGGCGAGCTCGGCGCTTTGCATGGTTGCTGATAAATCTGACGACAACGACACCACGACGATGCCAGTAGCACCCTCCTGCTTTAGGCGACGAAACTCGACTTCGAACTGGCCAGGTGACGGGGCGGCGGTTTCGGGAAGCACGGGTGACGACGAACACTTCTGCCAGAACTCGGCAGTCGTGAGATCTTTGCGATCGATGTATTCGGTATCGCCAAACCGAATCGACAACGGCACGATCGTGATGCCATGGGCATCAATCAGTGCTTGGGGCAGGTCACATGCGCTATCGGTAACGATTTTTACGGCCATGCGGGTCAGTGTAGTGCAGGGTGATTTTTGACCGAATCGCCCCGCCGCTTGGCGCGCCAATGGGATATCCACCATGACATCAAGATGAGTACGGCGGCCCCAGTGACGACTTGGCCAAGTCCAGCAAGTGCGCTTACTCGTGCAGTCATCTCGATGCGTCGTCCCACCGCAGTTGACCCGTCCGGCGTCGAGAGCACTACTTCGAGCGGGAATGTGCCGTTTGCCCGCGCAATAACGGGGATCACGACATCTACTGACGTACGGGCGGGCACGGCGACAACTTGTGGTCCGCTGGGAAACTGCAGTTTTGCGCTCTCGACGGTGACAAGCACGGAGAGTTGCTGATCCGCGTCGTTGCGCAATTGCAGTCGCAAATCACTTTCGCGACCGCCGAGCGTGAACGTCAAGGCTTCAGGAATCTGCACAGAATTTCGCAATGCGCGTAGTTGCGCCCGCAGACCACGCACATAGGCGTCGAATTGCTCGGTGGTGAGTGTGTCGGTGGCGGTGGTCAGCATTGACAGCTTCCAGCCCAGATGTTGTGGTGCATCGTCGAGCAGCATCGTCGATGTCGAGGCGATTTCGGAGCGCAGTTGATTCATGATCTCGCGACGTTCGCCAACATTGACGCGATCCGTGGTGGGGAGGTTCACGGTGGTGGCCTCAGCGATATCGGTGACCATGTCGGTCAGTGACGTCAATCGCAATTGTGGGGCTCTGTCGAGTGCAATGATGAGCGGGTTCATGGTGGCGAGTGGTGCAAGGTTGCCGTTTTGTGTGGAGATCACTACGTGACGGTCACGTGGTGCGCCACCCGCTTCGACAATCTGTTGTTGTTGCACAATGAGTTCGGCCGCGAGGGCATAGGCGTTGGTCAACGGGTCTCGTGTTTGATCGTTGAGCCATTGGGCATGTGACGGATCGATCGCGCGTAGTCCTACGGCAATGCCGGGCGTAGTGCCAACCACCCGATATGGCTTGACGTACGAGTCGAGCCGTCCGAAGGACGACGCCGCTTGTGGTGTGAGGACAATCGTTTGCACGCCGAGCTGACGAAGCAACGAGACGGCGTCACGATCGATCGAAACACGCGACACCCAGATTCGCCGCGAAACGGGCGATTCACCGTTCAGAAGATCAACGACCGACTCACCCTGCAGAAGCTGCTCAGCAAACTCGTCGGTCATGGCGTTGCGCTCGGCGCTTGACGCGTCGTAGGACACAAAGGTGGATGGCAGGAGGTCATTGCGGGGAAGTGATGCCACGAGGCGGGCGAAGAGCGCCTGATCCTCGGGTGATGTGGAACGCCGCATCCCATCGAGGAGTTGCGGGGAAAGATGGAGACTCACCGGGGCGTCGACCGACTCAAGCAGCGAGGCCAATGCACCGAGCTGTGCACGAGCCGCAATCGGCACATCGGTGCTGCCGTCGGGTTGCATGGTGGGTTGGGAGTCGACAGAGAGAACCGTCGATACGGGGAGCGCCTCGAATGTTTCGTCGGGTGTATAGAGGTTGATGACCGTGGTGATCGACGACACGGGTTCGTCGGAACGTGAAACAACGAGTGAGACGGGGTACACGCCCGTGCGCAACGTGCGTAGTGACCCCACAAGCGACGTGATTGCCACGAAATCACCGGACGCGTTGCGCGTTAGTTGCCTAAACCGCAGTGTGGTCGACGCAACAGGCGTGGCATCAACACCACGTTCAAACACCGTCCGCACCTCTTCGCGCGAGGTGAAAGGAGCATGAAAGCCGATAGTGAACTCCGCCGATGGATCGGTGGCGAGTACAGCACGTTGCGTGTCGTCGGACACCGCAAACACAAATCGCAATTGACGGTTTGTTGCGACGTTGAAGTTTTGGGCGATTAATCGAACATCGAGTGCCGGTTCTGTCGCGGCAGCACGAACACCGTGGGGCACCGCGACCATCGTCACAAACATGACGACGAGCGCTGCGACAAGGCGTTGAGGTCGTCGAGCCATCGCGGCTTTGCGGAATGACACCACTCGACGGTAGTCGTCGGATCACTACACCGGCTTTGCAAACGTTTCCCCTAGCCTGAACCAAGTGATTCCGCAGCGGTTTGCACCCGTGCTTCAGGAGTTGGCCCCGCTCGCCGCCGTGTTTACCGCGGCGGGCAAGCGCGCCTATCTCGTCGGAGGGTCGGTGCGTGATCTGATGCTGGATCGTTCGACGGCGAACTTCGACTTCGACCTCACCACCGATGCCCGGCCCGACGAGGTCAAGACGTTGGTTGGTGGTTGGGCTGACGCGGTGTGGTCTCCCGGAGAGCGTTTCGGCACGATTGCATGTCGCAAGGGTGATCGAACCTACGAAATCACCACCCATCGAGCAGAGGCGTATTCGCCTGATTCGCGTAAACCCGATGTTCAGTTTGCCGACGATGTCACGACAGATCTCTCACGCCGGGACTTCACGGTCAATGCGATGGCACTTGAAATCACTTCGAATACGCCAACGTTGGTTGATCCATTTGGCGGCATGACCGACTTAATGACCAAGGTGCTACGCACGCCATTGTCCCCAACGATAAGTTTCAACGACGACCCATTGCGCATGATGCGCGCCGCTCGGTTTATTGCGACGTTGTCGCTTGAGCCCGTTGCTGAACTTGTTGATGCGGTGAAGGAACTTCGTGACCGACTTGAGATCGTGTCGGCCGAGCGGATACGCAATGAACTCGACCGATTGATTGTGACCGAACACCCGACATTGGGTCTGTGGTTTTTGGTGGAAACCGGCTTGGCAGACAAGTTCTTCCCCGAACTTCCAGCGATGCGACTGGAACAAGACCCCATTCATCGACACAAGGATGTGCTCACCCACACCTTTGCGGTGGTGGAAAACGTTCGGCCTGATGCATCTGACGATTTTGATTTTCGCATCACTCGCCTTGCGGCACTATTTCATGACATCGGCAAACCCAAGACACGTGCATACAACGAAGGCAAAGGTGTGTCGTTCCATCACCACGAAGTGGTGGGTGCGCGGATGTCTCGCCAACGACTGAAGGCGTTGAAATATTCAACGGAGGACGTGGAGGCCATCACTGAACTGGTTGCGCTGCACCTTCGCTTTCACACCTACCAAATGGGATGGTCTGATTCTGCGGTGCGGCGATACGTCCGTGATGCAGGCGGGCTACTGAACGAACTCAACGTGTTGACCCGCTGCGATTGCACGACGCGTAACGAGAAGAAGGCGCTCATGCTGTCTCGGCGAATGGACGACCTGGAGAATCGGATTGCGGAGTTGGCAAAGAAGGAGGAGCTTGCTGCACTCCGTCCCGAGATGGACGGGCAACAAGTAATGGATCACCTGGGCATTTCCCCGGGCCGCGATGTCGGGAAGGCATTGGACTTTCTTATGGAGATCCGTCTCGAGGAAGGCTTGCTTGGCGACGATGTCATTCGGCGACGCCTAGACGATTGGTGGGAGGGTCACCGCCAACGCTGAGGCGGTGACTATCGTTCGCCGTCATGGGAGTACAGCGACGACAAGGTTGGCTGAGTGCACTTGCGCTTACCGACGATCATGGTGAAGCCCTTGGTGGCATCATCGACCATCGCCTTTCTCGTCGTGCGTTGATCAACGAATTTCGTCGTGGGCGCCTGCGCAAAGATCAGGTGTGTGACGCGCATCCAGATTTGATGCGCGCGGCACGCAACTTTGGCGACGAGACCGAAGTGCGCTGCCCAATTTGCATCGATGACAACGTCGTGCTTGTCACCTATGTGTTTGGTCCTCGACTGCCGAGTCATGGCCGATGTGTCACGAAGCCGAATGAACTCGAAGAGTTTCGGCGTCTTGCTCAGCGCAGTGGCGCACAGGACTACACGGCGTATGTCGTGGAGGCCTGTCGGTCGTGCGCATGGCACCACCTCCTGCGATCATTGCCGATGGTGCCCACGCCTGCCGTAGAACGGCGTCGATCGGGCTCCTAAGGATCCGTGCCACACCCCGGTGGCACGCTTCGGTGGTGGCGATACGCTTCTCAGTCCTTATTCACCCTGCCCCATTACGGGGCTCCGGCCTCGGCCGGAACCGAAGGGAGTACACCAGCACATGCGTGCATATGAGTTGATGGTCATCGTGAATGGCGCTCTTGAAGAGTCGGCCGCACACAGTTGGGTGAACCAGATCACCAAGGCGGTAGAGACCGTCGGTGGTTCGGTTCACGGATCGCCGGATTGGTGGGGCAAGCGTCGTTTGGCGTATCCCATCAATAAGCAGTCCGACGGGTACTACGCGGTGTTCAACCTCGTGGCGAAGGGTGGTGCTCTCGATGAAGTCGAGCGCACGTTGAAGCTCTCCGACGACGTGTTGCGCCACAAGCTACTCCGACTTCCTGATCAGGAAGCCGCTCGTCGCGGTATGACCGTTGCGTCGGCCTGATCTTCCACGACCCAACCAAGGAGCATTGATTCATGGCTGATAACACGATCACACTCGTGGGTAACTTGACCCGCGACCCCGAACTGCGTTTCACCACCACTGGACGAGGGGTTGCCTCGTTCGGTATCGCCGTTGGTCGGCGCTATCAGGTGAACGGTGAATGGCAAGAACAGACGTCGTACTTCAACGTGACTGCATGGGGGCAGCTCGGCGAAAATGCCGCTGCGTCGCTCACCAAGGGCACGCGCGTTGTGGTGACGGGTCGGCTTGAGCAGCGCGAATACACCACCCGCGAAGGCGACAAGCGCACCGCCATCGACGTCATTGCCGATGAGCTCGGACCAAGTCTGCGCTGGGCAACTGCACAGGTGGAGCGCACCCCCAAGGGTGAAGGCGGCGGCGGTGGCGGCAGCCGCGCACCACAGGCCGAGGCGAATCCATTTGATGGCGGCGAAGAGCCCTTCTGATATCAGTATTTCGACATAAAGGACACCACTCATGACTAGTAAGAAGAACAAGGAACGCGCAGCCAAAGCGGCGATGCGCAAGTACAAGAAGCGCCCCAATCTGCTCAACGCGGAAAAAGTTGAGTACATCGACTACAAGGACATCAATCTGCTGCAGCGTTTCATGTCGGACCGTTCGAAGTTGCGCGCCCGTCGGATGAACGGCAACAACGTTCAGCAGCAACGCGATGTGGCAACTGCAGTGAAGAACGCCCGCGAGATGGCATTGTTGCCCTATACCAAGCGCGTGGCCTCGGCCCGTGCGCCACGCCGTGGCGAGGAAGACGGTGGTTACAACGATCGGCCGCGCCGCGAACGTCGGGATGCTGACTCCACGTTGGCTGATACCTACGCAGACGTGATTGAAGCAGCCGAGAACAGCACGGCGACCGAATCAATTGTCGAGGCCGCTGTAGAGACCGAGGAGGCATAGAGCCATGAAGGTGTTGTTGCGTTCTGATGTAGTGGGCGTTGGTCGCCGCGGAGACATCGTCACCGTGTCGTCGGGGCACGCTCGTAATTTCTTGATGCCCCGAGGGCTTGCAGTGCCTGCATCTGACGGCACAGTTCGTCAGTCGGAATCCATGAAGCGTGCCCGCCAGTTGCGCGAAGCCGCCGATCGTGAATCCGCGCAGGTGGTGGCAACCGAGTTGGCGTCGCGCACTATCACGGTGTCGGCCAAGGCTGGCAACGAAGGCCGACTGTTCGGCTCGGTATCTGCTGGCGACATCGCTGCTGCGGTGGCTGCCCAGACGGGACTGGCGATTGATCGCAAAGGCATCGTCATCAACGAGCCCATTCGTTCGGTTGGCGAGCATCGCGTTGTAGTGGAACTGTTCCCTGGAGTCACCGGCACCGTCACGTTGTCGGTTTCCGGCGAATAAGCCGCGCACTCGTTGCTCGGTAGCGATCACCAGGGTTAGTCAGACAAGGTGGAGTGATGTCGAACACACAGGACGCCCGACCACGCTCGGCGAACCGTGTTCCACCGCACAACCTTGACGCCGAGGCGTCTCTCCTGGGCGCGATGTTGTTGTCGCGCGATGCAGTTGGCATAGCCCTCGAACGCGGCGTTCATCCTGACGAGTTCTATAAGCCCGCACATCGTCATATTTACGACGCGATTCGATCGCTGAACACCGGTGGTGAACCAGTCGACCCGGTCACGGTGGCCGACGAACTCCGGCGTGCTGGTCTGCTCGACATGGCGGGAGGCCTGGACGGACTCCTCGCGATGCAAAATGCCACACCAGCCATTTCGAGCGCCGACCGCTACGCCAAAATTGTTCGTGACACCGCTCGCTTACGCAAACTGATCGGCGCGGCATCGGAGATCGCCGAGATTGCGTACGGCGAACCCGACGACGTTGAGCGGGCGCTCGACGAGGCTGAGAGTCGCATCTTCAACGTGTCCGAGAGCCAGACCGGCGACAACTCTGAGCGCATTGATCTGTTGATTCAGCAGACGATGGAAAAACTCGAGGACCGTTTCAATTCGAAAGACGTCATCACCGGTGTACCCACGGGCTACACCGACCTCGATCGCGTATTGCTTGGCTTGCAACCGGGAACCTTGAACATTGTGGGTGCGCGTCCCGCGATGGGAAAGAGCGCCTTTGCGCTGGGGATCGCGGTGCATGTTGCCCAGCAACTCAATCAACCGGTGCTGTTCTTTTCGTTGGAAATGGGCAAGGCCGAACTTGCGCAGCGTATTTTGGCGAGCGAGGCGCGAGTGGACGGCACCGTCTTGCGCACTGGACGGCCGACACCAAACGATTGGACCAAGATCGGTCACGCGGTCGGTCGACTCGATGTGCCGCTCATCATTGATGATTCAGCGGGCACTACGGTGGGCCAAATTCGTGCCAAGGCGCGGCGCACATTTAGTCGCGAGGGGTCATTGGCGTTGATCGTGATCGACTATCTCCAGTTGATGGGCGGCGATGGTCGACCCGAGAACCGTCAGTTGGAGGTGAGCGAGATCAGCCGAAAGCTGAAACTGCTCGCACGCGAGTTCAATGTGCCGGTATTGGCGTTGAGCCAGTTGAGCCGTCAGCTTGAGTCGCGCACCGACAAGCGTCCGACATTGTCCGACCTCCGCGAGTCGGGCGCCCTCGAGCAGGACGCCGACGTCGTGATGTTCTTGTATCGCGCCGAGATTTACGATCCGGACCCCAATTTGAAGGGGTATGCGGAGGTCAACGTGGCGAAGCATCGCGCCGGACCACTGGGCCAGGCACGGTTGGCGTGGCTTGCGTCGTACACACGATTCGAAAGCATGGCCAAGGATGCCGTGGTCGACGAATTTTTGGGCGACTAGCCGATGTTTCTCGGCGAGGACATTCTTGTATGGCTCGTGCTGGCCTTTGGTGGAGCAATGTGCGTGGGCAACGTGCTTGCGATTGTGCGTCCACCCACTCGGCGCACAGCAGACGGTGACCTCGAGCGGGCGCCGGTGGCGCGAACAGTAGCGATGGCACTGGTCGGTGGTGTTGCCGCGGCGTGGGCGCTGATCAGCCTTTTGAGCGGGTGACGGGAATCGAACCCGCATTCTCAGCTTGGGAAGCTGATGTTCTGCCACTGAACTACACCCGCGACAAGTGACCTCGAGGATATCGACTGGGAACAGTTAGTCGATTGCGTTGCACGGAAGGGTAAACATCTCACTTGCCCCCGTGATGTGGACATCGCCGTCAACTAAATCTCGACATTGCATTTGAGCATCATCCAACGCCTGTGACCAGTTGCCCACATACGGTTGCACAAAGAACGGATCGTGGAGGTTCTTGCCAACGAGTGGCGCTGCGGAAAAGGAGAAAAATCCGACGGCAACCAGCGCAATGAGTTGACCCACCAGGCGAGTGGCCGGCCGACTAGTGAGTGACGATGACGCAATTGCGAGTGCTGACCATAAACAGCCAAACGGTACGACAAGGTATTGGTGGTTGAGGTTGCCATTGAGATAGACGCTGACGAGAAGAAAGAGAAGACCAGAAAGCGTCAACATGACGATGGCATTCGTACGTTTCGGAGCGTGTGACTTCAGTTGACGAACTGCAAACACCAATGCACTACTAAAGGTCGACCAGAACACGAGGATTAAGACAGCGCCGAGTGCGCTAGGAGGCGATTCCACGCCAGAACGAAACCCCGACGGCACAACGATCTGAAAGGCATAAAGAAACTCTCGTGCTAGATCGGTAATCGCATGTGACTCAACCTGTCGCGAGTCTTGACCGAGGTAGGTAATGACTTGGAGGCCAAAAGGCACGGCAGTAGCTGCAAGCAATACGCGCGAAAACTGACGCGTCGTGCCATAAAGCGCCGTGACTGCCAAGACTGCAATAAGGAGAAAACTCAGCGCAGCACTCAAAGCGGTCAGCACAAATAGCGCAACTATTCCGTATTGCGCCCATCGCGCGCGCGGTTGAAACCGCGTGGCAATGATGATCGCGCAGGCGAGCAGCAGAGGCCATTGCAGCGCATTGAGTTGACCAAGCAGGATGACGTTGCTCGCTGGACCGAGGATCACGGCCGCGGCTGCTGCGCTGCCGGTAATCGCCGATTCACTTACGTCTGCTATGGCAGCGAACACGACCCATGCGGATGCCGACCAGACCATGGTCGCGGTGAGCCATGTCCACATCGGGTAGGCGTCGATGGAGCGTGTGAAGAACTCGGCGAGGACTCGCGGCGCGAGGTGGATATAGCCAGAAAATGAATTGAGGAGCCCCGCTGGGTCAAGCGACCCACGGATCCCTCCGTACGTCACGTCCGGATCAATGGCGTGTTTGACGAACACTTCGTCCAGATACATCAGCCAAGAACGGGCGTCCCATCCTCGATAGGCGAAAATTGCTACCGCAATGCCCACCACACCGAGATGAAATTGAGGCGAAATGCGAAAGGTCGGAGATGCATTTGCCATCGCACGTCACGGTACCAGTCGTTTATCTCACGATTGTCGGACTGACTAGTGTCTTGCGCTGTGATCTTGTCCGACCGAAGCATTCGCGAGGCCATTACGGCAAAGCGCATTCTCGTGGATCCTCTCGACGAGTCATGCCTTCAGCCTTCCTCGATTGACGTGAAGCTTTCGCCACTGTTTCGCGTGTTTCGTAATCACACCGCGGGTGTGATCGATGTGAAGAAGGATCTCACGGAGCTCACTGAATTGGTTGAGGTTCCCGAAGACGGCGTATTCATGTTGCATCCAGGCGAGTTCGTGTTGGGCTCAACGTTGGAGCGAATTGCGATAGCAGACGATCTTGTGGCTCGTGTGGAGGGCAAGAGTTCGCTTGGCAGGTTGGGCTTGCTGATCCATTCGACTGCCGGTTTCATCGACGCAGGATTCGACGGGCACATCACATTGGAGTTGTCGAATGTGGCGAACTTGCCGATCACGCTGTACCCGAAGATGAAGATCGGCCAAGTGAGTTTCATGGCGATGACGACCCCCGCTGATCGCCCCTACGGCAAGGGTGCAAGTGGGTCGAAGTATCAGGGTCAGCGTGGTCCCACGCCGAGCCGCTATTTCGAGAACTTTAAATAACCCGCGCTATTCCCCCGCTACTGGAGCGCCCAGCGGCGAGGACTTTGTGGCAGCGAGGCGTTCACCATTCTCGATTGCGTCCAGCAAGTGGATCGAGATGTCGGCAACTTTGACCTCGTTCTCTTCCTTGCCTGCGCCCTTCACGCCGTCGTCCAACATGATGTAGCAGAAGGGGCATGCCGTTGCGACGCGTGACGCGCCAGTCGAGATGGCTTCTTCCGCTCGTTCATCGTTGACTTTGGTGCCGATGCTTTCTTCCATCCACATGCGCGCACCGCCTGCGCCACAGCACATGCCCTTCGTGCCGTTGCGCTGCATCTCGACAACTTCAACGCCCTTGATCGACGACACGACATTGCGTGGGGCCATGTAGACATCGTTGTGGCGACCGAGGTAGCACGAGTCGTGGTACGTGATGCGCTCGTCAAGCGTTGCCGACGAGACGTCGAGCTTGCCTGAGTCGATCAGGTGTTCAAGCAGCTGTGAGTGATGGATCACTTCGTAATGTCCACCGAGCTGCGGATACTCGTTGGCCAATGTGTTGAAGCAGTGGGGGCATTGCGTGATGATCTTGCGCACACCCATCCCATTGAGCATCTCGATGTTGGGCATAGCCAACATCTGGAAGAGATACTCATTGCCACTGCGACGAGCGCTGTCACCGGTGCACATTTCGCTGGGGCCGAGGATGGCCACATCGATACCTGCGCGCTTGAGCAACTTGGCCATTGATTGAGTGACTTTCTTGTTCTTGTCGTCGAAGCTGCCTGCGCATCCCACCCAGTAGAGGTATTCGTGGTTGAACGCGTCCGATGGATCAAGCACGGTGACATCAAGGTCCTTGGCCCAGTCGGCACGCTCACCCTGGTTCATACCCCACGGGTTTCCTTGGTTTTCCATTGCGCGATACGCGTTGCCGAGTTCTGCGGGGAAGTCGCTTTCCATCAATGCGAGGTAGCGACGCATGTCAAGAATCTTGTCGAGGATTTCGATATTGACGGGGCAGATTTCGTCGCACGCCTTGCACGAGGTGCAGGCCCACACTTCTTCGGCGGTAATGCGCTCGAAGAGCGCATTGGCATTGATGGTGATTTCACCGTCCACGCTCAGGGGAGGCGAGACCTTGCCACCGGGTGCGTGGGATGCGGTTGCCGCCATTACTTCGCCGCTCTTCAACACAATTTCGCGTGGGTCGAGTGGCTTGCCAGTGGCGTGCGCGGGGCACACGCTGGTGCATCGCCCGCACATGGTGCAGGCATCGAGGTCAAGCAACTGCTTCCACGTGAAGTCCTCCACCACGTTGGCGCCAAAGGTCTCGAGCGACGTCTCGGTGAGATTGGGCATTGCCTTCATTGCGCCCTTTGGACGATCGCGATCCTTTAGGTACATGTTGAGCGGCGAGGTGAAGATGTGACGCAGCATCGTGATGGGCAGAATTGCAAGGAAGGCGATGAACGTGAGCGCGTGGACGACCCACCAGATCTGGTGCCACGTTGCCAAGGTGTCGGCGCTTGCCCCGTTGACGAGCTGGGCAAGCGGGTATCCGACGACACTCCACTTCTCGTAACTGAGGTCTTGGCCCGCGGCTTGGCCCTGAGCGATTCGGTACATCTCTGTGCCGAACCCCGAAACACCAATTGCCAAAAGAACGCCCAAGATGAGTGCGTGCTCAGGCTTTGATTTGATGCGAATGCGGTACGGTCGCTGTACGTAGCGACGCACGATTGCCCAGACGACTCCGGCAGTGAAGACCACACCCGCCACGTCTCCGACAAGTGCATACGCCCGGTACACGTCACCGTGCAGGAACTTCAAAGCGGGTGGCATCTGGTGGTCGATTTCCAGCACCGTGGTGACGCCGAGCAATACGAGGAAACCGAAATAGATCATGGAGTGCATGAGACCGGCGCCGCTATCGCGCAACAGGGTCTTCATGTACACACCCGCGCGGTAGTCAGCCAATCGTTGCTTTACATTCTTCTTCGTGGTTCGGCGACGGTCCGGTGCGCCGCGTTCCCAGTTGCGAATACGGTCGGCAAAGCGCAGCGATCCCCAAATGAGCATCACGGGGATAACGGTGTAGAACGCAATTATGAGTGCGCCGGGAATTCCGCCGAAGACCTCGCGGTGAATGGGCGAGTCGCCCTTCCAACCCGTGATCAATGGGATGATTCCCGAGACCATGGTGAAGACGCCGATGCCGACGCCAAGCGCAATGGATAACTGGTAGGGCTTGAGGCGCTTGGGCGTGGAAGAAGAGGTGTGCTGCGTCGTTTCCATTCGCTAAACGCTAGTGCCCTGCTTGACGCGCAACCGCCTCTGTGGCCTCGGCAATAGCGGCGGCATCTCCTAAGTATTCGACCTCGTCAACGCGCATATCGTCGCTGAAGCGGTAACGACGCGGCACGCCCGTAGGAATGTTGAACTCCGCAATCTCGTCGGGCGGGATACCTTCGAGGTGCATCACGAGTGCGCGCAACGAATTGCCATGCGCGGTGACTAACACGTTGAGACCGTCGCGCAATTGCGGAGCGATGACGTCATTCCAATACGGCAACACGCGCGCAAGTACGTCTTTCAGGCATTCCGTTGCTGGCAACAGTGCAGGATCGAGACCTTCAGTAATGAGGCGTTGATACACCGGATCATTTGCTGGATGCTCAGGGCTGTCGCGCGTCACGGGAGGTGGCGGGACATCGAAACTGCGGCGCCAGACGTGGGTTTGTTCTGCACCATGGCGGGCGGTGGTTTCCTTCTTGTCAAGACCCTGAAGTGCGCCGTAGTGCCGTTCATTGAGCCGCCAGCTGCGATGCGTTTCGAGGTCGTCACAGCCCATTTCGTGCAGGGCGAGACGGTGGGTTTCCATTGCCCGTGTCAGCAGTGATGTGTGTGAGGTGGCAAAGCGCAGTCCAGCAGCGGCCATGGTGCGCCCCGCCGCCTGGGCCTCGCGAATCCCTTGCGAGGTGAGGGGCAC
>Ga0164292_10001247_pt1 | contig 20460 bp, 19 predicted proteins | sample GEODES117metaG_FD_111486 | JGI IMG/M metagenome (GOLD analysis project Ga0164292, IMG submission 111486) | Eutrophic lake water microbial communities from Lake Mendota, Wisconsin, USA - GEODES117 metaG | ecosystem: Environmental > Aquatic > Freshwater > Lake | place: USA: Lake Mendota...
CCGAAAGGGCCTTTGGCATGGCGGCGGAGATCCTGATCAGCGAGTGCGGTCCGCGTGACGGGCTGCAGATCATTGATCAGGTCATGGCCACAGCCGACAAGCTGGCCTGGATCAGTGCCATGCACAGGGCGGGCATCACCGAAATCGAGGTATGCTCGTTCGTGCCGCCGAGCCTGATGCCGCAGATGGCGGATGCGGCACAGGTGGTTGCCGCGTCTGCCCGCCTGCCCGGCCTGACCGTGCTCGCGCTGGTTCCGAACCTGCGCGGTGCGGAGGCTGCCATCGCCGCCGGCGCGCACAAGCTGACCATCCCCGTCTCCGGCTCGGAAGAGCACTCGCTGGCCAACGTGCGCAAGACTCGGGCCGAGATGGTGAGCGAAGTCGCGCGCATCGTCGCGATGCGCAACGAGCGCGCGCCGCATGTGCCGATCGAGGCCAACATCTCGGTTGCCTTCGGCTGCACCATTGCCGGCCTTGTGCCGGAGGATGACGTGATCCGCCTCAGCCTCGCGCTGGTCGAGGCCGGCGTCGATATCTCGGGCCTGTCGGACACCACTGGCATGGGCAACCCGGCACAGACGCGCCGGCTGTTCACACGGCTGATCGGCGAGATCGGCGACAAGTGCGGGGCGGCGCACATGCACAACACCCGCGGACTGGGTCTTGCCAACAATCTTGCGGCTTTCGAGGCCGGCGTGCGGACCTTCGATTCCTCCCTGTGCGGACTGGGCGGATGCCCTCATGCTCCCGGCGCATCGGGAAATGTCGCCACCGAGGATCTGGTGTTCATGTTCGAAGCCATGGGCGTGCGGACTGGCATCGATCTCGAACGGCTGAACGCCGCCCGCGCCATCGTGGCGCGCGCGCTGCCCGGCGTGCCGCTTTACGGCATGCTCGCACCTGCCGGCGTGCCGCTCGGGTTCGTGGCCGCCAGCGGGCCCTGACAGGGCCTGGCACGAAGCGTTAAGCTGTCGTTTGCCACAACAGACCGGTCGCCAGGTGATTCGGGCGACCCCACGCCTGTACCCGGTGAGGCAGAATACGGGAGAAACGCCCTTGAGAACACGGCAGCCTGTCGACCTCTTCGTCGGATCGCGCATGCGGATGCGCCGGCTTCTCAACGGCCTGACCCAGAAGGAACTGGCCGCGATGATCGGCACGTCGTTCCAGCAGTTGCAGAAGTACGAGAAGGGCGTCAGCCGCATCGGCCCGGCCCGGCTGCAACTGGTGGCTCAGGCGCTGGATGTGCCGATCTCCTTCTTCTTCGAGGGATCGGACGACGCGACGCCGTCTGTTGTGGGCGAGACACCGGCGGCGGCCTTCGTCCACAAGATGGTGGCCATGTCCGACGGCCAGCAACTGGCCCGGGCCTTCATCTCGATCACCGACAGCAAGGTGCGCCGGCAGATCACCGATCTGGTGGAATCGATGGCGCAACTGCATCGCGCAGCTCATGCGGGCGACGCGAGCGCCCCCTGACCCGTCGCTGATCCGCGCCGCCGACCCCGCCGGCAGGCAGCTTGGGGGTGTATTCGCAGCGCACCGTGTGCTAGCCGCTGGCTCGTCAATCCGATTTTCGTGCCAATGGCACAGGCCGGTGACGGATGACGATGGACTATGCAGGACGGCTCCGGCATGGCCAGATGGGGACAACGCCACAAATGCCTGACCAGACCCGCCGCATTGCGCGTGCCCTGATTTCCGTCTCCGACAAGACCGGCCTCGAAGACTTCGCGCGCGCGCTGGCCAGTGCCGGCGTGGACCTGGTCTCGACCGGCGGCACTGCCGCCGCGATTGCCGCTGCCGGCCTGCCGGTGCGCGATGTATCCGATCTGACGGGCTTTGCCGAGATGATGGATGGCCGGGTCAAGACCCTGCATCCGGCGGTTCATGGCGGGCTTCTGGCCGTGCGCTCCAATCCCGAACATCAGGCGGCCATGCTGGCCCACGGCATCGGTGCCATCGACCTGCTGGTGGTCAACCTCTATCCATTCGAGGCCATGGTCGCTGCCGGCAAGCCCTACGATGACTGTATCGAGAACATCGACATCGGCGGGCCGGCAATGATCCGGGCCGCAGCCAAGAACCATGCCGATGTGGCGGTGGTGGTGGACGTGGCGGACTATGCTGCAGTCCTGTCCGACATGGCGGCCCACAATGGCGCGATGACGTTGACCATGCGCAAGCGGCTGGCGCAGAAGGCCTATGCCCGGACCGCTGCCTATGATGCGGCCATCTCCAACTGGTTTGCGGGAGAACTCGGCCTTGCGGCCCCGCCGATCCGGGCATTCGGCGGGGTTCTGGCCGAGGAGATGCGCTATGGCGAGAACCCGCACCAGGGCGCTGCGCTGTATCGGACACTGGACGCCCGGCCCGGCGTGGTGAGCGCGCGGCAGGTGCAAGGCAAGCAACTGTCCTACAACAACATCAATGACAGCAACGCCGCCTATGAATGCGTGGCGGAGTTCGAACCGTCCGAGGGTCCGGCCTGTGTGGTGCTCAAGCATGCCAATCCGTGCGGGGTTGCGAAGGCCGCGACACTTGAGGAGGCGTATCTCGCGGCGCTGGCCTGCGACCCGGTTTCGGCCTTTGGCGGGATCATCGCGGTCAACCAGCCGCTCGATGCCGCTGCCGCGCGGCGGATCGCCGAGATCTTCACAGAGGTGATCATCGCGCCTGATGCCAGCCCCGAGGCCCTCGCAATCATCAGTGCCAAGAAGAACCTCAGGCTGCTGCTCGCCGGCTCGCTGCCCGATCCGCGAGCGCCCGGCCTGATGGTGGCCACGGTTGCCGGCGGGATGCTGGTGCAGTCACGGGACAATGCCGTGGTGGATGACATGATGCTGAAGGTGGTGACGAAGCGCGCACCGACGGCGGCGGAGCTGGCCGATCTGCGCTTTGCCTTCCGCGTGGCCAAGCATGTGAAATCGAATGCCATCGTCTATGTCCGCCAGCTTGCAACCGTCGGCATCGGCGCGGGGCAGATGAGCCGGGTCGATTCCTCGCGCATCGCTGCCTGGAAAGCCGCCGAGGCGGCGCGCAATGCCGGGCTGGCCGACAGCCTCGCCAAGGGCTCTGTGGTTGCGTCCGACGCGTTCTTTCCCTTTGCCGATGGGCTGGTTGCGGCCGCGGAGGCCGGCGCAACGGCCGTGATCCAGCCGGGCGGCTCGATGCGTGATGATGAGGTGATCCGGGCTGCGGATGAAGCGGGGCTGGCCATGGTGTTCACCGGGCATCGGCATTTCCGGCATTGAGTGGCTGCACCGTGCCTGCCTGCTGCCGTCCTGCTGTCGTCCTGCCGCCGTCCGCCGTGCGTTGCGTTTTGGCCGGAGCCGCCCTATGTGCCGCACCATGACAGGTCATCGCGCGTGCTGAACATCTTCAAGACGCCCGAGCAGCGCTGGGCCGCGCGTCAGCAACGTGTGGCGCAGTGGGACCGCCCGCTGATCACCGGCTCGCAGCGCCTGCGGGCCTGGTTCAACATGCTGTTCGTCGACCATGGCATCGTCAGGATGGTCTATCTCAACGAACACGCGGTGACGCCAGACTTCCTGCGTTCAGCCCAGCCTGCCCCGCAGGATTTCGCCCGCCTTGCCCGTGAGGGCGTCCGCACCATCGTCAATCTCAGGGGTGGGCGCGAGAACGGGGCCTGGCCTCTCCAGCGCGAGGCCTGTGAGCTGAATGGCCTGATCCTCAGCGAAATCGCCATGCGGTCGCGCGCGGCGCCGGACCGCGACATGTTGCTGGGCCTGCCGGACTATTTCGCCGGGTTGAGCTATCCGGTGCTGGCACACTGCAAATCCGGGGCGGATCGGGCAGGGTTGTTCTCGGCGCTTTACCTTCTGGTGCGCGACGGACGGCCCGTGGCGGAGGCCAGACGTCAACTCTCGCTGCGCTATGGTCACGTGCGCATGGCCAAGACCGGGATGCTCGACGCCTTCCTCGATGCCTTCGCGCGCGACGGCGAGGCGAAGGGTCTGAGCTTCATGGACTGGGTGCGCGATGTCTACGACCCGGCGGCGGTCGAAGCGGCCTTCCACGAGGGCTTCTGGGCCAGCCTGCTGATCGACCGTCTGCTCAAGCGCGAATAGCCGACGGCTTTCAGTCTTCCAGCACCTGAAGCCTGTGCAGGCGGGCATAGGCTCCGCCGGTGGCCATCAACGCATCGTGATTGCCGATCTCGACCACCCGGCCCTGCTCCATCACGGCGATCTGGTCGGCATCACGCACGGTGGACAGCCGGTGGGCGATGACCAGCGTGGTGCGGCCCTTCATCAGCCGGGCCAGCGCATCCTGCACCAGGCGTTCTGATTCCGCGTCAAGCGCACTGGTGGCCTCGTCCAGCAGCAGAATCGGGGCATCCTTGAGGATGGCGCGGGCCAGCGCGATGCGCTGCCGTTCGCCGCCCGACAGGCGCGAGCCGCGATCGCCGACGCGGGTGTCGTAGCCATCGGGAAGTTCCGTCACGAAGCGGTGGGCCGCCGCCGCCTCGGCCGCTGCGACGATGTCCGCTTCGCTGGCACCGGGCCGGCCGAAGGCGATGTTGGCGCGGATGGTGTCGTCGAACAGGATGATGTCCTGCGAGACTACGGCAATGCGCGCCCGCAGGCTGTGCAAGGTCAGGTCACGCACGTCCTGCCCGTCAATGCTCACCGAGCCGCTTGTGACATCGTAAAGACGCGGAACGAGCGCCAGCAGAGTCGACTTGCCGGAACCGGAGCGGCCGACCAGGGCGGTGACCTTGCCGCCGGGGGCATCAAGGCTGAGGTCGGTCACGGCAGGCTGGTCGTCGCGATAGCGGAACGAGGCCTTGTCGAAACGGATGCCGGCCGCTGCCAGCACCAGATCGGCTGCGCCCGGCCGTTCGGCGATCTGCGGGGCTTCATCGAGCGTTGCATAATAGCGCTTCAGGGCGGCCAGGGCTTCCTGCACGATGGCATTGAGGTTGCCCATCGAGCGCAGGGGCTGGGCGGCCAGCAGCAGCGCCGTCACGTAGCCGGTGAAGTCACCGATGGTGCCCGTCCCGGAACTGACCCTGAGGCCGATCACGAACAGCACGGCAGCCACGGCAATGCCGCCGCCGACTTCCAGCAGCGGCTCGACACGCCCACGGGCGTTGATGGCTTTCATGCGCAGCTTGCGGATCATGTCGAAGGCGGCGTTGGCCCGGCTCTTGAGATAGGATTCGAGCTGGTCGGCCTTGCTGGCGCGCGCGCCCTGAAGGCTCTCCGTGACCAGCGCCGCCATCAGTCCGCTCTGCTCCTGGTGGCTTGTGGCCACGCGCCGCAGCTTCTTGCCGATGGCGATGATCGGGCCGGCGACGAAGGGCACGACAACGATGGCGACGAGTGTCAGCTGCCAGTCGATCCAGAGCATCGCGCCGAACAGGCCGATGGCGGTGATGCCATCGCGCACCGCGATGTTGATGATGCGGGTCAGCGCTTCGCGCACATAGGCAAAGTCAGTGGTGAAGCGCTGCGTGGTGGTGGCCGGGCTCTCGCGCTGGGTCTGGGCCAGATCGGCATCGACCAGATGGCCGTAGAGCCTTGCCTGCATCAGGGCTTCCACGCGGGAAACCACACTGTTGGTGAGCACGATCTGGCCAAGCAGCGAAAAGCCCTTGATCGACGTGACGATGACCACCAGCACCGCGATGACATGGATCGGCCCGACGCTGCCGCCCGTCACTGCTGCCAGCCAGCGCCGCAGCACCGAGAACATGGCATCGCCGCTGGCCGGAGCCCCGCTGGCAAACGAATCGAAGGCGAGCTTGATCAGAACGGGATAAAGGCTGGTTGTGCCGGCAATCAGCAGCACAAGCCCAAGAATGAGAACGAGCTGGAGGCGGAAGTGCCGGACCTCGTCGTGCCATAGCCGCCTGAGCAGAGGCCAGCCTTCGGCAGCATCGCGGGCTGAAAGCTTGGCCATCGTCACGAGATCTCCGAGAGGACCGCGGGCCCCAGAAACACAACACCCCGCGTCGAGGCGCGGGGCGGAGCCAGACGTGATGTCCTGAAGAAGACCCGACGTCCGAAAAGAGACCTGGAGCGGGCGAAGGGATTCGAACCCTCGACCCCGACCTTGGCAAGGTCGTGCTCTACCACTGAGCTACACCCGCATCCGTGGGCCCGATGCCGGCGAGCCGGCTGCGAGGCGCGTTCTTTGCCTCAATCCGTCCGGCTCCGCAAGCCCCTTTGTGCAGTTCTTGTGGGAGCGGCCGGTTGCGGTGTATGGCGACATACCGTCACGCAATGGCCTGTCTGTCCATGTCCGAACCGTTCATGCCCGAAATCGCTGCGCCTGATGACATCGCTGGCGGTGCGTCCAAGGCTGGGGCACCGACCACGCCGGAGGGCATCCTGGCCTATCTTGCCAACCTTGGGCTCGATGCGCCGACGGTCAGCCACGAGCCTGCGTTCACGGTCGAGCAGAGCAAGCGTATCTCCGGCGACATTCCGGGCGCGCACACAAAGAACCTGTTCGTCAAGGACAAGCGGGGCCGGATGTTCCTCGTTGTTGCGGAACACGAGCAGCGCATCGATCTCAAGCGGCTGCACGAAGTGATCGGCGGCACAGGGCGGCTGTCGTTCTGCAGTGCGGACCAGATGATGACCTTTCTGGGCGTGACCCCCGGATCGGTGACGTCGCTCGCCGTGATCAATGACCGGAGCCATGCCGTCAGCGTCGTGATCGAGGCAGCGCTGATGGCGGAGCCTGTGATCAACTGCCATCCGCTGATCAACAGCATGACGACGAGCCTCTCGCGGGAGGCTCTGCTCACCTTCTTCCGTGCGACGGGTCATGAGCCGATGATCTTGGCATTGCCCACGCCGGTCGCGGAGACATAGGGCTCGCCAGCCACATGTCAGCACTGCTGGGCAGGGGCATGACGATTGGCGTCTCATCGCAGCTGGACGACGGATGGACATCGGCTGTCTGCATCCCCACATTGGATGGATCGACCAACACCGGGTCGCCACGTGTATTTTTGCGTGCGCGCCGGAGGCTGGCGTGTCATGGCGACACGCAACGTTCCGGTGCGGCGGCGACCACGCGGCAACGGGCAACACAGGCAAGACGAGATGGGCAAGACGATGTTTGGCAACACTGGCATGATGGCCCCACCCGCCGCTGCGGACGCAGGCCTCGTTCGCGACACGACCACACAGGGCTTCCGGCAGGATGTGATCGCCGAGTCGATGACGCAGCCGGTGCTGGTCGACTTCTGGGCACCGTGGTGCGGGCCGTGCAAGCAGCTGACCCCTGTGATCGAGAAGGCGGTGAAGGCTGCGGGCGGCAAGGTCAAGCTCGTCAAGATGAACATCGACGAGCACCCCCAGATTGCCGGCCAGCTCGGCATCCAGTCGATCCCGGCTGTGATCGCCTTCTCCAAGGGCCAGCCGGTCGATGGCTTCATGGGGGCCGTGCCGGAAGGACAGATCAAGCAGTTCATCGAAAAGCTTGTTGGTCCCGTCGGACCCGGACCGGTCGTGGAAATGATCGAGGCAGCCGGCGCTGCCGCCGCAGCCGGTGATCCAGCCAGCGCGATGGAGCTTTACGCGGCCGTTCTGACCCAGGAGCCGGCCAATCTGCCGGCAATTGCCGGGATGGCGAAGCTGCAATTCGACATGGGCGATCTCGAAGCGGCCAAGCAGATCCTGGCGCTGGCGCCTGAGGACAAGGCTGGCGACGCCGCGCTCAATGGCGTGCGTGCCGCGATCGAGCTTGCGGAGCAGGCCGCCGCCCTCGGCGACGTCAACGGCCTGATGAAGGCCGTGGAGGCCAACCCGAAGGATTATCAGGCCCGCTTCGACCTGGCGCTGGCCCTCAATGCGCATAACCGCCGCGATGAGGCCGTCGACCAGCTGATCGCCATCGTCAAGGCAGACCGCAAGTGGAACGACGATGGTGCGCGCAAGCAGATCGTGCAGTTCTTCGAGGCCTGGGGCCCGATGGATGACGCCGCGATCAGCGGCCGACGCAAGCTGTCCACCGTGCTGTTCTCATGAGCGGGTCCGCATCGGCACACAGGAGCGCCGCATGAGCATGAATGCCTTCTATCGCGGCCCCGGAGATTGCCCGGCCATGGTGCCGCTGTTTCCGCTGCCGGGCGCGCTGCTGCTGCCGAGGGGGCAGATGCCGCTGAACATCTTCGAGCCGCGCTATCTGGCCATGATCGACGATGTCCTCAAGAGCCATCGCCTGATCGGCATGATCCAGCCCGACGAGGGCGCCGAGGACAGCACCCGCCTCACGCCCTCGCTGTATGGTGTGGGCTGCATCGGGCGCATCACCCAGATTGCCGAGACCGGCGACGGGCGCTATCTGCTGACGCTGACCGGGGTTGCGCGTTTTGAACTGGTCGAGGAAGTGCGGGCGCTCACGCCCTACCGCCAGGCCAAGGTCAGCTACAGCCGCTTCGCCCGTGATTTCGAGGCGAGGGCCGGCGAAGACGATGTCGACCGAACCGGTCTGTTGCGCGCGCTCAAGGAATTCGCACTGGCCAACGAGTTCAAGATCGACTGGAAGGGCGTCAACGAGGCTCCGAACGAGGCGCTGGTCAACGCGCTCTCGATGATGGCGCCGTTCGGCCCCAAGGAAAAGCAGGCGCTGCTTGAAGCCATCGACCTGAAGACCCGTGCCGAGATGCTGGTGGCGATCACCGAAATGGAACTGGCCCGCAACGGCTCCGACACCGACACGACCTTGCAGTGACAAAGCCGCCGGGGACCGCAGCAGGCCTTGCCGCGCCGGGGGGGATCTCCTACCCGCCGCGGCGGGCCGTGGCGGGCTGGGTGATGTTCGACTGGGCGGCGCAGCCGTTCTTCACGCTGATCACGACCTTCATTTTCGCGCCGTTCTTCGCCTCGGCGCTGGCATCCGATCCGGCGCAGGGCCAGGCCCTGTGGGGCTATGCCACCGGGGCTGCGGGCCTCGCCATCGCGCTGCTGTCACCGCTGCTGGGCGGCGTGGCCGACATGACCGGGCCGCGAAAACCCTGGATTGCCAGCTTCGGTGCGCTGCTGGTGCTTGGCGCGGGCCTGCTCTGGTTCGCGGTGCCGGGCCATCCGTCAGCCGTGCCGATTGCACTGGCCGGGTTCGTGCTGGCGGCCATCGGTGCCGAGTTCGCGACCGTTTTCAACAACGCGATGATGACACAGCTCGTGCCGCCCCATCGCATCGGCCGGCTCTCCGGCGCAGGCTGGGCCATGGGCTATCTGGGCGGTCTTGTCTCGCTGGTGCTGGTTCTGGGGTTCCTCGCGGCAAACCCTGAGACCGGGCGCACCCTGCTTGGGCTGAGCCCCGCCTTCGGGCTCGATCCCGCCCTGCGCGAAGGCGACAGGATCAGCGGGCCGCTCACGGCGCTGTGGTTCGTGGTGTTCGTCGCGCCGCTGTTCCTGTTCACGCCCGATCTGCCGAAGACCGGTGTCAGCCTCAGGCAGGCCGCCGGGCGCGGCCTCGGCCAGCTCCGCGAAACCCTCCGGGCGGTGCGGCGCTGGCCATCGATGGCGCGTTTCCTGATTGCCAACATGGTCTACCAGGACGGGCTGGTGGCGCTGTTCGCGTTCGGCGCGATCTACGCCGCCGGCGTGTTCGGCTGGTCGACAATCGAGGTCGGCATCTTCGGCATCCTGCTCACGGTGACCGGCACGTTCGGCGCGTTGGCGGGCGGGCGTCTGGATGATCGCTTCGGCGGCAGGCCCGTTGTCCTGGGCTCGATCGCGGTGCTGATCGTCACCTGCCTCGGCATCCTGTCGCTCGGCAAGGGGCATGTGCTGTTCGTCATTCCCGCCGCTCCCGCCGTGGCGGGTGACGGCCTGTTCGGCAGCCTGCCGGAGCAGGTCTACCTCGGCCTTGGCATGCTGATCGGTTTGGTGGCCGGCCCGCTCCAGGCCGCGTCGCGCAGCCTGCTGGCAAGGCTGTCGCCGCCCGAGAAGGGCGGGCAGTTCTTCGGGCTTTTTGCCCTGTCCGGCAAGGTCACCAGCTTCATGGGGCCGACGCTGGTAGCGCTCGCGACCGACATCACAAACCGGCAGGAGGCGGGACTTGCCGTGCTGATCCTGTTCTTCGTGGCGGGCGCGGCCCTGCTCTGGGGCGTCAAGGCACCATCGGCAGCGGGCAGGCCGTCACATGGCTGACAGCCTGCCCGCTTGGCGGGCTCTGTTCAGTTGAGGGGCGCATCAGCGGGCCGGCGTTCCTTGCCCGACAACCTGCCGCCGATCAGCAGCGAGCCGGCTTCCACCGTGACCGGAACGGTCTCGCCATCGCCGATCTCCCCGGCGAGGATCAATTCCGCCAGGCCGTCCTGCAAGGCCTTCTGGATGACGCGCTTGAGCGGACGCGCCCCATAGGCCGGATCATAGCCCTTGTCGGCCAGCCATTGGCGGGCTTCGTCACTGAGCGTGAGGGTGATCTTGCGGTCAGCCAGCAGCTTTTGCAGGCGCGCCATCTGGATGTCGACGATGGCCCCCATTTCCGTGCGCTTGAGGCGATGGAACAGGATGATCTCGTCGATCCGGTTGAGAAACTCGGGCCGGAACTGGCTGCGCACCACGCCCATCACATCGGCGCGGACCACATCCGTGTCCTCGCCATCGGGCTGGTTGACGAGATACTCCGAGCCAAGGTTCGAGGTCATGATGATCAGCACATTGCGGAAGTCGACCGTGCGGCCCTGGCCATCGGTCAGTCGGCCATCATCGAGAACCTGCAACAGCACGTTGAACACATCAGGGTGCGCTTTTTCGATCTCGTCGAACAGCACCACCTGGTAGGGCCTGCGGCGCACGGCTTCGGTCAGGGCCCCGCCCTCCTCGTAGCCGACATAGCCCGGAGGAGCGCCGATCAGCCGCGAGACGGAGTGCTTCTCCATGTATTCGGACATGTCGATGCGCACCATCGCGGTCTCGTCATCGAACATGAAGGCGGCCAGCGCCTTGGTCAGTTCGGTCTTGCCGACACCTGTGGGCCCGAGGAACATGAACGAGCCGATAGGCCGGTTCGGATCCTGGAGGCCGGCGCGGGCGCGGCGCACGGCGGTCGAGACGGCCGAGACGGCTTCGGCCTGGCCGATGACACGGCTGGCCAGCGTCTGCTCCATCTTCAGCAGCTTGTCCTTTTCGCCCTGCAGCATGCGGTCGACAGGCACGCCGGTCCAGCGGCTCACGACCTGGGCCACGTGGTCAGCCGTGACCGCCTCTTCCATCAGGCCGGCACTGTTTTCCGCGCCTTCCGTCTCGGCCAGTTCCTTCTCCAGTTTCGGGATGATGCCGTAGGCCAGTTCCCCTGCCTTCTGGTATTCGCCCTTGCGCTGGGCCTGGGCGAGGTCGTTGCGTGCGGTCTCCAGCCTGGCCTTGATCGCGGCGGCGTGGCCGAGCTTGTCCTTTTCCGCCTTCCAGCGGCTGGTGATGGTCGCGGACCGCTCCTCCAGATCGGCCAGTTCCTTTGACAGCCGCTGCAAACGGTCCTTAGAGGCGGCGTCGGTTTCCTTCTTCAGCGCCTCCTGCTCGATGCGCAGGCGCACGATCTCGCGGTCGATGGAATCGAGTTCCTCCGGCTTGCTGTCGACCTGCATGCGCAGGCGGGCCGCAGCCTCGTCGACAAGGTCGATCGCCTTGTCGGGCAGGAACCGGTCCGTGATGTAGCGGTTGGACAAGGTGGCAGCCGCGACGAGGGCGGAGTCGGTCACGCGCACCCGGTGGTGCTGCTCATACTTCTCCTTGAGACCGCGCAGGATCGAGACAGTGTCTTCCACGGTCGGCTCGTCGACGAACACGGGCTGGAAGCGCCGCGCCAGGGCCGCGTCCTTTTCCACATACTTGCGATACTCGTCGAGCGTGGTCGCGCCGACGCAGTGCAGTTCGCCGCGTGCCAGCGCCGGCTTGAGCAGGTTCGAGGCATCCATCGCGCCGTCGGCCTTGCCGGCACCGACCAGCGTGTGCATCTCGTCGATGAACAGGATCACGCCGCCATCGGCGCTCGTCACTTCCTGGAGCACGGCCTTCAGCCGCTCCTCGAACTCGCCGCGATATTTGGCGCCAGCGATCAGCGAGCCCATGTCGAGGGCCATGAGCTGCTTGTCCTTCAGGCTCTCGGGCACATCGCCATTGACGATGCGCAGGGCGAGGCCTTCGGCGATCGCGGTCTTGCCGACGCCGGGCTCGCCGATCAGGACAGGGTTGTTCTTGGTGCGCCGCGACAGGACCTGGATGGTGCGGCGGATTTCCTCGTCGCGCCCGATCACCGGATCGAGCTTGCCCTCGCGCGCTGCGCTGGTCAGGTCGCGGGCATATTTCTTGAGCGCGTCATAGCTCTGTTCGGCGGAGGCCGAGTCGGCCGTGCGGCCCTTGCGGATCGCCTCGATGGCGCTGTTGAGGGAAGCCGGGGTGACCCCTGCCTTGGCAAGCGCCTGTCCGGCATCGGTGTCCTTCTCGACAGCCAGCGCCAGCAACAGGCGCTCGACCGTCACGAAGCTGTCGCCTGCCTTCTCGGCTGCCTTTTCGGCTGTCGCGAAAACGCGCGCCAGGGCCGGGGTCAGGTAAATGCCGCCGCCGCCGCCCGTCACGCGCGGTATCTTGCCGACCGCGAGGTCATTGAGCTGCTTGACCGTCTTCGAAGAACCGCCGGCGCGGTCGATCAGGCCCGCTGCCATGCCTTCCGGGTCGTCAGTGAGCGCCTTGAGAAGGTGCTCGGGCGTGAACTGCTGATGGTTCTCGCGCAAGGCAATGGTCTGCCCGGCCTGAAGAAAGCCCTTGGCGCGATCGGTGTACTTGTCCTGATTCATGACCCTTGTCCTTGTGCCCGCCTGACCTGACGCCCCGAAATGGCGACGCCGGCTGCTGCGTTGTCATTGCGATCCGGCCCCACCAGGGCGACCGGTCCACTCCTCATGTAGGTGTGGCTTATCTGCAACGTAAGGGGTTGCCAGCGCTGCTGCGATGTTCTTCGCTGCGATTGATGAATCGGGGGTGCTGATGGCGACGCGGCGGCAGATGGCGATGGTGCGGACACTGCGCAGCCTCGCGCCGCTGATCCCCCATGCCGATGCTCTCGACGTGCTGGCGCGCGCCGGCAAAGGCACGCTGCGCGACCTCGGCCCGGCTGCCGGAATCTGGCTGGCGCTGACCAGCCATGTGCGCCATCGCTACACCGATTACGATCACCTGCTGGGCGAGGGCTACGACCGCGACGCGGCGCGGTTCTTCGTGATCGAGGCGATGGAGCAGCAACTGGCCGAATGGGGCTGCACCCGGTCTCTTGTCGAGGAGGCGGAGGCAACATGAGCACGGCCATGCGGATCGTCAGTCTCCACCGCTATCCACTGAAAGGCTTCTCGGCAGAGCGGCTGACGCGCGTGGTGCTCGATGCCGGCGGGCACTTTCCGGCAGACCGGAAGTTTGCGGTCGAGAACGGCCCTTCCGGCTTCGATCCGTCCCGGCCCGAGCATCAGCCCAAGATCAGGTTCCTGATGCTGATGAAGAACGACGAGCTGGCCCGCCTCGTGACGCGCTACGATGATGTCAGCGACACCTTGTCCATCGTCCACGAGGGCCGCGAGGTGGTCAGCGCCGATCTCGGGACCGCGGATGGCTGCGACGCGGTGGCGCGCTTCCTTGCGAGCTACGTTCCCGCTGAAAGCTGCCGGGGGCTGCTCCGGGTCCTGACGGCACCGGACGGCTTTCGCTTCACCGATTCGCGGAGCGGAGCGGTTTCGTTGATCAATCTTGCTTCGGTGCGGGATCTGGAGGCGCGCATCGGCGCACCCGTCGATCCGTTGCGCTTTCGCGGCAACATCCTGGTCGAGGGGCTGGAGCCGTGGCAGGAATTCACACTGGTCGGCCAGACCTTCGAGACCAGCGGTGGCGTGCGCCTTGCGATCAGCAAGCCGATCGACCGCTGTGCTGCCACCGCCGTTGATCCGCAGACCGGGCTGCGCGACCTTGCCATCGTGCGCACGCTGATGAGCGCCTACGGGCACGTCGATTGCGGCGTCTATGCCAGCATCACCCGCAGCGGCGTGCTGTCGGAAGGCCAACGCCTGATGCCGGTCAACGAGGACGAGCCGATGCGGCTTGGGCTCTGAACCCGTTCAGCGGCAGGGGTGGGTACGGCGAACGATATGCCCGGTTCGGGTGTGCCGCTGCACGCATCGACCGGGACGAATGGCTGTCGTTTCTCACCACTTGTAGAACCATTTGCCTCGCTCCAAGTGCCGATTTCGAGCGCGTGCTGGACGACGTTTGCAAGCTTTGGCGCAGGGTCATGGCGGATCCATCAGTGCAAGGGGCTGGGAATAGCAACTTGCCGCCAAGTCTATGGCCGGACGGCCTCGTTGTCGCAGATGCGTTTCAGCCAAGCCTGTATGCAGCGGGTCGCTTCAGGCTCATCCAGAAACGGGACATGCCCGCGGTCCGCCGCTTCGACATAAAGCATGTCCGGACGGCGTCGCCGCATTTTCCTCCGGGGGCTGACAAAGCTAAGGTTATTTTTATACTTTGGCCTATTTTCAGCGTGTTCAACAGGTTGCTGGCCGGACGGTAGTTGAAGCGCCATTCGCAATCTGTGATTTGACCGCTGGCAACCCGCTGGGTTGATCCGTTTTCGCCGCTGGCAATGGCTCAACGGTATTGCCGCTGGGCCTGCCAGAGACCGTGCCAGCACACGTCACCAGATTTACATTACAAATTATTTTATGTAATGTAGCGCATGATTCAAACGACCCCTCTACAAATCCAGACCCTCTACCAGGATCTGGTCGACGCGCATGTCAGCCGCCCCGCTGCTGATGTCGATGGGGCACCGTTCATCCGTGTGATCAGCGGAAAGAGCTACTGGTACACCAACGAGCGGGTCGGCGCCCGAATGGTTCAGCACTATTTCGGACCTGATGACGAGGCAACACGCCAGCGCATGAATAGCGCCAGGATCGCCCGTGAGGAAGCCAAGGCTTTCGAACGTCGAACGTCGGATATGGTTGCCCAGCTGCGCGCAGCACGTTTGCCTGCGCAGGATGCAGATACAGGCCGCTTGCTGACCGCGCTGGCTCGTTCCGGCGTATTTGGTGTCGGTGGAACTCTGGTCGGAACACACGCCTTTCGGCTTTATGATGCCGAGGTTGGTCGGCGCGTGACCCAAGCCGCTCCTGCACAAACCGAGGATGTCGACATCGCAAGCTTTCAGCGACTGTCGCTGGCCATGGCTGCAGATGACGTTCCGCCCGTGGCTTTGACAAACACCCTCGCAGCTCTTGATCTCGAACCCGCCCCGACGACCGATCCGAAAGGAAAGACAGGCCGCTGGCGCCGAAAGGGCGGCGGTGTCGCCCTTGACCTTCTGGCACCGAGTTTCAGCGAAGAAGAAGGAATCGTGAGGCTGGAGGGCATGGGTGTCTGGGCGCAGAGCCTCCACTTCCTCAATTACCTCATAGCCGACCCAATTCCCGCGGTTGCACTATATAGAGCGGGCGTGCTGGTGCGGATTCCGCGGCCCGAGCGCTTTGCCATCCACAAGCTTATCGTTGCGCAGCGTCGGCAGGCAGGCAACCTTGCCAAGCGCCGCAAGGATCTGGCCCAAGCAGCAGCGCTGATTGAAGCGCTGGTAGAAGATCGACGTTCTGAGCTGCGGCAGGCATTTGATGCTGCGATGGAAGCAGGGCCAGAATGGCGTGCGGCAATCGAGGCTTCGCTTTCAGTGGCGCCTGCAAGCCAGCTATTGCTTTCAGGGCTATAAGGTGGCGCAAACTGTTGTCTCACCGAGATCACCGAGCCAGCACCGGTCCATGCAAATGGCCCGGTGCTGGCTCGACACTTGTTTCAACGGAGTTGACTGCTCACCATTTCCGCCGCAGCTGTGATTGCCTGCTTCGCAGTGCGAAGCGCGGCTGGCGAAGAGATCCAACGATTGGTGAGATGCCGTACGGCAACCTCAGACGAAACCATCTCCCGCGCCCGGGAGCTCTGCATCGGCAGAAGCGTGGCGCAGCGGGTGTGTCAGGGAGTGGCGGGTTGACGCTTCTCTATGATCAGCTCGCGCATCACTGTGCCAATCTTTGCCGCGACCAACATCGGATCGACGCCAGAAATGATCTCGCCATTGCTCGCCAACTGGTTCTTCTTGAAATGGCCCAAAACGGCTTGCTCAATGTCCCGGGCGGCATGTCCCAAATGCACAATGGCCTGTTAGGGCTACTGCAAGGCGTTGATGGTCATGAGATTTTCAGGAGAGTGGCTGGGGCGCCAGGATTCGAACCTGGGAATGGCGGTACCAAAAACCGCTGCCTTACCGCTTGGCGACGCCCCATCATGGGGCGGGAGTTAGCTGCCATGCCGGCAGAATGCAACAGGCAATCGAAACGGGGGCGCCTGTCCGGGAGGGTTGCGTGCGCTGCTGCTTCGGCATGGCTGGCAGGCTTGGCACGATTTGCGTCTTGCGCCGTTATCGTGCGGGCGCTATACGCGCCCATCCGCTCGAAACCCGTCATGGCGGAGCGCTCCTAGGCGCAGTGTCGGAGTGTGGCTCAGCCTGGTAGAGCACTACGTTCGGGACGTAGGGGTCGCAGGTTCAAATCCTGCCACTCCGACCACCTTCCAGCTCCCTTTGAGCTTTTGATCGTCGATCTCTGGTGGTTTTGGCATCAGGCTGCGAAGCCTTTCGCAACCACGTAGATGCCGACCGTGACAATCACGGCTGCCAGGACGGTGCCAAGGGCACCCTTGCGTGCTGCCAGCCTTTGGCCAAGCATGCTTCCGGCCAGGCCGCCAGCGATGCCGCCGACGATGAAGAGCGCCGCGATGCGCCAATCGATCAGCCCTGCCACCGCATAATTAACCGCGGTCGATGCGCCAAAGGCGGCGACTGCGATCAGCGACGTGCCGATGGCGAAGGGCAGCGTCATGCCGGTCGCGAGCATCAACGCAGGCACTACCAGAAAACCGCCGCCGATTCCGAAGAAGCCGGCAAGCAGCCCGGTGCCGAGACCCAGACCAACCAGCTTGTAGAGCAATGCGGCAGCAGAGGCCCGTGTCAGCCTGACGTCGGCATTGCCCATGGTCTCGCGCCTGAAAAACATCAGGCCGCCCACCACGATCATCAGCAAGCCGAACAGGGCCAGCAGCTTTTGTCCATCGACAAGACGCGCAGCGGTCGAGCCGAGCAGCGCTCCCGCCACGCCAGCGGCTGCAAAAACCAGCCCGCAGCGCCACTTGACGTTGCCGGCGCGGGCATGCCCGACCAGGTTGGCAAGCGCACTGGCAGAGACCGCCACCGCACTCGTGCCGATGGCGACATGGGCCGAGGTGACGCCAACGCCATAGACAAGCAGCGGCACCGCCAGCACGGAGCCGCCACCGCCGACCAGCGCGAGGATGAAGCCGACGATCGTGCCCGAAAGGCCGGAGAGAAGGTCGGTCATCGCACTTGTCCTTTCAATTGGCAGCCGCTGCGACACGGTTCCACGGTGCGCGGGCCAGCAGCTTCGCCATGCCGCAAAAGCCGGTGACACCTGCAAAGACCAGCCCGAGGCCGACAAAGCCCGACAGCGCGTGGAAACCGGGATGGACCAGCGCGCCGAGAACCGTACCGGCAGCAACCAGCGAGCCTGCACCGATCTGGACCTGACGCATCAGCTCAAGGGGTTGGCGCGCGTCCTTGCGGGTTGGGAGGCCGGCATCGCGCCAGGCCTCGATACCACCTTCCAGAACGAAAGCCTTCGCGCCGGGGACCGAGGCCGCGAGGTGTGCAGCGTTGGCCGCTGTGCGATTGCCGCTCCGGCAATGGAAGATCACGGTGCCCTCGGACCTTGGCGGATGCCGCCCGAGTGTGGAGAGCGCGTGATGGTGGGCCGCGGGAATATTCTCCCGGCGGTACTCATCGGCCTCGCGGATGTCGACGAGGATGGCTCCCTTGTTCATCAGCGCAAAGGCGTCTGCGGGGGAGAGATGTTTCAGTGACATGCTTGTTTCCTTTCAAGGGTGGTATCAGGCCTTGTGGCAATACAGGCGGTACAGTTCGGCCATCAGGTCACGGATGCGATCGTCGGCAATGCGATACCAGAGCGTCTGGCTCTCGCGCCGGAAGGCGAGCAGACCTTCGTCGCGCATCTTCGCGAGGTGCTGCGACAGGGCTGACTGGCTGATCCCGACATGCGTCACCAGCGTGCCGACATTGGCCTCGCCGGCCTCCATCAGCACGCAGAGGATCTGAAGCCTGCGTTCGTTGGCGATGGCCCTGAGGACATCGGCCACCTCGATGGCATTGGCCTCGAAGGTGGTGCTATCCAGCGGACGAATGAGCATGTTCATGAAAATCCTCTAATCAATCTGTTGCTTATTTAGATATATCTTATATATAAGTCAAGACGGATTGCGCTGACTTTGCGAAGGCCAGCCAGTTCCACAGCGCACGTCCAAACAAGGAGCCTGCCATGCCTGACCGTCTCAACAAGCCTGCTGATGCGCACCTGCAGCCGTCGATCCATGCGTTCTTCGACAACGCCACCAACACGGTCAGCTATCTGGTCGCTGATCCGGCGACGCGAGAAGCGGCAGTGATCGACCCTGTGCTCGACTACGACCAGAATGCCGGAGAGGTCGACACCCGCTCGGTCGATGCCATTCTCGCCAAGGCAGGCGAGGAGGGATACCGCATCGTCTGGACGCTTGAGACACATGCCCATGCGGACCATCTCTCGGGCTCGCCCTACATCAAGGCGAAGACCGGTGCCCGCATTGGTATTGGCGAGCACATCAAGGAGGTGCAGCGCATCTTTCGCCCCGTCTTCAACGCCATCGACCTCAAGACCGACGGCAGTGACTTCGACCACCTGTTCTGCGAGGGCGAACGCTTCGCCATCGGCCAAATGGAAGGCCGCATCCTGCACACGCCCGGCCATACGCCGGCCGACATCGTCTATCTGATCGCCGATGCGGCCTTTGTCGGCGATACGCTGTTCATGCCTGATTACGGCACGGCACGGGCCGACTTTCCCGGTGGCGACGCGCGCGTGCTCTACCACTCGATCCAGCGTGTGCTGTCGCTGCCGCCGGAAACGCGCCTGTTCATGTGCCATGATTACAAGGCACCGGGCCGTGACCACTATGCCTGGGAGACGACCGTTGCCGCGCAGCGGTCGCAGAATGTGCACGTCAAGGACGGCACCAGCGAAGCGGACTTTGTCGGCATGCGTGAGGCGCGCGATGCGAAGCTGGCCGTGCCACGGCTGCTGCTTCCGTCAATTCAGGTCAACATCCGGGCCGGCCGTTTCCCCGCAGCGGAGGCCAATGGCGTGCGCTATCTGATGATACCGGTCAAGGCGAAGGGTGCCGCAGCCCAGATCGCGACTGCCTCCTGAGCGAAGGGGCGCGGTCCTGCATCATGCATCGGCACGGTCTTCGAGGCTGCAGGGGCAGTCTGATCCCGGCGAGTGATGAAATGACGGCGGACAGGAAGCCGGAGGCGAGCGCTCTGCTTTGACTTCCGCTCATCCATTTGCAAGTCGGCAAAATTCTTTGCAAGTGGCGGGGTGGGACTCGCTTGAATCGTTCAAGCGAAGGTTGCCCTCCACTTCTGCCCCGCCCTGACGAGCGGGTTTGGCCTCCTGCGGGGACGCATGCGGCGACAGGTTGCCGCGCCTTCCCCTGTATGCTTTCCTTGGCAGGATCTCCGGCAACGCCGCCTCGATCCATGTCGCCAGTGCAACCACGGGTTTCGCGGCGTCGTGGCCCAAACCCGTCCACTCATAGACGACGTGCGGCGGCACGACCGCATGGCGCAATCATTGGCGCGGCAGGCGAAGGGCGCGTATCCTCTGCCGCCCGCAAGGACTATGCGGAGGCAACTGCCGTAACGGCGCTCGATGCATCCCTTGCCGGCAAGATCCATGAACTTGCCGGCGATACGGCGCATATCGGGGCCGAGTTCGCCGCCGCCGTGGCGACGGCTTCGGGGAAGCCCATTGCCTATGTGAGCATGCCGCAGCCCGAATACACCAAGGCGCTTCGGGGCTTCGGCCTGCCCGAAGGTTTTGCCATCGCCCTAGTCGATAGCGATGCGTGCGCTGCGAAGGGCGCGCTCCACGACGCGAGCCACTGCCTTTCGTGCCTTGTCGGCCGCCCGACGACCCCGATTTCCGAAACCATCACCGTCGCATTGCGTGGAGCTTGACCATGAAGACCGCTCGGAAAACCCGAACGCTCATCCTTGCATTTCTGCTTCTTCCTGGTTTTGCCTTGGCGCAGGCGCCTCGGAATTCGACCGGTGCCGGGGTGTCAACACCACTTCTGCTTACACCCCGACAGGTGGAGGGGCCATATTATCTCACCCAGAAGCTTGCGGATCGTGACAACGACCTGACCCGCGCAGGGAATGGCAAATCGGCGCAGGGGCAGGAACTGTCCCTGTCTGGTCGGCTTGTGGATGAACAGAATACACCGATCCCGTCGGCCCGGATCGAGATTTGGCAGA
>Ga0164292_10001248_pt1 | contig 20458 bp, 20 predicted proteins | sample GEODES117metaG_FD_111486 | JGI IMG/M metagenome (GOLD analysis project Ga0164292, IMG submission 111486) | Eutrophic lake water microbial communities from Lake Mendota, Wisconsin, USA - GEODES117 metaG | ecosystem: Environmental > Aquatic > Freshwater > Lake | place: USA: Lake Mendota...
CTTAATCTTCGTGATTTGGCATAAAGCGGGGGTAATTGGTTAATCTTCACCCTACGACAGAAAAGAAATTGTAAGGAGGCCAAAGCTATGGGACGCGGCCGTTCAAAAGCTAAACAAACCAAGGTTGCAAGAGATCTAAAGTATTCAAATCAAGATATGGATTTAGAAAGTTTGGCAAAAGAGTTACACGGTGAGTCAACTGTAAATAACAAAAATAACCAAGACTCTGACTCAAATTCCGACGATAAGTATCCACGGGTATAGATTCATGAAACTCTTAAATCAATCTCATGGTATTTAGGTCATTCATTCATTCATAAGTATGTGAAGATTCATCTATGAAAATTCTTTTGACAGGGGCAGCGGGCTTTCTTGGCTCCCATCTTTCAAAGGAATTAATTGATAATAATCACGAAGTTATTGGTTTAGATGACCTGTCAACGGGTTCAGTGAAGAATATTGAACCATTACTTAATAATCCTAAGTATACGTTTATTGAGCATGATGTGAGAGTTCCGTATCAAGTAAAGGTTGATGCAATATTGAATTTTGCTTGCCCGGCATCTCCGGTTAACTATCAAAAAGATCCAGTTCGGACAATTGAAATAAATTTTTTGGGAATGATGAATTTACTTCATCTTGCAAATGAAACAGGTGCCAGAATTATTCAAGCATCAACAAGTGAGGTGTATGGAGACCCAACACAAACACCGCAGAAAGAAACCTACTGGGGAAATGTTAACCCAATAGGAATAAGGTCGTGTTACGATGAAGGTAAAAGAGCTGCTGAAACTTTATGTTTTGATTACAAACGACAATACGGATTGGATGCAAGAGTAATTCGTATTTTCAATACTTATGGCCCGAATATGGCAATTAGAGATGGCAGGGTTGTAAGTAATTTCATTGTTCAGGCTTTAATGGGTGAACCAATCAGTATTTACGGTGGAGGCGAACAGACTCGATCATTTTGTTATGTGTCAGACTTGACCGAAGGAATTTGTAAGGTTTTGATGTTAGATAAGAACCCACAAAGCCCAATAAATCTGGGTAATCCGAAAGAATTTAGCATGGTTGAGTTAGCGAATACTATTAAAGAGTTAGCTGGGTCAAAGAGTGAGATCATGAATTATCCATTGCCCGAAGATGATCCAAAACAAAGGTGTCCAGATATTTCATTAGCTAGAAATTCTCTTAACTGGGAGCCAACTGTAGATTTAATTGAGGGTTTAGAAAAAACAATTGAATATTTCAAGCAGGTCTTAAAATAAAATGCGCCCAACCCCATATGTTGCATCCCTTCGAATCTATGAACCAATTGATTCATTTGAAGTGGCAGATCAATTACGTTGGTCACAAATAGTTATCACCTCACCAACTAGTTGGGATGAACAAAAAAGAGCTCTAACTAGAACTATAAGTAATGAGCCACATACACTAAAGCTAGATGGTGTTCATGTGTTAGACCATCAAGGGAAAAGATATGTTGCCCCTTGGTCAACAGCAGCTAGGTGTTGGACAGCCTTAGATGATTTTAAATACACACTCCCTGCAGATGTCATAAAGTTTTTTGTTCCTCAAACTATTGAAGACTCAATCAGAAGTAGTACTGAGATTGTTGAAGATAAGGTTTCACATATCCTTACATCAACATGGAATATTCCACCTCGATGGTTTGCTCTCTTTCACCCAGAGGAGCGATTACGTGGTGAGAATGAGGATGGTCCCTTTACAATTATGCGAACCTCAATTGGTAAAGCAAAGCAGCGAACTACTTTTACCCATGAAGCAGTGCTAAATGCTTTTGGTTCAGGCCAGGTAGAGGCTGAGATTGCAGACCTTCTGCAATGGCTTGAGATCTTTGATAACAACTCAATTGTGGAGTTAGATTACGGCGGCCTTGCTATTTACTTAAATAACTTACTTATTCAAAATAGTGAGCCAGGTCTTGATGCTGACACCTCAGTTGAGGATGTGAGCACATCTATTGCCGGTCTTGCTTCAGGAAACGGTGCGTTAGCGGGGCGTGGTTATGAGCGGCTAGTCTCCAGGTGGCGCAAGGTGGCCTCTCTCGAGTCCGCAACATAAATACAAGTACTTGTCCTTAAATATATTTAAAGGGATACTTAGCCCATAAGGTTTAAATCAGACAATCTGCGGGTAAATATCTTTTTATAGATGAAGGATGGAGGATAGGAAATGAGTCAAAGTAATCTCTCCCATCTTTCAGTAAGTGGTCAAGAGAATTTGCTGACTCCAGCTGAGGTTGCTTCTCTTTTCCGGGTAGATCCAAAGACAGTTACAAGATGGGCAAAGGCTGGCAAGTTAACCTCAATTAAAACACTTGGCGGACATCGCAGATATAAAGAGTCTGAAGTTAAAGCACTACTAAAAAGAATTTCACCAAATACATCATCAAATCAGGCAGGCGGCAATTAAATGAGTGAAGAAACATCTAAAAAAGAAAGTCATGATCCAAAGGCGAAGATGCTTGAGGCGCTCGCTAAGAAACAAAAAGGCGGCAATAGCGGCAAGGCTGGTGGGCCAAGTACTGGTTCCAAAATCGGAGCCGGTCAAACTGGTGGGGCAGCTCCAAAGATGCATAGAAGAAAAGCTGGCTCTGCATAAAGATTACTAATTGAATATGATTATAACCCAATTACAGTACTTCTTATTATTTTTAACATCCTATGCACTAGTTGGCGTGCTAACACCTTTAATGCGCAAAATTGCTTTATCTAAAGAAATTTTAGACCACCCTAACTCCGCCCATAAATCTCACTCTCAGCCAACTCCCTATTTAGGTGGAGTTGCAATAATTTTAGGGGTCATAACTATTACATACGGATCTCTCTTACTATCCGATCTCTCCGTAAAAAATTTTTTACTAGCAACTTCACTACTAGGGCCAGCTATTGCAATGGGATTAATTGGATTATGGGATGATATCAAGCAGCTTCCACCACTCCCCAGATTTATTGGTCAAACCATAGCCGGTGTAGTTGTAGCAACAATATTGATATTAGGTAATAATCTTGGAAATCCAACAGGATCAACACCTTTGGATGTTTTGATTTCAGTAGTATGGGTAGTTGTGATATGTAATTCAATTAACTTCTTTGATAACTTAGATGGTGGAGCTGCAGGCACCTCTGCAGTCACTGCAATTGCTTTAACTTTTATTGCAGTAAACGGCGGTCAATCGTTAATTGCATCCCTCTCACTTGTTTTAACTGGTTCTACATTAGGATTTCTAATTTGGAATAGATCACCAGCTAGAATATATATGGGAGATGCAGGTGCACTATTTTTAGGAGTACTACTTGCAACCCTCACAATAAGGCTAAACCCTGAAACTAATTCAAACATTGCTTCATTTTCAATTCCAGTGTTATTACTCGCTGTTCCAATTCTTGACACTAGCGTTGCTGTAATTTCAAGGCTGAGAAGAAAAATCTCACCCTTTCAAGGTGGCAAAGATCATCTATCTCACAGATTAATTAGGAATGGCTTATCTAGGAAGAAATCAGCTTTAATCCTATGGCTACTATCAGCTTTTTTTGCATTACTTGCGGTACTTATCTCAACTGATTTTTTAAACCAAGATTTAAATCTGGTTATTGGCGCTACACTTATTTGGATAGCACTTTTAGTGGGTTGTTTAAAAACTAAAGATTCATAACTTTTAAGTATAAAACTAGATAAATGGTGGCTGAGGCCGGGATCGAACCGGCGACCTAACGATTTTCAGTCGTTCGCTCATACCAACTGAGCTACTCAGCCAATCAAATTTATTTACCTCAATGAAGAAATAAATAAATCGCGACCCAGACGGGACTTGAACCCGCGACCTCCGCCGTGACAGGGCGGCGCGCTAACCAACTGCGCTACTGGGCCAGCTCTAAAAGGAAAGGAATTCCTTCCTCTCCTTTTGCGTCCCCAACGGGATTTGAACCCGTGTTAACGCCGTGAAAGGGCGACGTCCTAGGCCACTAGACGATGGGGACTATGGAGGGCTAAGGGTATCGGTTGAATTAAGCAGAGCAAAACCAATTAACAAATAAGCACAATCTAGGCACCTAGTGAATAGTGCGACAATTACCTATCATGACCATCATCTCCAATTGCACTACTTCTGCACTGATAGATGCCGCAGCATCTATGCGGGGCGGTAATTTAGTGGCATTCCCCACCGAAACCGTATATGGACTTGGTGCTGACGCAACTAATGAAAAAGCAATTGCAAGAATTTATGATGTAAAGGGCCGACCTACAGATCATCCATTGATTGTCCATATTTCATCTTTAACAAAACTAGATGTTTGGGCAAAAAACATCCCGGAATATGCAAGAAAACTTGCCAGGAGTTTTTGGCCAGGACCAATGACTTTAATCCTACCTAGAACAACTTTAGCAAAAAACTTCATCACTGGTGGGCAAGACTATGTTGGTGTTCGAGTTCCAGCACACACCGTAGCGCTATCTCTACTTAAAGAGTTTGAAGCACAAGGCGGGCATGGTGTTGCGGCTCCCAGCGCAAATAGATTTGGCAAAGTTTCACCAACTTCTGCTACTCATGTGCAGGAAGAGTTATCTAATTACTTAAAGCTAACAGATTTGATATTAGACGGCGGTCAATCAGTAATTGGCATAGAATCAACCATAATAAACTGCACACAAAATTTCCCTACGATTCTACGCCCTGGTGCAGTTACAGCACCAATGATTTCAAATTCATTAGACATATCACGTGAAATTGCATTTGTACCAACTAACAATAAAGTAAAAGCTTCAGGTTTATTGGAATCACATTACTCGCCTTTAGCTAAAGTGTATTTGAATGGAATACCTAAAAAAGGTGATGGTTATATAGCACTTGCTTCCTATCCAACACCGCCCGGCGCAATCAGATTGGCAAGCCCAATCGATAATAACGAATATGCAAGAGTTTTATATCAAGGATTGCGCACTGGAGATGGGAAAAATCTAGAAAGAATATTCGTAATATTACCTATAGGTGATGATATTGCAGTTGCAATTTGTGATCGCTTAAAGAAAGCCGCAACCAAAAACTAATGAACTCACATGAATAAATATATCTAACTGCGCAAAATTCTATTTATTTTGTTAAAAATTTGTCTAAAGTAAAAAAATATTTTCTTATATTTAATTATAAACAAAAAAAATTTTGCACGCAATACTCGGATTTTACTGATTTTAACTTTTTTAAAATTCACATAAAGTGCATCACCCCAACCATCATTTTCATGCCATGAAGTTAGGATTCTTCTAAATCCAATATTTGACAAATATTCATCTAAATCCCAAACCATTGTACAATTTTGGTAAACAGAAACTTTGTTGACTTCACTATAAATATATTTTACATCTTGTAATAAATCTCCACACCCAATCAATGCCTCTTTCTCTACTCCTTGGATATCTAAATTGAGAAATTCTGGACTAAATCCACTTGGCAATATTTCATCAATTCTTTGAGTTATTTTTGGGATAGTTTTAATCACAGAAATTTCTGGATAAAGAGTTTTATGTAAGTCTAGTTCCAACAAGCTTGACGATTGAGAGTTGCTAGTTACATTAAAATTTAAAGTTAAACCTGTTTGAGACCAAGCCGTACATAGAATAACCAAATTATTAGCTAGATCTAACTTATTCTTTAACTGTAGAACTAAGTCTGGCTCTGACTCCACCCATATTGTTAAATTCGATCCCCAACCTAATTTTTTGTAATCATTGTACTCTTCACCTAAGTGAGCCCCGATATGTAAAATTGTTTTCGGTGTGATATTCAAATATTTATAAATTGTCTGTGCTGGAATAAGCATGGTTAAGTGTATGATAATTGTTAAATTATATAAAAATACTGGTAGTTTTTAGAATGAATACTCAGGTTTAATTCATAACATATCCATATTCTTTGAAACTTAGCCCTGATTAAATCAGAGAATTTGACTAATTCTTTGGTATTAAACGAATTTGCTTCGCTTAAGCATTTCGGGAATGATATGATCTACAAAAGTTGTATGAGCCCGTAGCTCAGTTGGTAGAGCAAAAGACTTTTAATCTTTGGGTCCTCGGTTCGAGCCCGAGCGGGCTCACTAAAAGATAAATTAAAAGTTTGAATTCAATTTGAATAAATAAATCAAGGTTATGTTTTGTTTATGCTAGATTCTAGGAATGAACTCTGGAATGGTAGATGTAGTTATACCAAACTATGAAAGAACAGAGAAGTTACTAAGAGCAGTTCAGTCTGTTCTTATTCAAGGTGAAGCGATTAATCAAGTATTCATAGTTGATGACGGAAGTTCTCCTGATGTTATAGAATTTATAAATAAAAATATTTCGTTTTTGCCAAAGGTAAGAGTTACATTAATTCCTCACAGCGGTAATCCTGGGATAGTGAGAAATATTGGTATAAATCAATCTAGTTCAGAATATTTAGCATTCTTAGACTCCGATGATTTTTGGTTTCCTGGTAAAATAGATTTACAAATAGCAAAATTTAAGAATAAAGATATAATTTTAGTTTGCTCAAATGCCAGAATTTATCAAAATAACAAAATAATAAGTAAATACTTTAATAAGAAATCTCAACGACTTGGAAAATCAACAATTTGGATTGATAATCATATTATTAACTCATCTGTAGTAGTGAAATCGAATATTCTAAAAGCTGTAGGTGGTTTTACGGAATCAGTGTCGGCAATTGGTCTTGAAGATCATGTGACTTGGACCAGCCTAACAAATAAAGGTAATTTCTACTTTATGCAGGAGTGTTTATTGGGCTATACGCTTTCTGCTTCTAGTATATCGTTATTGGTAACGCAAGAACAGCGATTAACCAGTAGCAAAATGATTTATGATAAATTAAATCTTATTAATCGTGTAATTTATGTTGCAATTAGACCTAGATATAAAGCCAAAAAAGTGCTTCATAAAATTTTTTTGAAAGTAAGAGTTAAACTTTCATCAGTTTTTAAGTACTGTGACCTTTTTCAACAAGGATTTCTTAGTCTTATTTCAAACAGACAAGTTAAAAGTTTTACTAGAACAAAATCGAGATATTCAAATAAAGTAAGGAAAATTCTCAAGCGAGATAATCCAATTTATAATTACTATTTGCTTAAGCGTAATCCACAATTACGTTTTGAACGAAAGAACGGAAGACAAGTAGCACATCTGGATAGTAACTATCTACCTGATAATGGAGCGTGATTAGGTATAAATATGAGTTTAAGCGTTTTACTTCCAGTATATGGAGAAGCAAGTTTCATTTGTGAAGCAATCATATCGACTTTAGATGACATTGAGCTTGGGGATGAGTTGATTATTATACTAGATCGTACTTCTGATAATACGAAAGCAATAATTGAAGATTTTGCTTCAAAAGATGGAAGAATTGTGGTCATTAATTCTACAGAGCCCGGAATAACCAATGCATTAAATTTAGGTGTAAGGATTTCATCTGCTGATTTTATTGCGAGAATGGATGCAGATGATGTGGTTATTAATGGCAGGTTTCATAAGCAAAAAAAATTCTTAGAATCTCATCCAAAATACATTTTAATAGGTAGTAATATTCAACTTATAGATTCAACTGGAAGAAAAATTGGTTTAAAAATTTTTCCGAGTAAGTATAATTCAATTAAACGAATGTTGAATTTCTATAATCCGATCGCCCATCCTTCTGTAATGATCAGACGTGTTTCTATGCTTGAATCTGGTTTGTATAAAATTGGTACTGATGGGTTTGAAGATTTCTATTTATGGAGAAAACTAATTAATTTTGGAAAATTCAGAAATTCCAGAAAATGCTTTTTGAAATATAGAGTTCATGCTAATCAAGCTTCTACCCAGAATATTTCTACTACTAATGGATACAATACATTTTATTTAAATTTTTTAAAAGCAGAAAACAAATCAAATTACGATTTACTTTATATGTACGAAAAAATTATTTATAGAAAAGAGAGAACAATCTATACTTATTTAATGGATTTCAAATTTTTGAGGAGTTATTTTAAATCTCTATATACTTTCCCACAATCCACTTTTATTTTATCATTTTATTACATTGCAAACTCAATAATATCAAGATTTTATTTAAAATTACCAAAATGAAATTATCAATCGTGACAGTAGCAACTGGTAAGTATCTAGAGTATTGGATCGATTTAGCAGAATCGGTGTATAAGTATTCTGGACATGATATAAATCTAAATTATTACGTATTTACAGATCGAGTAAATGATGCAATAGAGTTTGCTAACACAATTAATCTAAATATTTTGGTACACAAAATCGATTCTCAAAATTGGTTAAGTGGCACATTAATGCGCTACAAGAATTATCGTAAGTACTTCAATTTAATTACCGGTGATGTCATACTGCATTTAGATGCTGATATGCTTGTGGTTGATAACTTTATAGATGATTTGTTTAATATTGTTACTAACAATTCAGATATAATTAATCTAGTTTATCATCCTGGTTATTGGCGCAAAAACAAGTTTTACGTTCCATATTTATTCAATCATAAAATGTATGCAAGAGAAATCATCAATTTATGGAAGTCCATGTTAGGAAAAAGTCCAGGTAGTTGGGAAACAAGGCCTGACTCTAGTGCCTATACTCCAGAGGATTTACAAAATGCATATTTCTGCGGGGCAGTTTGGTTTGGCAAAAGAGAGATAGTCTATAAGTTTATATCGGAAGTTGATGAATTGATTATCGAAGATCAAAAGAATGGAATAATTGCCGCTTGGCAAGATGAAAGCTACTTAAATAAGTGGGCAGCTCATAATATCCATAGTGGTATTTCTCCCAAATATTGCTTTGTGTTGGGAAAGGCGCATCTATCTATGGTGAAGCCACTAATTGTCGCGGTCGATAAAGAAGAAAATAGATAATTGAGTCTTGGACTAACAAAGAATCTTTTAAACGAAATCAAGTTAATGTATAGTTATTTCATGCTATTAAATTTTCCAGTAATTATTATTTCACGACTCAATAATGTTTAATGTGGGATTCTTGAATATAGCTGCTAAAAAAAGACCCATAAAGATCTTTTTACATGGCGGGATCGGTAATCAACTATTTCAATATTTTTTTGCTCGCTATCTCTCAACAAAGTTAAATACACAATCTATTTTAAATACAAGTTTTGTTGATTCAACCAATTTATCCCACCCGAATTCAAGCATTTTGTCTCTTAACTTACTGGTTCCGATTGAAAAAAGTACTAGAACCCGAAAGCTATTTTATAAATTTTTATTAAATTATTTTCCAAAAATTAATTCCAGACTTAATATTAAGAAATCATTACTAAAATTATATATTCCTTCTGAAATTGGTTACAATCAAAATATTGATAACGGCATGTTAAATCTTGAAAATAAGTATATATTAGGATATTTTCAGTCTTGGAAATATTTTAGTTTAAATAGTTTCGAGAAGAATACATTGTTTATCGGGTTGACACATACTGATCCTTGGGTTTTGAATAACTACGAAACTATGGCATCAACTAAGTTTACATCTGTGCATATTCGCCTCGGTGATTACAGGCTAGACAAGAATAGATTTATTGGAGTATTGCCTTACGATTATTATATTAACTGCATAAATTACCTCAAAGCTTTGAATTATTCTCAAAAATTTTATATATTTTCAGACCAAATTAGTGTCGCCAAAAATCTTTATGATCATATTTTCCCTCAAGATTCAATCTGGGTAGATAGTTCAAGTGACTGCAACCCACTTGAAATATTGTCTATTATGAGCCTTGCTAACGTTTTTATAATCGCAAACTCTACATTCTCTTGGTGGGCTGCGAACCTGGCGGCGAATGATTCATTAGTTTTAGCCCCAAATAAGTGGTTTAAAGATGCTTCTGACCCAATAGATTTGCTTCCACCAAATTGGAACTTGATTGAAACTGGATGGAGTAACTTTGAAAAATAAACTATTTTTAGGAATTAAGTTTTCAGATCTAAAGTCTTGCATAAATCTGCTAACTAGAAAAAGTAAATATAGATTAATGAGAATTTCGACGCTACATATTTTTCTTGGTGTTTTTGACCTGATCGGAATAGTTACAATTGGAGTCATAGCTTCCCTTTCAATTAGAGGACTTCAGTCCTATCCCCCAGATTCTCGAATAGGAAAATTTCTTGAGATAGTTGGTATTTCTAACCTTCCCTTTCAAACACAAGCGGCAATTTTAGGAGTAGCTGCCTCACTAATATTAATGACGCGAACTATCTCATCGTATTTAGTTTCAAAAAATACTTACTATTTTTTGAGTAATATTTCGAATGAAATATCTAGAAGTATTTTTTCAAAACTTACCAATAGTAATTTATTAACAATTAAAGGCGAATCTCCACATAGGGTATTACATTCTGCAACTGGTGGTGTTACCGGAATTACTACTGGAGTAATAAGTCCACTAACTATGATTTTTGCTGATTTTTCATTAGTTATAATTATTTCTATAGGAATTGGTATATTCGACCCAGTATTAGTAATGACAATTATAATAATTTTTTCAATTATTTTGACAACTTTATTAAAACTTACTAATGGAAGATCAATTGCTGCTGCAAGAATTCTTATGGAAAAAGGAATTGAAAGCGGTGAGTTATCCTTAGAATTTATTGAATCTTATCGGGAGGCTTTTGTAAGAAACAGAAGATTTTATTATTTTAATAGAATTTCTGAAATCAGAAAGGAAGTTTCTGGTGCAGTGGCTGAGCAATCTTGGCTGCCAAATATAAGTAAATATACTGTTGAAATTTCTATTACTCTAGGATCACTTGCCATAGCAGCAATTCAGTTTTTAACTAAAAATGCTGTCGATGCTGTTGGTGCATTTGCCGTATTTATCGCCGCAGGCTCAAGAATTACGCCTGCGCTATTAAGAATTCAGCAGAATACTTTTATAATAAATAGTCAAATGATAACGTCAAAACCTACATTGGAATTATTCTCTAAGCTCGAAGAAGTAGTCGAGATAAATGCCTCCTCGAATGATTTGATTACTAAGCACGAGAACTTTTACCCAGAAATTGAAGTGTTTAACTTAAGTTTTAGTTATCCGAATGTTTCGATTCCTACTTTAAAAGATGTAAATATCAAAGTGAGCCCCGGAAGTTCTATTGCAATTGTTGGAACGTCTGGGGTAGGAAAATCCACTTTGGTTGACTTGCTTCTAGGACTACTGACTCCTAGCGCCGGTAAAGTACGAGTCTCTGGAATTAATCCAGATGAGGCTATTAGCACCTACCCTGGTGCGATTGGATATGTACCACAAGACATTTCAATTTATAACGGATCAATTAGGTCTAATCTTGGATTAGGTTTTAATCCTGATCAGATTAGTGATGCAATTGCTTACGAAGCGTTAAAAAAGGCAAATTTGTATGATTTCGTCAGTAAATTACCCGGAGGGCTTGATCATTCTATTGATGCAAGAGGTTCAAATTTAAGCGCAGGTCAAAGACAAAGACTTGGAATCGCAAGGGCGCTTATTACATCACCAAGATTGTTGATTCTCGACGAAGCTACAAGCTCTTTAGATAACGAAACTGAAAAAATCATTATTGATTCACTGGTAAATCTAAATAAAGGGCTCACTGTCGTAATTGTGGCCCACCGATTATCAGCTCTTCGCAATTTGGATTGTATTGTTTATTTAGAAAACGGTGAGATTAAGGGCCAGGGAGATTTTGATCAATTACGAAGTACAATTCCAAATTTTGATCATCAAGCAACTATAGCTGGGCTCTAGCTCAAACTTGTAAACTACTCTAATTCATCAGAACTAAACTATCTATATGATTAACTAATTCTGGTATACAATTACAGAATGAAAGCATTAATAACCGGTGGTGCTGGTTTTGTCGGCTCCCATTTAGTTAATAAGTTGCTATCCGAAAACATCAATCCCATAGTTATTGATAATCTATCAACTGGAGATACCAGTAATCTAGATCATGCCATGCATGAAATAGAATTTATTAAAGGCGATATTAGAGATGAAAGTTTAGTTGATAAAACCATCAAAAATACAGATTTAGTTTTTCATATGGCAGCAGCAGTGGGTGTAAAAAATATTTTAAATTCACCTCTAGAAGGAATCTCTACAAATATATACGGAAGTGAAATAGTGTTAAAAAGTGCCACTAAGTATGGCAAGAGAATTATTATTGCAAGCACATCTGAAATATACGGAAAGAATTTATCTCAACCACTTTCTGAGTCATCCGATCGCGTAATTGGCCAACCTCAGCGAATTCGCTGGACATATAGTGATTCAAAAGCAATTGAAGAGGCTATTGCAACTCACCTACACCAGGAAAGACAACTGCCAGTTTCTATTGCGCGTTTGTTTAATTCTGTAGGACCTGGGCAAAATGATGCTTACGGCATGGTACTACCAAGATTTGTGAAGAATGCTTTAAGGAATGAACCTATCGAAGTTTACGGAGACGGGACACAATCTAGGGTTTTTTGCCATGTAGAAGATGTAGTAGAAGCATTATTCCAAATATCATGTAGCGAGTCAGCGATCGGAGAAGTTTATAATGTTGGTGGAATAGAAGAAATTACTATTGAAAATTTAGCCTTAAAGGTTGTATCTCAATGTCAATCAAATTCAACGCTTACTTATATTCCCTATGAAAATGCCTACTCTGCTGGTTTTGAAGAAACTTTTAGAAGAGTTCCAGATATATCAAAAATTAATTCTGAACTAGGGTGGTCACCTAAAAAAAGTTTAGAAGAAACAATTAGTGATGTTGTTACTTGGTGTAAACAATTGTAGGGTTAAATTTTATTGCTATATTTGTTTTGCCCAAGGTAATTTACCAGTGCAGTCAAAAACATTTTTAATTTTTTTAAGTTTTTCAATGTCCAATCCATCATGTAATGTAACAACCACTACTAGATCTTGATCATCTAGATTACTAGAGGTCTCATTATTCCAGAGGCCAACTACGTTATCATGCCACTTAGTTTGTACACCTTTTTCTCGTAGTAAATTAATGATTGCGATAGCAGGTGACTCTCGAATATCTGAAACATTTTGCTTATATGCAATCCCCACAACTATAACTTTCTTATCGGTTAAGTCACTATTTAGTATTTCTTCAATGCAACTAATTTTATAGGCGGGCATTCGCCTATTTATATCATCCGAAAGTGAAATTAATGTAGCTTTTATTTTAGTAGTATTGGCAATATAAGAAAGATACATCGGATCCACTGGTATGCAATGCCCACCAACACCAGCTCCGGGCAAGAACTTCATAAATCCAAAAGGCTTTGTTTCTGAAGCAGAGATAACCTCACGAACATCGATATCTAATTCGTGACAAATTTGCGAAATCTGATTAATTAAGGCGATATTCACTTGGCGAAAAGTATTCTCTAAAAGTTTAGACATCTCAGCTATTTCCGGCGTTGCTACCTCTACCACGTTATTTGTGAAGGACTCATAAAATTTCTTTGCTTTGGCCGTAGCGTCCCCAGAAATACCTGAGACTAATCTCGGAGTATTGGTTAAGGTCCAAGTTGTATTGCCTGGATCTATTCGTTCTGGCGCTGAGGCATAATCATGATTTATTCCAGAAACCTCTTCAATCTCTCGGGCAATAACATTACGGAGTGTTCCCGGAAAAGAGGTCGACTCATTTATTATTAAAATCTTCTTATCTACATTTTTAATTATAATTTGAATAGCTGATTTAATGAATGTTAAATCAGGATTATTCGAGACATCCAGTGGGGTAGGAACAGCAATTACTATAATCTCACACTCACCGAGAAGTTTCGGATTAGAGGTTGGAAGATAACTCTTATTTGAAATAATGTGCGTAATTTCCTTATCGGAGATATAAGTAATCGTAGATTTTAATGATACTAAACTTTCAATTACTGAATCCGAAGTATCAAACCCAATAACTCTATGTCCCGCCTGCGCAGCTGATACAGACAGCGATAGACCAACGTAGCCTTGGCCAATTATTCCAACTACACTCATCTTATAATCTTAACCGAGTAAATTCAGATCTTTATTTAATGGATCAAGGCGCTTCATTTGCTCAAGCGCAATGGCTTTTAATTCGTTAGTAGCAGTTGGATTTGAATTAATAATTCTCCAACCATCATAAGAATTAGGAAATTCACTAATAAGTTTTTGTGCGACTATTAAGCTCTCTTTTGGAAGATTACTTTTTAGTAATTGATATGAGGCTATCCACATAGGATATTGATTATATGGCCTACTTGTGGAAGCATCTACTATCTTTGCAGCATCTAACGTTTTAAAAGCTGATGAAAATTTCACTCCATAAACATAGTTAGGTACTCCTGTGAATAAACCAATGATCAAACCTATTGTTGGCAGCAAAATTTTAAATCTGGAAAAATTCATCATTCTCGAACCATCATCTACTTTCCTACCTGAAATTTCATAACCAATTATTAGTCCACTTAAAGCCCATCCCCATATTCCAATTCCTATTTGATTAATACTAATTACTGACTGTATTTGATACCCCACCCAAACTCCGCAAACTGCTGCAAATGGTGTGTTGTATGATTTATCTCTACCAACTACTTTTATGATTGACACAATAACCAAAATAACTAACGCTAAATAAATTAAAAGTAAAGGTAATCCACCAAAAGTTGCAATATCTAATACAACGCTATGTGACGTATCACATAAACTATCGGTACCTTTTTTAATCACTGCATTATTTGACCTAAAAATTCGATATAGGTCACTGTATCCATCAAAACCTACACCAAGTATCGGGTTGGATTTAATCATATTTAAACCAGCACTCATGCAATATCCACGATCAGTTATTGAATTATCGTATATTACTTTACCTAACGGACCTTTATTTAGGGTTCCAAGCACTCCAAGTAAAAGCATAAATAAATTTGATATTAAATAAAGTCTTGCAAGTATAAAATTTCCAGACGACTTAATTTTTAGATAAATAACAAGTGAAATACCGATTAGGGATACATATACTCCCTGTGATGATCCAGATAAATAAATAAGGAAAATTTCAATTGCAGATAATATAAATACAAAACATGATAAGAACATATTCTTCTGGCCAGTTTTTTTATCAATTATATATGCGAATGTGGCTATAGTCGTAAATGCTAAAAAAGATGATTGAAAATTTGTATTACCAAATACTCCGACAATCTGTCTATTAATAGTCCTAAGTTCATTTGGAACCACACCTAAATATTGAAATAATCCAAATAATGTAACTAATAGTCCAATAACTAGAATTGATTTACTAAACATTTTTAGAAAGTTATTATTAACCAGTAGTAATGTATTGATAAACAATAACCCAAGTGAAAAGTAAGTTATAAATCCGTTATTTCTTGTAAAAACACCATAAAAATCTTGATAAAAATTATTTGAAGAAAAATTCAATACCAGTAAACATTGAATAAAAAAAAGGGCCATAAGTACAAGCGGCAATTTAAATATTTTTATAATTTGTATGTTAATCGAAGATAAAATTGTAAAAAATGTAAATATAGATGTTGCAATCAGCACACTTTGCTTAGGTGCGTTAAAGGGGTCTACTGACCAGGTCGAAAGCATTAATGTTGTGGCTGCAATTGAGAAAATTACTAATAATTCAGCCCAGGATCGAGTTTTTGATTTTTGCATAGGTAGGACTAAGCCTACTTAAGAGGTTAAACATCTATTCTTTGACTCGATGACCAGCTTCAATGCTGTACAATTCACTTGCAGGTGGGCATAAAATTGCAGGATTCCTTTTTGATCCATCGAGTACGATCTAAATGTCCGATTTGTCCTATACTCACTACAAATACATACCCAATCCGTAGAGGTGAATAGAGGCAGCGACGGCTGAATCTGTAATACAAAACCGGTAATAAGGGGCAAAACAAAATGGCATTTAAAGCCAACAAGTCCAAGGCAGTTGAGTCTTCAACTCCTGCGTCCTGGAGCGTTGCCCAATTTTCATCCTTCTACACTCAAAACCGGTCTGAGCTTATTGCCCACGCTAATCGGATTGTTAAAGATAAGGCAAAGGCTGAAGAGATCACCCAAGAGGCGCTAGTTAAGTTCATGCTTGCCGCTCCTGAATTATCAAGTGATAATCACGCTCTTTCCTATCTGCACCGCACAATTGAAAACCTATGTATTGATTTATTCCGTGCTGAAAACAGGCGTCCAAATCTTGTTGCCCTAGATGATGCAACCGCAGAGGTTGAATCTACTTGGCAGGTATCTGGTGATCACTCATCAGCAATATCTGCTGCCGAAGATGCTGCAATTATTCGCCAAGCACTTTCCTTATTATCTCCAGCAGAGCGTGCTGCTCTAGTTATGTGGGAGGTTGAAGGTCGTTCAACTGCAGAAATTGCTAAAGAGCTTGGTATTAAAGAGTCAGCTGTTCGCCATACAGTCTCTCGCGCCCGAGCATCACTTCGCAAAGTTCTTTCAGAGCTTGTTGTGGATGAGGCCCGCGGTCTAACCGCACTAGATCTTCTTTCTACCACCTACAAGAAGGCGGCTGAACTTGCCGGTAAATCATCAAAGATTGCGCTGACCTTTATTCTGGTTCTAACTGCTTTCTTAGGTCTTAACTCACTAACTGGTAATGAGCCAAATACATCTTTAATTTCAACCACATCTTCACAAGTAACTGCCAACCAAGATATGCCAACAGTGACTACACCAGCACAACCCGTTGCACCTGTTATCGTAAAGCCAGTATCAGTAAATAAAGTTTCAAATAAGGATCTAACACTTCATATGCAGCTTGCGGTTGATCAATTAGAGACAACTGTATTAATGCTTCAAGTTTTAGATCAAGCAAATGGTGGGCCAGCGCCTACTGAATAAATAGATTTCCGTACCTTACGGCATTACACGTGTGTGCCATGAGAGACGGAATTAGAGGATCGAAAGATCTTCGAGCCAGATTCAGGAAATTCCTGATTCTGACTAACGAAAGGAAACAAATGTCTAAAACGACACTACGTAAGCGCATTGCGCTTACAGCTGTTACAGCAATTGGAGCTGGACTACTTTCAGTAGTTCCTGTTTCAACTGCTAATGCAGCAAACAACGTTGACCCTGGCAATGCTGGCGTAACTAACCCAACAGCGTCAGCTAAATTAAATATCGCTTCAAAAACGTCGCTTGTTGGAAAAATTACTGTTTCTGCTACTGACACCGCAAATCTATCAGTAGGACTAGTCGCCGTTTCTGATATCGCAGGCGGCAAACAGGAAGGTACAACTCAAACTGCCGTATTATTATCAACAGGTACGATAGTTGTTTATTCTTCTGCAACAGCTACTACATCACACTTTGTGAACGTAACTGGTGGAACAATTGTTGAATCTATCAACTCAGATGGAATTAATTCATCATCTACCACTGTTGGAAATACGAACGATCCTGATACAATGGCTGTAGCAATTAGGCCATCATCAGGTTCAACCTCAATGGTTATTCGTCTTTATGACGCTACAACTACTACATACAGTTCAGCTAATGAGGCCACAGCCCTTGCTACAGGATTAGCAGCTCCACAACTTGGAACACTGACTGGTCAAATTACTGTAACAATTGCAGCTACCTCAGGTTCTGGAGTAGTGAGCCCTGCAAAAAGCAATCTTTATACAGTTGCTGCAGGAGCTAACGTAGATGGAGCAACTGCAGATGTTCCAACAGAAGCTGTTCAAGATAATTCTGAAGTTGGATGCGTTAATATCCAATTAAAGGATGCTTACGGTGTTGCACTTACAGCAAACCCTGCTGCACTTTTGACAGCTACAGCGACAAACAACGCTGTTCTGGCTTTTGATACAGAAAATTGTGCAGCTGGTGTATCTGCTGCTTCAGCATTCTATACTTCAACACCAGATGATGTTGTTCTTTCAGTTGCTCAGCCAGTAGCTGGTGCTCCATTGTCAACCACAGTAACCATTCTGTATGGCGGAGTTGTAGTTGGAACTAAGAGCTTTGTTATCCGCGGTAAAGTTGCGAAGGTAACAGTTTCAAGCCCTAAGATTTCAGCCGCTGATAATACAGCAGGTGATGATTCAGCTACTGTTAAGTTTGAAGATAGTGCTGGAAACACAATCTATCCAACGTCTAGTAGCACAATCTATCCACTGACAACTTCAACGTTTGGAATTACAGCAGCAACAGCAAAATCTGGCTACGTTTCAGCAGCAACAATCGCTTCCACAACTGTGCCAGATGCTGCTACTTCAACAACTGGTAAAATTGCCTGGACCTGCGGTGTGCTTAGCACAAAGCAAGCCATCTCAATGACTTACACCAACGTAGATGGTTCAACCGTTGTCTCAAACACATTTGATGCTTCTTGCGGTGGAGCTCCTGCTTCATACTCAGCATCATTTGATAAGGCATCATATGCTCCAGGTGAGATTGCAACATTATCTGTTACATTCAAAGATAAAGGTGGCTCACTAGCATCTGATGAGAGTGCAATTGCAACTCATGTATCTGCTGGTGTATCTGATGCATCAATCAGTGCTCCTGGTCTAACAATGGTTGGAGCTCCAACATCTGTTGATCGAACAACAAATGGTGTAAAGAAGTACACCTTCACTGTTGGTTCAACTGAAGGTAGTTTCAATGCAGTTGCTAACTTCCCAACAATTGATGATCCTGCAACTGTTTCTTACACAATCAAGGCAGGAACTGCATCAGTATCAAATGCTGATGTTCTGAAGTCGATTGTTTCGTTAATCGCATCAATCAACAAGCAGATCCAAGCACTACAGAAGTTAATTCTGAAAAGATAATTAACCTCTAAAAACTACCTAAGGGCGGTTTCTCCTAATCGGGGGAGCCGCCCTTGGGCTTTAGATGGCTATAAAGCAAAGTAGGCTTGGTAAATGAGTAATCTAGACACCACCGGGGGATTTTCTTCTCAATCACTACTTGATGAGGAACAGCTATTAGTTTTGCCATCTCTCACCACTGGCGATGCTCTAGAGATAGGTGAGATTGCTAAATCATTTGGCGCCCAGAGAGGCCTATCTATTGCAGTTGAGGTAAGAATTGGTGATTGGATTATTTATCACGCATCCCTGCCTGGATCTACCAGTGAGAACCAGTGGTGGATAGATCGAAAGGCAAGAGTTGTGATGCTTAAACACCACTCAACTATGTATGAGAGAGTTAGTTCGCAGGAGCTTGGGGTTGATTGGCATAAAGAGAATAATTTATTAGATGAGACCCATGCAATTCATGGTGGTGGTTTGCCATTAATTACAAAAGGTGAGGGCTTTGTTGGAGTTTTACTAGTAAGTGGATTGCCACAGGTAGAGGACCATTTATTAGGGGTTGAGGTATTAACTGAGTTTCTAGCTCGCAAGGGTGAATTACTTTGAGTAATCAGGTTTGGGTATGTGGTGAGGTATTAATTGATTTAATTCCCGATGGCACAGAGCGCAAGGCGGTTGTTGGCGGGGGCCCTGCGAACACTGCTAAAGCATTAGCAAAGCTTGGTATTGATACCCAGTTTATTGATGGCATCTCAACTGATAAGTATGGCCAGATGGCTCTTAAGCAATTACACAAAGATGGTGTGCTACTTGATTTTGTTAAGTTTTCCGATAAGCCAACATGTTTAGCAATTGTTTCTTTAAATGAAGCAGGCGGGGCCTCATATGAGTTTGTAATTGAAGGAACAGCCACCTTTGATTTTTCTGCAACCTGGCTACCAGACCCTGCTGCAAATAAACCAGCCCTATTACATATCGGCACATTAGTTACTGCAATAGAGCCAGCAGCGAGCGTCTTATTTGAGTGGGCGAAACAGGTGGCAAAGGTGTCACCCATTGTATTTGATCCAAATATAAGACCGGCGGTAATGAGTGATCGGGGGGAGTATGTAAAGCAGGTAGAAAGATGGGTATCAATCTCATCTTCGGTAAAGGTAAGTGATGATGATATTTACTGGCTATATCCAGGTGTTGAGTTAGATCAGGTGGCAAATAAATGGCTTTCAATGGGGCCAGAGTTAGTTGTGGTTACATTTGGCGATAAGGGCTTAACTGGATTTCGAAAAAATGAAAAGGTAGCGGTAGATGCTAAAAAAGTAGTTGTGGCAGATACGGTTGGGGCAGGAGATACAGTGGGCGCCATATTAGTTGAAGCAATAATTGAGGATGGGCTAGATAAGTTAACGGGGATGAGATTATCTGTAATGCTAGATCGGGCAGCAAAGGCAGCTGCTATTACCGTATCTAGGACAGGGGCCCTACCACCATCAAAAGCTGAAATTAAATAAAAGGAGAATTACAAAGTGCTTAATATTGATGGTGATCAAATATCAATTGCAATTGATTTAGATCAGGGAGCACGTCTTGCATC
>Ga0164292_10001249_pt1 | contig 20458 bp, 16 predicted proteins | sample GEODES117metaG_FD_111486 | JGI IMG/M metagenome (GOLD analysis project Ga0164292, IMG submission 111486) | Eutrophic lake water microbial communities from Lake Mendota, Wisconsin, USA - GEODES117 metaG | ecosystem: Environmental > Aquatic > Freshwater > Lake | place: USA: Lake Mendota...
ACTGCTTAGTGAAGTGGAGAATACCTGAACCTCTTCGGTACCCAGTGAACGAATATATACCACCAAACTTGCAATCAATGCGGAAATACCCAATACCCAGGCCAGAATCACCGGTTGGAATACATTGATTTTTTGTTTGATACTTACTATAAGCATCGCAGCGATTGTGGCCACAAAAGTGGCTATCAAACAAGGGATGAAGATGTCCATTGGGTTTTCAGCTTTTGCCGCAGAACGAAGCGCAATGATGCTGACCGGAATTAATGTGAGCCCAGACGCATGTAAACAAAGAAACATGATCTGTGCATTGGAAGCCGTTTCTTTTCGAGGGTTCAGTTCCTGCAAACTTTCCATAGCTTTGATACCGAAAGGGGTTGCTGCATTGTCGAGCCCTAGTAGGTTTGCCGAAAAATTCATCATCATATGCCCCATGGCCGGATGGTTTCGGGGCACTTCCGGAAAAATCTTTGAAAAGAACGGCCCGATCAGTCTGGATAAAAACCGGATACCTCCTGCTTTTTCCGCAATCGATAAAAATCCCATGAACAGCGCAAGGAAGCCGACAAGCCGCAAACATAAGTTAACGGCTGTGAGGCAGGTTTCTATGATACCGTCGGCCGATTGAATACGGAAAGTTTGTACCTGATTACCTGAAGTCCTTCGCACCTGTACGTTGCCGTTAGTAACCAGCTTGCCCGAATCGGTTTGATGCCAAACTGATAAGGGAATGGCGGCACTATCTAAACGGCTGATCTTGATCGTATCACCCGATTTTCCGGTTACCATGCTCCCAAGGATCTGTTCATTGCCCTTTACAAAAAAAAGTTTATATCCTGCGCTGAACAGGGCGATGATGATGAATGCCGACCAAATCCTGCTTAATGCCATAATGGAAGCTGTTGGTTAAAGTTCAATACCGGATGTTGAAAACCATACCCGGAACATTAAATTTCGCTTAAAAGCTGAAAGTTAAGGGATTATAAGAAAATAATATTGTTTGGCAATCCTTACCTTTGCAGCCGATTAAAAAAATGCAGTAAAACCTGCAGGCAACCATTTTCAATCTCTGATAATAAACTCAACAATGGCATTACAGGCAGGCATCGTAGGACTACCCAATGTGGGCAAATCAACACTTTTCAATGCAGTGAGCAGCAGTGCCAAAGCGCAGGCAAGCAATTATCGTTTTTGTACCATTGAGCCCAACACCGGACTGGTGAATGTACCCGACCCCCGACTAAACAAGTTGGAAGAACTGGTGAAACCCCAACGGGTTGTGCCCACACAGATTGAAATTGTAGATATTGCCGGCCTGGTAAGAGGTGCCAGTAAGGGAGAAGGCCTGGGAAATAAATTCCTGGCCAATATACGCGAAGTGGATGCCATCATTCATGTGATCCGTTGTTTTGAAGATGACAATATCTTAAGGGAAGAAGGGGCCATCAACCCGGTTTCGGATAAGGAGATCATCGAAACCGAATTGCAATTGAAAGACCTTGAAAGCGTTGAGAAGAAAATGCAGCGTGCCGAAAAAATGCTGAAGCAGGGTGATCCCAAACTGAAAGCAGAATACGAAGTTTTAGAACGCTGTAAAGACCATCTTGAAAAAGGAAAAAATATCCTGTCGTTACAATTGGATAAAGAAGACAAGTTGGCGATAGCGGATATTTTCTTACTTACCGATAAGCCGATCCTTTATGTGGCGAATGTGGATGAGGCGTCGATGCATACCGGTAATAAATATTCGGCGGCACTCATTGAAGCGGTAAAAAATGAAGGCAATGAAGTGATTGTGATGACCAATGCCATTGAAGCTCAAATTGCAGAATTTGAAAATGAAGAAGACAAGCAGATGTTCATGGAGGAGTACAAAATGGTGGAACCTGCACTTGACAGGCTGATCCATTCCACTTACAAATTACTGAACCTCTCTACCTATTTCACTGCTGGGGTTCAGGAAGTAAGGGCCTGGACGATTCATCGGGGCTGGAAAGCGCCTCAGGCTGCCAGTGTGATACATACGGATTTTGAAAAAGGCTTCATCAAGGCGGAAGTGATTGCCTACAATGATTTTGTGCAATATGGTTCTGAAGCAGCTTGCAGGGAAAACGGCAGATTGAGGATTGAAGGCAAGGAATACCTGGTTCAGGATGGCGACGTGATGCATTTCAGGTTCAATGTTTAATAACATAACCAGACTTTCTATTTAACATGACCGATGTAGAAAAATACATTGCCGGTTTTGAGCCTGAGGTTCAGCAGCGTTTACATACGATCAGGAATATTTTCTTTGAAATGATGCCGGAAACCAAAGAAAAAATCAGTTATCAGATTCCGGCCATCCAGGCAGGAAAAACTTATTTGTATTTTGCTGCATTTAAAAACCATATCGGCTTCTACCCTATCATTTCATTACCCGAACTGGAAGAAGATTTGAAACCCTTCAGGGCTAATAACGCAAAGGCGAGTCTGCATTTCAAACACGATAAACCTATACCTGTTTCCCTTATCAAGAAAATCATCAGATACAAATTGAAGCAGTAAAAATGATTTCATCATGCTGTTCCGAATTGTAGCGACAATATCATTTTTGAGATGAAATACGCGGACGGAGGCGCTTCCTTGATTTATTAAAAACCATCATGCCCTTATCCACTCCCTTTCTCCTTTCTTTCTGAACATCTTCCGGCAATTGTATTTCCTGCAAACATTCCTGGCTGCAAGTTCCCAGAAAAGATTCCGCACAACTTTCGCATTGGATGAATAAGAGGTGGCAGGCTTCATTTTTACAATTGGTATGAGTATCGGCCGGTTTTCCGCATTGATGGCAAAGGGAGATGATTTCGTCGGTAATGCGCTCCCCCAGCCTGTCGTCGAATACAAAATTCTTCCCATGGAATTTATTGGGCAATCCTTCCTGCTTCACCGTATTGGCATAGTGGATGATACCACCTTCGAGATGGAACACATTCTTAAATCCACGGTGAAGCATATACGCACTAGCCTTTTCACAACGGATACCTCCCGTGCAGTACATGATGATGGGTTGATCTTCCTTTCCGGATAACATCTCCACCGCCATAGGAAGCTGCTCGCGGAACGTATCGCTGGGAATTTCAATTGCTTTCTCAAAGTGGCCTACTTCAAATTCGTAATGGTTGCGCATATCAATCACAACCGTATCCGGATTTTCAGTCAGGCTATTGAACGCAGCAGCATCGAGATAACGTCCCTTTCGTTCCATACTGAAAGCGGGGTCTGCTATGCCATCTGCTACGATCTTATCCCGCACTTTGATTTTTAAAACCCAGAATGATTTGCCATCATTATCTACCGCACGATTTAACCGCAATCCGTTTAAAGCAGGAATGCTGTAAAGTTGTTCCCTGAAATCATCGTACCGCGATTCGGGTACACTTATCTGTGCATTGATGCCTTCATGGGCAACATAAATACGACCGAATACATTCAACTGCTGAAATGCTTTGTACATTTCATCCCTAAAAACACCTGGATCAGTAATCGGAAAATAATGATAGAAAGAAACAGTAATGCGGTATTCATTTTCGTCATAAAGACGACGTTTCAGCTCCGCCTGGGAAACCCGGTTATGTAGTACAGCCATAAATTTTTATTTGATCCTGATAACAGGAAATCTTTATTAAAGATTGGATGCTTGCAGGGCAAACCAAATGATGCTGTAAAGATAGCTGTTTTAAAAAAATCAGAAAGACATTTGTAACGAGCGGCCCCTCATGGTAGATGAATTGTTATTCGCCGATGAAGTGCCGCCGAACAATCCTCCTATGCCGATTACAAAATCGCTTCGGGCAGACTTCCCGTTTTGAAAGGACAGTACATAATCTACCCGCAATAGTTTAAAGATATTTTCCAGTCCGAAAAACAATTCTGTATAATTATTCTTCTCGTTCACATAAAATGCATTTGCACCAGCTACAAGGTTCCAGTTTAACCTCTTGAATAATGGGATCTTATTGGTGAGCAAACCGTTGAAATGATGTTCCACATTAGCAGTTGCAAAAAATGAGGCGGTGGTTGAGTTGGCATAGTAATTAGCCAGTTGGAAACTGTTTACATATCTGGCTGCAGCTAGCGATTGGTTTCCATTGAAATGCTGATAATCCTGAATAGTCACTTTCTTATCATTGATGAAACCACCTATATTGATTTTGTATTTCAATGTGCCGGCAAGCTTCAGGTTACGGTCGTCGCTGATGCCGAAATTCCATTTGTCGAAATTAACATCACTGCCTAAAATTCCACTGATGGCTTTGCTATAAGTAAAACTCAATAAAGGGTATTTTGACCCGACAGGTATTTTGGTGCGGGGCAATTGTATATAACGCAAACCGGGTTTAAAACTCATTTCCAAAGTGAGTATAACAGCTTGATGCCGGTAAATTTCATCCCTTGAAACCCTTTCTGCCGGATAATTTTCTGTCAGCCTGATGCTATCTTCCTTGTTAAAAGTGTAGTTAGTAGTATTGAAAATCGGGAGACGGTCTTCATACAAAACATTTGCCCCGATATTGAATCCACTTTCATATTTTTTTGAAAAAGAAAACTGTCCGAAATAGTTTTCATACGTCTTCATAAAATTATTCCCATACAGTAAAGTACTCCATGTATTCACCATGTAAAAAATCGGGTTCTCCTTGTTATATTGCGAAACCCTTTTGCCACCGGCAAGGTTCCAGAGTTCCCGCTTCGGCTGTTTTTCTGCAAGCCAATCCATTGTTTTTAAACTGATGTTCACCCATGCATTCAAATGGGTGTTGCTAAATCCATATCGGAATGCAGGTTCAATCAGCAATTTAGCTTTTCTGCTCCTGAGATATTTTTCATAATACCCGGCCACTTCAGCAACAAAGCCTTCAGCGGTGTTATATTGCGCATGTAAGAGCAAGGATTCTATACCCCATTCATAGGTATTTTTTTTGCTGAAATGGGTGCGGTTCAAACCGGGGAACAATAAGCTAAGCGGCTTGATTCCACCTTGTTTTTTCTTCAAAGAATCAATATCATTTCCTTTGTACAAGGAATCTTTGTATAACACATACATACTGTCTTTAAAAACATAATCTCTAATTTCTTCGGGCTCTAGCGGCATGGGGCGGATACTGTCCCAATATTGCTGATTCCTCTTATTAACTGCCGTATCATATTTGATAAAAATCCTGTCGAATACTTTCTTTTGATAAACCGGGTTAAGCTCATAATTGCTATACACCGTTTGGAAAATACCCAACAGATCTACTTTAAACTGTTTCAAATTAAAATAGAGCAACTGGTTCTTTGCCCGCCAAACATCATTCCCGATAGGCACATGCAATTGTTTGATCTGGAGTGTGTCCATAATTTCCAACTGTGCCGTTTTAGTGAGGAAGAGATCAAAGCTATGTATGCGCCAATCGCCATCGGTGATGTTGATAGTGCCGGTAAACAACGGCTCGTATTTCCGTTTGGGAGTAACTTTTATGGCATTGATGGCCTTACCATCTTCAAAAAAAGTACCCATGAATTTATAATTGTAGAATCGCATTGCGCCATCAGCAATGGGAGATACAAACCCACGGGGATTTAATTTATCCGTGAAAATGGTCACGTTGTTTTTGTACAAGCTGATGAAAGCAGGAAACGTAAAGCCGAACCCATCTGTACCGCTTACCCTGCTGCTGATCACTTCCAGTTTGAATTTATCGGGCAAGCCGATATAAGCTTTCCCTACAGATTCTGAAAGATATACAATGCCTTTCCCTGTTGAATCCAGCCCCATCTCTTTCCTGTCTTCTTCAGGTATCTCTCTACCAAAAATACGCTGTGGCAGGTTGCGGAGCTTGATGATATCTTTGTTATACATCTCACAGTTAAAATCTCCAACCTGTGAATTATAGTATGGACGCTTTTTTATGGCCTGGCGGATAATTTCATAGGCCGGATCTTCACCACCGGCTTTCACCACCACTTCCTGCATATTGAGCACTTGCTCCTTCAGTACAAAACTGATATCCTGATCCTGATTAGTGATGGTAATGGTTTTCTCCTGAGCCGTATAACCAATATGCTGACAAACGAGGGTAAATGTGCCTGCCCCTAAAATCAATATGAAGTTGGCTTTCTGATTGGCACTTGCACCGATGGAAGTACCCTTCACGGTTACAGATGCATATGGCAGTAAATCGCCTTTATCATTAAATACCGTTCCGCTTACCTTTTGAGCAAAGGATGCAGAACCATAAAATAAAAGGCTTAGCACGACAATACTTCGAAGCATACGTTCAACTTTAAACGAAATTAGCATAAGAAAAGTTACAGGAGATGATCAAGATAAACTCTGCAAGGGTTGCTTTTTTACAGACATGCGCACCAAACTTCCTGTAAGTGCTGCAAAACCGCCAACAAAAGCGCCAATTAGCCCGGTTACAATGATGATCATCTGAGGATCTTCTTTTTTAAGAATGATTTGCGACATCCTTCCGGCAAGAATATGATCGTTATGCATACTGATCCAATAACTCATGCCGGCCCAAAGTATAAATAAGGAGATGAATCCGGTTAGGAAGGCGATTCCATGTTTTTGGGGAATCAGGAGTGCTACCAAAAAACAGGCAATGGCGATAGACCACCAGGGTAGGAAAAGGCAAGCCGCAAAGCTCAGTATTGCCATCAGAAGTAAAGAAGATATCCATTTCATTTTCGGCGTATGATTTATTTATGATGGTTTGAAATAAGTTGATTTAATTCTATCACGATTTACTGAATTGCATTTTCCATTTAACCCGCTGATCTTTTTGTTCGGAGGGTTTCATCATCCACAGGCTATAGTATTCACCGGCGGCCCATTTGCTGATGGCATTGTCGTAAAAACGGCTGCCGGGGTTTCCACTTTGACCTCCCGGATAAATACCGTAGGCTTCCGTTTCGGGAGTCAGGCTCACAATCATTCTCCAACTGGGGCCGTGCGCCTCAGTGGTTGCATTGATGATATTTTTACCGCCTCCGATTGGTACGTGCAGTCGGCTGAAAGCAGGTAGGCGTAAGAGATGGTTCACCCTGGTGTCTTTATACTTGCCCCATGCCAACCGGTTTTCCTTATCTGCTTTCGTAATATCAACCACGGCTTTTTTAAAAGCACGGGTAACCATTTCGGGTAGGGTTTCTAATTCATTGGTTCTGATATCATCAACAAAACGAAATGCTGAATCACGGATGATACCTTCCAGCAACGTGCTTTCCAGCGGGCGTTCCGTAAATTCCGGAGCATTTGCATATTCATCAAAATAAACCGTATCGCTGAAATATTTCCATGCCAGATCGAAAACCGTAGGGCCTTTAGCATCTGCTTCGCTGCGGAAATTCCAATTTTGTAATAAGCCGGCATAGGCTTTCTCTTCGTCAGCTAATTCAGCCATACGAAGGTTCTTAAGTATAACCGGTACAGCCATTTCTGCAAAAACATTGTAGTTATCTGTTTGCAGTAACATCATATCTTTCGGTGTAATTTGCTGCATAGCAGAAAGTTTCCGGTTGATAATCATTCCTCTCGGTGTAGGGTAATCGCGGCCAAGATAATAAGGATAAGTGGAATCAACCGGGCGTTGATTGGCGCTGCTTACAAAACCACGTTCGGGATTGAACTGGAATGGGATTTCGTTTTGCGGTATCATTCCCTGCCAGGCATAACGGTTATCCGTACCCGGCATTATAAAATCGCCTTGTCCTTTCCATTTGGCAGGAAAATTTCCCTGGGTGCGTATGGCGATATCCCCGTTTTTTGCAGCGAAAACGCAATTCTGTCCAGGTGTTTTCAAATAAGGAGCGGCCTGAAGATAATCGTTATAATTTTTGGCGTGGTTAAGATCGTAAAACAAACGCATTTCATTACTCGGGTCGTGAGCCGTCCATCTTACCGCATAATTTTTTGAGCCGGTATTTCTTTTACCGCTGAAATTATTGTCGTACATCACCGGACCAAAAACAGTATAAGCAACCGTATCGATAAAATCGGGCTTCCCCGCAATTTTTATTTTTTCTATTCGGAAACTGGTGGGTTTCCAGCTGCTATCGTACCAATAACTGGTTTTGCTTTGGTTTTTGAATATGATTTCATAATAGTCGCGTACATCTCTTCCACCGTTAGTGAAACCGAAGGCGCAACTGTCGTTGAACCCGATGATTACTCCGGGCGAACCGGGGAAGCTGGCACCATAGGCATTAAATCCGGGAACCGAAAGTTGTATTTCGTACCAAAGCGAAGGCAGATTCAGGCCAAGATGCGGGTCGTTGCAAAGAATTGGTGAACCGGATTTTGTTTTAGAGCCTGAAACAGCCCAGTTGTTGCTGCCATTTGCTTTTTCGGGTTTGGTGTTTTCAACTGCAGTGGCGGTGTCCGTCTGATGGAAATAAACGGAATCCGCATCTTTAGGATCAACAGGAACTACGGCAGGTGGGCTGAATACGGTTCCTTTAGGAATGATGGGATCCAGAGAATCTTGTAAAGAAGGGAACAAAGCATTGAAATCGCTTTTCTTAAAGAAAGCTAATGCATTGGTCATTTCAAAATCATTTTCATGTGCAGCAAGGTCGTATGCCATGTACTTGAGGAACAATCCGGTTTTGAGATTCGACCATAACTCCGGTTCATAACCCAGCAATTTGTATTCCAGCGGAAGATTACTGCTGTTTAGCGTTGTAATGTAGGCATTCACACCGGCTGTATAAGCATCGCAGGCTTGTTTGATGGGTGTATCTTTCTCCATTTCCTTTTCCCATATTTCAGCAGCATAAACCATACCCAGGCGGCGAAACTCACGGTCATGGTCAAGCGCAACATCTCCCACAATTTCACTGATCCTTCCGGCTGCAGAAAGGGTTTGGAGTTCCATCTGCCATAGGCGGAATTTAGCGTGCAGAAATCCCTGAACGAAATAAGCATCATTTTCCTTCTCGGCGAAGATGTGCGGAACAAGCCTTTCGTCAAAATAAACCGTTGCATTACCCTCGAGTGTGTTGAAATGCAGATCAGCAGAAAAATCAGCATCTGAAGGTTCGGCATTTTGCCAAAAGCCTTGCTGCGGCCCCAGTAAACGGCCAAGCGGTGCCGGAAGTACGGTTCTGGTATCCAGTATATAACATAAAGCAATGGTGATTGCTGCAGTTAGGAAAAGCAGAAGGTAGCGCATAGCAAATTTTATAACCTGTAAAGTATAAAAAAAATGGCAAAGGCCCTCCATTTTATCAGAACGTAAAGAAAGGCATAGAACAGGAAGATTTTATTATTTTTGAAGATGAAAGAAACCCTGAGCGAGCATACCCGAAATATATTGGGGCTTCAACTGCCCACTGATCCCCGATGGGTAAACTTTGCAGCGATGCAATTGGAGGAAATCTTAACCGACCATGCCTATTGCGAGCAGAAGGCAGCCACTACCTGCATTTCTCTGATCCAGAAAAACCACGACAAACCCTTGCTCATTGAGGAACTAAGCCCGATTGTTACGGAAGAATGGGGGCACTTTCGTGCTGTACTGGCTGAATTGAAAAAGAGGGGGTTACAACTCGGCAGACAAAGAAAAGATGTTTACGTTAACAAATTACTGGAATTCCAGAAAAAAGGAGGAAGCCCAGATGAGCGTTTTCTCGATCAGATGCTCACTATGGCATTGATTGAAGCCAGGAGCTGTGAAAGGTTCAAAAGGCTGAGCGAGGGTTTGGATGATGCTTATATGCAAAGATTTTACCGGAAATTTATGGAAAGCGAAGCAGGCCATTATACCCTTTTCATCACACTGGCTGAACATTACTTACCTAAAAAAATGGTTCGTAACCGCTGGGCTGAATGGTTGGAGTATGAAAAACTGTTGATGGATAGTGAGGAAGTGAGGGGGGATAGGATACATTGAGACGTTTAAATCGTTTAAGGTTTAATACGTTTGAGGTTTCATACGTTTAAGGTTTAAATCGTTTAACTTTAACTGTCACCTTCAACGGGCTGTTTGTTTAAAACTAAACTTTCTTACAATGAAAACTTTTATCATTTTCGCTATTATCATATGCTTAGCCAACTCTTTGTTTGGGCAATCCTACGAACTAAGGTATATTGAAACAGTTCATTTATCCAATGTTCCGAAAATTAAACTTAATGATTCAGCAATTAAAAAAATTAAAGAGCTACCAATTGATTCAGCAACCCTAACAGATCATATCAATAATGTCATTATCCAGAAATTTACTTTTGGCATAAGTCATCTGGTTAAAGTTATAAATGATACTTGTTATGATGAGGCTTCCCCGGATAATTTGGCAGAAGGGACACAGCTAAATCTTACAGATTCGTACAAAATTATCTACAAGGGCCGAAGAATAAATCCCGAAAATATGGATACGGCTTTTCCCAATAAAATAATTAATATACATCCAAATGGTAAAGTCAAAACTATTTTAAAGTATGCCTGCGAAAATTATACATCAGATGACGGCACATTGAGTATATGGTTTTGCAAAACATTATCAAATGCTATAAATCCTGGCGTTACTAATCTTTCGCTTTACCCTGGAGCGATTTTGGCATATGAATTTGAAGGAAAATCAGCAACTCAAAAAATGGAAGCTACCGAAATTAACATTTTATGATAGCTATCCGTTGTCGGGCGATTGGCTAACTCGGTTTTGCGAAAGCGGGGCAAACAAACAAACATCAGCATTCAATCTTTATTGATCTTCAGTTATTCGGCCTGACAAGTTCTTAAACCGCCCCGGCAAATTGCTATCCTCAGCTGGCAAACAAGCGCACCTGTTGCAGGAGATTGCATTGTGATTAATTAAAAAATTCGTTTCTTTTCAGCAGAATGGCAAGGCAAAACTAATTCCTATACCCCGCCCGACGCAAAGCCGTTTCGTTAAGGTTATGCATCTCGCCGGGAGTTTTGAAGAAAGGGTTTATAATTTTCTGAGAAAAAACCTGCTGAAATATTATACCAATGTGATTTATATAATATGCCAATATTTTATAAATCTTATATGCCGATGGTATCAAACAAATAGTACAATGAGGCGATAGCCGATATTGGACTATATTGTTTGTCCAATCGGTATTAAAACTTCACCCAGTAAACAATTCCGTTGATCACCTGAGTACTGTTACCTGTTTTTAACATTCCGCGGAAAGCTACCTGATAATCTTGTGAGGAATAATAGACAAAAGTTTGGTTGTCGAGCGTTTTGGGTTTGCCGGCAAAACCTTTATCTTCTAATGCACCATAATAAGTGATCATCGCAGTGCCCATTTTTTTGAATTTACCCCTGGAAGCTTCGTTATCAAAAGAAGCATAATAATCAAATTTCACATCACCGGCAGATTTTATCCTTCCCTGCTTGGCCTTATCGGCATCCTGAATAAAATAATTGATCTTGCTTGCTCCGATACTTTTTACTTTCCCGATCAGGTGCTCATTATCGAAAGAGGCATAATAAGTGATTGCAGTTCCGCCGATGAACCTTATTTTTCCGCGAAAAGCTTCGTTTTCACTTTCATTATAATATTCGATACGGCCGGTATATTCATCCAGTTTGCGTTCAATATTGTCAATTCTTCCTGCATAGCGGTCTACCCCCCACTCTTTGATAGCGCCTTCAGGGGTTAAGATAATCACCACGTTTTCATTCAACCCATAACGAATTTCCGCATTACTGCCATTATTCGTTAACGTTAGTTTGTTGATCTTCTGTGCAGAAAGGAGCAGAACAAAAAATAAAGTAAGGATGGTTAGCGATATCTTTTTCATGACGTTTGTATTTAAATGTATTTAAAGGTAAGGATTTCCGGATAAATATTTCCAGAAAGGGTGTTGTCATTTTGGTAAGCCCAGACTAAAATAATCGATCATTTCTTTCAAATTGAGATAGGAATTCTTTTCCTGTAACCGGGTGGCATCTTCAAGCCGGGCTTTCATAAAACGATGATGGGCTTCAGATTGCGGATGGAAGGGCTTGTGTAGCCTGGCCAGCATAAGGGAAGCGATGGTTTCCATGGTTTTGGTTGCGTTCTTATCAATGGCCGTTTGGATAAACTTTTCCCAAACGTATTGGGTAGCCGCATAATTGGGATGCACCATGTCTTCGGCATAAAACCGGTAATCGCGAAGGTCATCTATAACCAATTCATAAGCAGGATAGTATTGCAGCATCGGCCAGGTTTCTGTGAGGGTATGCACGGCTTCGATCAGGTTGGCTTTGCTCCGGTTGTTTTCAATAAAGCCGTCTCGCAAATGACGAACCGGGCTAATGGTAAATATAACCTGCAGATAAGGGTTGAATGATAACAATAATTTAAAGAGTTCATTGTACCGTTCTACCATTTCAGATGCCTTTAGCAATCGCTTCTCAAAGCGGTCTGGAGGAACTTTATGGCAATTGGCTACTACCCTCCCATCCATCAACCGGTATACAAAAGCTGAACCCAATGTGATTAGCAGCCAGTCGGCCGATTTCAGGAATTGATGTGCATCTGATTGCGAGCGATTGATCATATCCAGACAAACTTCCTGTTCAGGAGCAGAAAAACGGGTATGGTGCTGCCAACTGCCGTATAATTCCTGATCAAAAAATAAATCATCCCGGGTATATTGCTTGAGCTGCATGTATTCTTCCAATGCAGTAGCTATGCTGAAAGGATTGAATAAAATCCCGTGTGGATTTTGCAGGGTTTTGAAATGGTGGTAGTCGAGTTTCTGTCCTATTTGTTCCGTAAAACATGAACCCATCAGCAATAAGCGGTCTGGGTGCTGGATCTTCTTTTGAAAAGGCTTAGGATTGAATTCAAGATGAAATTCCATATTCGATTTGATTAGCCTAAATCTGAAAAAATAGTTGATGCAAGTGATGAAGCGTTTTCTAAGGCAGGCTTATCCATATCGAGGTGACGGCCATTTGCAATCAGATAATCTATCATCCATTCCGTATTGATATTGCCAACCAATGCATCTCCTGCCATGGGGCAACCGCCGATTCCTTTCAAGGCACCATCAAATCGTGTACAGCCTGCCGTTAGTGCCGCCTGAAATTTCATTTGCCAGTCGGTAGCAGCGGCATGCAGGTGTACCCCAATTTCGATATCAGGCAATGCATTGATCACTGTACTGGTAACCCTTACTACCTGATCGGCTGTTGCCAATCCTACCGTATCGGCCAAAGAGATGATACCGATACCTTCAGCACACAATCGGTTAGCCCATTCCAACACTATCGCTTCATCATAAGGATCGCCGTAAGGATTTCCGAACCCCATGGAAAGATAGATGACCAATTTTTTCCCTTTAGGAACGCAGGCTTCCTGGATGGATTTTACCGTTTCAAAAGAAGTTGCCATTGATGCATTGGCATTGCGTTTTTGAAAGGTTTCAGAAACAGAAAATGGGAAACCGAGATAATCAATTTCAGGAAAAGACAATGCTGTTTCAGCGCCCCGCAAATTGGCTACAATAGCGAGCAGGGAGCTTTTGGTATCGGATAAATCCAAACCCTTCAATACCTCAGCCGTATCAGCCATTTGTGGAATGGCTTTGGGAGATACGAAACTCCCGAAATCGATAGTATGGAATCCAACTTTTAATAAGGCATTGATATAGTTGATTTTTTGGACGGTATTTATTGGGTGATGCCAACCTTGCATGGCATCACGGGGGCATTCAATAAGTTTTATGGGAAAATCTTTCATAAAGGCCTTTATAAATAATTTGAATAAACCTAATTCCTTTGCCGCATCACTTCATACAAAATCACCCCAGTTGCCACCGACACATTCAAAGAATCAAAATTACCGGTCATGGGTATTCGAAAACGATCATCACAGATTTTCATCAGTGCAGGATAAACACCATGCTCCTCCCCTCCCATGATGATGGCACAGGGCTCTTTAAAATCTATTTCCTCCGCTTTCAAACCGGCTTTGATCTCACTTGCAAAAACCTTGACTCCGTTGAGATGTAGGTCATCCACCGCTTTCATCAAACTACCCACTCTGCAAACTGCGATCTCCTCCAATGCGCCGGCAGAAGTTAGGATAGCATCTTCATTTAAAGCCCCAACACCCTTATCAGGAATGATGATCGCGTGTACCCCGAAACAAAATGCACTTCTCGCGATACCCCCAATATTCCTGATATCAGTAATACCATCAAGAATGAGGAACAATGGCACTTCACCACGGTCTACCACAAAGGAAATGATATCCTGCAAATCCTGATATTGTATTTTTGAAATTTGTGCCACACAACCTTCATGATTACTTACATTGAAATTATTCAGCTTTTCTATCGGCACTTTATTGATAGGCACCAATGCTGAAGCAGCTAAGGTTTTGATTTCATCTATCATAGGACCATGAACAGTAGCCTGCAGATAAATTCGGTCTAAAGCCTTACCTTCCTTCAAAGCCCTGATAACGGCTTCCCGCCCAATAACGAGGGTGTTTTTTTTGGGTCGCTGGTGCTGATGTCTGAAATTTTTCACCTTATAAATTTAGTTTTTTCTCTATAAAAAAACCGCCGGAACTTCCGGCGGCATTTATGAGTGTTCAATTCCTTATTTTAATCCGAATACTTTTTTTACTTCTTTAACGGCATCCAACTTTTCCCAGGTAAATAACTCCACTTTTTTCTTGATTTTTTTTCCATCTGGTGAACTGAATATTTTTTCAACCGTTTCATTCTTCCGTCCCATATGGCCGTATGCCGCAGTTTCGCTATAAATTGGATTTCGTAATTTCAAGCGTTGTTCTATGAAATAGGGGCGCATATCAAAACAAGACATCCCCATTACTTTCTTAGCAATCTCACCGTCGGTTAAAGCCACTTTTGCAGTACCATAGGTTACCACATTGATACTGGTGGGTTCAGCCACTCCAATGGCATACGAAACCTGCACCAGCACTTCATCACAAAGCCCAGCTGCAACCAGGTTCTTAGCGATATGACGCGTTGCATAAGCTGCTGAACGGTCTACTTTACTTGGGTCTTTTCCGCTGAAAGCGCCACCGCCATGTGCACCTTTACCACCGTAAGTATCTACGATGATTTTGCGACCGGTAAGTCCGGTATCGCCATGAGGGCCACCAATCACAAATTTTCCGGTAGGATTAATGTGATACTTGATCTTGTTATTAAAAAGATGGCCATATTTCGGATACTTCACCTTTACCCTTGGAATCACAATATTGATCAGGTCTTTTCTGATTTTTGCTTGCATCTGTTCGTCAGTTCCGGCAATATGATCATCGTGTTGTGTAGAGATTACGATGGCATCAATACGTACGGGTTTGTTATTGTCGTCGTATTCGAGAGTCACCTGGCTTTTAGCATCAGGTCGCAGGTATTTGATTTGCTTGTTTTCGCGGCGCACTGCAGCCAATTCGATTAGAATATAATGCGCCAGATCCAAAGCAAGCGGCATATAATTATCCGTTTCGTTGGTAGCATAGCCAAACATCATGCCCTGATCGCCGGCACCTTGTTCTTCTTTCTTCTTACGGTCAACTCCCTGGTTGATATCAGCGCTCTGTTCATGAATGGCTGATAAGATTCCACAGGAATTGGCTTCAAACATATAATCGCTTACCGTGTAACCTATTTTGCGGATAACACCACGTGCAATCTCCTGAACATCAAGATAGGCTTTACTTTTAACCTCTCCGGCAAGAATTACTTGCCCGGTAGTTACTAAGGTTTCGCAGGCTACTTTACTTTCGGGGTCGAAGGCAAGGAAATTATCAATTAACGCATCACTGATTTGATCGGCAACCTTGTCTGGATGTCCTTCACTTACAGATTCAGAAGTAAATAAATAAGGCATGGTATATTTTTTTTAAGGAGTGTAAAGATAAGGATAGCCAGATTAAACAACAAAGCCCTTCTTGTTATACCAATGTGATTTATATAATATGCCAATATTTTATAAATCTTATCCCGAATGCTTTCGGTATAAATGCCGATGGTATCAAACAAATAGTACAATGAGGCGATAGCCGATATTGGACTATATTGTTTGTCCAATCGGTATAAAGAAAGACTTTGCAACAAATATTATTGTTCCGCAAAATAAAGACTTCAACTATCTGATAATAGAATAAACCATTCTCATCTTCATCCGGTATTCAGGAATAGGATGGTTGCCCCCACCAACTTTCACCCTTCCCAGCGCAATTGGGTTGCGGTATGGTATCTGTAAAGGATCATATTGTGTGTATCTGAAGCTGTGTGCAGGAAAAATACGCATCCTGTAATTGTAAGTACGTTTGGTGAGGATTTGCTGCACATGACGGGTGACATTGAACGTATAGTATGAATGTGGCCCTGTTGCATCAGTTTTCTCTCTCAGATAACCACCAAAATAATCAAAATCCACCTCAGCATTGCTTGGAAAATAAGGAGCCCGCTGGGTTTTGAAATCAGGGTCATAAAAAACCCCAGGATTGAGGTCGTAATAAATCGGTTTGTATTTCACGGTTGCCCCGGTATCGAGTAAATCGAGATACAAGAAATTACATTCCCTGAAAATATCATCGGTAATCGGATCAGGTATCTGTTCGATAAAAATCTCAGCCCGGTGAACAATGCGGTTCGACATGGTGGTAAGTTCCGGAATAAAAACATTGGCAAAAGTTCCAGGTGTGGTTTGTAAATAGAGTTCCTGATCGCCGGAAGGCAATGGATTTCTGGTGCGCTCTATCTTGTTGGATATGGCAGATCTCGAAACAGATCCTCCACTAAACCCTGTATTGAAAAGGAAACTGGAATAAACGGTATCAACAGGGCTTCCATTTTTCTTCTTATAATGAAGCTCGAGCCGGGTTTTAGTATCAGACGGATTCACATAAACCAGCGCATTGCCTGATAATACCTTGATGGCAAAACCATTATTAAATTTACGGAAAGCAGAATCTGAGTTATATATGCCATCAACAGACTGGGTAGAATCTCCGGCAAACAACTGGTCGCGGAAAGCATCTGATAATTTAATACGGATCTGGTTATTGACGGAATCTTGTTTGCCTACTCTCAAAAAATCTTCCATCCTGCGGAGATCCACTTGTTTGGCTGCGCTCAAAACCTGGCTTACTGCAGGTGCATATCGGATGGTACGTAAACTTAATGCCCCGTTTTTTGATAAATAAAGCGAATCCCATTCACCATGTGCTGTATTTGAAACTTCTTCAACAATAAAAGTAACCGGTTGTGTACTATCGCCATAGAAACTTCTGTACGACAAACAAAGTACAACTGAATCTATTCCCGTGATAGTGTCGCCTGCTGCAGTTCCAATAAAATAAGGGTAAAATGTGGGCTTCAACTGAAGAAAAAGCCTGGCATCAGTACCGCCCATCATTGGGTCGTTGGTTTTTCCAATTACATAATTTTCAGTTAATCCGAGTGTGGTTGAATCTACCAGGCTACCTTCAAAAGCACCCATAGAAGTAACGATATCGAGCGTATCAGCAAAAGTGGTCACATTATCAACTTCCGGAATAAGATCGGAGCCGATATTGGTGGTATCTAATTTATTACATCCGGTAAAAAAGGCGATGGTTGCAATGATAAAAAAAATAGAAAATTCAGGCAGTCGCTTTTGCAATAAATTCATAGAATCTGGGCGTTGATTAATGCTGGCCGGCAAGGTCGGTATATAATTGCAAATAGTCTGTTAAATCACTCTCTGCATTGAATTTCAACACCTTCTTACCCTTCACTTTAGAGAATTCATCCACCAGTTTTTTCTCTACATTGGTTGCCCCAAAAGTGATGGCATCTGCAAAATTAGCCCCGCCACGGAACATCGCCGTATTGTTAATATCCTTGAAAATATCCAGCTCTTTTTTTGTTACCAGATCGTTAATAGTAGCCAAAGAAAGGAAATCAGCGCCAAGCTTCTCTTTGAAAGTATTATCACCGATAGTATAAATAACTTTACAGTTGCTGAAAACAGGCTCTTTCTTATAGGCTGTTTTGATAAACATGGGAATAAGTCCCGTCATCCAACCGCTGCAATGGATCAAATCGGGTGGCCAGCCAAACTTCTTTACGGTTTCCAGAGCTCCTTTACAAAATAAAACGGTACGTAATCCGTTATCATCATACCAGTTCTCATTCTCATCTGCAAAAATAGATTTGCGCTTGAAGAAATCTTCATTATCAAGGAAGTAAACCTGTAATCTGGCATTGGGTAAAGATGCCACCTTGATTACAAGCGGATAATCGTCGTTATCGATAGTAACATTGATTCCCGACAAACGTACTACTTCGTGCAAACGGTGTCTCCTTTCATTAATAACCCCAAAGCGTGGCATGATACACCTAACTTCCAGATTATTTTCGTTGGATAAAACCGCCAGCTTGTTCACAATCTCTGCAAATTCTGTCAGCTCAAGGTAAGGCGACATTTCATTTGCAATGAATAATATTCTTTTCTTTGTAGACATTTGGGATATGTTAGTTCCGTGAAATTTGTAAACGGTTTGCAAAGGTACTGATATTTTATTTATTTATCCGGTTTTACAGGCATTCAAGGCCCCATAAAGATTACTTATGATCATTTTCCACCAGGCTGCCGCCATTAGCAACTATGTTGAAAACCAACACCGAAATGGTTTGCATACCGGGTTTGTGCCAACTATGGGGGCTCTTCACGAAGGCCATATTTCCCTGATCAGGCAAAGCGGGGAAGCTAATGACATTACCATCTGCAGTATTTTCGTCAACCCCACCCAATTCAATAATCCGGCAGATTTCGCCAAATACCCGTCAACACTCGAAAAAGATATCGATTTGCTGGAAGCTTCCGGATGTTCGGCGCTTTTTCTCCCGAATGCTTCATCAATCTATCCGGATGGCTATAAAGCAATTCACTATCCTTTAGGTTACCTTGATTCGGTTTTGGAAGGTTCTTTTCGCCCCGGACATTTTCAGGGGGTTTGTCAGGTAGTAGATAGGTTACTGCAAATTATTCCGGCAACCAATTTATACCTTGGACAAAAAGATTTTCAACAATGTATGGTGATACGGGCCCTGATTGATTACAAAAAAATACCGGTAAAGTTGCACATCGGAGCTACCATCCGCGAATCTGATGGCCTGGCCATGAGCAGCCGTAATATGAGGTTAAATGCCGAAGAACGACAAAGAGCAGTTCAAATTTATCGCACACTGACATTCATCAGGGATCATTTTCATACCCAAAAGTTGAAAGATTTACAGGAACAAGCTCTAATACAGTTGAAACAAGCAGGTTTCAAAATTGATTATGTGAGTTTATGCAACGATAAACTTGAAGCTCAGGAAAGATGGGATGGCGAATCGATTGTGCAGGCACTTATTGCTGCTTATCTCAATGAAGTAAGATTAATTGATAATATGTGTGTATCAAATTGACTGTTGCAGGCATAAATAAGAAAGCATTTGTAACTTGTACCCGGTATGATGAAAAGAGCATTAACTTTTTTGCAGTATCTCTTGTTTCTGGGCGGAGGCATCTTCCTGGTTTGGTGGCAATTGAAATCGATGACCGAAATTGAAAAGACAGAGTTTTATGCAGCGGTAAAAAATGCCAATTACTGGCTGGTTATCCCGATCACCTTATTTAGCATCCTGAGCCATATCAGCCGGTCGATGCGTTGGAAACTGTTAATGGAACCGCTGGGGTTTAATCCCAGGTTGAGCAACGTTTTTGCAGTTACCATGGTTGGCTACCTTGCCAATGCAGCAATCCCAAGGCTCGGTGAAATTTTAAAATGTACTTTTCTTGCCAAATATGAAAAACTGAAAGTAGATAAACTGGTAGGAACTATTATTGTTGAGAGAAGCTTCGACCTTATCTGCTATGCCACCTTTATCGGCATAACCATCCTCATACAAATTAGCGATGTAGGTGCTTTCGTAAAAAAGAAAATAGTTTCGGTATCGGCTGCACCAGGAATGCCCGTGTGGCAAAAATTGATGCTTGTTACAGGAAGTATAATTGCTTTATTTCTGATCATCAACTGGCTGCTGAAAAAATTTCCCCACAATAAGATCATAGTCAAAATAAGTAACATCTTAAAAGGGATCGGCGAAGGGTTTACATCAATTAAAAACCTTAAGCAACGCCGCGCTTTTATCCTGCATACTTTTTTCATATGGATGATGTACCTGCTTCAAATTTATTTGGGTTTTTTCGCCATGGACGGCACTGAACATTTGAGCATAAAAGCTGCTTTTTCTGTTTTATCACTGGCCACTTTAGCGATGATTGTAACTCCCGGAGGCATAGGATCGTTCCCGATATTCGTAATGCAAACCCTTACTATTTATCATATCGCACCACCATTGGGAAAAGCATTTGGCTGGGTGATGTGGGGAGTATCCACCGGATTAATTGTAACCGTTGGTCTGATTGCCTTACTGGCACTCCC
>Ga0164292_10001250_pt1 | contig 20457 bp, 20 predicted proteins | sample GEODES117metaG_FD_111486 | JGI IMG/M metagenome (GOLD analysis project Ga0164292, IMG submission 111486) | Eutrophic lake water microbial communities from Lake Mendota, Wisconsin, USA - GEODES117 metaG | ecosystem: Environmental > Aquatic > Freshwater > Lake | place: USA: Lake Mendota...
GAGCAGCAGCAGTTCCGGGCTGTTGGCCAGGGCCCTGGCGATCTCGAGGCGGCGGCGATCGCCGTAGGACAACGCGGCGGCGTTCTGCTCGGCCAGCTGGCCGATCTCGAGCAGTTCGAGCAGTTCCTGCGCCCGGTTCAGAAGCTCGCCCTGGCGCTTCCGCGCCAGGGCGGTGCCCAACAGCGCAGCGGCCCAGGGCAGCCGGGCCTGGCGGTGCAGGCCCACTAGGACGTTGTCGCGGCAGCTCAGCGAGCTGAACAGCCGCAGGTTCTGGAAGGTGCGGGCCAGGCCCAGGCGGGCGATGCGGTTGGCATTGAGGCCGCTGATCGTGGCGCCGCGCCACAGCACGGTGCCACTGCTGGCGGGTGTCAGCCCCGAGATCAGGTTGAACAGCGTGGTCTTGCCGGCGCCATTGGGGCCGAGCAGGCCAAAGATCTCGCCGCGATGGATCTGCAGGTCGACGCCTTCCAGGGCCTGCAGCCCGCCGAAACGAACGCCCAGGTTGCGGGTTTCGAGCAGTGGAGCGGTCATGGTCGCGACTCTGGCGCCGCCGCGCTGGCCCGGCGGCCCGGCAGCCGGTGCCGCCATGCACCGATCAGGGCTGGGTTGATCAGACCCTGGGGCAGCAGCAGGGGCCCCACCAGGATCACCAGGCCAAACACGATCAGCCGCAGGTCGCCGATCGGCCGCAGCAGCTCGGGCAGGGCGGTGAGCACCAGGCCCCCCACCACCGGACCGGCCCAGGTGCGCGAGCCACCGAACACCACGAAGGCCAGGGTGGTGATGCTGGCGTCGAAATTGCCCAGGCGGGCGTTCCAGCTGTTGAGAAAGTGGGCGCTGATCACCCCCACCAGGCCTGCGACCACAGCGCTCAGCACAAACGCCACCAGCTTGGTGCGCTCGGTGTTGATGCCCTGGCAGGCGGCGGCCAGTTCGTCATCGCGGATCGCCGCCATGGCGCGCCCCAGGCGGTTGCGCTCGACCCGATCGCACAGCCAGCAGATGCCAGCCAGCAGCAGCAGCGTGAACAGGGCATAGCCGCTGGGCTCATTGAACGGCTGTGGGATGCCGAAGATGCCCACGGCACCGCCCAGACCCTCCTGGTTGAGCGTGGTGACGCGCAGGATTTCCACCAGCGCGATGGTGGCGATCGCCAGGTACACCCCCCGCAGCCGCAGCACCACAGCGCCGATGCCAACGGCCAGCGCCCCACAGAGCAGGCCTGCCAGCACCATCTCCAGCAGCACCGAGCTGATCGGGTAGGTGGGGTCGTTGCCCCCCAGGACGCTCACCCGGGTCGACAGCAATGCGGCCAACGTGCCGCCGATGGCATAAAACCCGGGTGTGGCCAGCGACAACTGGCCGCAGCGCAGCGGCAGGTACACCGATACCCCCAGCAGGGCGCCGATCAGCATCTGTGTCAGCAGGCTGGCGTCCATCACACCTTGGTGGGAAGCACGCGGCCCAGTAGTCCCTGGGGCCGCAACAGCAGCACCACAAACAGGAAGCCGTAAGCCACAACATCGCGGTAGCCCGACAATTCAGCCGGCACACAGGCCTCGGCGATGCCGATGATCAGTCCCCCCAGAACAGCCCCGGGCACGCTGCCAAGGCCGCCCAGCACCAGCACGCCCAGGCCCTTGAGCCCATAGCCGATGCCGAAGTAGGGCCCGGCGATGCTGACGCTGAGGCCCACCAGGCCACCGGCGATCCCAGCGAGAAAGCCGCTGAGGCCAAACGCGATCTGGATCATGCGACCGCTGGGGATGCCGAGCAGCTGGGCTGTGCTGGCGTCTTCGGCCACGGCGCGCAGGGCCTTGCCGCTGCGGCTGCCATCGATCCAAAGGCTCAGCGCCACCAGCAGCACCGCTGCCACCGCCAGCAACAACAGCTGCACCGTGCGCACCTGAGCCCCAAACAGCCTGATCGCCGCGGGTAATCCCGCCAGGGCACTGGTGGGGATCGCGTAGCTTTCGGCCCCCACCAGCAGCTGGATCAGGTTCACCAGCACAACCCCGGCCCCCAGGCTGGTGATCAGGGCGAGAAGGGGATCGGCGCCCCGTTCGCGCAGCGGCCGGAAGGCGATGTGCTCGATCAGCAGCGACACGACAGCGGCGGCCACACCGGCCAGCAGCAGGGCCAGCCAGAAGGGCAGGGCAAAAGGCAGCTGAAATCCGGCCAGCAGCCCGTTGGCCCCCACGGCGCCGCCGATCAGCAGAAAGGTGAAGTAAGCCCCGAGGGTGAACACCGCCCCATGGGCGAAGTTGATCACGCCGAGCACCGAGAACACCAGGGTGTAGCCCAGGGCAAACAGGGCATAAACAGCCCCTGTGGAGAGGCCGTTCAGCAGCAGCTGGATCAGATCGGCCATGGATCTACTTCAGCAGCACGAAGCGACCGCCGCGGCCATCGGGGCTCATGCTCACACGGGCGACGCTGAAGTCCTTCTGGATCACCTCCCCTTCAGGGGTGAAGCGGATCTCCCCCAGCGGGGTCTGGAATTGCATCGCCAGCAAGGTGCTCAGCAGTTGCTGGCGCAGATCGCTCTCGGGCAGGCTGATCAACGTGGTTCCTTTGGGCAGATTGGCCTTGACCCGGGCCAGAGCTTCATGGACCACCTGATAGGCGCTGAAAGCCTGGGCCGTGACCTGGGGCGGCACCGCATCGGCGCTGCGGCCACGCCGAAACTGCTGCAACAACACGGTGTTGCTTGGGTTCTTGCGGGCCGGGTTGTAGGCCTGGGTGATGAGCAGGCCATCGCAGTGCTTCTGGCACACCGGGAAGATGTTCGGTGTGTTCATGCCGTTGCCCGCCACGATCGGCCCCGTGTAGCCCAGTTCCCGCAACTGGCGCACCAGGTTGCCACCATCGCTCGGCAGCGCAGAAATCACGATCAGATCGGGGCGGCTGCGCAACGCATTGCTGATCGGGATCTGGAAGTCGGTGTCGCTGATCGAGGTGCGCTGCAGCGACACCAGCTCCAGTCCTTTGGCGCCAATGGCTTTCTGAAAGATGGTGCTTTCGGAGCTGCAGAAGACATCGTCCTGGGCGAAGAACACCGCCACCCGCTTGATCCTGGGGGTCAGCTCGATGGCTTTGGCCAGGGACCTGGGCGCAATCACCGTCACCGGTGAGGCCACCCGCGTTACGAAACGGCCGATCTCCGGGATGCCAGGGGCAGTCGTCGAAATGCCGATCACGGGAATGCCGGCCCTTTCGGCCATCGGCATCACCGCAAACCCCTGCTGCGACAGCGAGGGCCCGAGGATTGCCACCACCCGGTTGTTGATCAGCCGCCGAAAGGCCTGGGTGGCACTGGCTTCATCGCTGCCGGTGTCCTCGATGACCAGCTTCAGCTGGGGCTGCTGCTGGCCGTAGTGCTGCTGGGCGATCTCGAGGCCGGTACGGGCATCCTGGCCCAGCAGGCTGGCATTACCGGTGAGGGCGATGGCGCCGCCGAGCTGGAGCACATCGGATGGCTGGCGGCTGCAGCCCACCAGCGTGGTGCCGGCTGCCAGTGAGCCCAGCACCCCAATGAGCCAGGGACGAAGGCGTCGTCGGTTCATGACACCATCACGGCAGCAGCGCAAACCGACCGCTGCGGCCGCCTGGGTTCATGCGCACCTGGGCGACGTAGAAGTTGTTCTGGATTACTTCACCGTCGGGGGTGAAGCGGATCTCGCCCAGCGGTGTCTGGTAGGTGCCGCCCAGGATTTCATCCATGAGCCCCTTGCGGGCTGCGGCCACGCTCAGCCCCTTGAGTGGGGTGCGCTGGTCGAGCCGCTGCAGGGCCTCAGCCACCACCTGCAGGGCTGTGTAGGCCTGGGCCGTGAGCTGGGGCGGAATCAGCGCTGTCTTGCCGCTGCGGCTCTGGCTGGCTGTGAAGGCCTTCACAAAGGCCCGGTTGGCTGGTGTGGCCAGCTCGGGGCTGTAGGCCTGTGAGACCAGCAGGCCGTCGCAGTACCTCTGACAGATCGGGTAGATGTTCGGCGTGTTCATGCCGTTGCCGACCACGATCGTGCCCTTGTAACCGAGTTCCCGAAGCTGGCGCACCAGATTGCCGCCGTCGACCCCCTGAAGGCTCAGCACGATTAGATCCGGTTTGAGCGCCAGGGTGGCGCTGATCTGACTCTGGAAATCGGTGTCGGCCAGATTGGTGCGCTGAACCGTGACCGGTTTGAGCCCCTTGTCGGCAAGGGCTTTTTGGAACACGACGGTCTCAGTGGTGCTGTAGACGTCGTCCTGGGCGAAGAAGACCGCCGCCCGCTTGATGCCGGGATTGCGCTGCAGAGCCTTGGCGATCGACAGCGGCGCAATCACTGCGCTCTGGGCCGAGACGCGGCTGATGAAGTGGCCGATCTGAGGAACGCCCGTGGCCGTGTTCGAGGGGGCCACGACCGGCGCACCGCGGCGCTGGGCGATGGGGTCGGCGGCGAAGGCCTGTTGCGACAGCGTGGGCCCGATCACCGCCAACATGCCGCGGTTGATCTGCAGGGTCATGGCGGCGTTGGCCCCGGGGTCATCGCTGCCGCTGTCCTCGATGCTCAGCCGCAGAGGGGTGCCGTTGATCCCTTGGCTTCCGTTCACGGCAGCCAAGGCCAGATTCAGCCCCAGCCGCTGGTCCTGCCCGTAGACGTTGGCGTTGCCGCTCAGGGCCAGCACCGCCCCCACCGGGACCCCGGTTTTGAGGTTGATGGGCCCTTCGGCCACCGCATCTCGGTTGCTGCACGAGGCCAGCAACGCGCTGCCGCATAGCAGGGTGCTCAGCAGCAGGGTGCCGCGCCGGTGGCGCAGCGGATGCATCGACAGGGGCATGACCAAGCGGTTCTCTAGGCCACGAGCGCGAAGCTGTCGCGGAAGGCCGCGATCGTGGCGTCGATGTCGTCGTCGCTGTGGGCCAGTGACGTGAACCCGGCCTCAAAGGCGCTGGGGGCCAGGTAAACGCCCCGTTCGAGCATGGCGCGGTGCAGCTTGCCGAAGCGGGCTGCATCAGCCGCCTTGGCCTCCTCGAAGTTGCGCACCGGGCCGTCGCACAAAAAGAACCCGAACATGCCACTGATCGAGCCGCCGGTGATCGGCAGGCCGGCATCGCTGGCTGCCTTCTTGATGCCCTCAATCAGGCGTTGGGTGATCGCCTCCAGGCGCTCGTAGCTTCCCGGTTGCTTGAGCAGCTCCAGGGTCTTGATGCCGGCGGTCATCGCCAGCGGGTTGCCGCTCAGGGTGCCCGCCTGGTACATGGGGCCCGCCGGGGCCACCATGCCCATGATCTCGGCCCGGCCGCCGTAGGCGCCCACCGGCAGACCGCCGCCGATCACCTTGCCCATGGTGGTCAGGTCGGGAGTGATGCCGAAGCGGGCTTGGGCTCCGCCATAGCTGATGCGGAAGCCGGTCATCACCTCGTCGAACACCAGCAGGGCGTCGTGCTCCTTGGTGACCTCGCGGATGCCCTCCAGGAAACCGGGCACCGGTGGGATGAATCCGGCGTTGCCCACCACGGGCTCGAGGATCACACCGGCGATCTCACCGGGGTTCTCGGCAAAGAGCTTCTTGACCGCCTCAAGGTCGTTGTAGGGGGCCGTCAGGGTGCTGGCGGCGGTGGTGCGCGGCACCCCCGGCGAGTCAGGCAGGCCGAGGGTGGCGACCCCCGAACCCGCCTTCACCAGAAACATGTCGGCGTGGCCGTGATAGCAGCCCTCGAACTTGATGATCTTTTCGCGACCGGTGAAGGCGCGCATCAGTCGCAGCACCGACATGCAGGCTTCGGTACCGCTGTTGACAAAGCGCACCATCTCGACGCTGGGCACCGCCTCGATCACCAGCTCGGCCAGCTTGTTCTCGAGGGCGCAGGGCGCTCCGAAGCTGGTCCCCTTGTCCAGGGCCTCGTGCAGGGCCGCGATCACCTCGGGGTGGGCGTGGCCGCAGATCGCCGGGCCCCAGCTGCCGATGTAATCGATGTAGCGGTTGCCGTCGACGTCCCAGGCGTAGGCGCCCTTGACGCGATCGAAGACCACAGGGTTGCCGCCCACCGATTTGAAGGCCCGCACCGGCGAGCTGACGCCGCCGGGCATCAGGTTCTGGGCTGCTGCAAACAGCTCTTGGGAACGGGTGGTGTTCAGGGCCGGAGCCGAGACGGATGCCGAGGTCAAAGCAGCCAGCTGCAACGAAACCGGCGGCCATCTTGACCCAGAACCGGTCCCTGCCGCTCATTTCGGTGCGGGAACCGTTGCCAGCCGGTAAGTTCAGGTGTCCTGTACAGGGCTCAACAGGCTTGTCTGCCGCAATCCAAAGCCCGCAGCTTGACTGGAGCCAGCTCGCAGGCGAACTCAGGCGGTTCCTGCCCGCCCGCGCTGTGGTGGCTGCACCCCAGGAGCTGCTGGCCTACGACTGCGATGGCCTGACCCTGCAGCGTCACACCCCGCCCCTGGTGGTGCTGCCCGAGACCACCGCAGAGGTGGCCGCGGTCGTGCGCCTTTGCCATCGCCAGGGTGTGCCGTTCGTGGCCCGGGGCAGCGGCACAGGCCTGTCGGGCGGTGCCGTGGCCGAGGACCCTGCCCTGGTGATTGCCACCAGCCGCATGCGCCGCATCCTGGCGATCGATCTGGACAACCACACGATCACCGTTGAACCCGGGGTGATCAACAGCTGGGTCACCCGGGCCGTGGCCGGTGACGGTTTTTATTACGCCCCTGACCCCTCGAGCCAGGTGGCCTGCAGCATCGGCGGCAACGTGGCCGAAAACTCGGGCGGGGTGCATTGCCTCAAGTACGGGGTCACCAACAATCACGTGCTGGGCCTGGAGGTGGTGTTGCCCGATGGCCGTGTCACCCAGCTGGGTGGTGCCCTGGCCGAAATGCCCGAGCTCGACCTGCGCGGGGTGTTCATCGGCAGTGAGGGCACCCTGGGGATTGCCACGGCCGTGACCCTGCGGCTGTTGCGGGCCCCCCAGAGCGTGGCTGTGCTGTTGGCCGACTTCAACAGCATGGAGGCCGCCGGCGAGGCGGTGCGTCTGGTGACCGCGGCCGCCGTGCAGCCGGCTGGGATGGAAATGATGGATCGCCTCTGCCTCGAGGCGGTCAATGACTCCCTGGGCCTCGAGGAGTACCCCCGCGATGCGGCGGCAGTCCTGCTGATCGAGCTCGATGGCCAGCAGCGCGAGGTCGATGCGGCGATCGACCTGGCCAGCCGGCTGTGCCGCCAGGCCGGTGCACGCCTGGTGCGCGAAGCCCGCGACCCCGACCAGTGCGCACGCTTCTGGAAGGGCCGCAAGAATGCCATTACCGCCCTGGGCAGGCGGTATCCCAGCTATTACCTGCAGGATGGGGTGGTGCCCCGCAGCCAGTTGCCCCGTGTGCTGGCGGCGATCGAGGCGCTCAGCGCCGAGCACGGCCTGCCGGTGGCCAATGTGTTCCACGCCGGTGACGGCAACCTGCACCCGTTGGTGCTTTACGACCCCAGGCAGCCGGGTATCAGCCAGCGGGTCAAGGAGCTGGGGGCCGCCATCCTGGGGTTGTGCATCGACGTGGGTGGCAGCATCAGCGGCGAGCACGGCGTCGGCAGCGACAAGCGCTGCTACATGGACTGGATGTACAGCGGCGACGACCTGGCAACCATGCTGCTGGTGCGCTCGGCCCTCAATGCCGACGGCCTGGCCAACCCCGGCAAGTTGTTTCCGACGCCGCGCACCTGTGCTGAATCGGCCCGTCGGGTTGAGGTGCTCAAGGCCGACGGTTGCCGTTTGCCGTCCGAGGCGGTGGTGTTCTGAGGCATTTGGGGGTCCCCTCAGCGGGGCAGCACCAGGTCGGTGGTCGAACGTTCCACTACCAGCCGCAGACGCTGGGGTTGCCGGCTGTTGATCAGTCGTTCGGCTTGTGCCACCTGCCCTGGGGTGGGGAACCCCGGGGTCCGGACCCGCAGGACCGCTACAACCAGGGGTGGCTGCCGCTCCCAGTCGAACCGCAGCTCGACCAGGTAGGCCTGGGTGCCGAGAAAATCTCGGTTGTCGGCCAACAACGTCTTGAGGGTCGCGCTGATCCGTTGCCGTTCAGCCGTCTGCTGGGCCTTGCGGGCCAGATCGAGGAAGCTGCCCCCCAGGGGGACAAGCAGCAGCAGTGTCAGCAGCAGCGAGCTCCAACCCAGTCGGCTGCGCTGCAGCTGCCGTCGCAGTTCGGGTGCCGAGAGGGCCAGCAGCACCAGGGCCCCGCTAATGATTCCCACCAGATTGGTGGAGAACAGCAGCGCCGCACCCACGGCCATGCGCTGCTCGCCAGCAGCCAGGCAAAGCCCAACCACGCACACCGGCGGCACCAGGGCCACGGCGATCGCCGTGCCGGCCAGCGACGAGACCGCCTCGCTGCGGACCTTGGCGTAGGTGGCGACTGCACCGGCCACCAGGGCGACGCCAAGGTCCAGCAGGTTTGGGGCCGTGCGGGTGACGATCTCCGAGCCGTAGCTGGCCAGTCCCGCCAGGCGGCCCAGAATCAGCGCGCAGGACAGCGTGATCAGCACTCCGCTGGCCAGGGTCCGGCAGGCCTGCCCAAACAGCGACCAGCGCCCCAGCAGCCCGGCAAAGGCGGCAGCGCGCAGCGGCATGATCCAGGGCGCCACGACCATGGCGCCGATCACCACCGCAGTGCTGTTGGCCAGCAGCCCCAGGCTGGCGATCAGAGTCGCCCCCAGTGTGAGTACCACAAATACCCCGTCAAGGCGCGCATCGCGCTCGAACTGACCGCTGAGGCGAGCCAGCTTCTGCGCGTCCATAGCGCTAAACCTCGCTGGCGCTATCGCTGTCGTCGTCACTGGGCGGCCAGACCAGGTTGACCACCACCGGGGCATGGTCGCTGGGTTGCGGATTGGCGCGCTGCTCCTTGTGGATCTGGCAACCGGTGGCGCAGCCCTGCAGTTGATCGCACAGGTAGATGTGATCGATGCGCCAGCCGCGACCGGTTTCCCAGGCGCCGGTTCGGTAGTCCCACCAGCTCCAGTGGCCGCTGCCGCTTTCGAACTGCCGGAAGGCGTCGATCAGGCGTTCACCCAAGATCGCTTGCAGGGCCGTGCGCTCGGCTTCGCTGGCCATGATTCCGCCGGTGAGCCGCTCGGGATCGTGGATGTCGCGCGCTTCGGGGCCGATGTTGAAGTCGCCCACCATGCAAAGCGGATCCCCCTGCCGCTCCTGCACCGCCAGATAACGCTTGAGGCAGGCCAGCCACTGCAATTTGTAGTCGTATTTGTCGCTGGTCAGTGAACTGCCGTTGGGCACATACAGATTGAGCACCCGCACGCCATCGATCAGGGCACTGATCACCCGCTTCTGTTCACTGAGAGCGGTCGCTTCGGGACCCAGCAGGGCATCAAACCCGACCTGCACATCCTCCAGGGGCAACCGGCTGGCGATGGCCACGCCGTTGTAAGCCTTCTGGCCGCTGAGCGCCAGCTGGTAACCCAGGGCCTCAAACGCGTCGCGGGGAAACAGGTCGTCGGCCACCTTGGTCTCCTGCAGACACAGCACGTCCGGCTGTTCGTGGGCCAGCCACGCGGTCACCTGCTCGAGCCGGGTGCGCACTGAATTGACGTTCCAGCTGGCGATGCGCATGGACCAAAAGGTCGTTCAGGGGTCACTAGCATGGCTGTCCGCTCTGTCATCGAGCCTCCCCATGGCTGCCCCTGCGCCTGTGCATGAGTGCGTCCGTCGCAATTGCGTCCGTTCGGCGCCGGCGGCGGCGGCCCTGGTTTTCAGTGCCCTTGGCGCTTTGGTCGCGTGGCCTGCCGTTGCCCAGCAACAGGGCTACGGGCAGACCCTGCAGGGGCCCGGTGCCCCAGGTGGCGGTGCGTCCTCCCTGGGACCCTCGATGGGCAAGGGCAGCTCGGTGCTCGATTCGGTCAATCCGATCGACCTGATGAACAAGATCCGCCGCAGCCAGGCCCTCGACGACGCAACCCCTCCCTCGGACGCGGTCGATCAGGCTCTCAGGGAGTATTCAACCCAGACGGGGCCTGCCGTGGCGTCGCCGGCCCAGTCCGTGAAGGCGCCCTGAGGGCGGCAAGGCCCCAGGCGCTGGCCACCTGATCCAGGCGTGGATCGCTCTGGGAGGGCCGCAGGTTGCGCGCCTGGGCCAGGCTGTTCTGGGCTGCCTTCAGGTCGCCCCGCTGTTGTTGCACTAAGGCTCGTGCCAGTAGGGGCCTGGGGTCGCCCGGGAAGCCGGCCGCCAGCTTGATCAACAACGCCTCGGCCTGGCCTGGGCTGCCCTGGCGCTGGAGCAGTTCGGCCAGCAGCAGCCCTGTGGCCAGGGCCTCGCCGCGGGGTTGCCCCTGGCTCTGACGGGCATAGCTGGCCTGGACCCGTTGCAAGGCGTCGCGGCCCTGGCCCTGGTCCAGCAGCAACAGGCTGTACAGCTGCAGCGCCTCAATCTGGTCGGGTCGCTTGTGCAGCAGTTGCCGCACCTCGCGGGTGGCGCCGCTGCGATCTCCTTCGGTGCGCCGCAGTTCGGCCAGCAACAGCCGCAGGCCCCAGCGCTCAGGTTGCTGGTCGGCCAGCTGTTCCAGCAGGGTGATGGCCTGCTGACGACGCTCCAGGGCGACCAGCAGTTCGAGCAGGCGCTGTTGCTGGGCCGCATCAGCCTCGCCCCGTTGGTGCAGCTGCTCGAGGCTGCCGAGCTGCAGCAGCAGGGCCTGACGACTGGCCGCGGGGCCAGATGGCGTCACCGCGCCGCCGACCTGTTGCCGGCCCAGCCAGATGCCACCACCCAGGCACAGACCCGCCAAGGCAACGGCAGCGCCGGCCAGCCAAGGGGTGTTGCGGGAGGGCATCGTCGTCGGCTGCCGGTGGCGCCAGGGCTTGTCAGTCTGACCCAGGTAGATTCGCCCCATGAGAGCCCACCCCATTTCCCCGGTCACCGAGCCGCTGCAGTACCGGGCCATCGGCATCGTGCGCGGCGTCTATGAGCCTGGCGATCCCGAGCAGCTGACCCGCGGCCTGATCCGCACGGCCGACGGCGAGACCATCGAGGCCGTGGTGCTGGGCCGGCTGCTGACCCTGATGCGGCGCCACATCGATCTGGCTGAACCCCATCTGTGGGTGGTCTATCCCCGTTCGCGCGAACCCCAGGGTCTGCACCTGCAGATGGTGGGCGTCTGGGAACCGTCCACCCTGGCCGAACCATCTGCTGCTGACCCTGTCGACTCTCTACCCGAAGGGGACGATTATTTCTCGGTGCGCGGCGAGCTGATCTACACCCGTCCGGAGACGGGTGATCTGGTGATCAAGGTGCGCCAGCAGCCCAGGGCCGACGGCAGCAAGCCAGTGCCCTTCAAACTGCAGCTCAAGGGCGTGGTGCCGCTGGAGCACCTGCGCCATTTCGTGGCCTTGGATCTGCGGCGTCAGGCCCAGGATCTGCAGCTCGAGCGCTTTGAGGTCATCGGCCCGATGGCGGTGCGTGGCAGCCGCGGCGGCAAGGGCCGCCGCGAAGGTTCGGCCCGTAGCCATGGCGGCGGGAACCGCCGCAGTGCCGTCAGCCGTCCGCGTGGCTGACGAGCCGCTCAGAGCAGCTCTGGCCGTCGCCCTGGTCACCGTTGTGGCTGTGGTGGGGCCTGTGCTGGGGCTCTCCCCCTGGTGGATCACCCTGGCCACCGCGCTGCTGCTGGGCGGTCTGACCTTGGATGCGACTCGCTTTGGCGGTCGAGGCGGCCACCTGCTGGCCGAAACCCTGCCCGGTGGGCTGTCCCGGTTGCGCCGCATCGCCGTGCACGAGTCGGGTCACCTGCTGATGGCCGAGGCCGACGCGATGCCGGTGTCCCAGGTGCTGGTTGGCAGCCTGGCCTGCCTGCGTTCGGGCCTGAACACGGCCGGCAGCACCGCCCTCGAACCGCCCGCCTCGGCCAAGCTCAGCCTGGCTGACCTGCGGCGCTGGAGCCGGGTGCTGCAGGCCGGTCAGGTGGCCGAGCAGCTGGTGTACGGCAATGCCATCGGCGGTGCCGACGATCGTGCCCAGCTCGGTCGGCTGTGGGGGTTGTCGGGTCACGATGTCGCTACGGCCCAGCGTGAGCAACGCCAGGCCAGGCGCGAGGTCGAGCTGGCCCTGCGCGCCCAGCAGGATCGCTTGAGCCAGCAGGCCGAGCAGTTGCTGGCGGGCGCGCCCAGGCTCTGGCGTCCGTCGCCTGCCGAGGGCTGAGCCATGTTGGCCTTGCTCGACTGCCCCACCGGTCTGGCCGGCAACATGATTCTGGCGGCCCTGTTCGATCTGGGGGTCCCGACCAGTGTGATCGACGAACCCCTGGCCGCCCTAGGCCTGGCGGGGCGTTACCGGCTCGAACTCGAGCACCGGCGCAGCGCTGGATTGCGGGGCCTGCACCTGCAGGTGCACAGCCTCGAGGTCCAGCCCCCCCATCGGCACTGGCAGGAGCTGGAGCAGCTCCTGCTGCAGGCGCCGCTGGCCGAACCCCTGCGCCGGCGGGTGCTGGCCGTGTTTGCGCTGCTGGCCGAGGCCGAGGCGGCGGTTCATGGCGTTCCCGCAGGCCGGGTTCACTTTCATGAGGTGGGGGCGATCGATGCCCTGGTCGATGTGGTGGGGGTCTGTGCAGGGCTGCTGCATCTCGGCCTGGACAGCCTGATCTGCACGCCGCCGCCCGCCGGTCATGGCCAGGTGCTGACGGCCCATGGCTCCCTGCCCCTGCCGGCGCCGGCCGTGCTCGAGATCGCTCGCCGCCACAGCATTCCGCTGGCGGGGGCCGAGGGCTTTCCGGCGGCTGAGCTGACCACCCCCACTGGGCTGGCGCTGGCAGCCTGCTGGGCCAGCCGCTTTGGGGTGGCGCCGGCACTGTTGCCCCGTCAGGTGGGTGTGGGGCTGGGCAGCCGCAGCCTCGATCGTCCCAACCTGTTGCGCCTGGTGTTGGCCGACGCTGCCGACCCGAACACGCCTGCAGACCAGACCGCCCCCGTCCTGCAGACCGTGGTCGTCCAACAGGCCCAGATCGACGATGCCACCCCTGAAGACCTGGCCTACCTGGCCGAGCAGCTGCGGCAGGCTGGAGCCCTGGAGGTGTTCAGTCAGGCGATCGCCATGAAGAAAGGGCGCCTCGGGCAGCTGCTGAGCGTGATCGCCCACCCCGAACAGCTGCCTGCCCTGCGGCAGGTGTGGTGGCGTCACAGCTCCAGCCTGGGGGTGCGCGAGCACTGCCAGCAGCGCTGGGCGCTGCAGCGCCGGCTCCAGCAGTCCGACACCCCGCTGGGCCCGGTGCAGATCAAGTGGGCTCTGCAGCCGGATGGTGTCTGGCGCAGCAAGATCGAACACGACGACCTGGCCGCCCTGGCCACACGCCACGGTCTGGCCCTGGCCCAGGTGCGGGCCCTGATCGACGACCTGATGCCGCCCGACCATGACCAGCCCTGAGCCCCTTCACCGCCGCCTGCGGGTCCTGCTGACCTGGGTGCCACCGGGAGCGGCCCGCTGGATCAGTTTGCTGAGCCTGGGTTTTCTGCTGGCGGCGCTGCTCAGCCATGGCACCCAAGTGCTGGCCCTGGCCCCCGATCGGCAGGGTTGGTTGTGGCTGCTCCTGGGGGTGGGCCTGAGCCTGCTGAGCCTGATCGGCAGCGCCCTGCTGTGGGGCGTCGTGCTGCAGTGGCTTGGCGGTCGGCCCCGGCTGCAGCCGCTGGTGCAGGCCTATCTGCTCAGCAACGCCCGCAAGTATCTGCCCGGTGGCATCTGGCACCTGGCCACGCGTGTCCAAGTGCTGCGCCAGGGACAGGTAACCACGGCTCCACTGGCGGCACCCCTGGCCCTGGTAGCGGTGCTGCTCGATCCGCTGCTGGCGGCCGTGGCCGCCTTAGCCCTGGTGGTCTGTGGCGGTTGGCAGGGCGGCCTGGCGCCCTTGGCCCTGGTGCCGTTGCTGCTGCTTTGGCCCCGCTGGCTGGCGCCCTTGCTGGCCTGGCTGGAGCGGCGCAAGGCCGGCGCTCTGGGGCTGGACCCGGGGCTCGAACCCGCCGCCCCAGGGTCGTTTCCGGGGTTGCCGGCACGGCCGCCCTGGCGGGCGCTGCTGCTGGCTCTGGCTTTTGTGCTGTTGCGCTTCTGCGGTTTCGCCTGCTGCGTGATGGCCCTGGATCTGCAGCCGGCACTGGGCTGGGGCGGCTGGCTGGCGGGCTTTGCCCTGGCCTGGACCGCCGGCCTGGTGGTGCCGGGTGCTCCGGCGGGTCTGGGGGTGTTCGAAGTGGTGCTGCTGCTGCGGCTGGGTGTGGCCTTGCCTGAACCGCCGCTGCTGGCCCTGGCGATCAGCTATCGCCTGGTGGTCAGCCTTGCGGATGCCCTTGCCGCGGCCACGGCCAGGGCCGACCAGCGCCGCGGGGAGCTGGCAGCTCTTCGCAATTGAACCTATTGTTGAGAACAGCAGCGAGTCGCCGGTGCCGGCACCAGCCAACCCCGCAGTGGCCTCAGGCGGCCTGCGCACCAGCCTGCATGACCGTGGCCAGCGGCTGACTCCGCAGCGCCAGCGCGTGCTGGCCCTGTTCGAGCGCATCGGCGAAGGGGCCCACCTCAGTGCCGAAGAAGTTCACCAGCGGCTGTTGCGCAGCGACGAGCGCGTGTCATTGGCCACGGTGTACCGCACCCTGCGGTTGCTCAGCTCAATGGGGCTGCTGCAGGAGCTCGAGCTGCCCGAAGGCGGCAGGCGCTTTGAACTGGCCAGTGCCGCCCATCGCGACCACCACCATCTGGTTTGTGTGCGCTGTGGTCAGACCGAAGAATTTGAGAGCGATGCCGTGCTCGAGGCCGGTGAGCTGGCGGCCCAGCAGCATGGCTTTCGCCTGCTCGAATGCGTGCTGAACGTGCGTGCCCTTTGCCGCCGCTGCAGCGCCGCCGAGCAGCTCTGATCAAACGCCTGTCTGGTTTCGGGATCGCGAGCCTTCCAGATCAGTGAAAACTCATCAGACTCTCCTGCCCGCGTTCGATCTCACGGCGAGCTGACCATGCGCATCGCTCAGATTTCACCATTGCAAGAACGTGTTCCGCCTCGGCGTTACGGAGGAACCGAACGGGTCGTTCACTACCTCACCGAAGAACTGGTCCGGCGCGGCCATGAGGTGGTGTTATTTGCCAGTGGCGATTCGCAGACCAGTGCCGAGCTCTATCCGTGTGTGCCGGAGGCGTTGCGGCTGTCCGGATACAACGGCGACCCGACCATCCATGACGTGATCCAGCTTGATCAGGTCGTGGCGGAGCTGGATCGGTTTGACATCCTTCACTTCCATACTGGCCACTTTCACTTTCCCCTCGCAGGCAGGCTCCCTGTTCCCTGTCTGAATACCCTGCATGGCCCGGTGTCAGCGCCGGAACAGCGTGATCTGTACGGCCGTTTTCAGGCTGTGCCGTTGGTGTCGATCTCGGATGCCCAGCGTCGACCGGTGCCAGACGCCCATTGGCTGGGCACGGTTTACCACGGCTTGCCGGTTGATCTCTACCGGCTGCAGCCCTCACCCAGCCCCTATCTGGTTTTCATCGGTCGCGTGTCACCCGAAAAACGGCTCGATCGGGCGATTGCCATCGCCTCAGCCGTGGGCCTGCCGCTCAAGGTGGCCGCCAAGATCGATCGGGCTGACAATGCTTACTACCGCGAGGTGATCGAGCCGCTGCTGGTAGGCAATCCGCTTGTCGAGTTCATCGGCGAGGTCGATGATGCCGACAAACAGGAGCTGCTGGGCAATGCCCTTGCGCTGCTGTTCCCAATCGACTGGCCTGAGCCCTTCGGTCTGGTCATGATCGAAGCCAATGCCTGCGGTACTCCTGTTGTGGCCTGGCGCAACGGATCCACCCCCGAAGTCATCGAAGAAGGCATCAACGGCACTTTGGTCGCTTCGATTGAGGAGGCGGTCGAGGCGATCCATCACATCGACGCTCTCGATCGCGAGCGGGTTCGCGCCAATTTTGAGGTGCGCTTCAGCGCAGCGCGTCAGGCCGAGGACTATGAGCAGCTTTACCACCACCTGATTCAGGCCCGCCGCAGTCAGACTCGTGGGGTCGTGCCGATGTTTCATGCCGCATGACCAGTTGCCTCCGTTCGTCCTCAAGGATGGAGAGACCTTTGCGATGCTCGATGGGCGGGGTGAGATCTGCCCGGATACCCATCCCGACTCGGGTATCTTTCACCGCGGCACCCGCCATGTGAGCCGGCTGCAGCTGTTGCTCTGGGGTGAATCAGCGGCCGTGCTCAGCGCCACCGAACGCGGTGAGATGGGTGTGCACGTCAGCCATCTCACCAATGCCGCCTGCCCTGACGGACCCGCCCAAGGCACCGTCCATCTGGAGCGCACCTCGGTGCTCAGCGCCAGCGCTTGCCTGCAGGAGCTGATCGTCACCAACTACGCCGATCACCCATTGGCGGTGCCACTGCGCTTCTGCTGCGACGCCGACTTTCGCGACATCTTTGAGGTCAGGGGCATCCAGCGACCCCACCGGGGCCAGACCGTGCTCAGTTGCCAGCAGGATGCCCTCGAATGGCGCTACCAGGGGCTGGACGGTTGCACCCGGTTCACACGCGTTCAGCTGGGGGCACCGCTCGAGCAGGTGGGCGATGACAACCTCAGCCTGACCCTGTGGTTGCTGCCTCGTGAGCCGCGGCATCTGGTCCTGGACCTCAGCTTTGCCGAGGTCCCCGCTGCCGAGCCCGAACAGGCTTTCGGTCTGGCCATGGCGGGCACGATCGGTCGCTTTCGCGAGGCCCGGCGACGTTCGGCCCAGATCAGCAGCGACAACCCCGGCTTCAACGCCTGGCTGGCCCGGTCCTACTCGGATGTGCATCTGCTCTCCAGCGAACTGGAGCATGGGCTCTATCCCTATGCGGGGGTGCCCTGGTTCAGCTGTCCGTTCGGTCGTGACGGGCTGATCACGGCGCGTCAGCTGCTGCTGGTCGAACCGCGGCTGGCCCGGGGGGTGCTCGGCTTCCTGGCGGACCAGCAGGCGAGCGGTTTCGATCCGGCTTGCGACGCCGAGCCCGGCAAGATCCTGCACGAGGCCCGGACCGGCGAAATGGCCGCCCTGGGCGAGGTCCCCTTTGCCCGCTACTACGGCAGCGTCGATGCGACGCCGTTGTTTGTGATCCTGGCGGCCGACTATCTGGCCCGCAGCGGTGAGCAGGCCTTCATTCGGACCCTGCTGCCATCCCTGGAGGCTGCCATGGCCTGGATCCAGCAGGCCGAGGCGACCAGCTTTGACGGATTCCTGCGCTACCAATGCGCCGCCCAGGGCGGACTGCGCAACCAGGGCTGGAAGGATTCGGACGATGCCGTGCACCACAGCGACGGCAGTTTGGCCGAGGGCTCGATTGCCTTGTGCGAAGTCCAGGCCTACAGCTACGGGGCCCATCGGGCGATGGCGGCGATCCTGCGGCGGTTGGGTCAGCCCCAGCGCGCCACCCCCCTGCTGGAGCAGGCCGAACGGCTGCGCCAACGGTTTCATGCGGCGTATTGGTGCGAGGCGATCGGCACCTATGCCATGGCGATCGATGGTGCGGGCAACCCCTGTGCGGTCCGCTCCTCGAACGCCGGCCACTGCCTTTGGACCGGATTGGCGACCCCAGAGGCGGCGGCCTCGATCGCCCGACAGCTGCTGTCGCCCACCAGCTTCTCCGGCTGGGGCGTGCGCACCCTCGATGAGCGGGAAGCGCGCTACAACCCCATGAGCTACCACAACGGCTCGGTCTGGCCCCATGACAACGCGCTGGTGGCCCTGGGCCTGGCCCGCTACGGCTACCGGCAGGAGGCGATGCGGATCCTGACAGGTCTGTTTGACACGGCCCGGGCGATGCCGATGCTGCGGCTGCCCGAGCTGTTCTGTGGCTTCAACCGCCGTGAAGACGAGGGTCCCACCCATTACCCGGTGGCCTGCAGCCCCCAGGCGTGGGCCAGCGGCAGCGTGTTTGCCCTGCTCGAGGCGGTCACGGGCATGGCGATCGGCCGCGATGAGCGAACCGGGCGGGTCCAGGTGCACCTGCGCCATCCGGTGCTGCCGGGTCCGATCAACACGCTCGAGATCAGCGGCCTGAGGCTCGACGACGAGGAGATCGACCTGCAGCTGCATCGCGGTGACCACGACGTGGGCGTCCTGGTGCGGCGCCGCACCAGCGGTATTGATGTGTTGATCAGCAAGTGACCCCAGTTGTCAATTCCAGTTGTTGTTGAGAATCGCTTGCAAAAACGCGCCTGGCTTGTTTAGGTTGCGAGTCATTCGCAATAAGTTCCCCTGGGCGCCATGGCCGCTTCTTCGCTCCAGATCCCGCCAGAGCTGGCGCTTTCGGCCGTGCGTCTGGCAGTGGGGCAGGCGGTGTTGCTGGACCCCGGCCTGCGCCCAGCCGGCACCTGCCTCGAGGTGCTGGACGGCGTGGCCCGGGTTTACTGCCCGTGCGAGGAGACCGAGGGGATGACCCTGGCCTTCCTGCAGGCCGGCGACCAGTTGCGCACCGATCGGCTCTGCAGCGAGGGGGTCTGCGTTGAGGCGCTGACGCCGCTGGCGTTCTGCACCGATGCGGCCCCCAGGTGCGGGGATGGCTTTGACCCGGTCAATGAATGGACGCTGCAGCTGTTGCGCATCCGCCATCTGGGTCAGGCCGAACAGCGGCTGCATGCCTTGCTCGCGCTGCTGGTGAACCGGCTGGGCCGCCGCTGCGGCAGCTGGTGCGATCTGCCGTTCCGCCTGACCCATGAGCGGATCGGTGAGCTGATCGGCACCACCAGGGTCACCACCACCCGCCTGATTTCGCGCATTCGCCAGGCGCGGCTGATCGAGGTGCCCAGTGGGGAGCTGGGCATGCGCCTGGCCCCCGAGCTGGTTGAAAACGCTCCGCTGGCGGCCTGAGATGGACCAGCCCGTCGCCGCCGCCGCCGACACTCTGGTCGGCAGCCTGTGCCGCGAGATCTGGGGCCTGCGCAGCCGTGCCGGGCAGGTGCAGGCCGCGCTCCAGCGGTGTCAGCACCCGGTCCTGGGCCAACGGCTGCAGCACGAGCTGCAGACGCTGGCCAGCCGGCGCGCCGAACTGCAACGGCTGGCTGATCGGCTCATCTGCTGCCAGGACCACCGGCGTGAGCGTTCGCTGGCCGTGGACCTGCTGGCCGAGCTGTGCCGCCGGCCCCTGGTCTGCGCCTGAGGTTCAGGCCAGGGTGGTCGGGGTGCTTTGGCCGGCGGCCAGTTCGCCGTCGATCACCAGCAGCGCGGCCGGGTTGCCGGCGGCGAAGCGCACCCGTCCCAGCAGATGGGCGGCCTGATCTTCGGAGGCCAGCTGGCCCTGGATCATCGGGTCCAGGAACACCGTGGTGCGCACATCACCGCTGCGTTCGGCCTGGGCATACAGCTGCTGCAGGGAGGTGGTGACGTCCACCTCCATTTGGAACACGCCAGCCAGGATCTGCTCCAGATCGGCCCATTGCTGCCGCGGGGCGGGCAGGGCCTCGAGCTGGACGCTCTGGCCGCGGGCGACCAGATAGTCAGCGAAGACACTGGCGTGCAGTAGCTCATCGGCGGCCTCCTGCTTGAACAGGGCGGCAAAGCCCCGCAGTTCCCGCTCGCTGCACCACAGGGCCAGGGCCACATAGGCGATGTGGGCCTGGCGTTCCATGGTCAGGTGCTGTTGCAGCCCGGACAGCAGGTCGGTTTCGATCGGCTGGGCCATGGCCCGCCCGCCAGGGCCTGTCGCCACGCTGGTTGGGATGCCTGTTGCAACACCGGACTGGACCATGGCGGATCAGAACTGAGGGCTGCGCGGACCCTACTTAGACCGATCAACCGCTGTCAGCGGCGGTGTCGCAAAAAGCACAGGCGGCTGTGTCATGGCCCGGTTGAAGCGCAATGGAGAATCGTTTGCAATTAGATTTGACTGCGTCTTCCGCCCAGGTTTGCTGGCATGGCCGGTCCTCTCGGTCCCCGTTCCGACTCCTCGCCAGAGGCACCCGTCGCCAACCGTCTGCAGCAGGCCAAGAAAAAAGGCTGCAAGCAGAAGAAGTGCTCGAACTGGAAAGGTGGCAAGTGCCGCTGCGGTCGGGACTGACCTGAACCCCCCAGCAGCGGTTGCGTTCGTCAGCGCCGGTCGAGGCTGGGAATCAGAGCGGCCGAGGCCAGCAGTCCCAGCAGCATGATCAACAGCGCCGGGGTCATGGCAGCCCCCAGCCGTTCATCGCTGGCGTACTGAAACACCCGCACTGCCAGGGTGTCGAAATCGAACGGGCGCAGCGACAGGGTCAGGGGCAGTTCCTTGACCACATCAACAAACACCAGCAGCCCACCCACCAGCAGGGGGCCTCGCTGCAATGGCAGATGAACGCGCCGCAACACGCCGCGCCAGTTGCACCCCAGGCTGATGGCCGCCTCGTCGATGCTGGGGGGCATCCGTTCAAAGGCGGCATCCAGGCCCTGTTTGGCCACGGCCATGAACCGGTCGCCATAGCCCCACAGCAACAGCAGCACCGGCCCCAGGCCCACAGGCCCCCCC
>Ga0164292_10001251_pt1 | contig 20442 bp, 12 predicted proteins | sample GEODES117metaG_FD_111486 | JGI IMG/M metagenome (GOLD analysis project Ga0164292, IMG submission 111486) | Eutrophic lake water microbial communities from Lake Mendota, Wisconsin, USA - GEODES117 metaG | ecosystem: Environmental > Aquatic > Freshwater > Lake | place: USA: Lake Mendota...
ATTGTACGTGAGCGGGAGCCCCTTCGTCAGCGTCAACAGGGTATGCAAGTTGCCTTGGAGCCGCGCCGACTTGCCGCGCAGGAGTTCACAGGAGTCCGGGTTTTTCTTCTGCGGCATCAAGGATGAGCCCGTGCAGAACGCATCCGGCAGGTCGACAAAGCCAAACTCCACGCTCGACCAGAGGATCAAATCCTCCGCCATGCGCGAAAAGTGTACGCCCGCCGTGGCGCAAGCCGCGGCGAAGGCGATGAACAGGTCGCGATCCGCAACGGTGTCCATCGAGTTCTGGGTCACTTGGGGGCGTCCGCGCGAATCAACGAAGCCGAGCGCGCGCGCCGTGAATTCGCGGTCGATCGGCAGCGTCGTCCCGGCGATCGCACCCGAGCCGAGCGGACACCAATTGGCCTGCTCCCGTACGTCAGCTAGGCGGGCCGCATCGCGGTCCAGCATCTCCATCCAGGCGAACAAGTGATGCGACAGCACCACGGGCTGCGCCCGTTGCAGGTGCGTGTATCCGGGGATGAGAACATCGCCGTCGCGCTCCGCCACCGCGAGCAGGGCCCGCTGCGCCCCGCGCACGCGCGCCTCGAGATCCGCAGTCACATGCTTGAACCACAGACGCATGTCGGTCGCGACTTGGTCGTTGCGGCTCCGCGCGGTATGCAAGCGGGCCGCCGCCGGGACCCGGGCCGTCAGGGCCTGCTCGATGTTCATGTGGACGTCCTCGAGTTGCGTCCGCCACACGAACGTGCCGGCTTCGATCTCCTTCAGAATCTCGTCCAATCCCGCATGGATCGCATCGCGCTCCTTGCGCGTGATCAGCCCCACGTGCGCCAACATCGCCGAATGGGCCTTGCTCCCCGCAATGTCGAAACGCGCCAGACGCGCGTCAAACGACACGCTCTCGCTGAAACGGAGCATGAGTTCTGCGGGGCCGGCGGAGAACCGTCCCCCCCAAGTCGCCTGTGCTTGCTTTGCCATGGCAGTAAAGCCGCAGCAAACCGGGGCCAAGCGAGTGGCGCAACGCGAAAGCGGGCCACCCACGGCGAGGCGAAGTGTCGGACTCCTCGACGATGACCCCGGCGCGGCGCGCGGGCTCCGACCGCCGGCGATGCCGAGCACTCGGTTCGCTGGGGCGCGGAGGATTGCCATTGGCGCGCGGCGGCGAAACTTCCACCATAAACCCATGAACGGCCTGCGCCTTCTCTGCCTCCTCCTCCTGGCGATGCCGTGGGGACCTGCGCGGGGCGCGGAGACCTCTGACACCCCTCCGCATGCGCACTCCCTGAGCGTGACCGTGGAGCCCGCTCGGACCTCGATCTACGTCGGTACGGTCTCGCTGACCATGCCTCCGTTCGCCCGGCGTGGAACGGCGTTCGAGTCCACCTACGACTGCAAGGTCTTCCCTTACTTCTTCTCCAACGAGCACGGCACGCTGCAGATTGAAGTGTCCGATGCCGACCTTGATGCACTTGAGAAGGGCCAGCCCATCGACTTCCGCGGGCACGCCCGCAATCATCGCGACGCCGAGCGCACGGTCGAAGGCCGGGCCACGCCTGAAACCTCCACGGAAGGCCGACTCAAAGTCCGGGTCCGCGTCTCGCGCCGCATCGAACTGATTTTCAACACCCGCTACCGACTTGGACCGGCGCACACTCCTGCCCCGACATCGGGCGCACCGACGCAAGCCATGGCGCGCCCGGCGGGATTCGAACCCACGACCGCCCGCTTAGAAGGCGGGTGCTCTATCCAACTGAGCTACAGGCGCGAACACGGTTCCGCAGAGCCGCAGACCGTCGGCCCTGAGTCGCCGCTAAGCTGACGCAATTCGCTAGCGCCGGCAAGCGGCGAATCCGCCCCTGGCCGACGTCGGCAACATTTCACTTGAAAGGTCGTCGCGAGGGCGCACGCTTTCCCATCCGCGCTCGGCGCACGCCCCGATCGTCTATCGGTTAGGACAGGAGATTCTCATTCTTCAAAGCGGGGTTCGATTCCCCGTCGGGGCACCAATTTCCCTCTGGAACTCAGCAGGGATCGGGAGTTCGACCGCCGTTTACCGGATAACGGGGACCGAAGAATCAAGCGGCGAGGAACGGACCGACCCGATTCCGCCGTAGCAAAGTCTCGATTTGCGGTGGGGGCAATCGCACGACTCAGGCAGCGATCTGCGCGGACGGAATACCCTTCCTTCGGACCATTCGCATGAAGGCATCGCGATTGCACTAGCCGCGCCACGCCATCACCTCGTCCGGTGAGAGCAGCGAATCGGGAACCGCTCGAGGAGTCGGCGCGAACTACGACATCCTCAGCCTCCAGCCGCGCGACGCGGGAATCCGCTTGACATTGCTAAAACGATTTAGCTATTTCGATACTAAATGAACAATCGCTTTTGCTCCCCACGATATTCCGCTTTTCCGCAAGAAACTTCCTCTCGCGAAACTTCCAACCACTTGCCTTCGGTACTGGCACGTTTTCCGCGTTCACCAATCGCCGTACCCTTCGTCCCACGTTCTCGCTTCCTGACCCTAAAGGGAGCTGCGGCGGGGATGTCTATCGTCATCCTCGGCTCCCTTTTCGGCGTTGCAGCACGCGGAGCTTTGCCGCGAACGGAGAGTCCCGTTGTTCCCGTGCGAATGGAAGCTGTGGAGATCGACGGCGAAGTGCACGAGGGCGGCTTGCCGTTGACTTTGGGGGTTGAGAGCATACAGGTCCTGCGGGCGAACCGCACCCGTCCCGAACTCGCGGACAACCTGGGATGGACCTACAGCCACGCGCCCATGCTAGCGTACTGGAACGGATACTTCTACCTGCAATATTTGAGCAATCCGTTCAGCGAGCATGCTGCGCCAGGAGTGACATTAGTGGCGAGGTCAAGTGACGGAAGGAATTGGGAAAAGCCGAGCGTGGTGTTTCCAACCTACTTTCTGACACCCGGATCGATTGGTTCGGCGGATACGGGTATGGCTATGATGCACCAGCGGATGGGATTCTATGTGGCGCCGAACGGACGTCTCCTGGTTTTGGGCCACTATGGCCACGCCCCCAGTCCCTTCGGAGCGAAAGGCGTCGGCAGAGTGGTGCGAGAGGCCATGCCGGATGGCTCCTATGGACCGATCTATTTTATTCGCTATAATAGCTTGGCGAAGGCTGATGAAACCAACACGCGCTACCCGTTTTACTTGCGAGCACCAGATGCGGGGTTTGTGGAAGCCTGCCGATCACTCCTGCAAGACCGCCTCAAGACAATGCAGTGGTTCGAGGAAGACCAAAGCCAGGATGGATTTTTTACAGTGCCAAACAAAGCCCCGGACGGCAGGGACTTAGAGGCACCTTCCATCTACCATCGGCGCGATGGAGCGGCGGTCGCGATTTTCAAGCACGCTTGGGCGGCTGTTTCACACGACGAAGGACGGTCATGGAGCGCACCACGGAAGGTGCCCGGAATGATCACGGCTGGAGCGAAAGCGTGGGCGCAACGCACAGCAGACGGGCGGTACGCTCTAGTCTACAACCCGGCCAAGAACGCCCGCTGGCCCTTGGCGATCGCTTCGAGCGATGACGGAGAAATATTTAGCGACTTGCTCTTGGTGAACGGAGAAGTTCCTCCGCGGAGGTTTTTCGGTCGGGCGAAGGATTTCGGCATGCAATACACCCGCGGAATTGCGGAGGGCAATGGAACTCCTCCCGGTAAGGATCTCTGGATCACCTACAGTAGTAACAAGGAGGACATCTGGATAAGTCGGATACCCGTGCCTCTCCGGAGCCGCGAGGATCGCCCGGTGAGCGACTCGTTCGATGAATTGGAAGTAGGCGGTGCAATCCCGCACTGGAACATCTATCGCCCAAAATGGGCAAATGTGGCAATTTCCCCGTTTCCGTCGGAACGCGATCGGAGTCTTTGCCTCGAGGACCAGGATCGCTACGATTACGCCAAGGCCGTGCGGGTGTTCCCGAGGGCGTCGAAGGTAACTTTACGATTGAGGTTTTTTCGCGCATCGATGAACCCCGGCAATCTAGAAATCGAGGTCCTTGATCGTCAGGGCAGGCGGCCCGTGCGAATCCGCCTCACGGAGAACGCTAAGCTGCAAGTCTCGAATGGGACAGTGGAGATGGAGGGCGGCCACTACCAAGAAGGTAAGTGGCACGAACTCACCATCGAGATCAATACCGCTGTCGGAAGGTTCACTCTCCGGCTGGATGGGCGTGAAGTAACCAGCCAAGCCGACTTCGCCGAACGTGTGGACAGTGTGGAGCGACTCTCGCTACGCACCGGCGGATTCCGATCCGAGCCCTCGCGAGCTACGCACCGCTACGGTGTAATGGAGGACCTCGAGCACGCCGACGATCAGGCAGCTCGCGTGACTTACTATATCGACGATGTCGTGATCAACTGAGCCAAAGCGTCGTCCATCATGAAGACGCTGCTTCGGTGGCTTGCCCGCAAAAATACGCCCATGCGCTCTACCTCGGAGGTCGTTATCCTCGCTGACTACCCCCGAATTCACGACTCAAACCGCCTCGAATAATCCACGACACCCGCTGCCGCCGTCCGCCCGCCAGCGCCGCCCCACCCTCCCGAAGCACCGTTCCGAAGCCCTGCGGCTGCACCTCGATCGACTCACGCACCCAGCATCGCGACACGGCGCCGCCAGCCGTGCTGCATCCGAGGCCGCCTCCGCTCCAGTCACGTTCTCCCGGACCGTGCCAGAGAAGAGCCCCACGACCGGGCACCTATTATCGGACACTGATTGATGAGCCAAGATCCGTTCCCACTCCCCGTCTGTCATCCTCGTCCGCGATGGCCTGGCCCACGCGACGCTCGGCCAGTTCGACGCCGACGACCGACCGCACGGCGATCAAACACGCGGTCTTCAAAAGGCTTGGTGCCGCCACTGAAGTGGAGCAAGCCGGTCGGTTTCCCGCTGCAACCGCCTTCTTTCGAGATTGACTCGACGCATCCGCTTTCAATTTTCATAAAACGTTTTAGCAGGAACGGTTTTTCCCCTGACCGCATCTGGCTTCTGCCGCGATCGTCTCCCACCCCTCCCGCGGACGTTGCCGCCTGACGTCCTCCACCGCATCCAACTCTGCCATGAAACCCCTCGCGATTCGATCCACCCTCCTCGCCCTTGCCCTGAGCGTCGGCGCCGCGCTATCAGCCGACGCCCAGATCCCGGCTGCCCCGTCCGGGGCGGCCATTGAGCACTCCGTTATCTACCAGCAGGACGGCCGCTTTGCCGCCTGGCCTGCCAATGGCGGCATCTGGATGTGGAACAACGAAATCCTCGTCGGCTTCGTCGAAGCCAAGCACGTCGAGGCCCGAGGCCTGCACAGCTACGATTCAAAGACCGCCCGCCATAAGTACGCACGCAGCCTCGACGGCGGGAAGACCTGGTCCATCGAGGATGCCTTCGACGCTGGCCAGAAGGCCATCGCCTACGACCATGCCATCGATGCCGACAAGGCCGTCGCGGCCAAGCCCCTCGACCGGCCGATGGACTTCACCCATCCGGAGTTCGTCCTCGCCTTCGTCCGCCTCAACAATAACGACGACGGCCCTTCGATTTTTTACCACTCCAACAACAAGGGCAAATCCTGGAACGGCCCCTTCACCTTCCCGAATCTCGGGACCGCTGGCGTGGCCACGCGCAACGACTACTTCGTTGATGGCAAGAGCAGCCTCACCGCCCTGATCACGACCGCCAAGGCCAACAAACAGGAAGGCCGCGTCGCCAGTGTCCGCACGACCGACGGCGGCATGACCTGGCAGTTCCTCAGCTACCTCGGCGAGGAACATGCCGGCTTCGACATCATGCCCTCCTCCGAGCGGCTGTCTCCCACCGAGCTGTACACCACCATTCGCACCCGCACCCGGACGAGCCTTGACCTGATGACCGCCCATCTGTCGTCCGACAATGGCGCCACCTGGCAGCGGATGAAGGATCCCGTCGCCGACACCGGCCATGGCGGGTCGCCCCCCGCGATCGTCCGCCTCAAGGACGGCCGCCTCGCCCTCGCCTACGCCTATCGCAGCGCGCATGGCTCCCGTATGGCGATGCGCCTCAGCCGGGACAATGGCAGGTCTTGGGGCAATGAGATCCCGCTGCGGACGGGCGACGGCGCCAATCGCGATGTCGGCTATCCGGTCATGGCCCAGCGCCCCGACGGCAAGCTGATCCTGATCTACTACTGGAACAACGTGGTCCAGCCCGGCGCCAAGCCCTTCCGCTATATCGCCGCGACCACATTCGATCCGTCCGCCTGGAAGTAAGCTCCGCCGCGCCGACGTGACGGGCAAGTTCGGGGAGCGCCACAAGCGGGTTGGACGTGAGCCCGGGCCAACGCGGCGCCAGCCACGCCGGGTCCGTAGGTGGAACGGAGTGCTTCACCGGAAAGCGAGAGTAGGCGGGCTCCCACCGCAGTCCGCCAAGTGACGCCTCTACGCAGACCGGGCCGGTCGCTCGACCGGCCCGGAAGACGCATGGCAGCCTGACCTCAGAACTCCCTGCCGTCGGCCTTGGTGCCGCAGAGAGACACGTCGAGGCCGAGTTCGGCGGCGAGCGCCGCCTTGGTGTACATCGCGAGATCGGCCTCCTGGGCTGACTTGGCGTAGGCCACTTGGATGTGATTGGCCTGATGGCGCGCCATCATCTGGTCACGGGAGACACCATACGTCACGGCATGCATGATCGGCCACTGGGGCGTCGTTTCCTTCCAGCGCCGCTCGGTCTCGGCGGGCGGGAGCGCGACGACCTTGGCACGGCCGAGATCCATCTTGAGCTTGCCGCCCTGGAGGAAGACGCGGCTCCACACGATCTCGCCTGGCTTGGCCACGCCGCGCAGCGAGCCCCCGCCGAGGCGGAAGTACATGCCGGGTTGGCGATGAGAATCGCTGCCCGCCCAGCCGCCGATGTGATGGGCCGGGGGCGCGCTGCCGGAAATGAGGAAAACCCAGACATAGTCGTCCGTGGTGCCGCTACGGTCGAGATCACCCCAGCGCAGATCGTGAAGCGTGCTCTCCACCGGCTGCTTCAGTGCAGCGTGGACGCGATGCGTGAACAAGCCGTCGAGACCTGCACACTCATCGACCTCATTAAAATGAACGATCGGCTGGCCGGGGCGGATGACCTTGCCCGCGGCGTTGCGCACGGGCGGCCGGTCGGAATTGTTGAGCGTACCCTCCACCAGATCGGACGCCGGCAGCAGATCTTTCAGACCCTGCTGGTACTGGATGCCGATCGTCTCGCAGCCAAACTCGTCAGCAATTCGGCAGGCGGCGATGTACGTCTTGCACTGCCAGATCACCTGGGACTCGGTGAGCTCGGTGGCCTCATCGGTGCCGAGGTGAAATTTAAAGCCCTTTTTGAGGTACCACCCATAGACCGCACGGGCCTCGGCGTCGGGAACCTGCGTGGCCGCGAAGTAGAGCGCGGACTGCGAGAGACGCTCCTTGTAAACGCCGCAGCGGAAGAGCAGCTCGTCAGGGATGATCGCATTGTACATGCCCATGCAGCCCTCGTCGAACACACCCATGATCGACTTATTGATCTTGAGATCGGCGGCGATCTTCTTGGCGCCAGCGCGCGCGGCGGACGGCACCGCGGCCTTGGCCAGCGGCTTCACGTGAGCGGTGCGATGTTTGCACACGCCCGTCTTCAGCCAAGACTCGAGTCCGGTGCGGAACATGTCGTCGGTAAAGTCCTGGCTCCAGAGCGTCGAGTAGCGGACGCCGGCCTTCGTCAGCGAGCCGTTGAGATTCAGCATTCCGACCAGACCGGGCCACTGCCCACTCCAGTTGGCAACGGTCAGGATCGGTCCCCGGTGGGTGATCAGACCGGCGAGCACATGGTGTGAGTACTGCCAGACGGCTTCGGCCACGATGAGGGGCGCGTCGGGATCGAGCTGAGCAAAGACCGCGATGCCCTGCTTCTGCGAGCTGATGAAGCCGTGCTTCTGCTCCGCGTTTTAGGAATGGGCCCGGACGATCTTGCCACCGAAGGAGGCGACGGCGGCACCGAGCTGCTTCTCCATCGCGGCCTGGGCCGGCCAGCAAGTCTGGTTCGCGGAGAGGCGGAGGTCGCCACTGGCGACGAGGTAAACGTGATTGGGGGGACGTTTCTTGGACATGGTGAGAGAGAGGAAAGATTAGACGGCACTCATGATACGGCGGTAGGTCATCGCATCCTGATGCAGGCGATGGAAAACTTTGTACTTGGCGTCATGGAAGCGCGCGGCCGGACCCTTCGCCGGCGTGACCACGCGGCCGGCGGCGCTCATGGCGGCCATGGCCTCAAGGACAGAGTCGTAGGCGCCGGCTGCGACCGCCCCGAGGATGGCGGAGCCGAGGAGCACGGCTTCCGGCTCCTTCGGAAGCACCAGACGGCAGCCGGTGATGTCCGCGTGCTCACGGAGAAAGACGGGGTTCTTCGTTCCACCGCCGCAGGCCAGCAGCGTGTCAATCGCGTAGCCCTTGCGGTTCATCTCATCGAGAATGTGGCGCGTTCCGTAGGCGACGGCCTGAATCGCGGCGAGGTACTGCAGCGCGAGATCGTCGGCCACGGCCGAGAGCGTGAGGCCTGAGATCGCGCCCGTGAGCGTGGGGTCGGCCCGCGGCGAACGATTGCCATGGAAGTCCGGCTGCACATGCAGGCCAGCGGTCAGCGCGGCTGGGTGCGGCATGCACCCGGCCTTGGCGAGCACGGCGAGGCGGTCGTTGAGCAACTCGTAGATGGTCCGACCGGCCCGGCGGGCCTCGGCCTGCAGGGGCGCGGCGGCGGCGTGGGAGAAGATCACGTGGTCAATGAGCGCGCCCGTGGCGGACTGCCCTCCCTCGGTGAGCCAGAGATCCGGGATCATCGCGGAGAAATACGGACCCCAAATGCCGGCGATAAACCGCGGCTTGGGCGACACCGCCATGTGACAGGACGACGTACCTCCGATCAGCGCGAGGCGCTGGTTGAGCGCCTTGGGCGTGGGAGCCTCGCCCTTGATCGTCGCGCCGAGCAGGCCCAGGCCGCCGGCGTGCGCATCAATGATCGAGACGCCCACCGCAACGCCCGCCTCCAAGCCGAGGTCTTGGGCGGCTTCGGGAGTCAGGCCAAAGCCCACAGGTTCACCCATCGGCCGAATCGTCGTGCCGATCCGGCGGAAGCCATCCGCGGCCAGATCGCCGAGGCCGATCGACTTAAAGTAGCCGGCATCCCACCCCGCTCCATCCGGGCCACGCTGTCCGAGATAGGTCCACTTGCACACGGTCGTGCAGAGCGAGCGCGTGTCATTGCCGGTAGCGCGGTAAACGAGGAAGTCCGGAAGATCGAGGAAGCGCGCGGTCTGTTTCCACGTAGCCGGAAGGTTTTCCTTCAACCAAAGCAGCTTGGGGGTCTGCATCTCCGGCGAGATCACGCCGCCAACATATTTCAGGACGGCATGACCGCCCTGATTGATCCGCTCGGCCTGCGGGATGGCGCGATGGTCCATCCAGACGATCACGTTCTGCTCGGCCTTTCCGGTGATGCTGACCGAGACAGGCCCATCCTCCCGGTCGAGGGCGACGAGCGAGCAGGTCGCGTCAAAGCCGATGCCCTTGATCGCAGACGCCTTCAGGCCGGACTCCCGCAGGGCGGCGCGCGTTGCGCGGCAGCAGGCGCGCCAGATATCTTCGGAGGACTGCTCGACGTGGTCGGGCGCAGGCTTCCACATCGTGATCGGCTCGCTGGCCGAGCCGAGGCGGCGGCCACGGGCGTTAAAGATTCCAGCGCGGGCGCTGCCGGTACCGACATCAATGCCGAGGAAGTAGCTCATGGGAGAAAGCCGGAAAGGACCAGGGTTACGTGGGACGGTCCAGCGCGGGGACATCGACCACAAAGATCTGCGAGAACGAACCGGAAGCGCCAACGACCTCGCGCTGATAGGCGATGTAACGCCCGTCGGGCGAGAAGACGCAAGCCAGCGGCGCGGGCACACCCACGTCCGTGCGGGGCGGCGTCAGGGATTGAGTGCGCCCGGTCGCAACATCGGTCACGCAGACGCGGCCGGCCATCACGTGCGCGATCCGCCGGCCGTCCGAACTCCAGGAAATCGCGGATGCGATATCCTCGCGATTGTGGGTAATCTGGCGCGGCTCGCCGCCATTCGGTGAGATGGTCCAGATCTGCACGATGCCCGAATCGTCTTTCATCAGGAAGGCAATCTGGGCCCCGTCGGGCGACGTGCGCAACCAATGCCGCGGAACCGCAGCGACGCCCGGAGCGGCGCGGTGATCGGTGAACGTGAGGCGGCGCTGGCGCGTTCCGGCAGGCGGGGCGGGACGCGTGGTGGCGGTGCCCTCAATCGGCGCCTCCCCGGCGCGCGTCAGGTCGTCGGGCAGGTCCACGATGAAAACCTCGGCATGCGTCATGCCCGACGCCGCAGTGACGAGACCCTGAAAGGCCAAGGCACGAGACTGGCGTGTGCCGTCAGGGCGAAGATAACCCTCGGTGCCGACCCAGCCTTCCTCAAAGGCCCGGCTGATCTCGTCGGAGCCGGGCTTGGGGCGGGCGACGGTGCGACTGACCAGCACGGAGAATGCATCGCCGTCGTGGTTGCGCGGGTGCGAGGACGACACGCGGACCGGACCAGCGGGCACGGCGACACCGATGTTGCGCTGATTGGGCTCGTGCTCGGCGGCGCGAGGATCGGCATCGAGCCGGGCGAGCACCTCATCCTCGTACGTGTAGCTGACCCAGCGGCCGTCCGGACTGAAGACGTGGACATGCGAACCGCCGCGGAGCGCACCGGGAACAAAGGGCGGCGCATACGTCATGGCGTCGAGGGGTCGGGCCGTCCCGGGCCGCGCGGCATCAACAACCGCCCCACGGCGGCGGGTGAAGTGATACGCCCATTCGGCACTCGGGTTCTCCGGTCCGTGGATGAAGACGACGCGGGAGTCGGCCGGGCTGTACGTGACAACCCCACAGAACGCGCCCTGCGTGGCTTCGTAGAGTCGCTGCACCTCGCCGGTCTGGGTATGCACCTGCTCAATGAAGCGACCGTTGAAGTCATCGCCCGTGCGAACGTCATAGACCAGCCACTGGCCGTCGGGCGACCAGCAGTTGATGTTGGTCAAGACATGCCCCTGCGCGGCCGACGACAGCTGACGTTCGACGGCAGTGGCGGCGAGGGTTACGGAGGCAGTGGCCATGGCCAGAAGCGAAGTGAGGACGTTCACGGAAGCAGGCATGATCCGCGTCCCGAGCCGGGGCGCGGATCAAAGTGTGGTCATCTCCCTTAGTTGCGGCGCGGGAAAGGCAATGGCGTCCGCTTCTTCTCGAGCCAGACCTCACTGATGCCGTTGCCGCTGCCATTACCGCCGAGCCCGAGTTCGCGATTCCAGCTGAGCTTCAGGGTGCCGCCCTGCGTGGCGGAGCGGGGAATATCAAAGGCGACGGGCGCCATCGGCCGCACGCGAGTGATGTAGGGGTGAATCTCGGTGGTGTCATTGGCCATGAGGCGGATCTTCGCCCGTGAGTTCACGTCCGGATAGACCACGCGGACCTGATACTCGGCGTCGGGATCGAGGCCGGTGTAGCGGAGCGTCACCGTGTTGTCGGTCAGGCCCCAGGCGTAGTCGATCCACGACGTGCGCAAGGGAAGTGGGCGCACCGCGGCTTGAATGTGGGCATCAATAGGAGTCTGCAGGAAGGCAGGATCCAGCTCTGCCCCGAATCCGCGGTCGAGTCGCGGTGAAGCGCTGATGTTGCCCAGATCGTCGTAAAATCCACCGGCGCCTGGATTGGTCCAGTTCGCAATCTGATGGAGACGCTCAAGGCGCGCAGACTCGTCGGTCAGCTGGCGCACCGCCGCGAACTGGTCGTTCATCCAATAGCGGTTGTTCAGGGGATAGTCGAGGGTGTCGAGGCTCGCTCCGCGGTTCTGGCCGATGGCGCGGTAGAGCGGCACGCTGAGCTTCATGTGGATGCTCTGGTAGAGCGCCTCGGCGAGCTGGAAAGTTCGCATGCGCCAGCCGAGCGCGACGGGATTTGTGACAGCCTGCTCGAGGATTTCGGCCGCCTCGGCCATGGCCATCTCGGAGCCCATCCGGGACGACATCCGCAGCACGTCGAGAGCCTGATTTTCGATCACGGTCTCATGTAGAAGGCGGGAGCGCACGGTCGCGTCGAAGTAGGCTCGGTAGAGGGCCATCTGGAAGCGCCAGTTCTTCTCGTCGGCCGGGGTGGCCGCCTTTTCCATGGCCTGGAACTGGGCCAGCGTGGTGTAGACACCATCATTGGTCAGGAGCGGCCCCGTCCAGTTACGCTCAAGGGCAAGAATGCCCTGGGCATAGTCATCGGCAAGGCGTTCGCTGATGAAGTAGCGTCCGTAGTCGCGCAGGATCTCAGTGATCGAGGCGTTGGGGTCCCAACTCAGACCAAACCAGATCACCTTGTTGATGTCATCGGTGCAGCCCTCGGAGTAGACGATCGCGCCGATGGTGTTGGGTTGCAGGCGACGGACGAGGTTCGCCATGTCATGCGGGCGGGTCGTGACGGGTTCGCGGGTCGAAGTGAGGGCAAACGCGCGGTCCCAATTGGCAATCGGATACTGGCAATTGCGGGTGTGGGTGATGTCCGGGTAGTAGCGCACGTCGTAGCGCGCGGGCACACGTCGGCGGAACTCGGCGATGTCCATGTGCACCCAGGGCGCGAAGACGGCGCCGGCCAGCCAAGCGGGCTGGGCCTTCTCCAGGTGGCTGAAGAAGTACTCCATGTCGTCCTTGCTGAAACCCTGCGGCGACAGCCACATCGTCAGCTTGGGGTGGAAGCGGCGGAGGCTCGCGGTCTGCTTCTCAAGAAACGGAAACATCAGGCGCGCCGGGGTGTGGCCGGGATCACCGCCGGGCACCAAGATCGCATCGACTCGCGGCAGGGCGCTGACCACGTCGGCCCACTCCTTGAGCGCGAACTCAACCGTCTCGGGCTTGCCATAGTCCTGATCGAGGGCCGGGTACCAGATCCACACATCGAGCCCATAGTCGTCGGCCATCTTGGAAATCCCAGCCATCATCTCGATTGGCGGCCGCGGGAAGTGCGGGCTGTCGGCATCATCGTCCGTGCGGGGCGGAAAGATCTCCACCGCGTTCGCGCCGAAGATGATCTGATCACGCATATAGCGCTCCCACTGCGGCAGGTCCCAGCCGGAATAAGAATTCGGCTTGGGGCGATAGGCCATCTGATGGCCCCGCAGGCGGTAGTGGGGGCTGGTGGTGACATTGATCGCGGCCATGAGACCGGCGCGCGACGGGCCGAGGTGAAGCTTGCGGAGAAGGTGTCCGACGCCAAAGAGGACGCCACGGGCATCCTTGCCGGCGATCACCACGAGCGGGGCCGCGGCACCGCTGCCCGGAAGCGTAACGATCTGGTAGCCCTCGGCCTTCACGCCGCTCTCATCGAGCTTCACCTCAGAAGCGCGCGCGCCGAGCAGCGCGCCGACCTCGGCAAACCGACCCACGACAATCGTCGCGCCGCCGGACGTCGGCGCGGAGGCATTCGGCCAGCGCTGCAGCGTGCGTGACTCGACATCCTCCATCAGCATGGCGACCGCCTTCTTCTCGGGGCCGGTGCTGGCGGCGGGCGAGACTACGGTGGCGCGAGTGAGATCAATGACCAGCGCGGGCAGACCGGCGTTGCGGTTGTCGGCGAAGGTCTTGTGCGCAGCGTCCATGATCGGCTGCGATCGCAGAGCAGGCAGCGTGGAAAGGAGGGCCAGTAGGGCAAAGGCGGAACGCAGGCGGGGCAGCACAGAAGACATGGGCGGGAGGGGTTGGGCGGGAACAGACGGGGGAACGCGGCCAGGGGCAGGCCGAGGGGACAGACCGGAGCAGGGCAATCCGGGGAGCGGGAAGAACAAACGGCCGGGAGGCCGGTGAGACCGGGGATTCAGCAGGCGACGAACGAAAACGTCAGCGGAGCAGCACTGCCTGGGCCGCCGCGCCAGGTCAGCAAACGCGCCCTTGACGCTGGGACACGGCGTGGCCGGGGGGACTCTCGCCGACCCAGCGTGAGTCGATCGGCTCGGCGGAAAGCTGGTAACGGGTATCGGTCGAGATGCGGAAGCGGTCGGTCTGGTTGTCGAGACTGCCGTGCACGAGCGTCATGTTGAACATCATGGCGTCCCCCATCCGAAACTCCGGGGAGGTGAGCCAGCGACCACCCAAGCTCTGCTGGAGGGCGATCGCGTTCTTGGACAGCGTGCCATCCCACCACTTCTTGCCCGAGGCGTAGTCCGCGGCGTCCTCGCGGTTCGTGCAGTACTCGTCGACATCGCGCGAAAGATACGGCTTCAGCTGCTCGCCCTTGTGGTGGGAACCCTCAAGCACAATGAGGCCGCCCATCTCCAAGCTGACGTCACCGAGTGGGACCCAAGTCGTGTAGAGATTGTGCGTCCCACGCCCCATGTAAACGAGGTCGCAGTGGATCGGGCTGCCGAGACCATGGCCCTTGGTGCGGAACCAGATGAAGTCGAAGTGCCGGACCGGGCCTCCGAGGAAGGACCGGAAGAAATCGGTGATCCGCGAGCCAAATACGAGATCGCGCAGCAGCGGATCGCGCTGGTTGAGCGGATTGCCCATGGCGCGCCCCACTTCCCGGCCGTCGAAGCGCGCCTCGTTAGGCGGCGTGCCGGCCTTGAGGAAGCCAAGCTTGGCAAGCTGGCCGGTCAGCGAATCACGGACCGCCTGCACCTTGTCCCGATCCCAGAACTCACGCAGATAGAGGTAGCCATCCTCCTCCATCTGCTGGTGGAGCCGATCGACCGGTTCGTCCGCGGATGACTCCTTGAGGAAGCCAAACGTGTCCGGACTCAGGTCGAGCGAAACACCCTGAGCGAAGAGCTGGGCAGGAAGCGGCACGGGAGCGGAGACAGGACTCAAGATCGTGGGTAACGGGGTTGAGACGCTCGGAAAGCGTGCGAATGGCTCCCGCCCCGAGCAAGGAAAAACGTTTTAGCATGGACGCCGCGCGCCGCGAATGCCGTGCTTCCCCTGTTCCCTCGTTGCCGTGTCTTCGCGCGACGTCTCGGCCTCCCATGCCGACGCCAACCCCCTCCCCTGCCCTTTCCACCCCCGAGCTCCGGTTCTTTGCCGGAGTATGGACCCTCCGCGGATACCCTTCGCCTGAACGCGAGTGGACGATCCCGGAGAAATTCGCCGCAGTCAAAGCGGCTGGGTTCGAAGGGATTGGCGGTCGCTTCGTCGCCGAGGCGCCCGCCCTGTGCGCCGATCTGGGTCTCGACTACGTGCTCTACATCGATGCAGACGCATCCGACTACGCGGCCCAGTTCCGGGACGCGCTGCGCTGGAAGCCCCGGCGGATCAATGTGCAGTTGTGCGAGCATGACACGCCACCCGACGAGGCGGCCCGCGCCTGGATCGCGATGGCGAAGCTCGCGGCTGAACTTGGGCTCGCAATCGATCTGGAGCTGCATCGCGACACGGCGACTGAGACCCCGGAGAAAGCGTACGAAATCGCGGACCGCGTACTGGAGTCAACCGGACAGCCGGTTCGGCTGTGTCTCGACTACTCCCACTTTGCCGTGACCAAGCACCTCGCGCCACCCTTTGCGCCCCGTCTACTGGAGCGGCCGGACCTGGTGGAGCCGGTTCGACAGATTCACCTCCGACCCTTCAATGGTCATCATGCGCAGGTTCCTGTCACCGACGGCCGCGGCGGTCTCTCCCCTGAAGCCGGACCCTATTTGGAATTCGTGGAGGCTCTGTTTGCGATGATGCGGCAGACGGCCCAGCCCGGGGACGTCTTTTACGCCTGTCCGGAAAACGGACCGAAGACTCCGGGTGGCTATGGGCTCTCGTGCTTTCCCGATGTCTGGACCGATGCGATCCGGCTGCGCGATGAAGCGCGCAGCCGCTGGAACCAGATCTCCCCGCCATCCGGATAGCGAGCGCCGCCCAGACCGCGGTCAGCGCCGCTCGGATTCACGCAGGCCCTTGAACAAGGCGGTGACCAGCAGGCCCACGCACAGGATCGCGGCCGTACCGAAAACGATGATCATGTAACCGTGGAACGGATTGCGGAGTGCAACCGGGAACCAATCGGCTCGGGGGGAGAGCGTCATCCAAACAATGACGGAGACGCCGAACGAAACCCCAATCACGGCAGCACGATTGCTGGCCTGCCGCGAGATGAACCCAAGGAGGAACAAACCCAGCGTTCCACCGCCAAAAATGCCTGCCAACATCCACCAGGCGTCCAGGGCGCTGCGGACCTTGATCATCGCCAGGGCGATCAGCGTGCCCAGCAGGCCCCAGACAATTGTGCTGCCATACAGGACGCGCATCGACCGGGCATTGTCCGCCTGCGGATTGATGTATCGCTTGTAGTAGTCGTTGAGAATGATCGTCGAGGACGAGTTCAAGCTGCTAGAGATCGTGCTCATCGCCGCGGCAAAGATGGAGGCAATGAGCAGCCCCGTCACACCCGGCGGCAGGACCGTGACAATAAAATAGGGGAAGACCGAATCAGACCTCCCCGGATCGCGATAGACCTCAGGCAGGTCGCCCGGGTGGATCGTGTAGTGGGCAAAGAGCGCCGTACCGATGAAGAAAAACAGGGCCGATAGCGGAACGTAAAGCAATCCACCGAGCCAAACACTCTTCCGCGCCTCGCGATCAGACTTGGACGTGAGGTAGCGCTGCACGTAGTTCTGATCGATGCCGAAATTCTGGAGATTGATCACCACGCCGTAGACGAGAACCACCCAGAAGGTCGAACTCGTGAGATCGAAGGAGAAACTACCGAGGCTGAATTTATCCTTCGCCGCGGCGAGGGTGAAAAGCTGACCGGGCCCCTCCGGCAACTGAAAGATCATCAACGCGGCGCAGGCTAGGGCTCCACCCATCAAGACAATGGTCTGAATCGCATCCGTCCAGATGACCGCCACGATCCCGCCGACGAAAGTGTAAAGGGTGACAGACAACCCTGTGACCAAAATGATCCAGCGAATATCCCAACCCAGCAGGACATTCAGCGGCAGGGCCATTAGGTACATGACGGTGCCCATGCGCGCCAACTGGGTCAGCAAGTAGCAGGCGCTGGCGTAGACCCTCGCCCAGGGACCAAATCGGTCCTCCAAGTGCTGGTACGCGGAAACATGGCCGCCTTTACGGTAAAAGGGGAGGAACCACTTAATCGCAATCAGCACGGCCACGGGAATGGACAGGCTGAAGACGAAGGAATTCCAATCCTCTGCAAAGGCCCTTCCGGGCAAGGCGAGGAAGCTGATGCTGCTAACAAATGTGCCGAGGATGGAAAGGCCGGTGAGCCAGCCCGGCAGGCTGCCTTCAGCCGCCGTGAAGGCCTCCACGGACTTGCTGCGCTTCCAGAAGTAGAACCCAACCGCCATGGTGGCGAGAAAGTAGCCAGCGAGGACAATGCCATCCAACGAGGTAAAGTGCGTTTTCATGAGTTAATCGAGAAGCCGAGCGCGCAGGGCCCCACTCAAAGACGCAAGGGATCAACCACGACGTGCTTAATTTTTTCCCGGTTCCAAGTGTACGAGATGTGAACGAGGCCATCCCGGGTTTGGATCACGGCGGGATAGGCATAGCCATGCTGACGGGGCTCATCCTCAAGGGTGACGAGCATCCGCCAGGTGACGCCGTCCTTCGAGACCGAGAGATTGAGCGGCCAGCGCACGCCCCAGTCCTCATTGGCATCCTCGAGTGAGACGAAGGCGCCGCCCAGGGCATTGGACTTGGGATTGCGCGGGGCCCCGCCCGCCCGGTCGCGGAGATTGTAGATGAGCACCTGGCGGCCGTCGCGCAGCGTAACCGCATCGCTGCCGGAGTTCGGGTTGAACAGGCCCGACGAGACCATGGGGCTCCACGTCCGCCCGCCATCGGGGGACCAACTCGTGGCCAACACCATCTCCTTGGTGCGGCAGAGGAGTTGCAGGCGGCCATCCGGGTAGGTTAGCAGGCTGCCTTGGATCGCATTGAACTCCGCGGCGGTATGGATCGGCCCGACGATTTCCCACGATTGGCCGAGATCACGCGTGATCTCGAGGTGCGTTAGCCAGGCTTTGGTCTGGCCGTTCTCCGTACTCGAGGCCGCCACGATTGAACCATCGGCGAGTTGGACCGGTTTATTCTTAATTGGACCCAGCACATCCTCGGGCAGCCGCTGCGGCTCGCTCCACGTGCGGCCGCCGTCGGCGGACGTAATGAGCATGCCCCACCAGGTTTCCGGTGTGGGACCGACCTTGTAGAAAAGCATGAGGGGCCCGCTCGCCGGCTGGAAGAGCACGGGATTCCACGTGGGGTAACGCTTGCCGACATGCTGAATGCCGTCGGCCACGCGCACGCTGGGCGTCCAGCGGCCGTTCTCAAAGCGAGAAAGCCAGATGCAGACGTCGGGATTGGACTCGGCCGTGCCCCCAAACCAAGCGGCGAGCAGTTCGCCCCCACTCGTCTCGACGAGCGTCGAAGCATGGACCTGGGGGTAAGGACCCGTGTCGTAGATGAAGCCCGAGCGGACGACGGCGTCGTGGGCTACGGCGGCCAGCGCCGGGCGAGCGGACAGCAGCGTACAGGTGGCGATGAGGACTGAAAGCAGGCGCGTCGACATGGGGGAACGGGAGGGCGTGAGGGCAGGACAAAACAAGACTAGGGTGCCGCCGCCGTTGGGCCGGCGACACCCTGGCCAAGACCTGTAAAAAACGTCCCTCGGAGGCGGGGCGGCAACGAATCAGAACCGACCGCTGATCCCGACGCTCAGGCGGGATCCGTACAGCTCGGACATGTCGATTCGGTACTTATCCTTGGTGTACCAAGAGGGCGACTTGTTGAAGACGTTGATCACGTCGACGTAGACCGAGAGGGCGGAGTTGAAGCGATAGGACACGTTGACGTCCATGGTCGGATCATCGGTGACGAAGCGCGACAACTGGGGATTTGTCGCGAGGTTGATCAGGTACGAGCTCTTGAAGTTGTAGCGGACGCTAGTGGAAATATTCTTCCAAGAGAACGAGACGCCGCCGTTGCGTGCCTCAGGCACGAAACCGGCCAGCTGGGTCGAACCACCCGAGTAGGTACCGGAGGTCTCCAACTTGGTGTAGTTGCCAAAGACCGACAAGCGGTTGAGCGGGGCCGGGAGCATGATGAGCTGCTGACTATAATTCAGCTCAAAGCCCTGAATCTTCGCCTTTCCGAAGTTGGTCTTGGTCGACAGGGTATAGTCAGCGTACTGACCACCGAAGCCGTTATTGGCTCCCGTGCCGACCTCGTCGATGAACCCAGCGATGTAATCGGAGATGTCCTTGCGAAACACACCTACCGAGATGAGACCAGCCGGATTCAGGTAGTACTCCGCGGAGAAATCCCAGTTCTGGCTGAACTGTGGGAGCAGGTCCGTGTTGTTGACCACCACGGTGCCGGGGGAACCGGAGTCGCTGCCGACGCTGTGGGTTACCGTCGTGGCCGGCGTGATATCGCTGATGGCCGGGCGTGCGCTCGACGTCGAGTAACTCGCACGGAAAAGCAGGTTCTGGCGAGGCTCGTAGCGCAGGTGCACGCTCGGAAAGAGCTTCTGGTAGTCGCCCGTCTGGGTCGCCTGCGGAACCAGCGGCTTGAGCGGATCCGAGAACGAGCCCGTGGCCTTGACGTCGGTCTGCTCGACGCGGACGCCGGTCAGGATGGTTAGGGGCTTCATGTCGATCGTGCCCTGGAGGTACGCCGCGTAGACATCCTCGCGGGCCTTGCTGGCCGGTGCGCGCTGGCTCACGGAGGAGCCGCGGGGACGGAAGTGCGATGGATTGCTGATGCTGAGTGCCTTGACGATGTTGTAATCAAGGGCGTCACGAACCGTCATGTTGCCATTGAACATGCCGTAGCTGCCATTGGTGTCGATGAACCGGCCGATCCCATCATCATTGCGACCGGTAGCCGGATTAAGGCCGATGACGCCGTCGGCGCCCACGAAGTCCCAAATTGGGCGCCAGCGGGACCAGACGCGATCCTGGCTACGATACCCCAAGCCGGCCTGCACCTTCACGGGGTAGCGGAACTTGTTCAGCTCCTTCGTATATTCCGTACCGACCGAGACGATGTCCTCCTCCGTGCGATCCGGCTGCTCGAAACGCTCACCAACGTAAAGGTCGAAGTTTGTACCCTTGCCGATCAAGGCGCTACCCATGCTCTGGGTGTAGATCGGGCGTTCTGAGTTAGTCGTATCGATCTGGATACCAATACCACGATTAGCCGCCGTGGCGCTAAAGCCTTGATAATTATTGTCGAAACTGGACGGGTTGAAGGAGGTCGAGAACGAGAGGCTTGAGTCAACCCAAGTCTTCTCCACATCGAAGCCGATCTTGAGCTGCTTGGAGCGCTTGGTCTCCATGGCGGTCTGGTTCAGCCAGGTCGCGTTGAGCAGCTCGGTATAGCCCTTGCGGAAA
>Ga0164292_10001255_pt1 | contig 20415 bp, 19 predicted proteins | sample GEODES117metaG_FD_111486 | JGI IMG/M metagenome (GOLD analysis project Ga0164292, IMG submission 111486) | Eutrophic lake water microbial communities from Lake Mendota, Wisconsin, USA - GEODES117 metaG | ecosystem: Environmental > Aquatic > Freshwater > Lake | place: USA: Lake Mendota...
TCGCCCAAATCCCATCATCAAAACTTTGACCGGCCGACTATTCAACGGGATACCTGTTAAGAAAGTCTTGGTAAGCCAAGGCGATGCCCTCCGGGAGGTGGGTGCGGGGCGCCCAACCCAGGGAGCGAATGCGGGAGGAGTCCATGAGCTTGCGGGGGGTGCCGTCGGGCTTGGTGGGGTCCAGGCGGATTTCGCCGCGGTAACCGAGGACCTCGCTGACGGTATGGGCCAGGTCGGCGATGCTGAGATCCGAACCGTAACCCACGTTGAGGAAACCGCTTTGGTCCCAGACCTCCATGGCCAAAAGACAGGCTTCGGCCAAATCATCCACGAAGAGAAATTCCCGCAGGGGCGTCCCACTCCCCCAGAGGGTAATGAAAGGATCGTTCTGGGCATGAGCGATGTGAACCTTGCGTATCAAAGCCGGTAACACATGGCTGTTTTCGGGATCGTAATTATCCCCGGGGCCGTAGAGGTTGGTGGGCATGAGGCTGATGTAATCACAGCCGTATTGATGACGGTAGGCATCGCAGAGTTTGATGCCCGCGATTTTGGCCAAGGCATAGGCCTCGTTCGTGGGCTCCAAAGGACCGGTCAGCAAAGCCTCTTCCACGATCGGCTGAGGGGCCATTTTGGGGTAAATACAGGAAGAACCCAAAAACAAAAGCTTGGTCACCTCGTTGCGGTACGCGGCCTCGATCAAGTTGGCCTCGATCATCAGGTTATCGTAGAGAAACTCGGCGCGGTAGGTGTTGTTGGCGTGGATACCCCCCACCTTGGCCGCGGCAATCATGACATAATCGGGACGATGCCGCTCAAAGTAAGCCTGGACGGCTGCCTGGTTGCGCGCATCCAATTCGCTGCTGCGCGGGCAGAGCAAGCGGGAATAACCGCGGGCCTCCAGAAGGCGACGCAGGGCCGAGCCTACCATCCCACCGGCCCCGGCCACCAGAACGGTGGCGTCTTGGTGGTTCGCAAACGAACTCATCCTGCGCGACGGGCTCTGTGAAGGTCTGATTGAACCATTTCGGCCACCAATTGATCCAGGCTGTGACGGGGTGTCCAGCCTAGTTGGGTGCGGGCTTTGGTGGCATCTCCGATGAGAAGGTCCACTTCGGTGGGGCGGTAATAGGCGGGGTCCACTTCCAGAACGACTTTGCCGGCTTGCAAGGGGGTCTCCCTCAAACCAAGCTCCTCCAAACGCGCCTTGTCCAAGCGATCCACGACGGCTGTTTCGGCGGCGCCTTCGCCCTTGAATTCCAGGTGAATCCCCAATTCCCCAAAAGCCATGCGCACAAAATCCCGCACCGGGGTGGTCACCCCCGTAGCGATGACATAGTCTTCGGGTGTTGGTTGTTGCAACATCAGATGCATGGCCTCCACATAATCCCGGGCATGACCCCAGTCGCGGCGGGCATCTAGGTTCCCCAAATACAACTTATCCTGACGACCCAGCACGATGGCGGCCGCCGCTCGGGTGATTTTGCGCGTCACAAAGGTTTCACCGCGCACCGGGGATTCGTGGTTGAAGAGGATCCCATTGCACGCGTACATGTTGTAGGCCTCGCGATAATTGACAGTAATCCAATAAGCGTAGAGCTTGGCCACCCCGTACGGCGAACGTGGGTAGAAGGGGGTGGTTTCGCTTTGGGGCACCTCCTGTACCAAGCCGTAGAGCTCGGAGGTAGAGGCTTGGTAAATGCGGGTGCTGTCGGTCATCCCCAAGAGGCGAACCGCTTCCAACAAACGCAGGGTCCCAATACCGTCCGCGTTGGCGGTGTATTCCGGCATATCAAAGCTGACCTTCACGTGGCTCATCGCCGCCAGGTTGTAAATCTCGTCCGGCTGAATTTCCTGCACCAAACGAATCAAGTTGGTGCTGTCCGTCAGGTCGCCGTAATGCAAACGGAAGCCGGGGCCTTCCGCAGGATGACCTGCGGTCGTTTCGTGGCGGTCATGATAGAGGTGGTCAATGCGTTCGGTGTTGATGAGCGAGGAGCGGCGCTTGATGCCGTGGACCTCGTAACCTTTACCCAGCAGGTATTCGGCCAGGTAGGAACCGTCTTGACCGGTGATACCGGTAATCAGGGCTTTGCGGGGGGACATGGTGTATTTGGTTTATATATTGTTAAACTCTTCGTGATAATAACTAATAATTTCTGTAACAATTTTTTGTCCGGCATCGCCATGTCCAAACAAATAATTATTATTCTTGAATTGAAAATCCTGCATTAAGCGAAAACCTTCAATGATTTTTTCTTTGACTGGTACCACACTTACACATACCATTTCTTCAACCAATTCAGGCCAGGGAGATTTTTTCAAAAGATACATGCTTGGTTTTTTGAAGAAATAAGCTTCTCTTACTAAACCTCCACTATCAGTTACTATACCTTTGCAATTCTCAATTAATCTAATCATGTCAAAGTACCCAACAGGGTCAATACATAAAAAATCAACCCTAACATTTAAACTATTTAGTTTGGATTTGGTTCTAGGGTGTACAGGAAATATTACCCTACAATGTTGATTAATTTGATTTAATCCATCCACAATTTCTTTCAGTATAACCGAATCATCTGTATTTGAAGCTCTATGTATAGTGCATAAAATATATGGATTGTTAAATTTATCTGTTTCTATAAACGTTGGTTTTTTGGCTTTTGATCTCTCTCTGTAAAACAGAGTGGCGTCAAACATAACATCACCGTAATTAAAAATTTTGGAATGCTGTTCAGGCTCAAAGAACCCCTCCTTTCTTAAATTTTCTACTCCTAAATAGGTGCAACAAAAATTAATATCTGCCATCCTGTCAACTAGATAACGGTTAATCTCTTCGGGCATATTTTCATCAAAATTGCGCACCCCAGCCTCGACATGGACTATTTTGATTCCTAACTTTTTTGCCGCTAGTGCGGCTGCTAAAGTTGAATTGGTGTCGCCAAATACAAGGACAAAATCAGGTTTTTCATTCAAAAGGATCGTTTCAATTTGTTCTAACATTCGACCAGTCATAGCCCCATGACCTAAGCTATTAATGCTCAATTGATAATTTGGAGCCGGAATTTCCATTTCCTGAAAAAAGATATCCGACATATTTTGATCAAAATGCTGACCAGTATGCACAATGACTTCCTTAACTTTGCCTGATGCTATAAACTCCCTAGATAAAACCGCAGCTTTGACAAATTGTGGTCTAGCTCCAATAACTGTTACAACTTTTATCATTAATTGAATTATTTGTGTTTTTTAAGGCTATCACCGATCCCCAAAACCGACGCCCAATTGATTTTTCGGTACAAGTCCTTGAGCTTGTTCCTTATCAAGATGGCCAAAACGGGAATTGTTGGATATGAATTCTGGAATGTGCTTCTTGAGTGTAGATACCAAGCGGTAATCGTCCCCTGAATGCAGGGCATCTCGCAGTTCGCCCAGTGCCTCGCTGGCCTGATCGTAGGAGGAGGAACGAACCCGGGCGACCAGTATTTTGGGGTGATGGGTGGGCAAGGTGTTCTCTTCGCCTGCCAGCAATTCCTCGTAAAGCTTTTCCCCTGGTCGAAGACCGGTGTACTTAATGGCAATGTCCTTGCCGGGTTGCAGGCCTGATAGCCGAACCATTTGATGCGCCAGATCCGCAATTTTGACTGGATCACCCATATCAAAGACATAAATCTCCCCCCCCTGCCCCATGGTCGCGGCTTCCAGGACTAACTGACATGCTTCGGGGATGGTCATGAAATAGCGAGTAATTTCAGGATGCGTTACTGTTAAAGGTCCTCCGGCCTCCAATTGCCGCTTGAAGAGAGGTATGACCGAACCGTTGGAACCCAATACATTCCCAAAGCGGGTCGTCACCACCTCCATGGTTTGCTCAAAGCCGGGAGCATCGGCCATGGCCTGGGCGATGATCTCGGCCATGCGTTTGGATGCACCCATCACGTTAGTAGGGTTCACGGCTTTGTCCGTGCTCACCATTACAAATCTGGCCACCCCGTATTCACGGCCCAAGTGAAGCAGGGAAGAAGTTCCCAAAACATTGACGCGCACCGCCTCCATGGGGTTTTCTTCCATCAAAGGCACATGCTTGTAGGCTGCGGCGTGAAAAATCATCTGCGGACGATGCTTGCGTATGATTTGGCGCATGCGTTTGGTATCGGTGATATCCGCTACATAATAATGCAGGGAACCCTGACCTGCATTCAGGAACTTCGGCGCCAAATTAAGCTGCAATTCGTGTAGGGGAGTTTCGGCCTGGTCCACCAAGATCAATTGAGCCGGATCGTAGTGCATCAGTTGCTGAACCAATTCCGAACCAATGGAACCGGCCGCTCCGGTCACCAAAACAACTTTTTCACGAACCAAACGACTGACTTCATGATTGCTAAGGTTGATCGGATCGCGTTGAAGAAGTTCCTCAATGGCCACAGGCGCGATTTGCCGTATCGAAAGTTCCCCGTTGATCCAATTTTCCAGGGGAGGAACCACTTTGACCTGAATATTCCGACTCAAACAAAGATCCACGATAGCTTTCTTTCGCCGTGGTTCGATGTTCTGAATGCTAACAATGAGTTCATCAATGCGACGAATTTCTAGAAAGTCCGAACTCAAAGCGGCCGAAGAGAAAACAGGAACGCCCTCAATGCTTTTGTTCTGCATGCGGTCGTCGTCGTCCAAAAAAGCAACCACCGTGTTGAGCGAACGGGTTTCGCGTAACAAGACCCCCAGGGTCATTCGCCCCGAAGAACCAGCCCCATAAATCAGGTAACGCTTGCGGGGACGCTCTTTGTTGTTAAATTGGTTAAATAGACCCTTGAACATAAAACGGCTCCAGATCATCACAAAAGTGAGCAGGAGGTAATGGGTCAAAATCAAAGAGAGGGTCAGGTTAAAGGGAGAAACCTTGGCGCTGGAACTCAAGGTGGTGAGGGTGTGCAAGACTAGGAGGACCGTGGCCGCAGCCGAATTGGCCCAAAGAATACGGGTCGCATCGGCCACCGAGGTATGCCGAATGATACCCACAAAGGATCGAAACATTAAAAAAGCAATACCATACAGCAGCAAAACCACCGCCGACTTCTCTATCACCCTGAACCAACCCAAGGTATTGAAATCCTGAAAATCCGAAACCAACAATAGGCTAACCCAAAAAGTTAACGCAACTAACAGGATATCGATCGCAAAAACCGTCCAACGTGAAATCACGTTTTGGGAGTACCAGATATGTAATTTTCGTAAATTCTTCATAGCTTAGAAGGCTTCAAGTTCGTTTGATGAGAAAAATAATCCATCAAAAAGGGCAATATTGGTAATATTTCAAAGAAATGCCTTAAGTTCCCTATATAGATAACGATTAATCGAAAATTTCTTTCATTCAAAGATTGATAAATATGAATTGATAGCTTTTCTAAAATTATTAATATTATCATCAAAAAAACTAAAAAAAGGGATTGCAAATACGTCTGTTTCAATAATCTTGATAATAAGAAATTAATAGATAATATCAAAAAATTATATACAAATGAATCTAAATTGATTCTTTGTTTAAAAACATTAGGCATTTTAAACGAAATTAGTCTAATTTCAAGTGGAGTATAGTTGTTAAACTTAGTGAAATCAACTTGAAAAACTATTAATTCTTGCTCAAATAACACAAGGTTATAATTTTGATGGAGCTTTATTAAAAAAATAATAACCCCTAATGCAATGCAAAAAATAATTATTTTGCCCGTTCTTTTTTCAAAGAAAATATCCATATTAGTAATATCCAAGAATAAACTACAAGTGTAAAAGTGTATTTGTGATGAAACTCAATTTCGGTTGGACGATATAAAACCATCATTGCTAATCCACTTATCCTTAAAATATTTAAAATAAAAATGCCAGCAATACCAGCAAGTATCCATTTAATTGATTGCCATGCCTTCCCCAAAGCGAAATAAAAAGAAATGAATAAAACATACAATTCCAAGCCATTGCATGCATCACCGATATGAACCAAGTTTATTTCTTCTCGATAGATGTAAAATTCACCTTTTAAGTATTTTAAAGAAATTTTTTCGTCAAATTCATTCAATAGTTTTGTTGATGATTTTGATACTATTTCTGTTAAGGGATCATCAATATCTATCTCTACTAAAATTCCATGGTATACAAAAATCCATATCAAATAAAAACCAAACGCCCTTGCCAAAAAGAGTAGCGGCGTTTTATTTTGTTGATAAAATTTACTGATGTATATCCGCAATTTCATGTTCATGACGTTAAAATAACAACCTAATTTGTTCAATAATCATCCGAAGATCCGCCACAGAAAGATTGGAACCTGAGGGCAAACAAAGGCCATTCATAAACAATCGCTCGCTCGTGCCGTTGCCATAATAAGGGGCATCAGCGAAGATAGGCTGCATGTGCATGGGCTTCCAGAGCGGGCGGGATTCTATGTTTTGGGCATCGAGAGCCAGGCGCACGGTTTCGCGGGTAACACCACCGCTCCGCTCGGGGTCGATGAGCACACAGGTAAGCCAGCGGTTCGAAAAACAACCATCGGGCTCTGGCAGGAACGAAAAGCCGGGGAGGTCCGACAAGCTCTGCTCATAGAAAGCGTGGTTGCCGCGGCGTGCCTCCACTCGGTCGTTGAGCACTGTCATCTGCCCGCGACCTATCGCCGCACAGACATTGCTCATGCGGTAGTTATATCCAATCTGAGAATGCTGATAGTGGGGCGCCGCATCGCGGGCTTGAGTGGACAAAAACCGCGCATGTTGTACCCAATCGGCGCGGTTCGACAACAAGGCGCCACCCCCGGAGGTGGTGATGATTTTGTTGCCGTTAAAGCTCAAAATGCTGATGTCACCGAAGCTACCGCAAGGCTTGCCATCCAAGGTCGACCCGAGGGCCTCAGCAGCGTCTTCCACAATGTAGAGATCGTGCCGGCGGGCCACTTCCGTAATCGCAGTCATGCGGGCGGGCATGCCGTAAAGATGCACTGGAATGACCACCTTTGCCCGCTTGCCCTGGGATTTCAAATCAAGAATCGCACGTTCAAGGGCAGCGGGGCACATGTTCCAACTGTCGGGTTCGGAGTCAACGAAAACCGGTGTTGCACCCATGTAAGCTATCGGATTCGCTGATCCCGAAAAGGTAAAACTTTGGCAAAGCACATAATCGCCCCGTTGTACACCAAGGATGATAAGAGCAAGGTGAATAGCCGCTGTTCCAGAACTCAAAGCCGCGGCATGCGCCACCCCCGTGTATTCTTGCAGATCACGTTCGAATCCATCAACATGCGGCCCCAGGGGGGCTATCCAATTCGTGTCGAAGGCTTCGCGAACACGTTCAAATTCCTCGCTGCCCATATGGGGTGACGACAACCAAATTTTCTTCAGATCCACTGCTTTAGGTTTGAAATGGCGATAAAAACTAACATTGAGGGCCCAAAAAATGGGCCAGATGTTCCTTCAAGAACTGATCGAGCCAGTCGAAATGCTTGTAAAATATCCGCACCGAAAGGCCTGAACAAAACAATCGTTCATTGTATTAAGTGACGGATGCGGGGAGTACAATCAGCAACAAGCCAACCGTCCACTCAAACAACCAACAGATTTGATGAGCGTTTTAGGCAATCGAATTGGAAAAGGAGGTGATTGAGCAAGGAACTCATATTATCCTGAAACTTGAATCAAGTTGTCACATTTTGAAAAGACAACATTATATCGTTTCTCAAAATTAATAAAATCAAATTCTTCTCCCCGCAAAAATGATAAAATCGCGGCAACATAATTGCCTCCTGACATATGGGTGAAAGGATAACCGCCGCCGAACCTCGGATTCAATTCCAACAGATAATACCTACCGTTCTTTTCAAAAAAATCACAATCTAAATTACCTATGTGTTTGAGTGCATTACCAATTTTATAACCTAAATTTTCAATATCAGGATGATTTCTAAGAACAGACTTATCTGTTTCTCCTGCTCGCATAGCCAATTTTTCCTTGACATAAACCTGACGTGTACAGCCATTAAAATCGTTCAATACATCAACTCCAAATTCTATGCCCTCTATTTTCTCCTGAATCAAAATAGCATTTTCAAAATCCGCTTGACTGGCCTCAGCCAACATGGTGCGACCTAAACGAAGAGATAACAAACGAAATGCTAATTCTAATTCGACTAAGTTGGTTGGAAACTCTAATCCGATTGAAGCAGAGCCCCACCTTGGTTTAACTACCAAAGGAAAATGTAGTTCGCCAGACTGAATTGCTTGGATTGCATCGTCAATACATGTAAAGGTCAGCGGTGTTTCTATGCCCAAAGCAGTTGCAAATTCAATCGTTCTTTTCTTATCAAAAGCAATGTCGATTGCTTCACTTGGCGCAACTATAATTTTAGATCCTATGGCATCAAATTTATCAATATTGTCTGCAAGTATGGGGAGTTCCAAATCATTGAGCGATACAACAGCTCTAACTTCATGAGACTTGCAAATGTCCAACAGTGAATCTATGTAATTAGATGCATAGACAGGTGGAACGATTATTTTTCGATCCGCACTTGCCATTGCCGGAGCTGTCATCTGCATATCAGCGGCTATAACCAATCCCTCTCCATTAAGCTCGTCTTTAAAAAAATTGATTAAATAATTTCTGCGGCCAGCGCACGTAAATAGTATATTCATTTAGTATTTAAGTTCTAAAGACACAACATTAATTAAACTCTCACCCCTTTGAAAACGGTTCAAGTTTTCGATAGCATCATCCAAATGAGGAAACCCCGACTCAACATAGCCCGCTCTATGAGGAGAAAGGACGACTTGATCAAGTAAATGAAATGGAAAATCCAGCGATGGTAAAGAAACAGGCTGCTGAGGTGAAGGGTAGTTATACCATGTATCAATCGCGGCCCCTCCCAAATGCCCACCTTTCAAGGAATCGTATAAGTCACGTTGGTTCAATACTTGTCCTCTAGAAACATTAATCAAAATACTTCCCTTCGGCATTGCGTGGAAAAAATTATGATTGATCATGCCATTTGTTTCTTCGGTAAGGGGTATGGAAACAAAAATAAAATCTAAATCCTCGGCTTGGCTAAAAAAATCACCAATCGGGTTCGCGGTTATGACCTTACTGTATTCATCGGGTATCAAACCACTTCGTGTAAATACTTTATATCTACACTCAAAGCCCGCCAGGAGTTTGACCGCATAACGGGCAATGGCTCCGAATCCAATAAATCCAACCGTTGAGCCAACTATTTTCTTTGAAAATGGCGAAATAGGATTACTTCGATCAGGAAGTATTCTATTCCAATTACCCTTTCGCAATTCCCTATCATGATAACTTAATTTTTTGGCGACATCCATCATCATGGACACTGCGTGTTCAGCTACAACAAAGGCGTTGGAATGGGAATTACAGAGGATAACATTAAAACGACGCAATAAGCTAAAATCTAAATTGTCAATTCCCGTCCATGGAACCTGAGCAAACTTTAGGTTGATTGTATGCTCCAGTAAGCGTTCAGAAAAAAAGCCACCAAAAAGCACATCAACTTTGGGAGCATGCACCAATAGTGAGTCTTCATCGTATCGTTCAGGAAAAATCAAGTTAATACCCGAATTCAGCTTCGATTGGATGTAATTCACATCCTCAGTCATTAGCTTTTTGGTCAATAACACATTCATAGAATATACTTCGTTCTAATAAAGTCCCGAATTCGCGTTAAACCTTCTTGCAGCATGTCCTCATGTACCGCATAGGACAACCTGAAGTGATCATCCCAATGCTCACCAAAGGCCAATCCGGGCGTAGTAGCCACCCCCGTTTGTTCTACCAAATCACCACAAAAGGTATTTGAATCAATCTTGAGTGCAGAAATATCAATGAAAGCAAAAAATCCAGCAGTGGGGGGAACAAGGCAAGTACCTTTCAAATTATTAAAACATTCGGAAACTATTTTGGCGCGCTGTCCTAATTTTTCATTGTACTGTTCCAGAAATGACATGTCCATGTCAAAAGCATCTAAAATCGCTTTTTGGATAAAAGTACAGGTATTTGTATTGATGTGCTGTTGGAGTTTTAATAAACGATCACCAAACTGTTTTGGAAAGCAGAGATAACCCAACCTCCACCCGGTTAATGCATGGGATTTGCTGTAACCATTAATGGTAAATACCCGTTCTACTTCATGCTCCAAGCTACCAATGCTAAAAAAATCAGATCCCGGGAAAAGTAATTTTTCATAGATTTCGTCCGAAAAAATATAAAAATCATGCAGTACCGCAAGCTCATATAAGGCGGCCAAATCTGATTTGCTTGAAGTGTAACCGGCCGGATTGTTGGGAGAATTAATTAATACAGCTTTGGTTTTTGATGAAACCTGCTTTTTTAATTCCTCTATCGGAAGGCTGAAATCCGTTTTATTAATGTCTACAATTTTCACTACAGCACGTGGCTCGGCCAAATAGATTTGAGGAATAAAGGAAACAAAGGATGGGTTAATGACAAGGACTTCATCACCAGGTTCCAACAAAGCAAACAACCCCATCTGAAGCGCTTGTTTGGCTCCTGGTGTAATGAGTATGTTTTCAGATTTTGCAGGTATTTGATTTTCTCCGTGTAGTTTGGCTGAAAGCTTTAACCGCAGACCGGGTAAACCCATAGGACTGGAATAGCCCGATTTGCTCGATTGAAGGACTTTAATCGTTGCCGAAATTAATTCTTCAGGCACATCAAAATCAGGTTCTCCTAGACCAAGTGAAATTATATCTTTCCCTGCTAACCTTCGCTGATTAGCGGCTTCCGCAAACTTCAATGTCAAAGATTCCCCTATCTCCTTTCTAAACTCCATTTAATTTCTTTTTAAATACACATCAAACGGCTCCACCGTTTCTCTTTCTCCGACATTTACACCTGCTCCTAGGAACACCTTTTTGAGGGTCATAAAAAATATTTTTGTGTCGAGCGCAATAGACTGATTATCCACATAGTATAAATCATATTCAAACTTTTTCTCCCAACTGATCAAATTTCGGCCATTCACCTGTGCCCAACCTGATAAGCCTGGCTTCACGTTGTGTCTTCTGTTTTGCTCTTTAGTATACAAAGGCAAATATCTCATTTCCAAGGGTCGGGGTCCAATAAAGGAAATATCTCCTTTGATTACATTCCATAACTGCGGAATTTCGTCCAATGAGCTTTTTCGCAAAAAAGTGCCTAATCGAGTAATGCGTTGATGATTAGGCAACAATTTTCCTTCATCATCTTTCTTGTCGTTCATGGTTTTAAACTTTACAACATTAATCGTTTTACCATGAAGCCCCGGTCTCGGATGAACAAAAAAAACGGCACCAACGGAAGAAAATTTTAACGCAATACTGACCAAAATCAAAATCGGTAAAAGCAACAAAAACAAAGTCATTGCAAAAATTCGGTCAATCAATGACTTGAAATGGACGTACACTTAGTCCCTAACTATATTTTTCCAAAACAGACTTCAGACCTTGATCAACAGGTATTTGCCAAAGTATCTTGCACCAATTGTGATTACCTTCAATAAAATCGGGCCCCTTCTCCGTAAGTGCCAAATCCCACCCCACGCCTCTGTTCTCTGGATGGTATATTGCAATTTTTTTTGTGGTTTCCATAATATCCTGCCACATTGGTATCTGAAAACCAACCAAAGAAACCCCCGTAACCGGATGATGGGTCACGGGAGATTTGGTAATGTCGCTGTACACGCCCTTACCAGTGATAATACCTGTTTCCAGATCAATCGGACAAGCAATATTGCCGGAAGCCAGATTATCCACATGGCTATTCACCGAAATACGCATACGGGCACCCAAAATATCAACTCCACCTTCGTTATTAATCATAGTCATCATACGCACCGTATTAAGGCCTGACGAGGATAATGTTTGAATCATAGGGTGTTGCTGGACAAATTCCTCTGCCAAATCAAACCTCTTTGAGGCCATATAGTTTCTAAGAGAACCCATTGTGAAATCACTTGCATGCACCACTTCCACATCCCAACCGCACTGCCCTGTAGCGTCTTTAATTACAATTTTACCGGTCTGATTAGAGATAACAAATGCTGCTTTTTCATTTTCACTTTCTAAATCAGCAATGGAGCAGTAGGCATGCCTAATAAAGGCTGAATAAGCTTGGTAAAACTCCAGTTTATTCTCTAGAATGGAGCGGGTAGATATTGGATTCATTTTTAAATCAAATTCATATTTTAGACCAGTACCAACCCATTTGCTCCTTTCTTCATGGCTCTTAGTATAAAAACGAAAAGTAAAGAAGTCCATCAAGCCAATGTTGTAGCGATACACTGAAGAAATAATATCAAACCATAAACTGACCGATGACATCTCTTTTTCTTCTTGAATACGTTTGAAAAAGCGTTGAAAGGTTGACCAGTCCAACTGCTTGAAATAATACCCTAAGTATTTGGTACGGTTAATGATCGTAATCATTTCAATTATTACTACTGTCTTTAATTATTTGTGTTAATTCTTCAATAGACACGAACTCTACTTCCGGCCACATTTTTACTACTTTTTGTAATAATGCGTGTAAAGTCTCGAGGCCTTTTTTTCTGTTTTGTGGATCAATGTGTCCGCAGAAGTTGACGCGATGTGAACTGACAATAGCAGGCTTTCCCCAGTAAAAAGCAGCTTTAATTTGATCAAACGTAAAGTTTACCCAATCTATATTTCTGCTATTAGGCTCAAACATGCAATTACGTACAATCGTTACATGATTCTGTCCTTTTTGAAGACCAAGCCTATTATTCTCCTTTTGGTATTTTCCATTACCCATATGCACTTCATGCATACGTGGTTTGTCGATCGCTTGAATGCCTAATGACTCCAGAAACGGATATAGTTCAGGATGAATAAGCATGGCAGGGGGCGTAAAGGTTGTCGGTCGGTAACCGTACACTTTTTCAAACCGATTTAGTCCATCCTCTATAATTAACTTATGATTTTCAATTTCACTTTTATCCCAAAAAGAAAACGCCTCACTAAAGCGAATATTGGGTAAACCGGGATGGTTGGGGACACCTGCCAGACACTGCAACTCCAAATTGATCATGATTTCATGATTTTTGTCCTGAAGGAGTCGGTTAAAGGCCAACACATTTAAGTGTTCCCGACCGTGGAATTGTGGGCGTATCAGTCCTTGAACTATTCCTTTTTGAAGTAATGCAAATGCCCCCTCGTAGTTGATAGGATCTTCCTGACTAAGGCGTACATACGTTATGACTAGATTTTCAGCTACATATTCACCTCGATCTAAACTTGCTTGAAAATCCACATTGGCAGGCATGGCGTAGGTGGTGAATACCGGAGATATGCCGCTTTTGTCCTTAAAGGATTGCAATACCTCAAAGAGATGTTCATAATCCTGACGGGTATCCAATACGTCGATGTGATCAAATCGCCCTTTAAGATTTACTCCCTTATTTATTAGATGTTCTTTAGCTTGAGGGCTTGATAATCTAATGTTTCCATAATCATCTATTGCAAAAGCCAGTAGTTTCCTATTTGATTTCCAGCCTGGAATATTTTTTAAGTAGCTAGCTAATGTGTTTTTAATAATCATTTAAGATAGCTTTCCACTATTTTATCTGCGTTATCCCTTGTGAAGTTTTTTGATGCTAATTTAGCATTCATTGAATACATGCTCCACTTTGAAAATGAATTGCTTAAGGATAAAATAAATTGCTCTACTTTATTTAAATCGTTTTCAGTATAGCAAACAGCGTGATTATATTTTTCTGTATATGAGAACAATTCAGAATCTTTACCTGCTATGTATAAAGATGGTATTCCGATACTCATTAAATTATAAGATTTACTAGGAACGCTTCCTTTGGACATTGCTTCATCTAATATAACGACTCCTAAATCAGCAGCTGATAATGAAAATGGAAACATTGCCTCCGATTGAAATGGCAAGAATTGACAATTCGTAAGACCTTTTTGGTCTACAAGTTTTTTCAATAAGTCATTTCTTGGCCCTCTTCCTATAATTTGAAAATGTATTTTTTCAAATTCTTTCAACCTTTCAGCTAATTCAACAACTAATTCAACTTTATGGGACAAACCAATGTTTCCCGAGTATTGGACAATAAACTTATCTTCTAAAGAATATTTCTTTATAAAAGGATTATCTATTTTAGAAATACGTTCTTGGTTATTAAAAATAGACCATATTGGTTGTACAATCAATTTTTTTTTATCAATATAACTTTCCATTAGGTCAGACATTTTATCACCAATTATAAAAATTTTGTACGCCTTACTAAATGAAAGCTTATTTAATTTTGACCATAGTTTATAAATTAAGTGGGATTCTTTCATTCCTGTTAACCTAAAAGCATCAGGGTACACGTCCCAAATTAACATACTAAACCTATTTCTTAGAACTAAATTTAAAAAATAAGCCATTGGCGGTACGCCAATAAAAAATACCTCATGCTTTCTGTATTTGGTAACAAGCAAAATAAAATATATAACTATTGCCCCTATATAAGAAAATATTTTCCTATAGATAGGTCCATTTTGCCATTTTATAATTGAAACTATTTTCACTTTTGGGTTCAATTCCTCACCTTGTACTCTTATACTGCCCGTTATTAACGATACTTCTTCAAATTTTTCTAAAAAAGCATTAGCGAGTCCAATTGTTAAATAATTTGAGGCTTGATTTATTATAACAATTTTCCTTTTTTTAATTTTTTCTCTCACATTAACGTTTTTTTTTCATCTCGACTAAAATAAATAAACTTTTATTCATACAGAAGGTCTTTGAAAATATTCAAATAATCGTTAAACCTATGATTTTTATCATAAAGATTTTCAGATCTTTCCCTACAAGACCTCGAAATATCATTATAATTCAAATCTTTCAACTTTTCAATCTGTTCCAAAATTCCATTAACGTCCCCTTTTTCCACCACAAAACCAGTTTGGCCATCAATTGATTCAGGGCTACCACCAGTTTTATAAGTAATTACTGGGGTTCCGCACGCCAATGCTTCAATATTTGTTGTTGGAAAGTTATCTTGGGAAGTTGGATTTACAAAAACATAGGCTAAGGTATACCACTGGGCTAATTCTTCAATACTCTCAGTTCGCTGAATACCTATAATGTTTATGGGTAAGGCTTTTATTTCCTTTGTGTTTAAACCAATCATGACGATTTGGTATTCCCCATCTAATTTATAGGAAAGCGATAAAAAATCGTTAAAACCCTTTCTATTAGACCATGTGCTAGCACAACCTAAAATTACCTTTTTTGCACCTAAATTATATCGAATTCTAAGATTTGATATCGTTGGCTTAAATAAATCAACATTAATTGCAGAAGGTGTTACATGTACTTTAAATTCTTTCAGAAAGGACTCGTGAACCAAATCACCTAGCCATTTAGAATGAGCAATAATTTCCATTTTACTAACTGAGGTAAAAATCCGTTTTTTCTCCTCAAAGTTCAGAAATGAATTATCTACACATGAAGAGGGATATTTAGTATACTTTGGGCATCTATTACAATAGGTTTTCCATTTTACACAGTGTATGTCATCAAAATATGCGCAATGCCCGGTAAATGCCCAGCAATCAAAAAGTGTCCATACAACTGGTATATCATTATTAGATATAAAATTAAAAAGTGTAGGTAAATGTATGTAATATCCATGAAGGTTATGAAGCGCTATCAAATCGGGATTGATTTTTACTACTTCCTCTATAAATTTTTCGGTAGCCCTCCGAGAAGCAAATCCATGTTTATCAGTCAATAGAGTATAGGCCCCATGAAAAAGTACATCTTTGTCCGACCCAATCTTAATCAAATTAGAATTGCTAGTAGCTTTTCCTCGCCCATAGGCTATGAAGCTTTCATGGCCATTAGCTAAAAGTACATTTCCTATATCTTCAGCTATTCTCCCAGTTGACCCACTATTGGCAACAGAATTAATTTGAAGAATTCTCATGAATAATTAAACCATTTAAAGCATGGAGAAAACTATCATCACTAAAATCTTTAGACCTAAGTAGCGACTTACTTTCATACAAAGAATTTAATTCATCACTAAAAATAAAATTACTCATCAAAGATGCAAGATGATGCGAGTTTTCTTCAGATAGTATGCCGTATTTTCCAAATTCCACAACTTCTCTAGATCCTGAAACGTTAGTGGTTATTATTGGCTTACCTAGAATCATCGCCTCCAACATTGCCGTTGGTAAAGCTTCAGATTTAGATGTCATTACAAATGAATTTGCCATCCGTATATATTTATAAGGATTCTCTGTAAATCCTACAAAATAAACATGATTTTCTAAGTTATAGTCACGAACTTTTGATTTCAATTTTGCCTCCAAAAAACCAGTTCCAAGAATCAAGATAGCGAAATTAGGATTCAAATCTAATAATTTTTTTGCTGCATCGATTAACAAATCGTGATTCTTGACGGGTATTAAGCTACCTATCGAAATAAATACATACCTATTCTCGCATATTTTTTCCATTTCTACTGGAAAATTAGATAATGTTAGAATATTATCTGAAAGGATTGGATTATAGATAACAGGCATATTGGGAAATAATCCAAATATTTCAACAAATTCTTTTTTAGAATCGTGCGAAACAAAAACAATACCATCTAGCTCTTTATATCTATGCCTAACAAGACGATTAACATAAGATAACGAAGAGTAAAATTGGGAAAAATTTATGTATGAACGATAGCAGGAATGAACCCAGGTGAACTTTTTGGAAAAATAATTACCCGAATGTAGTAACTCAGTCGTTATTCCATCGAGAAAACAAATTCCGTAATCAAAAAATAATCCCTTTAACTTCCTTCTCAAGAGTAAATTTACTGGTAATAAAAAATTAAATTTCTGATGAGCTTTGAACAAAATCTTAAACAAAATTTCATGTTTTATCAAGTAAATAAACCTGACATGAGGCGGCAAAAGATGAACATATACACCTTTATTCAAAACAGAGCAAACAGTTAGATCGTAATGCTTTTTATCCAAAAGTGCTAAGACATTCATGAGCGCTTTTTCTGCACCACCACCAACTAAGGTTGGCATAATAAAAAAAATTTTAATTTTTTTCACTATGTACCTCCTTGCATCAACAAACCCAACTCATCACTGCTCATAAACTCGACATCAGGGTAAAGTTTTACAATACGGTGTAACATTTCCTTAAATAAGCGTAAATTATCAATACGGTTATTTGGAAATAAAGAACCAACGAAATTTAATCGATGTGTACACATTATTACAGGAGATCCCCAATAGAATGCAATTTTTATGCGCGACAAACAATCAGAGAGCCAATCAAGGCTTGGATCTAATGAAGGTTCAAAAAATGCATTCCTACTCAAATACATTAAACTAGAATTTGACTGCCAACCACTGAAATTCGTTTTCTTAAATACAAAATTAGAATCATCCCCAAGTGGTATTCTTTGATGTATCAATCCCTGGAGATACTCGACACCATTGTTTACTAAATGTGGCTCTATTATTGGATGCCATGTATAAGTTGTTGCAATAAATGATTTAGATCTAAAGCCAAACAAATCATGAAACATATTTAAACCATCAGTCAAAATACCTTTGAATTCTGCAATATCTTCCTTTAATCCAGAATTTAGTGCTCCCATAAAATTATCAGGAATACCTTGATGAACGGCTGATGTCAAGCCAAATGTTCCAAGATCAAACGAAAATCTAGCTGGGGAATCTTCTTGAGAAATGCTTTTTAACCATTTTTTTACATACAAATGTTCACGCCCATGAAATTGAGGCCGGAAAAGCCCTTCTTCGATACCTTGTTTCCATAATCTCGGCGTCATGCTATCATAAGGAGGATTCTCATAAGTCTTGAAAAAAGGTTCATAGAAATATTCTGAAAAATTACTTTTCTTTATTCGTTCAAAATCTGGATTAGCTAAAATTGTATTCGCCGTAATAACTGGATGTCTTCCATTTTTATCATGAATAGATTTCAAAACATCGAACAATTCTGAAAGGTCGGAGGAGGATTCCAGTGTGTCAAACCTGCAATAAGGGTCTCTATCAACATGAAAGCCTTTTTTTAAAAAATATTCATAAACATTTCTGGAAGGCATCCTTATCGTACCCCAATCATCACTTTCAATAACAACTATTTTACGACCGATACGCCTACTAAATATACTTACCAAATTCCTTGATATATTTTTAATCATTAAAAGTTCTGAAAGATTATGATAAACAAAAAATCAGACATCGACTAACTTCTTAAAACCTAATTTGATTAACTTAGATGTATAAGTAAGATTTATTTCGGCATAACTTCGAATATCCTCGACGGTCAAATTTTTTATATTATCAGGAAATTCAAAAAATATATTTAATAAATCATCAACAGTGTCATCGTTACTTACATCGAACCGGAAAGGCACATAACCTTCAAAATCAACGTCATGACCGCTTGCAATAAAAGGAATACCAGCCAAACAATATTCCCTGCTCTTGAGATTTGAAGTAGAATTCAAATTAATTCTATAAAAGCCGATTGAACTCACCGCTAGATGTGAAACATCATATAGTTCAGAAATATACTTTTGATCTCTTGACCCATGAAATATAACCTGATTTGATAACTCTAAATCAAGAGCTAATTTTTTTAGTTCTTCGGAACACTTGGTTTCAGAACCCACAATATGAAAAAATACCTGAGGTTTTTTGCGTAGTACAATATTCCATTGGTGCATTGCGTTGACTATACGGTCATAACCATTATAAGGCTGAATTGTCGCTACTCCAACGAGCTGAATGGTATTGTAATATTCCAAATTATATTCAATGTCCCTTGCCCTAATTCTATTTGGATTTATCCCATTACCTAAAAGTAGGGTACGTTTTTTATTTAAAAATTCAAAATAAGGCATTTCATCTCCATACTGAACGATTAAATTATAGATCCATAAGGACCAAGGGCCATTCAGAAAGATAAAAAAAATACCACGTCGTTTAACCCAACTAGATAATTGTGAATTTTGTAAAATTTCACCAACTGTACCTTTATAAGGAGTAGGAATATCCAAAACTAGAAACTTGCCTTGAATTCGCGCGAGAAGCAAAAAGGGTAAGAACAATAAATTTAAAACACCAAAATTCCTGATAATAATATACCTAAAATCAGTTAGAAGAATAAGTCTTAAACACCTGAACAATTCATATTTTGAGTTATGTCTAACTTCAAACAAAAATGTTTTATAACCAAGAAGCTCTGCCGCAGATAAAGTTTCATTTACTTTCTTAGTTACACCAGAACCAGCTTGGTTACTCAATATATAAAGTATATTTTGATCTTTTAATTTTTTGAAAATCATACAATACCTAGAAATAGCTTTATTGAAACATTAGATCCAAGTAAAATTCCTGATTATCATAGAAACAATAGAATCCAAAAGTAATTAGTATTTACAAGGGATAGACCCAATCCTAAAACAAACAAAACAATTTTAGAAAAAAGAAACGAATAATAAAAATTGATATGTGTGTGTTGATACGCCTTCCTTATAAAAGTAATTTTATTGATAAAAAACCATAAAATAAATGCACAACCTATTAATCCGTAAGCGAAAATTAAATCAATAAGGAAATTGTGAGTTACATTACCATCACCAAAATCTACCAAAAACTTTTCGTTATTCAAAATATTTCCACCAAACAAATTAGTTAGAACTTCTTGTGTCGAAAATTGTGATAAATACATTCCCCAAATCAAAGTCCTACTGGAACTTAAATCGTCATAATTTTTTGAATTATAATCGCTGAATGTCCCTGACCATCTATCACCTAAATATTCAAAATCGATAATGTTCGGAAAGATCGCTAAAAGGACCAAAACTAACGAAGATATGATTATAGAATTAAACCCATAATTCCGATTCCTTAAAAAACTTAACAACAACAATAATCCTAAAACAATTGTTCCTGATCTACTTCCTGATCTAACAATTCCAAGACCAATAAAAAGCAAAAATAAAACAATTAAAAACCTTTTAAAATTAAGTTCATTACTAAATATCAAAAATGGTAAACCTAGGCAAGCAACTAGTGACGCATAATTTCTATCTGCTATACCAACACCGGTATATTCGATACCTATGGATGATATTTCAAAAGTATCAATCCTTGAAGTCTCCACAAAACCTAAGGTATAACCAGAGATACAGACTGTTGAAGTTAATAAAACAACATAACTATACAACCTCAATTTCTCGGGCTTAAAAAAGACATGCTTAAAGACAAAAATGGAACTAAAAACTGAAAGCGTGTAAGTTAAAAACATCACATAGGAACTAGGTATTTCTAAACTAGTCTGAAA
>Ga0164292_10001256_pt1 | contig 20410 bp, 18 predicted proteins | sample GEODES117metaG_FD_111486 | JGI IMG/M metagenome (GOLD analysis project Ga0164292, IMG submission 111486) | Eutrophic lake water microbial communities from Lake Mendota, Wisconsin, USA - GEODES117 metaG | ecosystem: Environmental > Aquatic > Freshwater > Lake | place: USA: Lake Mendota...
CCTCAAGCGCCCCTTGCATGATGACCGGCTCGGTGAAACAGTCGGACAAGGGCGCGCCTTCGATCATGCGGCGCGAGGTGCCCAGCGCATCTTCAAGGGCCGAATTGGCAAAGATCACCACCCCATCGGTGCGCACCACCGCCACGAGCGTGGCCAGCAGGTCAAAGGCCTGGAAGCGGTTGGGATGGGTTGAAGAGGTGCTCACGCTCCCTATTTTGACCCAATCAGGGTAAGGGCACTGGGCTCGGCCTGGGCGCGAGCCTGTGGGAGCCGCGCCCTCGCGGCGATGCGGCGCTTGCACAACCATCGTGCTGCGCGCAGCCCAAAAAAAAGACGGCCGCAGCCGTCTTTTTCTCGCGGCCCGAGGGCCGGCTCATCAGAGCGAGTAGTACATGTCGTACTCGACCGGGTGCGGTGCCATGCGAAAGCGCGTGACCTCGCCCATCTTGAGCTCGATGTAGGCATCGAGCATGGAGTCGGTGAACACGCCACCCTTGGTCAGGAAGGAGCGGTCTTTGTCGAGGTAGTCGAGCGCCTGATCGAGGCTGTGGCACACGGTGGGCACCAGCTTGTCCTCTTCCGGCGGCAGATGGTAGAGGTCTTTGGTGGCGGCCTCGCCCGGATGGATCTTGTTCTCCACACCATCGAGACCGGCCATCATCAGCGCCGAGAAGCACAGGTAGGGGTTGGCCGAAGGATCGGGGAAGCGCGCCTCGATGCGGCGGCCCTTGGGGTTGGCCACGAACGGGATGCGGATCGATGCCGAGCGGTTGCGCGAGCTGTAGGCCAGCTTGACCGGTGCCTCGAAGCCGGGCACCAGACGCTTGTAGCTGTTGGTGCCGGGGTTGGTGATGGCGTTGAGCGCACGGGCATGCTTGATGATGCCGCCGATGTAGTACAGCGCAAAGTCGCTCAGGCCAGCGTAGCCGTCACCTGCAAACAGGTTCTTGCCGTCCTTCCAGATCGACTGGTGCACGTGCATACCCGAGCCGTTGTCACCGGCGTAGGGCTTGGGCATGAAGGTGGCCGTCTTGCCGTAGGCATTGGCCACGTTCCAGACCACATACTTGAGCACCTGCGTCCAGTCGGCGCGCTCGACCAGCGTGCTGAACTTGGTGCCGATCTCGTTTTGACCTGCGCCGGCCACTTCGTGGTGGAAGACCTCGACCGGAATGCCCAGCGATTCGAGGATCAAGGACATCTCGGCGCGCATGTCTTGCGTGCTGTCGACCGGGGGCACGGGGAAGTAGCCGCCCTTGACGGTGGGCCGGTGGCCACGGTTGCCACCTTCGAGCTGCTTGCCACTGTTCCAGGGCGCCTCGTACTCGTCGATGGCAAACATCACGTTGCCCGGCTCGTTGCTCCAACGCACGCCGTCAAAAATGAAGAATTCGGGCTCGGGGCCAAAGTAGGCGGTGTCACCGATGCCCGAGGCCTTGAGATAAGCCTCGGCACGCTTGGCGATCGAGCGCGGGTCGCGGTCGTAGGCCTTGCCATCGCTGGGCTCGACCACGTCGCACTGCAGGAACAAGGTGGTCTCTTCAAAAAAGGGGTCGATGTTGGCGGTGTTGGCATCGGGCATGAGCTGCATGTCCGAGGCTTCGATGCCCTTCCAGCCGGCAATCGACGAACCGTCAAAAGCGTGGCCAGAGGTGAATTTGTCTTCTCCGAAGGCGGACACGGGCACGGTCACGTGCTGCTCCTTGCCACGGGTATCGGTGAAGCGGAAATCGACGAACTTGACGTCGTTTTCTTTCACCATGTTCATCACGTCTGCGACGGTCTTGGCCATCAATGCTCTCCTGTACTGGATGGGTGGGGTTGAAAAAATATACGGGGAAGTCCGATGCAGTTTCTGTGCCAAAAGCGGCCGACTGCCAAGACCCCGCGGAACCCGACATTGTGCACTGACCCAAACACCCTTGAACACGCCTAGTCACCAAGGGGCGCCGTAAGGATCCCGCCGAATGCACAATAAAGGTGCAATAAAAAGTTTAAATGCACCTATCTGGTGCTATTTATCGCACCAACTCGGGGCCAAGCTTCAGGCCAAAAGGCTTGAGGCCAGCCAACAGCTCAGGATAGGCGCGATCCACCGCAGCAGCCGGTCCCTTGACCCCCAACTCGATATGGCGTCCGTACTGCGGATGGTCCACACTGGGCAGACTGAAGACCTTGACCTCGGGATGGTCCGCCTCGATGGCCTGCATCAAAGGGGTGAGCACGCCCTCCATGCCCTCCAAAACGATGACCGACTTCTCGATCTGGGTGCGCTGGCGGTGGTGCGCACGGTAGTGCGTATCGAGCACCCACTCCATCATGGGCCAGGCCATGACCGGAAAGCCCGGCAGGAAATGCACCGCCCCAGGTCCAGCGAAGCAGCTGAAACCCGGGATCTTGTTGTAAGGGTTGGGAACGATGTCACAGCCGGCCGGGAACATGCCCATGTTGAGGCGGTGCAGATTCTCGGGACGGCTGGGGTCGGCGACGACGCCCTGCTCACGGGCCATGTCGTGCATGCGCTCGATGATCAGGGCCTTGGCCTGCGGGTGCAGGGCCAACTCCACCCCCAGGGCCCGCGCCGCACACTGACGCGTGTGGTCATCCGGTGTGGCGCCAATCCCGCCACAGGAAAACATCACCTCGCCGCGCTCGCGCGCCGCCGCAAAAGCGCCGGTGAGCAAACCAGTGATGCGTCCCGGATCGTCCCCCGCGTACTGAACCTGGGCCAAAGGCAGCCCCCGCGCAGCCAAGATCTCAATGGCTCGGGCCATATGCTTGTCGGCTCGCTTGCCCGACAGGATTTCGTCGCCAAGGATGAGGAGGGTGAAGGTAGGAGACATCAGATCGGGTGAAGGTGGGAAATCAAACTGGGGTGAATGGGCAGTGTAGCGATGGAGTCCATCGCCCGGCTTGAGGGTCACCAAGGACCTGATCCCAGGCACCTGATCGAGCCCCAGCCATGGGCAAGAGCCTAAAATTCAATGCTTCGCGGCGCCGATTGGCCCGCACGCGCGCGACCCATCTCTACCAGCCGACCCTTGGCCATGCTCACAAAACTGCTCAAAAAAATTTGCCTCACATCCCTGACCTTGTGCTGCGCACCCCTTTGGGCCGTGACGCCCTTGCCCCAATGCAAGGCCGATGGCTCGATCGACATCTGCTATGCGGCCAATTTGCAATGGACGAGGAACTCGATCTACAGCGGCAGCGTGGTCAACGGCTATGCCCAGGGTGAGGGTGTGATGGTCTTTTCAAGCGGTGAAGTCTTTGCGGGCAGATTCGAAAGAATCAACGACGACAAGATCACCGGCGTGGGCATCTACAGGTCAGCCCAATGGGTCTATGAAGGCAGGTTGCAACTGGGCAAGTTTGACGGTCGCGGCATCTTGCGCTTTAGCGACGGGCGAGCGCCCATGAACGGCTGGTGGGCCGAAGGCAATCTGATCAAAGAAGCCCGTTAACCGCGTCCGCCTGCGCGGGGCCTTGGCGCGCCGCGCAGGGCAACCCACGGGCTCGAGAGTGTGGGTGCAGGCCCAGGCTCAAGCCGACCCCGGGTCCGACTCCAGGCGTGAGCCGATTTCAAAGGCCGGTGGCGCCGCAGCCAGGGCAGCGTCTCTTCGGGTCTTGTCCAGCACGGCCAAGCAGTAGTGCGAGAACCACAGCGAGGAGAAGGCGAAGATCAAGGTGTAGATCCAGATGGCCAGGGGCAGGAGCACCGGTGCCATCGCGATGAACATGGCACCCGATGCCCACAGCACACTGGGCAAGGCCCCGAGATAGCCGGTAAAAAGGCCCATGAACAGCAGCGGCACACGTCGCTCTTGCAAGATGCGCTGGCGCTCCTGCGCACTGGCATGATCGGCCAGGCAGTCGAATGTCATCACCCGGTAGCTCAACCAGCCCCAGATCAAGGGCGGCACGATGAGCACCAGCGGAGGCACCAGCCAAAGCGGTATCGACAGCACCAAGGCCAGACAGGCCGCCAGGGTCGAGCCCAGGGACCACAAGATGCTGGCGGCAAGCGAGGCGCCTTTTTTGCGCTCGAGCTGCGCGAAACGCCGCTCGCCGACCAGCGCGACCATGGCGGGTGTCATGAAAAAGGCCACCATCAACAAGCAGGCCATGATGATGAAAGGAATGCACAAGAACAGCAGCATGGCCGGCGCCATGACCGAGCGCAGACCGCCCAAGCCGATGGTTTGCAGGCCGCTGTAGAGGAGGTGGACCCAGGCCCAGGTTTCAAGCTGCTGGCGCAGGCCGTCGACGGCTTCGTCCCAGAAGAAATAGCCCAGCCCGAGCGCAGCGGCGATCGTGATGAGCAGCGGCAAGAAAGACAGCGCAATCACCCGCGGGTGCAGACAATAGGCCGCCGCCCGCCAGAATGCGTCGATCACCGCACCCATCATCCTCAAGCCCTTCGCACGAGCCGCTTGAGCCCCAGCCACTGCTGAGCCCACAAGCCCTGGCCGTAATCGCGGCGGGACGTGATCTGGTCCATCAGGCCCGTGGGGCCGGCGCCCAGATCAAAGCGCGCGGTGCCAAAGATCATGTCCCACCATGGCAGCAGCACACCGTAATTGTGCTCACCCGACTCGATGCCATGGTGGACACGGTGAAAGCGCGGCGTGATCCATAGACGCTCGATCAGGGGGCCGCACGGCATGCGCACGTTGGCATGCTGCAGGCTCTCGCTGAGCTGCGTCAAGGCGACAAGCGCCATGAACTGCTCCGGGGCCACACCGATGAGTTGGCCCGCCACCACCAAAAGGCAGTCGTGCAGCACATCGTCAAGAAAGTGGTTGCGGTTGTCGCTCCACAGGGTCAGTTGGCGCTGCGAGTGGTGCAGCGCATGCAACTGCCACCACCAGGACCAACGGTGCTGGCCCCGGTGGATCCAGTAGGCCAAAAAATCGAAGGCCACCAGATAGATCAAAAAACTCACCAGCGCCTGATCGCTCACGCCCGGCCAAAGCTGGTCGAGGTGCCAGGTGGGCATGCCTTGGGCACGAAGCTGGCCAAACAGGCTCTTGAAAAGCGGATCGAGCGCGAAAAACAGGCTCAGACGGAACAGGCCGAGCCGGTGGATCAAGGTGTAGACGATGTCGGTGCGTACCGCAGCCCGATCGGTCACAGGCTCCAGGCGGCGCCAGCGCTCAAGAGGCAACAGGACCAGCAGCATCACACCCACCTGCATCAGGCCCAGCAAAAACCAGCCACAGGCAGCGTAAGCGTCTTCAAGCAAGTGCGCCAGGCCGACCGCGTGAAGCAGCGGCGCCAGCGGCTCAAACAGCATCTGCTGTGCGCTGGCAAAAGCCTGCGCGCCCGCTTGCCAGAGCGCCTCTATCACGACGCAGCCCCCTGCAAGCGCTTTTGAATCACCGCCCCGCCTTGGGCGTCAATCCACTGGCGCATCTGGGGGTGCTCGCGCAAGGTGGCAAAGCACAGGCCGCGGCGCTTGAGCCCGATGATCAGCGGCTCGAGCACTGCCGGCGCCCAGGGATCCTGCCGTGACCAGATGCCCAGGTGCGCCACCAGCACGTCGCCACCGCGGATGTTGCGCAGCGCCTGATCAAGCAGTCGCTGATTGGGATAACGGTCGCTGGGCAACTCGTCACCCAAAAAGCCGGCAGCGGCCCAACCCACGTGCAAATAGCCGCAGCCACGGGCCGCTTGCAAAAGCGCCGCCGACGTCTTGCCACCAGGGGCGCGAAACAGCGGCAAAGGAAGCTGTCCGGTGATTTGCTGCAGGCGCCGGCTGGCACGGTCAAGCTCCTGGCAGTACTGCGCCGCGCTCCAGTTCAAAGTTTGTCCCGCCAGCGGACCGGCTGAGGGCCGTATGCGAAATTGCGGCTGACCTTCGCGCGCCGGCAAATCGGCCAGCCAATACGCATGATCGTGGGTGTGTGAAGCAAATGCATGGCCCTCGCCGGCACGATCGCGCCACCAGGGGGCCCAGGCATCACCGAGGCTGCCGTCTCCACTTTGCGTGCGCTCATGGGCTCCAAAAAACGTGACGGGGACCGCGTGCTTGCGCAGGACTTCGGCAATCAGCGGCGCCACCCCCATGTGGCCCGTATCGAACGTCAGGTACACCGTCTCCTGCGGCGCCGGGCAGGTGGCCGTCGCTGGCCAAGGCGAGATCAGAAACAGGGCCGCCATGATGCGGCGGGCCAGACGGCCCAGAAGATCAACGTGCCGCATGGTCAAGGGTCCAGACGCCGTGGGGGCTGCGCCCCACGCGCACTTGACGCACGAGCCGGCCGGCGGTCAGGTCCACCACCGAAAGCCTCGCGGCCCAGCGCGAAGTCACGTAGAGCGTCTTGCCGTCGCGAGAGACCTCCATGCAGTCGGGCCCGGAGGGTACGGCAAATTGCCGCACCACCTGCAAGGTCTGCACATCAATCACGCTGACACTGTTGTGCACCCGGTTGCTCACCAGGACATGCCGACCGTCACCGAGCGCGCGAAAGGCATGGGCTCCGGCGGCCGTGCGGATGTGACCCATCTTCATGGCCACTGGCGCGGACACATCGAACACCTCGACCGCATCGCTGCCGGTCAGTGCCACCAGCAGGTGCTTGTCGCCCGGCAGCCCGTAGACGTCAGCGGGCATCGCACCGGTCTTGACACGCCACTTGATGGCCTGCGCGCCCAGGTCAATGGCCACCAACTCGTCGCTGTCTTGCATCGTGACGTAGACGGTGGTGCTGCGGCTGTCGATCCACAGGTGGCTGGGGGTCTTGCTCGTGGGAATGCGACGCACCAAAGTCGGATTCGCCCCATCCCAGCGGTACAGATCAACGTGGTCAAGCTGGTTGGCGGCCGTAACGAACCATTTCATGTCCGGCGAGAAACGCAGGTGATAGGGGTCAAGGATGTCGCGCAACGTGCGCTGCACCACCGCGGTGCGCGGATCGATGAAAGTCAGAGAGTCGGAGGCGGCATTGGCCACGATGAGCGACTTCTCGTCGGGCGTGAGGTAGAGGTGATGCGGCTCCTTGCCCGTCGGGATGCGCCGCACCTCGTTCCAGCTCTGGGGATCAATCACACTGACGCTGCCATCGAGCGAATTGAGCACAAAAATCGGCAAGGCGCCCTGGCCAGGCAGCACGCTCGGCGCCTGGGCTGTGCTGTGCACCGGGGGCCCGCTGCGTGTTTGCGGCGCGCCGGGCTGCGGCAAGGTCTGCGCCTGCACGCCGCCCAAGGGCACGCTGCCCAAAGGCACAGCAGTAAGGGCCAGCCAGGATCTGCGGGTCAACTCCAACATACCGCGATTGTCCTCAAAGAAGAAGACATGGGCTGCATCGGGGCAAGGGCTTGAGGCCCGCGCCCACTGAGCGCAAAGGCGGCCATGTCGCGCCCCCAGGCAAGGGGTGCCGTGGCGTCGGTTGGGGCCGACCGGCGGCACGCCCGGCGATCGTCAACCACGGACCTCATCGCAAGGCCTCCAGGTCAGCGGGCTGCAGCCATCGCCATTGACCAGGCGCCAGATCGGCAGGCAGCTCCAGCTCTCCGATCCGCGAGCGGTGCAGACGCTCAACCGGGTTATCGACTGCCATGAGCATGCGTTTGACCTGGTGGAACTTGCCCTCAGTCAGCGTCAATTGCATGGCCTGCGCCCCTGTGATCGAACACGCAGCCGCGCGCACGGCCGCACTGCCCGGCTCGATCGCGACGCCCGAGAGCAAGCGGCTGACCTGCTGCGGCGTGGGCGGATCGCGCAGTTCAAGCTCGTAGACCTTGGGCACATGGTGGCGTGGCGAAGTCATGCGATGGATAAAGCGGCCGTCGTCGGACAGCAGCAGCAGGCCGGTGGTGTCCTGGTCCAGCCGACCCACTGCCTGCACGCCCGGGACGGCGCCCGTTCCGCGCTGGCGCAGCGGCGGCGGCAGCAAGGTGTAGACGCTCGGCCAAGCGCCGGGCCGGTGCGAGCACTCGTAACCGGCTGGCTTGTTGAGCATGAGGTAGGCGCGCTCCTGGTAGAGCCAAGGCACGCCCTGCACCCGGTAGCGCAGGCCCTGCGCCACCACGGTGTGCGCGGGATCGGTCACCAACTGCCCCTCCACTTCCACCCAGCCCTGCTCGACCAGTCCGGCGCAGACACGGCGCGTCCCAAAGCCCTGTGAAAACAGCAAGTGCTGGATCTGCATCGCCCGATTGTCGGTGCTGTGCCCCTGTGCTGCTTTGCAAAACCCTGTGATCGCTTGAGACGCGGCGGCCGAACGATCGATCGGCCTTGAGCGTCAAGCGGCCTTTGGACCAACCCGCTGTGCCCTCACCCCCAAAAGTTGACTTTTGGACACCCTCCAGCACAACTAAAGCGGGCAAGCACGAAACAGATAAGATACGGATAGAGACATTTATACGGATGCAAAAAGTTAATTACTGAAAATTTAACGTGATATCTGTGTATTTCAAGTCCGAAAGTCATTACAAAAATACTTTTGAGAATTATTTGTTCTAACAAATGGACTCAAAGGTCAACTTTTGTACTTGAAATTTGAATGTAAACCGCAAATAATTATTCCAGATTGTTAAACAACTGGATTGCCATCATGGCCCGCGTTCGCTGCCTTCGCCACCTTCTTGTCCTGCTGATTTTCAGCCTAGGAGGCCTGGCCCATGCGCTGAGCCTGCACCGCGATGGCGATGATCTGTACGCCAGCGGGACCATCGTCCTGGGCGATGAGCTGGCCCTTCAAGCCGCCCATGAAAGTGCGCCGGTGCGCCGTCTGATCCTGGTCAACTCCCCGGGGGGCGCCTTGGTCACCAGCCTGCGCATTGCGCGCTGGCTGGAAGGTTTGCGCATCACGACCGTGGCCTGGGGTCCTTGCATGTCAGCATGCTCGCTGATCTTCATGGCCGGCGAGCAGCGTCAGTTTGCACACGATGCCGGCGGTCGGCCAAGCGTGATCGGTATCCACGGCCCCTACAACAGCCGCACCGGCAAGTTCAGCGACGCCTCGGCGCCGATCATGCTGGACTATTACAAGCACCGCATGGGGTCCAAGTTTGATGCCGAGGTGATGGGGCGGGCCATCTACAAAATGACCGATCCCTCTGGCTTCTTGGTGGTGCCCGACGATGCGACCGCGAAAGCAGCCGACCGCGCCCCGAGGCACTGCCCGTCGGCGCAAGCCAGCGCCGATGAGTGCACGGTCTACCACCACAAGTCCGCACAAAGTCTGGGCATCGTGACCCGGGCTGAAAGCGTTCGGCTGGCCGCCTTGCCGCCGGCGATCGACCCCAGGGCTCAGGCGCGCCCCGATGCGACAACGGCGACCACCCTGGCGCAGCGTCAGCCCTAAGCAGGCCAGGGCAAGCCACGGCGCACTGGCCAGGCCACGCTCAATCGCGGCGAGCCCCGCTCGGCCTTACTCTTCCTGCCCGACAGAGGCGTAGGTGATGAGCTGATAGCCAAATCCGTGCACAGACCGCAAACGCAAGCTGGACATGCCGTTGAGCCCAAGGCGCGAGCGGATGCGCGAGACGTGCACATCGAGGGTGCGCGAAAAAGGATCGTCTTCGCGTCCCCAGACCTCCTGCATCAAACGCTCACGGGCCAACGAGCGGTCGGCATTTTCAAACATGAAGCGGGCCAGTTCGAACTCCTTGCCGGAAAACTGCGCCTTGCCACCGGCCCAGGTGATCTCACGCTCGACCAGATCAAAGGTGTAGCCGTGATAGGTTTGCGGCCCCGTGCCCTGACGCACCGGGTAGATGCGCCGCTTCAAGGCGGCGATGCGGGCCAGGAACTCAGCGGGCCGAAGCGGCTTGACGCAATAGTCCTCGGCGCCGGCCTCCAAGGCCGCGACGATGGCCTGCTCGTCGTGCACCGCCGTCAAAAAGATGACCGGCGTGTCACTTTGAAACGAGCTGCGCAGCTGCTTGAGCACCTTGATGCCGTCCTGATCGGGCAGCTTCCAGTCGAACACCAGCAGGTCAAAGGTGTGTCGGGCCAACGCCGTCAAAAACGCACGCGCGGTGTTGAAGGTGGCCGTGCTGTGGCCAGCCGATTCGACCACCTGGGCCAGATGCTGGGCCAAGGCGGGATCGTCTTCCAAGATTCCAATATGCATGCAAGAGCCTTTGGGAATACAGACGCTCAACGCTCGTTGAGCGCACCAGAGAACGTTTTGATGACAGGCTTGAGGAGGTAACGCAGCACGCTGCGGGTGCGGGTCTTGATATCGATCGTCGAGGTCATGCCCGGCTTGAGCGAAACACGCGCAAGCATGACGTTGGCCTGGTTCGCATCGATACGCACGTGGGCCCGGTAGTAGCTCATGGTCTGCCCATTGGCGCCCTGCTCGACCAGAGTGTCGGAGCTCAGGTAGGTCAGTTTGCCGGTGAGCATGCCGTAGACGGAAAAATCGAAGGCATCGAGCTTGACCAGCACCGGCAGACCAAGCTCGAGTTGACCGATATCAACGGGGTTGATCTTGGCCTCGATCACCATATCGCTTTCGGTCGGCGAAATCCGCATCAGTTCATCACCGGCGCGCAAAACGCCCCCGATCGTGTTGACACGCAGGTATTTGACGATGCCCGCCACCGATGCGATCAGGTCGGTGTGCTCGAGCACGCTGCGCCTTTCCTCGAGCTTGTAACGCTGTGAGGACAGCTCGTCCTCCAGTCTGGTGACCTCCTGGCGCGCTTCCTGCGCATATTTGTTGCGAACCTCACTCAGGCGCGCCTCCAGCTCACTGACCTGGCGCAGCGCGCGCATCACCTCAAGGCGGCTGACGTCGCCGGACTTGAGCAGGCCCTGGTTCATTTGCAACTCTTCGCGCGCAAGTTTGAGGGCATCTTCAAGGGCGCCGGTCGCATCGTTGAGGCTTGCGCGCTTTTGGGCATAGAGGCGCTCTTGCGCGGCCACGAACTCGGGATAAGCGCGGACCGAGGCCGGAAAAACCGGCTTGGTCTCGTTGGACTCTGCCCTGGCGCGGATCAGCCCGGCCTGCAACGCCGCCACCTTGGACCGGCTTTCTTCGTAAGCGGCGTTGCTGCGGTCCTTCTCCAATACGGCCAGTTTCTGCCCTGCTTTGACCTCCTGTCCTTCTTGAACCAAGATTTCAGAGAGCACCCCTCCATCGGCCGCCTGGATGATCTGGGTGCGGGCACTGGTGATGACCGAGCCTTGGGCACGCACGGTCTGATCGATCTCGAACCACGCAGCCCAGGCCAAAAAGGCCAGAAACATCGCGGCCAGAACGGCGATCAGAGACAGCCGGGGGCCGGAAACACGCTCACTCATGCCGCCACTCCTTGTGCGTTGGGGCCCGGCGCTGCCCCGGCTGGCGCACCCGCCTGACGTCCAGCACTCAGGCGCTGCAACACAGCATCCTTAGGCCCATCCATGACGATCTGGTGATTGGCCACCACAATGATGCGGTTGACCAGACGCAGCAGTTCAGGCTTGTGCGTCACCACGACCAACACGTCCTCGCTTTGCAGGCTTTTGGCCAAGGCGCCGATGATGTGCTGCTCCAGCGCACCGTCCATCGAGGCGGTCGGCTCATCGAGCAGCCAGATGCGTGGCCTGCGCAGGAAGACCCGGGTCAGGTTGACCAGCTGGCGCTGACCCGATGACAAGCCGCTGCCGCCTTCGTGGATGGCCTGCTGCAGGCCCTGTGGATGCGCGGCAATGACGGACTGCATCAAGCCGGTGGTCCGGGCCGCCTCCAAAATCACTTCATCGCCCGGATCAATTAGCCCCAGGATCAGGTTCTCGCGCAAGGTGCCGGCAAACAGGCGCCCCTCCTGCTGCAAGTAACCCACGCGCTCGGCCAGCACCGGCTTGGAGATGTGCGCCAGATCGAGTCCGTCCATCTTGACGATACCCGCTTGCGGCTTGTACATGCCGCTGAGCAGACGCAAAAACGTGGTCTTGCCCGCACCGATGGGGCCAAGCACTCCGACCTTCTCGCCCGGCCGGATCTGCAACTCTGCGATCGCCAGCGCCTGACCCTGCCCATAGCTGGCAGCCACCTTCTCGAAGGTGTAGTGCCCCTTGACCGTCTGCGGCGAGATGGCTTGCTCCTGACCATGGTGATCGTCCTGCAAAGTCCAGATCCGGTCGAGCCCTTGCAAGGCCGACCGGGTATGGGCCCACTGCACGAGGCGATCAGGCAGGGCGGCCACCGGACCGAGCACCCGCCCCGACAGGATGGAGCATGCAATCAGACCGCCCATGGTCAGTTCGCCACGCGAAATCTGCAACGCACCGATGGCCACCAGCAGCACGTAGGACACCTGCTGGAAGGCAGCGGCAAGAAACTGGGAGTACTCGCTGACCCTTCGCATATCCTGCTCAACCCCGCGCGCCTCGTCGGTCGTGCCGATCCAGCGCGAGAGCATGCGCCAGCCGCTTTGACCCGATTTGATCGTCTCGGCACCCTCGATGGTCTCGACAAGCAGGCCGGTCTTGAAGTTGCTGGCCGCCTGGGCCTTTTTGCTCAGGCCATCGACTCGGTTGCGCAAAACCAGGCCCAGGGTCAGGGCAAGACAGAAAAAGACCAAGGGAATGATGGCCAGCGAGCCGCCGATCCAAAAGATGACCAACAGAAAAAGCAGGGCAAACGGCACATCGATCATCAGGTGCGAGGTCATCGCCGTCAAAAAACTGCGCACAGTCTCATAGCCCCTGAGTTGGGAGGCCAGCGTTCCCACACTGCGTGGCAACTGATCGAGCCGGATTGCCAAAAAGCGGCTGTAGACCTCACGCGCCAGCTTCTGATCGACCTGGTCGACGAGCTGCTCAAAAAGACGCGAGCGTGCCAGCTTGGCCAGGGTCTCGAAGAAAACGGCCAGCAGCACGCCGGTGGTGAGCACCCACAAGGTCTGACTGGCACCGGTAGGCACCACGCGGTCATACACCTGCATGCTGTAGAAGGAGGCAGCCAGGGCGATCAGATTGATCATGAAGCCGGCCAGCACGCCCTCGATCCAGATTCGCTTGGGCGCAAAGATTTCGCGGCGTATGAGCTTGTAGACCACGCTGCCTGCGGGATCGTAGGGCCGGGCCAGCTTGAGTTTGGCCACGGTCCAATCGCTCAGGGCGTGCAAAGGCGTCTCGGTCCAGCGCTGGGTGGCCGGGTCGTAGGTCTCGATCAGCCACTCGTTTTGTGCGGTGCGGCCGCGAAGCAAGGCCCAGCCCTGATCGGCCCGATGGATCAGACAGGGACAAGCCGACGGATCGATCGAGGACGCACGCAGCCAGCGCGCCGCCGGCAACTGCAAGGAGCGCAACAAGCCATCGACGGTCTGGCGCGCCATCTTGGGCGTCGGCTCCACAGAGTCGGTGCCAATCTTCTCGACGGCCGCCTGCAAGGCGAGCCGGTCCACCGCTTCGGACTGCACTTGCGCCAGTCGCATGAGGAGAGGAAACAAGACGTTCATGCGCGATTGACTTTCACTGCTGGCCCGCCGGCTGAAGCGGGCTGCCCAAACCAGAGACGATGGCCGCCACGCCCTCAGACAGCACGGCCAGGCGCCAGGTCGCCGCCACATAGGTGGCATCGACCTCGGCCAAAGTGGTCTGGGCCTGGGCGAGCTCACGCGCGGCGTTCATCACTTCGACCCATGTCTTGCGACCTGCCAGAAACTGCCGGTCCCATGAAGCGACCATGGCCTGGATCGAACGCAGACCGGCCACGAGACTTTGTCGGCGCTGCTGCTGGCTGCGCGCCGAAACATGCTCCAAACTGAGCTGCTCGGTCAGCCCTCGTCGGGCCGTCTCGACATCGCCCTGCAGGGACTGCAGCCGGGCGTTGGCGGCCTCAACGCCAGACAAGGCCGACAAGCCCGCGCCCGGGGTGGCCGACAAGCCGATAAAAAAGCGGCTGGCCGAGCTCAGTCCGGAGGCGCTGAAGCTGCCTTGCTGATGCTCGGCACGCGCATAAACTTCGGGCATGAGCTGGGCCTTACGGATCTGCACATCCATCTCCTGCTGACGGATCTGCGCCTCCAGCTTGCGCGCTGTCGGACTGACGCGCCATGCGCGATCGAGCATGGAATCGAGAGGCTCGATCGGCTCAATCGGGCCGATGTCCAAGCCTTCGAGTTGAGCGCCCTCAATACGCTGGCCGGTCAGCTGCTCAAGCCGGGCAAGGGCCGAGACCTGCTGCGCCTGCGCCAGCGCCAGCTCGGCCTGGGTCTGCTCAAGGCGGCCCTGGGCCATGACCTCGTCGGCTACCGCCGATACCCCTGCCTCGACGCGTCGCTGAATCAAGGCCACCAAGCGCTGGTGAGTCTGTAGGCTCTCGCGCAGGGCGATCAGCTTGAGGTGTCCCGCACGCCATTCACCCCAGGCCTGTATCGTGCGCAGCGCCAGTTGAAGCCGCGTCTCTTCCATCTGGGCCACCGCCGCCTCCGTAGCGGCCTCGGCCCGTCCGACACCAGCCGTCAGGCGACCTGCCGTCCACAAGGGCTGCTGCAGGCGAAAGGTGGTCACCCGGCTGTCCTTGTTGTAGGACGTGTCTTGGTTGGAGGCGCTGGCCTGTTCAACCGATACAGACGGGGTGGGATAGAACTGCCAGTTCGCACCCTTGACCTCGGCCTGCGAGGCGCGCACCAAACTGGCCTGACTTTGAAGCGAGGGGTTGCTGTCGAAGGCCAGATTGAGCAAGTCAACCATACCGGCGGCCTGAGCCGTCGCCGCAGCGAGCGACAAGGCCAGGGTCCAAGACAGTCTCCGCTTGTCCGGCAGCATGCGAGAAAAGGTCATGGTGAGCTCTAGCCGACTGGCAACTGGCACCAAGCCATCGAGCCGTCAAGAAGACCAAGTAAGGTGAAATGTGCAAATCAAGCCGCGCAGGGCGGCTGTCTGGTCAGCATTATGACCGAACTGCCCATAAGAACGGTGAGCCGGCGAGCGCTCGCCACACCCATGAAAACACCTGTCGCCAGGCCATAAAAAAACCCGCAAGGACACTTGCGGGTTCGAGGCACTGACCGGGCAAGCCTGGCTCAATCGGTCTTGAGTGGCTGGCTCAGGCGGGTTGGAATTTGGTCGGTGTGAAAGGATTCGAACCTTCGACCCCTTGCACCCCATGCAAGTGCGCTACCAGGCTGCGCCACACACCGAAGACGGCAATTATAGCCTTGCCCGCTATGGACTCGAGGCAAGCGAGCATCTGGTGCCCGGAAGTTCGAAATGGCATGGGGCCCGCCTGCCCATCGGAGCGGGCGCGCCGAACTCAGAAGGCCAGTTGCGGCTCCGAGCTGAGCAGGTTGCGGATTTCGAAAAGCTCGCGCCGCATGAGCTCGACCCCCTCGAAGGACATGGCGGCAAAGCTTGCCTCCACCGCATCAAAGCTGTCGTCGGCCAAGGGCGCCACGGCACTGTGGTGCAAAGGCAGCTCCGCGCCCTCGATCAGGGACTGGCCAAGACGCCGACGATCGCGCTCGGCCTGAACCAGCTCCTGCAATTTGTTGCGAGCGCCGCTGATGGTAAAGCCCTGCTCGTAGAGCAAGTCGCGGATACGCCGAATCATCAGCACCTCGTGGTGCTGGTAGTAGCGCCGGTTGCCCCTGCGCTTCATGGGCTTGAGCTGGCTGAACTCCTGCTCCCAATATCGCAGCACATGCGGCTTGACGTCACAGAGCTCGCCAACCTCACCGATCGTGAAGTAGCGTTTGGCGGGAATGGGGGGAAGGACTTTGTCCAGTTGCATCGAAGCGGCCTCGAAGGGAGTAGGAATCTACTGCAACTTCAGATGCGGCGCAATTGCCTGGGCGCAAATATTTTTAATGCGGGCGGGCGACGACGGGCTTGATGCCCGCGTCAGCGGGTACTCAGCCGGCGCCCTGGATCTGCTCTTTGAGCTTGTGGCTGGCGTGAAAGGTCACGACGCGCCGGGCCTCGATCGGCACGGCTTGCCCGGTACGCGGGTTGCGGCCGGGTCGCGGCGCCTTGGTGCGAATTTGAAAATTGCCAAAGCTCGAAATCTTGGTGTCCTTTCCGTCCACCAAGGCGTCGGAGATGAGCTCAAAAAACGCTTCGACCATGTCCTTCGATTCGCGCTTGTTCAGACCGATCTGCTCGAACAGCAGGTCGGCCAGATGGGCCTTGGTCAGCGCGGGGGTCTCCAGGCTCTCGACACTCAGTTGCATGGGGCGCTCCAGTTGAAAGGGGAAAAGCCGGGGCCGATCAGGCCCGCAAACGGGCACCGAGAGCCGACTGCAGGCGCTCGATGACGGCGCGCACGGCCCCATCGATTTGCTCGTCGGTCAAGGTGCTGTGTTCATCGCCGAGCACCAGACGCACCGCCAGACTTTTCTCGCCCAGGGCCAAACCGCCAGCGGCTGCCTCAGGCCGGTAAACATCGAACAAGGTGGCCGACCGCAACAGCCCCGCGGTGGGCGCCGCGTGGATGTGGGCCATGAGGTCGGCATGGGTGATGGCTTCGGCCACGATCACCGCAATATCGCGCTCGACCGGCTGCTGGCGACTGAGCCCGGCAAAGGCCGGCACAGTGCGCGTGAGCACCGCCTCGAGGTCGAGTTCAAACAAGACCGGCGCCTGCGACAACTCGTACGACTGCCGCCAGCGCGGGTGCAACTGACCGAGCACGCCCACGCGGCGACCGGCAATGGCGATGCTGGCGCTGCGTCCGGGATGCAGGGCAGGATGGGCCACCGGCTCGAACACTGGCTCAAGCGGCGCCAGCAAGGCCTGCAGGTCGCCCTTGACATCGAAAAAATCCACCGACCGGCTGGCCTGCGACCAACCCAAAGGATCGAGCGGGCCGCAAGCCAAACCGGCCAGGCGCATAGGCTGCGCAAAGCCCGCCACCGTGGTGTCACTGCCAGCCACACTGGGGTCGCGCAGAAACACCCGACCGATCTCGAACACCCTGACCCGGCTGGTCTTGCGGTCCTGGTTGAACTTGAGCACCTGCAGCAAGGAGCCGATCAGGGAGGAGCGCATCACGCTCATCTGGCTGGCGATCGGATTGAGCAGCCGCACCGGCTGCTCATTGCCCGCCAGTTCGTGCTCCCAGCGCTCTTGCACGAAGCTAAAGTTGATGGTCTCCTGGTACCCCAGGGCGGCCAGGCTGCGGCGGACCGCATAGGCGCCGCGCTCAGACTCGGGACGCAGCCGGGCACTGATGGGCGCTTGGGGCGGCGACTCGGGCAAGGCGTCGTAGCCGATCAGGCGCACCACTTCTTCGATCAGGTCTTCCTCGATCTGCAGGTCAAAGCGGTAGCTCGGCGCAGTGACCGTCAGTACCCCCTGGCCTTCGCTGAGGGGCAGACCCAGACGGCGCAAAGCCTGGGCGCACTGCTCCTGGCTCAAGGGCATGCCGATGACTTTGCTCGCACGCTCCACGCGCAAAGTCACGGCCTTAGGCGGTGGCATGTTGACCTGCGTGTCGTCAATCGGGCCACAGCGGGTCTGCTGGCCACCGCAAATGTCCAGCACCAACTCGGTGATGCGCTCGATGTGCTCAGTGGTGGTGGCCGGATCGACCCCGCGCTCGAAGCGGTGACCCGCATCGGTGGAAAAGTTAAAGCGCCGCGACCGTCCTGCAATCGCACGGGGCCACCAGAAGGCCGCCTCGACATAGATGTTGCGCGTCTCGTCGCCCACCGCCGTGGCGTCGCCGCCCATGATGCCCGCCAGCGACTCGACCTGATGGTCGTCCGCAATCACGCCCACCTTCTCGTCGAGCGTGACGGTCTGGCCATTGAGCAGCTTGAGCGTCTCGCCTGCCCGGCCCCAACGCACTTGCAGGCCACCGTGGATCTTGTCGAGGTCAAAAATGTGCGAGGGTCGGCCAAGCTCGAACATCACGTAGTTGGAAATGTCGACCAGCGGGCTGATCGGGCGCTGGCCGCAGCGCTCCAGGCGCTCGACCATCCAGGCCGGTGTCTGCGCGCGCGTGTTGACGCCGCGGATGACACGACCTGAAAAGCGGCCGCACAGGTCGGGCGCCTCAACACGCACCGGCAGGCGACTGTCGCCATCGACCTGAGCCGCCTTGAACTGCGGCGACCGCAGCGGCGCGCCCGTCAAAGCCGACAGTTCCCGGGCCACGCCGTAAACACTCAGGCAATGCGCCAGGTTGGGCGTGAGCTTGAGGGTGATCAGGGTGTCATCGAGCCGCAGGTGGTCGCGGATGTTCTGACCAACGAGCGCATCTGCGGTCAACTCGAGCAGACCGCCGTGGTCCTGCGAGAGCTTGAGCTCGCGCGCCGAGCAAAGCATGCCATGGCTTTCCACGCCACGCAGCTTGCCGACCTTGATGGCAAAGGGCTTGCCGTCCTCGCCCGGGGGCAACTGGGCGCCCACCAAGGCACAGGGCACGCGAATGCCGGCCCGCGCATTGGGCGCGCCGCAGACGATGGCCAGCAAGGCCCCCTGCCCCACATCGACCTGGCACACCCGCAACTTGTCGGCATTGGGATGGGGCGAGACTTCACGGATCTCACCGACCACCACATGAGAGAACGGGGGCGCAACCGGCCTGAGTTCCTCCACCTCGAGCCCGCCCATGGTCAGCGTGTGGGCCAACTCTTCGGTGGAAATCGGTGGATTGCAAAAATGACGCAACCAGGACTCGGGAAATTGCATGGCGTCTTGTCTTGAGCGTAGGCTGTGGGATGGGCGGCTTATCTGAACTGCGACAGAAAGCGAAGGTCACCGTCGAAAAACATGCGCAGGTCATTGACGCCGTAGCGCAGCATGGTCAGGCGGTCTGGCCCCATGCCAAAGGCAAAGCCGATGTAGCGTTCCGGATCAAGCCCCATGTTGCGCACCACATTCGGATGGACCTGGCCTGAGCCGGCCACCTCGAGCCAGCGGCCAGCCAGAGGCCCGCTGGGAAACTGGATGTCGATCTCGGCGCTGGGCTCGGTGAAGGGGAAAAAACTCGGCCGGAAACGCAGCACCAGGTCATGACTTTCGAAGAAGGTGCGGCAAAAGTCCGTAAAGACCACCTTCAGATCTTTGAAGCTCACGTTCTCGCCGATCCACAGGCCCTCGCACTGATGGAACATGGGCGAGTGGGTGGCGTCGCTGTCGACCCGGTAAGTGCGCCCCGGCGCGATCACGCGAATCTCGGGCATGAGCGCGCCGCGCTCGAGCAGCGCACGGTGCTTCTTGACGTGCTGCACCGCATAGCGGATCTGCATCGGGCTCGTGTGGGTGCGCAACAAGTTGGGCGCCTGCTCGCTGCCGCCTTCGACGTAGAAGGTGTCGTGCATGGAGCGGGCCGGATGGTCTTCGGGGGTGTTGAGCGCAGTGAAGTTAAACCAGTCGGTTTCAATCTCAGGCCCCTGCGCCACATCAAAACCCATGGAGCCAAAAATCGCCTCGATGCGCTCGAGGGTCAACGACACCGGGTGCAAGCCGCCCCCAGCTGCGCGCTGGCGACCCGGCAAACTCACATCGAGCGCCTCGGCCCGGAGTTGGGCATCGAGTTCTGCCTGCGCCAGCGCCTGACGCCGATCAGCAAGCGCCTGCTCAATCGCCTGCTTGGCCTGGTTGATGGCCGCACCGCGCGACTTCTTTTCTTCCACGCTCAAGGCCGCCAGGCCTTTCATGAGCTCGGTCAGGCGACCGGACTTGCCCAGGTAGAGCGCCTTGGCGTTTTCCAGCTCGGCAGGACTGAGCGTTGCCTCAAAGCTGCTGCGGGCCTGACTTACCCATTCTTCGAGGACCGATTCATGGCTCATGTTGATTGGCACGAAAACAAAGGAAGGAGGCCCGCTGCACACAGACCCATGAAAAAGGGCCAGAGCTTTTGCAAGCTCCGACCCGCTTTCGCATGCAACGCCCTCCCCGCTTCACGGGCGGGGGCGTCCCTGCAAGACGTCAGGCCGCCAGCGAGCTCTTGACCTTGTCCACAATGGCGCCAAAAGCGGCACTGTCATGGATGGCCAAATCCGAGAGCACCTTGCGGTCGATCTCGATGCCCGCTTTCTTCAACCCATTGGCAAACTGACTGTAGGTCAGGCCAAAGGAGCGGCTGGCGGCGTTGATACGCGCGATCCAAAGCTGGCGGAACACACGTTTCTTGTTGCGACGATCCCGGTAGGCATACTGGCCGGCCTTCATCACCGCCTGTTTGGCGACGCGAAAGACATTGCCGCGGCGACCACGGAAGCCCTTGGCCAGGGCGAGAACTTTTTTGTGACGAGCGCGGGCTGTGACACCACGTTTGACGCGAGGCATGGTTTACTCCTTGTTCGTCTGAATCAGATACCCGTACCGGGCAGCATCTGCGCCATGTGACCCATATTGGTCTCATGGACAGCAACCGCACCGCGCAGGTGGCGTTTGTTCTTGGTGGTCTTCTTGGTCAGGATGTGACGCTTGAAGGCTTGACCGCGCTTGACGGTGCCACCGGGACGAACGCGAAACCGCTTTTTCGCGCTGCTCTTGGTCTTCATTTTGGGC
>Ga0164292_10001257_pt1 | contig 20391 bp, 13 predicted proteins | sample GEODES117metaG_FD_111486 | JGI IMG/M metagenome (GOLD analysis project Ga0164292, IMG submission 111486) | Eutrophic lake water microbial communities from Lake Mendota, Wisconsin, USA - GEODES117 metaG | ecosystem: Environmental > Aquatic > Freshwater > Lake | place: USA: Lake Mendota...
AAGTTACTCTCGTAGGTTTCGGAACTTTTTCTGTAACTAAAAGAGCTGCACGTAATGGTCGCAACCCACAAACTGGCGAAGTGATTAAAATCAAAGCCAAGAAAGTTGCAAGGTTCAAAGCCGGTAAAGAGCTTACTGCCAAATTATAATCTGAACCAGCTGTATAAAAAAAGCAAGGCAGTTTGTCTTGCTTTTTTTATTTTTGCTATCCAATTAAAAAAACAACCATGGGAAGAGGCGACAAAAAAACGAAGAAAGGAAAAATTTTCAAAGGATCATTCGGTAAATCACGTCCTGCTAATAAACCAAAAGACACGACCAAGAAACCTGAGGAGAAGAAAGCCTGATCAATTAGCGGATTTACGAATTAGCGAATTGGCGAATTAGGATTGGCTCATTAGCTAATTGAAGACTGGCTAGGTATAAGGAGATTTGGAATGAAGAATTCGCCGATCCGTCAATCCGACAATCCGCCAATCGTCTAAGGTGCCAGCCTGCTGATCTTCCAGCTGTCTGCCTCAATTGAATACAGTATCCGGTCGTGCAGCCGGCTGGGGCGTCCCTGCCAGAATTCAATATGTACCGGAATTACACGGTACCCTCCCCAATGGGGCGGTCTGGGTATCGGGGCCTGTTCGAATGCTGCCTGATATCGCCTGACATTTTCTTCAATGACATCCCTGCTCCTGACTACCCTGCTCTGCGGGGAGGCCCACGCACCTATGCGGCTTCCTTCCGGCCGCGAATGGAAGTAGCTGTCACTTTCTGTTGCATCCACTTTTTCTATCCGCCCTTCGATCCGAACCTGGCGCTCCAGTTCCTTCCAGAAGAACAGCAAACTGGCCTGCGGATTCTCGTCGATATCTTTCGCCTTCCGGCTTTCGTAGTTTGAAAAGAAAACAAAGCCACTTTTATCGTAATCTTTCAGGAGCACGGTACGTGCCGATGGCATGCCTTCTTTATTGCAGGTTGCCAGGGTCATGGCGTTGACCTCGGTGATGTCGGATCCTACGGCTTCTTTCCACCAGCGGGTAAATTGTAAAAATGGGTCTAACTCAACATCACCTTCTGATAAGCTCTCGCGCATGTATTCCTTCCGTATATCAGCTATTGACATAAATGGTCTATTTACTGGTTACCGTAACCCGTCAGCTCACAATGGTTCCGATCTCGTCACCTTTGACCACTTTGCTCAAGTTACCGGGCTCGTTCATGTCAAACACAATAATGGGCAGGTTGTTCTCCATGCAAAGCGTGAATGCCGTCATATCCATCACCTTCAGGTTCTTATCAAGGCACTCTTTGTAACTGATCTTGTCGTACTTCACAGCATCCGGGAACTTCTCCGGATCAGCATTGTAGATACCGTTCACACGCGTTCCCTTCAAAATCACATCAGCACTTATTTCTATGGCCCTCAGGGAGCCTGCCGTGTCAGTAGTAAAATAAGGATTGCCTGTACCCGCTCCAAAGATCACTACCCTGTTCTTCTCCAGATGGCGAATGGCACGGCGACGTATATAGGGTTCAGCGATCTGCTCCATCTTGATGGCACTCTGTAGCCTCGTGTACACGCCTAGCTTCTCCAACATGGCCTGCATCGCCATTCCGTTGATCACAGTAGCCAGCATGCCCATGTAGTCGCCATGAGCCCTTTCGATACCCGTTTCAGACTCGTTCATACCCCGATAAATATTTCCGCCGCCGATCACAATCGCTACCTGCACACCCAGATCCACGATCGCTTTTACTTCACTGGCATATTTTTCAATAACCGCGGGATCCAGGCCAAAGCCCTTGTTTCCCATTAACGATTCTCCTGAAAGTTTGAGTAAGATCCTTTTATACCTGGGTTCCATGCCGCTAAGTTAATTAAAAGATGGGCCATAAAAAAAATCCCCCCGCTGTGCGGAGGGATCCTTTATCATATCGAACCGGTAAATTAACCGAGCGCAACTCTTTTGAAAGAAATCACCTTGATGTCAGCACTAACTGACTTAAGGTACTCACCTACACTCTTGCTGCCATCTTTTACGAAAGCTTGCGCAGTTAAGGTATTCTCTTTGAAAAACGAATTCAGTTTACCTTCGGCGATCTTGTTGATCATCTCTTCAGGCTTACCGGCCATTTTAGGATCTGCTTTGATCTGATCGGTTACGATCGCTTTCTCCCTGGCAACCACTTCAGCAGAAACAGAGTCCGCGTCAACGGCAACCGGATTCATAGCCGCGATTTGCATAGCGATGTCCTTACCCGCTTCCACAGCAGCCTGATTCAAACCAACCAAAACACCCATCCTGTTAGCGCCATGGATATAAGAAGCAACAAACTCAGCGTCTATACGCTCGAACTTAGAAATGCCGATCTTCTCGCCGATGCTTGCCAGTTTATCGTTCACGAGGTCAGAGATCTTTCCGCCATTGATAGATACACCATTCAGCTCGTCAACGCTTTTCACGTTGTTCTCAATGGCTGCATTCATAATGGACTGTGCAAAGGCAACGAAATCTGTATTCTTGCTCACAAAATCTGTTTCACAGCTCAGGCAAAGGGCAATACCTGTTTTGTTATCAGCTGTTGTTTTCGCCAGTACAACACCTTCACGGGCATCACGATCACCCCTTAAAGCTGCTACTTTCTGGCCTTTCTTCCTGAGCCAGTCGATGGCCCCTTCAAAATCACCGTTTGTTTCGGTAAGTGCTTTACGGCAATCCATCATACCCGCACCAGTGGACTGGCGGAGTTTATTGATATCAGCCGCAGTAATTGTCACTGTTGACATATCATTAATATTTTCTGATTATTGATCTGATTATCTTTTGGTAGCAGGCTTTCGTCCGCCACCGCCTGAAGCTGCGATCCTGCGCTTAGGGGCACCACCTGGTTTGCCACCGCCGCCGCGCCTGTCACCACCTTCACCTTTCTCTTTGTCTTCGTCTTCCAGAGAAAAACGCTGACCCTTATCCTGAACATCTTCACCATCTTCTGAGTCATCTGTCTTCTCAGCCTGCCTTTCAGCAAGACCTTCAGCGATGGCTGCAGTGATGAAATTGGCAATGATAGCGATGGATTTGGTCGCATCGTCGTTTGCCGGAACAGGGAAATCAACTTTATTCGGATCACAGTTGGTATCAACGACGCCAAAAGTCTGGATTCCTAAACGCTTTGCCTCCGCCAGGGCAATATGCTCGTGGCCAATGTCAAAGATCAACAGCGCGGCAGGTACACGACCCAATTGGGCGATACCACCAAGCACTTTTTCCATCTTCTCTTTGTCACGGGCCAACTGCAGACGCTCTTTCTTGGTAATGCTGTCAAAACTGCCGTCTGTAAGCATTTTCTCGATGCTCTGCATCTTCTTCACGCTCTTACGAACCGTGTTGAAGTTGGTTAGCATACCACCCAGCCAACGCTCGGTAACATAAGGCATGTTCACACGACGGGCACATTCTGTGATGATCTCCTTAGCTTGCTTTTTTGTTCCCACGAACATGATCTTCTTACCCGCTTTTGCAATGCTCTTCAGGGCACCTGATGCTTCCTGCAGACACTCCACGGTTTTGTTCAGATCAATGATGTGAATACCCTTTTTCTCTGCATAGATATAAGGGAGCATCTTAGGATTCCACTTCTTACGCAGGTGTCCAAAGTGTACACCGGCTTCGAGTAACTGTTGTTGTAATGAAGTGTTATTTTCCATTGTATTTCTGTATAATAATGTTGAACAATTTTGTTGATCCGATGATTAACGTTTGCTGAACTGGAAGCTCCTACGGGCCTTCTTGCGACCTGGCTTCTTACGCTCAACACCACGAGGGTCACGGGTAAGGAGCGCAAATGCTTTCAGCAAGGGTTTAACCTCGGCATTCAATTCAACGAGTACCCTGGAGATACCCAGTTTGGCGGCCTCAGCCTGACCTTTTTTACCACCACCAGCTGCATTGATAACGATATCGTACTTACCAATAGCATCAATGGTCTTTAAAGGAAGCTCTACCTGATTCTGCAGGTAAACCTGCGGGAAGTAGGCTTTATAATCTAAGCCGTTCACGGTAATCTTGCCATCACCTTTAGAGATGAATACACGCGTTACCGCTTCTTTACGACGGCCAACTGCATTTTTCTGCTTTTCCATTGTAATTAGTTTGGACAGTTTTAAAATTTGAATTCACCAGGTTGCTGCGCTACGTGCGGATGCTCAGCTCCTGCGTAAACAAATAATTTCTTGATCATCTTACGACCCAGGCGATTCTTAGGCAACATGCCCTTCACAGCCCTTTCGACAATAGCTTCAGGCCTGCGCTTTAGCAGATCGCGGGCGATCTCAGCCTTCTGACCACCAGGATATCCTGAAAATGTCAGATATTCCTTCTCGTCCAGCTTGTTCCCGGTGAACTTTACTTTGTCCGCATTAATAACAATAACATAGTCTCCGCAATCAACATGAGGGGTATAGTAAGCTTTATTCTTACCGCGGAGTACCGCAGCGATCTTACTACACATGCGCCCCACAGTTTGATTGGTCCCGTCTACAACATGCCAATGATGTTGCACGGAAGCTGCATTTGCATGCTTTGTGGTGAAGTGTAACTTGCTCATTCTTTTAAAATTTTCTTCCCGCCTGCGGGATAATTAATAATCTGCCGCCAACCCGGCTGCCCCCTAAGGGGATGCAAAGGTAGGTGAAAGCAGGGTCAAAAAGTGCGTAAAACGAAAGAATTTTTTACCCAACCCCCATAACAAATTGATTATCAGTATATTTTTTGATATTTTCTTAAACTACACAAAAAACCATTCCCCACATTAAAGACATTCCTCACATTTGTTACTCATTCATCCCAATCATCTCATGCGACCCATGCTCCTGCTTGCCTTAATTACCACCTCGTTCGCCTGTAATAAAAGCGGCCCGTTGTTCCGTGACCTCAGTCCCAACCAGACGGGGATCCATTTCTCCAACGACATCCGTGAGAATCAGCAGCTCAACGTACTTAATTATGAATACATGTTTAATGGCGGGGGAGTGGGTATCGGGGATTTTAACAATGATAGCCTGCCCGACATCTATTTTACCGGTAACCTCGTGGCCAACAAACTATATCTCAATAAAGGGGGGCTAAAGTTCGAAGACATAACAGCAGCCGCCGGAGTGGATGGCATGGGGAAATGGTCGAAGGGAGCCGCTGTTATAGATATCAATAACGACGGGCTGCTCGACATCTATGTCTGCGCCGCCGTTTTACCCCAACCGGGGACCAGAAAAAACATGCTTTATGTCAACCAGGGTGTGGACAAAACCACCGGAATACCCTCGTTCATAGACCTCGCAGAAGAATATGGACTGGCGGATGCCTCCAACACACATATGGCTGCCTTTTTCGACTATGATAATGATAAAGATCTCGATGTCTATTTACTATTGAATGACCTCGACGGTACCTACCCAAACGAATTCAGACCCATAAGAAAAGACGGCAGCTGGCCCAATACCGATAAACTTTTGGAAAACCGTTTCGATAGTAGCCTGCAGCATCCCGTATTCTATGACGTGTCAAAAAAAGCAGGTATCCTCATAGAAGGACATGGACTCGGGATCAGCATCGCAGACATCAACCGCGATGGATGGAAAGATATATACATCAGTAACGACTATCTTTCCAATAACATCCTCTACATCAACAATCGAAACGGAACCTTCTCGGACCACGCCGCCAACTTACTGAAGCACACCAGCAAAAACGCCATGGGCAACGATGTGGCCGATATCAATAATGATGGCCTGGCCGATATCATTGAAATGGATATGATGCCCGCAGATAACTTCCGACAAAAAATGATGTATAGCGATATCAGCTACCAAACATTTCAAAACTCCGATCGCTACGGATACATCTACCAATATCCCCGCAATACCCTTCAGTTGAACCAGGGAGTACTCAATGATACTACCATCGCTTTCAGCGAGATCGCATACCTCGCAGGAATAGCAAATACGGACTGGAGCTGGGCACCTTTGCTGGTGGATGCAGACAACGATGGCTACCGCGATCTCATGATCAGCAATGGACTTCCCCGCGATATGTCGGATCTCGACTTCATGGCATACCGCCGCAATGCTGTCGCCAATACCCCCCTCGAAGAAGTATTGAATCAATTGCCCCCCGTTAAAGTGAGCAATTACATCTTCCATAACAATGGTGACCTCAGCTTCTCTGACATGACTGAATCCTGGGGGTGGAACAAGCCCACCTTCTCCGCAGGGATGGCCTATGCCGACCTCGATCGGGACGGGGATATGGATGTGGTGATCAACAACTCAAACATGAAAGCATCCGTTCTTCAAAACACATTAATGGAAAAGGAAGAACCCATCAATAACCATTACCTCGGTATCACGCTGCAGGGTGATTCCAGTAACATCCATGGCATTGGCGCTTTCATTCATGTCTACCATCAGGGATCACATCAATTCATTGAACATAATCCTTACCGCGGATACCTGTCTGCCATTATGGGAAACATCCATTTTGGCATAGGCGGAGCAACCATCATTGATTCCGTAAGAGTGGAATGGCCCGGCGGAAATCATCAAACATTGACCAACGTTAAAGCAAACCAGATCCTGGCGCTGCAGATATCCAAAGCAACAAAGCCAGGCTTCGCTGCCCCGGTCGCCGAGCCATTGCTCAATGATGTGACTGTGGCAGAAGGACTCGAAAAAGGATTTCCCGAAGTGGATTTCATCGACTTCAACATTCAACGGCTGATCCCTCGAAAACTTACACAGCATGGGCCTTCCATGGCAGTGGGCGATCTTAACGGGGATGGCCTGGACGATCTCGTCACCGGAGGTTCCTCTCCCTTCTACGCCAGCGTTTTCCTTCAACAAAGAAATGCTGGCTTCAAAAGACAAAATATCATCGAGCCCAAGTTCCCGCAATTACAGGATGACGCCGGTATCAGTCTGATTGATGCAGATCAGGATGGCGACCTCGACATCTATATCGCTTCCGGAGGCGCAGAGAATGAGCCTCAAACCAAACCCTATGCAGATCATTTCTACCTGAACAACGGAAAAGGAGTTTTTAGCGAGGCCAGCATCGCCATCACCAATAACCGAACTTCCAAAAGCTGCATCGCCGCCAATGACTTGGACCAGGATGGTGATGTTGATTTATTTGTAGGAGGCCGAGTGACCCCCGGCAGCTACCCTCAGCCGCTGAGCAGTTTCATATATAGAAATGACGGGAAAGATGGCAAGATTGAATTCACAGACATCACGGCAACAATGGCACCTGAACTGCAACAGATCGGATTGGTTACCTCGGCTGTATGGTCCGATATCAATAATGACGGAATCCAGGAATTATTGATCACCACGGAGTGGGGACCCATCCACGTATTTAAGAAAGAAGGATCAGTGTTCAGGAAAATGAAAACCAACCTCGATGGCGCAACTGGCTGGTGGAACAGCATCGTACCTGCCGACCTGGACAATGACGGAGACATGGATTATGTGGCTGGCAATTTTGGAACCAATGGTTACTTGCAGCCATCCCCTTCCCATCCGATAAAAGCATATGTGGGAGATTTTGATAACAATGGGCGCCAGGAAACCGTATTCACCTCATTCAAACGAACCTCCCTAAAAGACAGTTCGATCAAAGAATTTCCGATTGCAGGAAGAGATGAATTCCTTAAAGAAATGTCGGCTCTGAAAGAACGTTTTACTAATTTCTCCTCATACGCCCTGTCAGATATTTCTAAACTATTCCCTGACCAACAGCTGAAATCAGCGAGGCAATTCTCAGTGAACAATTTCTACAGTTGCTGGATAGAAAATCTGGGGAATTTTCAGTTTAAGATCCACCCGCTGCCCGTTCAGGCTCAATTTGCTCCTGTCTACGGCATTGTAGTGCGGGACCTGGATGGGGATGGGAATACAGACATCATATTGAATGGAAATGAATACAGCATGGCCCCCTACCTGGGCCGGTATGATGCATTGAATGGACTGGTATTGAATGGTGATGGTCATGGAAACTTCAAATATTTGCCCTTGCAGCAATCCGGGTTTTATGTCAAAGGCAATGGGAAAGCACTGGCTGAAATCAATATTGCAGGAAATATTTGTTTAGCCGCTGTAGAAAATACTGGCATGCTAAAAGTATTCAAAACCACTTGCCCAACTTCCATCATCGTTCAACCAAAGGAACAATATGCCATAGTTCATTTCAATAACGGGAAAACACGAAAAGAGGAATTCCCCATGGGATCTGGATTCCTGACTGTATCAGGAAGGTATCTGAACGTTAATGATAGCATTAGCCGCATAGATATCTATGACAGAAATAAGCTTACACGAACAGTTAAGAATTAACTTTGTCGAATGATCGTCATCCGGATTTTTCTACTCAGTTTGTTCATAATGGGTGCCTGTTGTTGTACACAGCGAAAACCCATTGATCAGTTGACCGGCGCCGAACTGGAACACGCCTGTGTGAACAAACTCACGGATGTGATCGTGCACGATATCATCTCACCACCAGTGGCCTCTCGCATGTACAGTTATGCCACCCTCGCATATTATGAAGCGCTAAGACCGGCTTTCCCCCAATCGCCTTCGTTTATGGCTAAGATGAATGACTTTCAGGATCCCGGTATGCCCGAGGGCCCTATTGATGCTGATTTCGCAGCTGCAACAGCATTCCTTGCGGTCAGTGAAAAGCTGGTTTTTTCCAAAGACAGCATCCGAACAGCACGCAAACAGCTATTGACGCCTTTTAACCACTTAGACAATGGACTCAGGGAACGATCAGGTTCCTGGGGCGAAAAGGTGGCTGGGATCATCCTGCATAGGGCATCGCGCGACAACTACAGGCAAACCAGAAGCATGCCGCGTTACAGCGTGTTCAATGAACCCGGGCTTTGGAAACAAACCCCGCCCGATTATTCCGATGCCACTGAACCCCACTGGCAGCTCATTCGTCCGCTGTTCATGGATTCTGCCTCGCAATGCAAAGCTGGTACACCGAACCCATTTGATCTCGACAAACACAGCCCGTTTTATTTGGAGATGATGGAAGTTTACAACATCAGCAAAGCGCCAACTCCGTCCCAGGATACCATTGCCAGATTCTGGGACGATAACCCATTCGTCTCAGAACATAAAGGACACTTAACCTACGCAAACAAGAAAATTACCCCGGTTGGCCATTGGGAAATCATTACATCCATCATTTGCAGGAAGGCGAATGCCGACGCATTAACCACAGCCCGGGCATATGCATTGACGTCTTCAGCCATGTTCGACGGCTTTATATCCTGCTGGGAGGAGAAATACCGAAGCAGAACAGTAAGACCGATCACCGTCATCAGGGAAACGCTGTCGTCTGAATGGAACTCTTTACTGCAAACACCTCCATTTCCGGAATTTACCAGTGGCCATAGCGTGGTCTCCGCTGCGGCAGCCACTGTGCTGTCGGGTATCTTTGGAAATGATTTTACTTTCACAGACACCTCAGAAATAAAGTACCTGGGCTTGCAGCGGGCATTCGGATCCATCCGGGAAGCTGCAGACGAAGCCGGTATCAGTAGATTATATGGCGGCATTCATTTCAGAAAAGCGATCGTGGAGGGTAAAAAACAAGGCGATAAAGTAGGCCAGCTTCATCTCTCCCTGCTACGCTGATCAAGTACAACTACGCTAAGAAATTCATTATGAAAAAACGGATACTCGGTCTTGTGATCATCGGTTTTCTTGCATTGGCTTATTTCAACAGAGCCATGCGTCTTACAGACAGCACATTCACCGCTCCTGTTCCAACCCCTGCTGTTTCGCGGATGGTGCTGGACTTGAAACAATGGAAGAAGTGGTGGCCGGGTAACCAACTTGCGGACTCTGTCTTCAGTATAGACGGGCGCGCACTCCGTGTTCACCACTTTCTGCTTACCGGGTTCGATGCCACCGATACGGCTACGGGTACAGGCTTTCGCGTTTCTTTTGTAACCGCCTCCCAAACTGAAACTATTTTTACCATCCGCCCCTTACATCCTGCAACGAACAGTACACTGGGCAAATTGAAACATTGGCAGGCCATTCGAAGCTTGCAGGGATTGTGCAACAAGTATATGAATAGCCTGAAATCTTATTTCTCGTCGATACCCGCCGTCTATGAATTCCACATTGAACAGAAAAAGGTGATCAACTCCCCTCATATTTCCATAAGCAGGGAATTTAATGGCAAACCCAACGTGGATGATCTCTACGGAATGATCGACCAACTTCGGGTCTATATAGGATCTCAAAACCGTAAAGCCGTTGATGACCCTATCATGAACATGCTTGAAGAATCCGGGAAATTCAAGGTGATGGTAGCTCTGGCCACTGATACCATTCTTCCTTCTACCGACCAATACAAATTAAAACAGATGGTACTTGGAAATATCCTAATTGCAGAAGTAAAGGGGGGTCCTGAACGAATCAAAGCCTGCACGGATCAAATGCAACGTTATGTGAGCGATTTCGGCAAGTCGTCACCCGCCATTCCTTTCCAAAGACTGATCACCGATCGAAGGGCTGAACCGGACTCTACTAAATGGATCACCACCATCAACTACCCCGTTTTCCAGTGATCATTTCAGCCGGATCACCTTAACGCTATCGTTGTTTTTCGCAACAACAATCCCCTTAATATCTCCGATCTGTAGCGGCGCAAATTTTCTGACCTCTCCACGAAGATCCGCGCCGAAAACAATTCGCGCACTGAATTTACCAGCGCCCTCGTTTATCAATACCGTACCCTGGTCTCCATCCATTCTGCCGATCTCAACATTATTGGCAAAGAAATTCCCGCCCAGTAAAATATCAGGCAGCCCGTTCTTGTCCACATCAACCGCTATGGCCGACCGAAGGGTCGACCATTGAGCTGCTGCCGGCATGGGTTTGGCCTTGAATGTCATATTTCCCTGATTGATGAAGACCATGTTTTCAAAACAGTCTGCCTGGAGCACAAGGGATTGCTCCAGTTTCTTCTGACCAAAAAGTTGCTTCATATCCGCCCTTGAAAAATCTTCGGCAAAAAGGAATTGCTTTTTCAATCCCGGTAAAGACTTCTCTAAAAGGATCTTGCTGGCAAACGGAATCTCCTTTCCTCCCACGTAATAACTCATCACCTGCTCTACCCTTCCGTTTCCATCGAAATCGTTGATGTAAAGCCGAACCGGCTGCTCAGCAGTAGCCTTTAGTCTGCTGTTGAGCCCGAAGTTGCCGGCGATAATATCCAGATCGCCATCATTGTCTACGTCCACCGACCTGGCAAACTGCCACCAACCTTTCTTATCCGTTACACCGACGCGTTCGAATTTTTTTCCGGTATTGATATACGCATCAATACCCCCCCACTGTATACTTAGCAACAGATCCTTCCTGCCATCCGAATTGATATCAGTCCATGAAGCAGCGGTCACCATTCCCGGGGTAACCAATGCTGCTGACCAGGATGAAGTCACGTCTGAGAATTTTCCTTTCCCGTCATTCTGCAACAAATACGACCGCGCAGGCTTACCATACTGCCATGGTACCGATCTGCCCGATATAAACAGATCCGCGGCCCCATCCCCGTTGATGTCGTTCACCACAACGCTGCTCTGCGTGGCGAACAGATTAGCAAAAGCGTCCTCTTTTTTTTGAAGGTTCCCTTTCCCGTCGTTCAGGTATAGCAGCGGTTTCAGGTGCACATCCTGCCCATAAAATTCGTTCCCCCCGGTAGCAATAACAAGATCCGGATGACTGTCTCCATTAACATCCTCCCATACGGCATCCACATGTTCCCACATAGAATCCTTCATCAATGCCGGTTGCGGTAGCTTCCTGAAGTTTCCACCGGTACCCTGCAGGTAGACCCCTGCATGAAACGTTTTTGAGGCACCAACAAAAACATCCTCTTTACCATCGTGATTGATATCCGCGATGGCCAATGCGGGCCCCTCAGTGGTAAGCATGTGAGGAATCAGCGGCTCACGATCGAATTCATCAAAACGATTTTCTGTATGCCTGTGCAACAAACCGGAAGGTGCCGTTACATCGTCGACCAGTACAAATGCATCTGGCTCCATTAGCGCATGGTAGTCCCACGTTGGAAGCCCCCTGGTATACGTGATGGTGTCTGTTTCTCCCGCCACGATTGTCAAAGGCTGATAGCTGCGATCGGGCCAAATGAGAAAAGCAGAATCCACCTTCATTCCGTTCAACCCAATATGGACGGCTCCATGCATACTGGAAAGAAATCCATGAACAGGTGTTACCTCGTATGTACGCTTCTGTGAACCGCTATAGAGCATTAGCTTAGCGCCTATGGCCTGTGTGTTCCGTGCAGAACCTTTCAAAAGCAGTTTGGCAAAAGAGGTTGAACGACCGGCGCCATTGGTGTTATTTTGATATACCACCGCCGGGTCATTGATATTATTGACTACAATGTCGAGATCCCCATCGTTGTCCAGATCGGCATACACTGCGCCATTGGAAAAACTGGTGGGATTGTTCGAAATACTGTCTGTCAAATTACTGAAACTAACATCGCCATTATTCAGAAAGAACTGGTTCGGTATTTTGATCTCTGGAAATTTACTCAGCAAGGTAAGATCCTTATCCTGCAGACTATTCTCCTGAAGCTTACGTTGCAACTCCTCGCCCGAAACATAATTGATGTAGTCTATGTCGTTCATCCTTTTGGGAATGCCATTCGACACAAAAAGATCCTTCCAGCCATCGTTGTTGAAGTCCATCCACAAGGACGCCCAACTCCAGTCTGTGGCAAATACCCCTGCGTACTGACCTACTTCCGTGAAATATCCATTCCGCCTGTTCAACTGAAGATTGTTTCGCGCATATTGGTACGTGTACCCATATTCGATCTTCTGTCTGAATATACTGTAATCATCTTCAGATAACGACCGGCGTAACATGTAGGGATCATAGGGAAGCATATCCATGGAAATGATCTCCGGGTATCCATCATTGGTGATATCTGCCACATCAACACCCATGGAAAACTGGCTGGTGTGGGCAAGCCGCTCTGCTCCCTCGTCGCGGAACCTGCCATTGCGTTGATTGATGTAGAGATAATCGTTTTCGTGAAAATCGTTTCCAACGTAAATATCGGGCCAGCCATCAAGGTTGATATCAGAAACAGCTACCCCTAATCCATACCCGATCTTGCTCATATTAATTCCGGCACTCTTCGAAACATCGATGAATTTGGGCATGAACATACCATCCTTTTGTTCGCTTTCATTTCTGTATAGACGATGTCCTGCCAGGGAATCAACGGTTCCCTCAAAGATCCGTCTAGGCTGGTAATTTCCTTCATGGTTGACCGAGTGATTGAGTAAGAACATATCGAGGTCCTCATCCCCATCGAAATCAAGAAAAGCAGCCTGTGTACTATATCCTGAAAAATCCAGTCCATAGGCAGCAGCCTGGTCTTCAAAAGTTGGGATCCCATTGACATCTACGCCCTTGTTAATATACAAACTGTTCTGCCCCTTCAGTAGCTTGTAATTTCCTACCCTGCATACGTACAGGTCCATAAGGCCGTCGTTATTTAGATCCACTACGGACACGCCCGTGCTCCACATGCTATCAATGGGAATGCCTGCTTTTGCAGTGATGTTTTCAAACCTCATGGACCCCTTGTTCAGGAACAACGCAGAACCTGTTCTGTTGGCTGCAAAAAACAGGTCTACCAAACCATCGTTATTGAAATCACCAGCACCAACTCCAGACCCATTGTAGTAGTACATGTAAGAGAATAAGTTGAAGTTGGGATCAGGATCCAGCCTGTTGACGAAATTGATCCCGGTCCTACTGGCAGACAGCGATGAAAACAACGACCTTTCAACCTCGTTCCTGCAGGAATTGAAAACCAGGAGTAATAAAGCGAATGCACAAATGTATTTGGCAGGAGTCATCACTGTTTTCCATTTGTTCTGCTGGTGAGCATCAAAGGCTTTGAATCATTCTGAAGGATCAACATCGCATCCTGCTTTCCTATTTTCACCTTGAGTATGTCCCTCACCTGTCCGTTAAGGGATAGTCCTGTTCGTTGTGCAGGGATCACATCGTAGCCCCCTTTACCGTCACCTTTCAGGATATTCATGTAAGAGGCATCGATCCTGCAGAACTGGGGTAGCAAATCAAAGAAATTGCCCCCTACCACCAGATCATCCTTTCCATCACCGGTCAGATCTGCAACATGAAATGCATTCACTGATGACAATTGAATATCAATAGGAAATGCTTTGATTGTAAACATGCCCTTGCCGTTATTATAGGCAATACATGACGATGTATAATTAACCTGCAACACCTTAACCTGCTGCATCTGGTCTTTAAACAACTCCTGGATAGAACGGGTGGCAAAATCTTTATGTTTTAGATTGAGTTTCTTCAGGGAAGGGATCTGTTCAGTAAGGTCCTTCTTTAGGAATACCGGAACATCCCGGCCACTGATATGGTGACTGAATACTTTCTCAACAGCTCCATTCTTATCAAAATCCTTTATCCAAAGTTTTACCGGCCGGTCCGTAGCCGCCTTCAGATAAAAGTTCTCACCCAGGTTGCCGAGCAACAGATCCTGGTCACCGTCTCCGTCAACATCATGCATGGAAAGGGTTTGCCACCATCCGTAGAGTTCTTCCAACCCCGTTTTTATCTCTTTAAACCCCTTGGTTTCAAAAACAAGAGGATGCATCCACTCGCCAACAACGATCAACTCCTTTCTTTGATCTCCATTCACATCTTTCCAGTCCGCCCCCGTGATCATGCCCAGCTGTGAAAGGGAAGGAGCTACGCGGGAAGTAACATCTTCAAATACAGCGTTTCCTTTATTCTCGTATAGAAAACTTTGCGGATTGATGCCGTATTGCTGGGGTACACTTCTGCCTCCAACAAAAATGTCCATCTTCCCATCATCATTGTAGTCTAAGGGAATGGCTGCTCCACAATTTGTATAACTTATAGGGAGATTACCGGGCTTGATCGCAAAATCGCCCTTGCCATTATTTAAGTAAATATGATTCTGATACACTTCGGAAGTGGCAGCTTCAACATTTCCGCCGCCGCCGGTAAACAGGTCCAGATCCCCATCCTGATCCGCATCAAAAAAGAATGCAGCCGTGACATCATGGAATCTGATCTTTTTAAAGTCTGGAACTTCTTTCTCAATAAATGCTCCTTTCGATGTTTGTAAAAGAAGATGCCTGTCCTGCTGCACTGGTGAGCCAATGAAAACATCTTCCAGTCCGTCTCCATTTACATCTCCCACCGCTGCTTTGGGACCCTGCTTAGACAACATAAACGGCATATTCCTTTCTGCATAAAAATCCACGTGATCATCTTCCTTCAGGGTGTCGACAGGGAGGTTGACAGCAGCGAATGAAAACAACTGCGGGGTCCCCGCGTCAGCCCGTACTGTATGAACGACTTTGTCGAAGTCTATCGCCAGGGTTTTGTTCAGTTCGGGCTTTACCATGATGGTGACCGATCTGTTGGGCCACACCACCTGCAAAGAATCAACAGCAAGGTCACCGGTGCCAACGATGATTTTGTAATCAACAGAAGACTGGAAGCCCCTGCTGGGTATCAGCTCACGTACGATGATCTGATCGCCGCAGAACACTTTAACCTTAGCCCCGACGGCAAATCGATTGGGAGAGGGATAGGTGAGTGTTAGGCCCAGGTAATTCGACTTCTGTTGATCCCGCGAATTGTTCCGGTAGACCACCGCGGGCTGATTTACATTGTTAATGACGAGATCGAGATCACCGTCGTTATCGAGATCCGCATAAGTGGCTCCATTGGAAAACGTTTCCTGGTCAAGCCCCCATTGATCCCCCGCATCGGAGAATCGAAGTGCCCCTTCGTTTCGGAAGAATTTGTTCTTGAGCGGAACAGACGGCATCTGATCAATGACTTTTTCCACCTCTTCCTTCTTTCCACTCAACGCCATTTGCCCCACCACCTCATTGGCAAAAAACTCAATAAAATCCTGATCCGTAACATCCCGGTAAATGCCGTTGCAAACAAAGATGTCGGACAGCCCATCATTGTCGGCATCAAACATCAGCGCCCCCCAGCTCCAGTCACTGGCAGCCACTCCGGAATAAAATCCCGTCTCCAGAAATTTTCCCTGTCCGTTATTTACCTGCAGGCTGTTCTGCGTGTACTGGTTGAAAAAACCCTGGTTCTGCTTTAGCCGCATGATCTCATACCCTTCAAAAGAAGAATTTGTTTTCAGTCGATAATCATCTCCGGGCAGCATATCGGTGGTGAAAATATCCTGCCGGCCATCATTGTTGATATCCTGCATATCGGCGCCCATAGACGAAAAGCTGATGTGCTGTGTCCGATCTTCGATTTCATCCTTGAAAGTTCCGTTCCGCTGATTCATATAGAGATAATCCTTCTCAAAAAAATCATTGGAAACATATACATCCGGATAGCCGTCATCGTTCACATCCCCCACGGTGACGCCTAAACCAAAACTGATGATGCTGCCGTAGATGCCTGCCTCCCGGCTGACGTCTACGAACTTCCCGCCATCGTTTCGATACAGATGGTCTCCACCGCCCTTCAGAAAATCCGCAAAGGGCGCTTCAGCGTCAGGAATGCTCCGCATATTCGCATAGTTCAGTGTGTTGACGGGAATCGGGCTGTTGTTGACCAGGAAGCAGTCGAGATCACCGTCCAGATCGTAATCGAAAAACGAGGCCTGGGTGGAATAACCGTCGTTGTCAAGACCGTACTTCGCAGCCTCCTCGGAGAAGGTAAGGTTGCGGTTGTTGATGAAGAGTTGGTTTCTCCGAAGTTCCTTCTTGGTCATATTTCCGGCATTGCAGACATAGATATCCAGCCATCCGTCGGCATTGATATCTACAAAAACAACCCCCGTACTCCATTCACCATGGTAGCTGAATCCTGCTTTCTCCGTGATGTCTTCGAACTGTAAATGGCCTTTGTTGACAAAGAGTTTATTGCTACTCTGGTTGGCGGTAAAGAACAGTTCTGGCAGTCCGTCGTTATTCAGGTCTCCGCTCGCTACGCCGCCACCATTATAGAAATTCCGATATGTAAATACGTTATCATTCCTGGTTTCTGCGAGCGTATTCGTGAAGGTAACCTGGCTGTTATCGACAACAGAAAATAAGGTTGGGCCAGACGGCTTTTCACGGCATCCCAAGAGGACGTAGATGGACAGAAAAAATATAAGCGCGTTACGCAAAAACATGATGACACAAAATAAAGAAATAAAGCAAAGCAGGATTTGAATTAACGGTTCCAAATAAAAGAGGCTGCCACATAAATGGGCAGCCTCTTTTGCTTATAGATCAATATGATTAGTATCCGAAGTTCTGCTTCAGGTTAGGGTTTGACGATAAGGCGATCGTTGGAATAGGGTACACTGCTTTGAAGCCTTCAGAAGCATTTGGCCTTTCTTCAACGGGAGCATTGAACACCCCGAAGCGAACCATGTCAGTTCTCCTGTGGCCTTCCAGGTAAAGCTCACGACCGCGTTCTGACAGCAACTCTGAAAGATTTATGGAGCTGAGTGGAGCTACGCCGCGCCTAGCCCGGACAGAATTAACCAGGGAAAGCGGAGTAGCGCCTCCAGTGGGAGCACCGCCGCGCAGGATCGCTTCAGCTTTCATGAGGATGACATCTGACAAACGATAGAAAGGAAACTCGTTGTTAGAACCCCATGCGCCATCGTTGATAGAACTTGGATCGAGGGGAAATTTATTGACCCTGATACCGCTGTTCTCGCCGTTAAAGAAAATAGAAGCTTTTGAAGTGAAAACAAGCTTGTTTCCGGAACGATCGAACAAAGGACCTATTGGATCTCCAATCACACCTGGTTCTTTCGGATTGCTTGGCTTAACTGGTCCAAAAGCCTGACCAATAAGGAAGCCTGCAGGCGCACCGACTTTCTCTGTGTATCCTGGTAGATCAGCATTTCTTCTTATGTCGTCTGAACTGAATTTATTGTAGAATTCAGACAGCGTAACAAAGCCGTTCCAACTGGATGGCGCTTGATTATAATGCCAACTCTGGGAAGTCTGCCACCTGAGGCCTGCTCCACCACCTGCAAGAGGGTCAGAGCCATTGTGCCTAACAAATATATTCTCACTGGAAGCAGTGCCATTATCCCACTTGAAATTATCCCAATACTGGTCATCTACTTGCAAGGATGTATTGGCAAGGACCTTGTCACAGTTCTCGATCACCTTGTTCATGTCCGCCGCAGCGAAAGTATAAGGACCTTGGGGTTTAGTAGGATCCTGTTTGTAAACCGCTTTGTTCAAATAAGCCTTTGCCAGTAATGTCCATGCAGCTTCTTTCGTTGCCTGACGCCTGTTGGTTTTGGCGTATGCCGCCAGATTGGCTACAGAAGCTTCTGCTTCGGTAATCAATGCATCGATGGCTGCAGAACGGCTGAGTACATCCGGGATGACATTTGCTGCCGCTGTAGCCGGGCGCGACTGCACCTGACCGTACAGGTCAATCGTGACGAACCTGAAGAATGAACGCAGGAACTGGGCCTGGGATTTACTTGAAGGATTTGTAGACGTTTCAGCGATCAGTGTAGACTGGAACAAGGCTCCGTTAAGCTGGTTCCAAGTATCGTTGATCTGGTTGTGATCACCGGCCCAGGTGTGAAGGTGGAGACGACGCCATGTGCCGAAGTCATCCCAGTCTGTACCACGAGTGGGCCCCATGATCTCATCTGTAGAATGCTCTTGTAAACCGAACCAGTTACCCTGGCCACCGGTAAGCCCATTGAGCTGCTCGTACAGCGTAGAAAGGCTTGGAGGTGTAGGCGCGCCACCAGCTTGATTTGGCGCTTCTGCCACCGGACCGTCCAGGGTGGGGTCAAGCGTACATGCCGTCATCAACAGTGTTAAGGTAACGATCGGTAAGTAGTTTTTTATTATCTGTTTCATATTGATCATTGATGAGTGTTAACTATTTTCAAATTAGAATCCAACATTAACGCCGAAGGTGAGGATCATTGGTCTTGGATACTGGGTGTAGTCAAATCCGCGGGAAGGAACGCCGTTGATATTCTTGTCAACGTTAACTTCCGGATCTATACCTGAGTAACCAGTCCAAAGAGCCAGATTCTGCCCTGATGCGTAAACGGACAATGATTTGATCGCCTTACGATTAACATTGAACATATAACTAAGGTTCACGTTAGCAAGGCGAATAAAATCTCCTTTCTCAAGAAAGCGGGTAGATACAGAGCCGGGGTTAAACGGATTCTCAGGGCCATTACCCACTTCATTGGTTACATTCCTCGCATTACGCAAGCTGCCTTTCAGGAACAGGGCGTTTGCTGTGTTGTTATACACATAAAAACCGCTCATGGCATTGAGGAAGACACTCATGCTCAGTCGTCCGTAAGTGAAGTTGTTGGTCAAACCGCCGAACAGGTTAGGCAAGGCCGTTCCCACAAGCTGGTTGGCTCCGCCGTTACCGTAACGCGCGTTTCCATTTCCATCAAAACCCTCGTATTGAAGCATTGACCAGCTGAAGATGGGTGCTCCATTGGTAAGAGTTTGAGCGAAGGCACCAGTAAGACCTTGTCCGCTAACTGCACCTGTATTGATAGGTGTAGGCAGACCAGTGATGTTGTTCTTCACAGTGGTCAGGTTGGCACTAACGTCCCATTTGAACTTCTTTCCTTCGATGATCTTGTAGCCAATATTGAATTCCCAGCCTTTGTTTGTTACTTCACCGGGAAGGTTGATCCACCAGAAGCTGGTAGGCGCAAATCCACCGGGTGTGGGAGCAAAGAAAAGCATGTTTCTGCGAGTGTTGTCATAGTAATCAACAGTAGCATTAAATCTGCCGTTCTTGGAAGTCAGGTCAAACCCAATACCCTTGGTAGTGAGTTCTTCCCACTTAAGATCTGGGTTACCCTGTTGGATAAAACGAGTGGTGGGACCGCTGCCCACATCCCAGGTTTGCTGGAGGTTAAGCGCTGCATAGGACGCCAGGTTATCCTGACTACCCAGTCGGCCCCAGTTTGCCCTGATCGCCAAATTGCTGAACAGGCCACCCAATGCTTTTTCAGCCCATGCCTCTTCTATAATATTCCATTTTACAGCAACGGCAGGGAAAGTTGCGTACCGATTGTTTGCACCAAACTTGGACGAACCATCTGTTCTTACGGTTAGTGTCACATAATACTTATCGCTAAAGATATAGTTCAACCTACCGAATACGGACTGCAGTTTATTGTTGTCGTAATTGGGAACGAAGTCCCCATAGTTTTTGAAACTGTTGTAATCCTTGTTAAACACCTCGGTCGGTTTTGTAACCGGTGT
>Ga0164292_10001258_pt1 | contig 20388 bp, 16 predicted proteins | sample GEODES117metaG_FD_111486 | JGI IMG/M metagenome (GOLD analysis project Ga0164292, IMG submission 111486) | Eutrophic lake water microbial communities from Lake Mendota, Wisconsin, USA - GEODES117 metaG | ecosystem: Environmental > Aquatic > Freshwater > Lake | place: USA: Lake Mendota...
ACTTGGGTTTTTGCAACTGAAGATATTTCAAAGGTTGAAGAAAAATTTGGACGCAGCGCAACCGAAGGTCACCGCACACGTCCCGATGGTGTCGATCTTAAGTGGAAGCAAATTGGAGTTAATGAGATTACTGACTCTCGCGAACTTCCATTCTTCATTCAATGGTTAACCGCTGATCATCCATCACAAGATGGAAAGGCAGTTGCTGCAATTGAGAAGATTACGATCGCCGATACTGATCATCTTTCCGATTCTTGGTTTAAGACAGAGATCCTTGGTGGGCTAAACGGTGCAGATGTTGAGTTTGTTGATCCGTCTGCAAATGATGGGGAGTATGGAATCGTTGCGGTGCATCTAACAACACCAAGTGGTGTTGTTAGACTGGACTAAGGTTTGAAATATGTATAAAGAATTTCATGACACATACAGTAGATTTGCAAATAAGTGAGCCGCTATCCCGAAAAATATCTTGACAGGGCCTCTGATTTCCTGGAGTCTAAAAATATTGATTTTACGGGACAGAAAATCCTAATCACTGGGGGTTCAGGATTTGTCGGGTCGTGGGTAATTGATTTACTAAGATATTACACAGAGAAAAGATCACAGAATATAGAAATACTGGGCCTCACGCGGAAGTTAAACCTGACTAAACAAAAACTAGGTAATGAAAATTTCGAGTTCATTCAATGGGTGGAAGGAGGTGTTGAAAAGATTAAGGACCTTAACTTTCAATTTACTCATGCCCTACATGCAGCTACCCCAGCTACTAAAGAGTCTGGTTTGGATGATACATTTAACATGCACTTTGCATCAGTAGAGGGCATGCACCTTTTGCTAGAGCGGGCTCAGAAGAATATGAATCATCCGAGAGTGTTGCACACAAGTTCTGGGGCTGTCTACGGTAAACGCAACACTGAGTTAAATAACTTTCCGTTAATTCAAGACCCAAATGGAATTCCATTAGATAAGAGTCTGAAATATTTTGAGTACGCTCTCACGAAGAGAAAAGCAGAATTACTTTTGAATAATGGAACTTTGAAAGGATTTGTATCAGGATTAAATGCAAGGCTCTTTGCTTTTTATGGCCCAGGTTTACCAACAAAAAGTCATTATGCTATTGGTAATTTGATTGATCAGGGCCTCAACTCAAAAAAACTGCAACTGAATGGAAATGGCGAGGCCATTCGATCATACTTGCCGGTTAACATCATGGCGGCAACAATTCTTTGTGCATTGGAAAGTGAAATCGAAGGAGCAACACATATTGGAAGCGATGAGGGTTATACCTTAAAGTACTGGGCAGAATTAGTGGCCGACATTGTCGGAAAAGAGATTCAATTTTTAGGAAATTTTGATGATAGCGATGATAAATACGTTCCGGAAATAGATGAACGAGTTTCGGGGATGCATTTGGCTCATCCGCATCGCGAAATACTCACAGATTGGATTGAGTATATGAACGGTGTTGAAATTCAATGAGAGTTGAAGTCAAAGTGTTTCGAACTCAACTGTGTTAAGTCTTTTATCAATCATCGACGGAGTTACATCGCTAATGTTTTCGAGACCCGTAGGAATAGATTATTAGTTGCCATTAACCATGGAAATATACATACATTTAGACAATTGTGATAAGTTTTGAACTTGTGAGAACCTTCAATTTTCTAATAAATCAGAAAGCACAATTGCTGATTGCAGGCCAGATGCCAGGAGAGATGTACGACGAGCCTGGGCGATGCATTTCTTTCAGCTATAAAGCGCACAGACTGGTGAGAATTTTGTAATGGGTGAAATTAGCTTGAACCATTCGAGACAGCAATTTCTTGCAGGAGAGATTAGTCGTGAAGCCTATTGGAACTCCATAAATTCATCATTAATGGAACTACGTCAGATACAAAACTTAGTGAGTGAACATCGGTTAAATCTTGAAATCCATGGGCTTGATTTAGTGCTCGGGTATAAGATTCGAAACGATCATTTCATGAGGCTTTTGATAACAGCTAATGATTTAAGAACAGCATCATTTACTATCCTGGCTCACGGCAAATACGAGTCACTCTTAGAGGATTTGATATTTGAGCTTGTCGAAACTTCTTCCAAATTCTTAGATATTGGTGCAAATATGGGTTTTTATTCCATAGGAGCAGCTTTAACCAATAAGTCTGTTGCCGTGATTGCTTTTGAGCCTAATCCTATGATTAGGGAGACATTAGAATACAACGCAACTTTGAATAACGTTGGTCGGAATATAACCTTTTTGGAAATTGCATTAAGTGACTTTCAGGGGACTGAGACTTTTTCAGTACCAGCGTTCACTGGTTCAGGCGGTGGCTCTCTTAGAAATCTTCATCCAGAGGAAGGCGCGCCAAATGAATTCTATGTGAAAGTTGAGAGGCTTGATAAGTTCCGTGATCAGACTATTGGTACGGACTTGATAAAGATTGATGTTGAAGGAGCAGAATATAATTTACTAATGGGGGGACTTGCAACTATCAAGGAAAATCAACCTACAATCGTCATCGAATTGCTTAGAAAATGGATGAAACCATTTGGAAGGGCCCCAAATGATGTAGTCAAAGTCATGTTTGAGAATGGTTATTTGTGTTTTGCAATTGGCGGAATTCATGCCAGGGAGATTACCGTGATTGATGAATCTACTCCAGAAACAAATTTTATTTTTTGTCATGAAAGAAGATCTAAACATTTGGAAGTCATCAAGAGAGCCATTAAGAAGTCATGAAGCAGTTCAGCTTGCTGAGTGAATTCGAAGTTGAATCAATTTCACGGAGGATTGATTTTGAGGAATTTGCAAATAAACGAGTAGCGATTACAGGAGCATCAGGATTAATTGGTGGGTACCTAACTAATGCCTTATTACTTTGCACAGAATTTTTAGGAAAAGAAGGTCCTAGAATTTTTGCAATTTCAAAATCTGGAAATTTCGCCAATCTACAAGTGCTATCAAAAGATCCGAGGTTGATTTTTCGAAAATTAGATTTAGAAGCCGAAGTATTAGACTTTGAGTTTGAGGTTCTTATTCACGCGGCAAGCACCGCCAGTCCTACAAAGCTAATACCTCGAGAGGCCATCTTCAGTGTTAATACCAATTTGCTGAGAAAGATACGCATAAATCCCGGTTCAATAGAAAAAGTGTTATTCATTTCAAGCGGGGAAGTTTATGGATCTAAAGCGCCAAAACACATTAACGAAACTTATATAGGAAGTATTGATCAAAATTCTTATCGTGCGAATTATCCGGAAGCTAAATTAGAAGGTGAAAAGCTGACGCATTCCCTCACTGAGGTTGGAATTGAGGGAAGTATCGCCAGGTTATTTCATTCATTTGGTCCAGGAATACGTGTGGATGATGGTCGATCATTTGCAGACTTTATATACGAAGCAACTTCGGGTAGGCCCCCACTGCTTAAATCTTCGGGGAATCAAATTCGAAGTTTTCTATACCTGGAAGACACAATCGTCGGTCTATTCAAGGTACTGTTTTCGAATATAGAGGAACCTGTAAATGTAGGTTCAGAATATGGGATAAGTATTTTGGAATTTGCAAAAAAGATTTCTTATATTGCTGGTTTGAATGGAGACATCCGATTTGATGATACCGAGAAAGAAATAAAATTATCACCGAACGATGTTATAGTGCCTAGTAGTAAAAAGTTGAAATCTATGGGCTGGAGTCAAGAAATCGATATAGATTCAACCATAGAAAGAACAATCAATTGGGTAAGAAGCTACAAATAGTTTATAGAGTAGAATCACGCTGTAGTAGTTCTTGGGCAACTTCAATGATGAGATTTTCTTGTCCGGCAACTACCTTGCGTCGCCCTAATTCCATAAATATTTCTTTTGCATCGACACCATATTCTTTTGCAGCAGCTACAACCGGTTTTACAAATCCGGAGAAAACTCCATTTAGTCCGCTAATGAGACTTAGGGAAGTAATAGTCGGGCCATTTCCCGCAAAATTTGCATCTGCAATATCAGCAGCATCCAATAGGTCTATTTGATCAATTCCGGTCTCGTACCCGTATTTATGCAAGACGGGTACGAGAACTTCAATTTGAGCATTTCCTGCTCCAGCACCTAACCCGCGGGCACACCCATCTAATTTTGTTGCACCTGACTTAATAGCTGCTAAATTGTTGGCGATTCCCATACCCAAATTATTGTGAGCGTGGAAACCCACTGTTACGCCTGATTCCTGGAAAAGTACCTTAATTCTTTCGGATACATCTTCGGGCAGATATGCTCCAGCGGAATCCATTATTAGCACGCTGGTTGCACCGTAGCTGACCATCAATTTTGCTTGCTCACCAAGTACTTTAGGTGAAGCCATATGGCTCATCATTAAAACACCAATTGCTTCTTTGTCAGCATTTCTAACAAACTCAATATGTTTTTTAGTTGTATCAGCTTCTGTACAATGTGATGCAATTCTAAAGCTGTCTACACCAAGTTCGATGGCACGTTGTAAGTCTCGATTCCTGGTAGCTAACCCGGGAATTGCATGTACCCCTAACTTGCAAGTCTTTAAATTTTCACGTGCAGCAATTAACATTTCTTCATCTGAAATAAGAGAAAACCCTATCAATGCAGAGGAAGCTCCAAGCCCATTTCCGTGACCGACTTCTACAATTGGGACGCCCGCACTTTCAGCAGCCTGACAGTATCTTGCGATATCAGTGGCCCGCAATTGGTGTGATATTCCGTGACTTCCGTCGCGTAGGGTGACATCTGTAATTAATAGTTTCTCCACTTATTGACCCATTTCAGCATCACGTAAATGTAGTTCGAATAGAGCTTGTATTGCAGCAGCATTGATAATATCTAAATTTCCCGAATAGGAGGGCAGGTAATCCCCATTGCCTTTTACCTGCAAAGTAATGGTTACCCGATTCGGCGTTATGACAGGGCGCATAAGTAGTCGTACACCGGGAACATAACTTTGCATTCCTCGAGTCGTTTGATTAATACAGTTCAAAATCGAGCCTTCATCTAATTCAAGCACTTCCTCAAAGTCGACATATATTGTAGTTTGCATAGTAATTGGTGGAACAGCGGGATTTAACACGAGTATGGCTTTAGTATCTAAAGCCCCCGACACCATTTCTAAAACACTCTCAGTTGTATGTATGTACTCATCAATGTTAGCGCGAGTTGCTGGGCCCGCACTCAAAGAAGCTATATTGCTTGCAATTTCAACACGAGAAATCTTCAGAATCTTGCTTAATGCATGAACAATAGGAGAAGCACTTTGACCACCACACGTAACTAAGTTGAGGTTCAAGTACCTCTTTTCTAGTTTAGATTTCGTTGGTAAGACGTAAGGAATGTACACATCTCCAATTTTGGCGGGTGTCATATCAAGCACATGAATATTCAAATCTTTGATTATCTCCCAATGCACCAGATGATCCGCTGCGGATGTACAATCAATCACTACGTTAAGATCTTTTAGTCCTAGGATTCCATCAATTCCCTCAGTACTGGTTGGAATACTCAGTCCTTTTGCAATTTTTAGGCCCGGTGAATCTTCTCTACGACCCGAAACAAGGGTTACTTTAAACTCTGAGAGTTTGGAGAGTTTAACCAATAAATCTGTTCCAATTTGGCCACTTCCTAGAATGGAGACATTCATGGCAGTCATCAAATTTTCAATCTAATCCACGCAATTGATAAGAACGCGGATTGGCTTTTCTTTGCAATGCCCACTCAAGATCTTCAATTGAAATCAATGGCGTTAAGTCTTCCAGCGGAGGAGAGACTAAAGTGCCAGTTGGGGATGCAGACGTCATTAGGCGCGGTAGAAATCCTTGAACTGGATCCATATAAATCTCAATGATACTAGGGCCATTAGAGCTTAAGAATTCATTAAATCCACTCTCGAAATCTTCCCAATTCCTCAACTTGAAATACGGTATACCAAATGCATTTGAAATACTCTCGAAGCTGGGACAACTTAAGCCAGAACTTTTGTCAACACCTACAAAGCGCCCCTCAAGAAGAGCCATTTGGGAACGTTTAATCATCAAGTAACCGTCGTTATTAAAGATGAAGATCTTTACATTAAGCTTATGATGAATTATCGTCTGCAACTCTTGTAAATTCATCATCATCCCACCATCTGCATTCAAGCAAATTACATCTTTGTCAGGGTTAGCAAAAGCTGCCCCTATAGCCGCGGGTAAGCCGAATCCCATTTCTCCTAATCCGGTCGATGTCATGAGTCTTTGATTACCTGCAAGTTTTAAACCATAAAATCCTGAGAGTAAAGCTGTACCCATATCAGTAACAATCACGGAATTTTCACTAAACTCACCATTCAGTTTGTCAATTACTTTGTAAGAATTCATGAAGGAGTTGCTATCAATGTGTTCTTTGCTCATAAGTGGAAATCGGACCTTGACGTTGGAGATATGTTCAATCCAATTAGGGTAATTTCTATGAAGATCTGCAGGAAGTTCTTTCAATAATTGAGACAAAAACAATCCCGCGTCGGAATGAATAGCTTCAGTTGCTCTTCTGCCTAATTTTTCTACTTCATGCTTATCTATGTCCACCAAGTCAATCCGTGCCTCTGGGGCTAATTCCTCAAATGAGTAACCAATTTGGGGGATCGCTAATCTAGTCCCAATGGCTAATACATAATCAGAGGCTTGAAGCAGCAGGTTTGCGTGGCGCTGGCCGTAAACCCCAGCTTTACCAACGTATAGAGGATGATTATTGTCAATCAAATCCGAGCCAGCCCAGGATAACAAGAATGGGATTCTGTATTTTTCTAGAAAATCGATCAACGCATTTTCGGCTTTGGAAGATCTAATTCCATAACCTAGCCACAGCAGAGGTTTCTTGGCGCTCTTCAAAGCGTTAACAACTGAATGGATTTGATCACTTGTTGGTGAAGGAATTTTACGCTTGAAATCTTTATGAACTTCTTGAGCAACTATTCGCATCGATTGCAAATCCAAAGGTACTTCAATCCACGAGACCCCTTGTTTTCCGTTTAGCGCTACATTAATTGCATCGATTAGCGTTGAAGCAACTAACGATGTATCAGTAACTCTCATTGCTAATTTACTAACCGGTGCCATAACCTTGATTGAATCAAACCCTTGAATTCCCCAAATTCGTAGTTGATTTTCATCAGACAAATAGCGACTTGGTTCGTTACCAGCTATAACGAGAACCGGAACTGAATCCATATTCGAACTAACTACACCAGTTAATGCATTCGTTGATCCACCACCAGTTGTAACGAGGACTAGGGCTAATTTTCCGCTGCTTCTATAGAATGTATTCGCTGCCATTACTGCAGCTTGTTCATGGTGAGTAAAAACAAGATTAAATCCACCGTGTCGAGCAAGAGCATCAAAAATTTGAATATTCCCAGCACCAGTGATGCCAAAAACTTGTGTTATTCCATGACCGAAAAGAGTTTGAGCAATGATATCGGCAACTTTATGCTGGTGTTGAGTATCTTTCATAGAACTATCCCCTAAATACTCAAGTAGTCCATGGTGGATTTCCTGAATTCCAAAGTGATTCAAGCTCCAGTTTATCTCTATATGTATCCATAGGTTGCCAAAAACCATTATGTCTAAAGGCCATTAACTGCCCTTCGGCAGCCAGTTTCTCAAGCGGTTCTCGTTCTAAGATAGATTCGGCATCTAGGTAATCAAATATTTCTGGCTCAAATACAAAGAATCCAGCATTTACCCAGGAATCAGTTTGAGGCTTTTCCTTGAAACTCCTAATCAAACCATCAGAACTCACATCAATAACACCAAAACGAGTTGGAGGCATGACGCTTGTTAACGTTGCTATCTTGCCGTGAGATTTATGAAACTTCAGTAATTCGTCAATATTTACTGATGCCAATCCATCTCCATAAGTGCACATAAAGGTTTCATTCTTGAGATATTTTCTAACTCTGAATAGTCTGCCACCCGTCTGTGTTTCGGCTCCCGTATTGCTAACTACAACATCCCACTCATTTTCATGTGCACTATCCATGTACTCAATATTTTGAGAGGCTCCAAAGTTAACTCGAATGTCAGACTTAAACAGTCTTAAATTCGCAAACCAACTCTTAATGATTTCGTTTTTATATCCGCCACAAATAACAAATTCCTTATGGTTATAAACTGCGTACCCATTCATAATGTGCCACAAAATTGGAAGTCCAGCCAATTCAACCATTGGTTTTGGTTTGATCTCAGTTTCTTCGCGCAATCGAGAACCAAGGCCACCCGCTAAAATCACAACTTTCATTCACTTACCCCCAATATAGATTTTATAGAGGAAATCATGTAATCCAGCATTTCAATTGAAAGCCCTGGCCAAACACCAATCCAAAATGTGTCGTTCATGACTCGATCAGTGTTTTCAAGATTACCGATTACACGCCTAGGAGTACCCATAAACGCCGGTTGCCTTAACAAGTTTCCTCCAAACAGAAGACGCGTTCCAATGTTTCTTTCGTTTAGCTCACGGACAATCTCATTCCTGGACTTTGGTGATGATTTCTTGACAGTCAATGCAAAGCCAAACCATGAAGGCTCGCTATTTTCTGAGGCCTTCGGAATCATCAAGAAGTCTTGAAGACCACTTAGACCTTCTTCTAAATACTTCCAATTCCGGCGGCGTATTTCAACAAATGAATCTAATCTCTCTAACTGTGCAAGTCCGATTGCAGCTTGAATATCACCCGACTTAAGATTGTAACCAAGGTGTGAATAAGTGTATTTGTGATCGTAACCTTGTGGGAGTTCTCCAAGCGACCATTCATATCGTTTCAAACATGTGTTATCACAACCTGGTGCACACCAACAATCGCGACCCCAGTCTCGGAAAGATTCAACAATTCGTTTGTGAGCCACCTTCTTAATCATCACCGCTCCACCCTCACCTGTCGTTATGTGGTGGGCAGGATAAAAACTAAATGTCGATAGATCACCAAAAGTCCCGAGATTTTGGCCGCGATAAGTGCCGCCGAGTGCATCACAACTGTCTTCTATCAACCACAGATTGTGTTTTCTTGCTAACTCTTTAGTCAAGTCCAAGTTAAATGGATTACCCAGAGTATGAGCCATCATTATCGCTTTTGTCTTTGGACCTATGGCGGCCGTAAGTTGCTCGTCGACCGCAACATAAGTTTCTAATTCAACATCGACATAAACGGGAATCAAGCCATTTTGTAAAATGGGAGTTACTGTTGTGGGAAAGCCAGCTGCAACTGTGATTACTTCATCCCCTGGCTTAAGCGCGCGCTCACCGTGGGCCGGACTTGTCAGAGAGCTCAACGCAAGTAGATTGGCCGAACTGCCTGAATTCACCATAAATGCATGTCGAGAACCCACAACTCTTGCAAATTCTCGTTCAAATTTTTCAGTGTATGGACCAGAAGTTAACCAAAAATCAAGGCTTGCTTGAACTGCGGCGGTTAGTTCCGGGGCTCCAAAGACCTTTCCGGTTACAGGGATATCTGATTCTCCAGGTACAAATTGTACTTTTGAATGTCGCTCATCTAATGCTGCAGATACAAGGTCATCAATGCGAGCATCTATGTTCAATTTGGATGATTCCTTGTCAGTTGTTTGGCAGTGGTGCCTACTTTGAACTTATCGAGGTAAAGACTACTGTTTAACCATGGATTTTGGGCTTGGTACACGCTTAACGGCGCTTAATGGACCAATCTTGGTGACGGGGCACACGGGATTCAAGGGGACCTGGTTAACGTTACTGCTCCAAAAACTTGGGATTCCAGTTGTCGGGTTATCTCTTCCACCGACCAAAGATTCCTTGTTCACGCGGGCCGATAGAACTGGGCAGATTGAAGAAGTATTCCAAGATATATGCGACTCAGATAGCGTGAGAAAAACATTAGCTGCATTCAAGCCTTCAGCAATCTTCCACTTAGCTGCTCAACCACTGGTTCTTGAATCTTACAAATCACCTTTAGAAACGTTTGAAACAAATGTCCTGGGGACCGCAAACTTGTTAGATGCTGCTTTTCGAGAAAAATCAGTCGAAGCTATAGTTGTAGTTACTACAGATAAAGTTTACCGAAACAATAATTCAGGAAATGCTTTTATCGAATCAGATCCACTAGCTGGAAAAGATCCTTATAGTGCCAGCAAAGTTGGAACCGAAGCCGCTGTCGCTGCCTGGCAACAAATTTCAAAAATTTCCGGTGGACCCAAAGTTTTGTCGGTTCGAGCAGGCAATGTAATTGGTGGAGGAGATTGGGCAGAAAACAGATTATTGCCAGATTTAATCCGTGGTTTTAACTCTAGAAATTTAGTTCAAGTGCGGAATCCGGAAAGCACACGACCTTGGCAGCATGTTTTAGATCCACTTCAGGGATATGTCATGGCTCTTGAAGGATTACTTAAAGGAGAATCCTTGAGCGCACTTAATTTCGGACCAAATTTTATGAGTTTGCCAGTTCGGGAAGTAGTTGAGATTGCCAGAAAAGTATGGGCGCAAGAGACGACACTCGAATATCTCCCTCAAGGCTTTGGATCGATAGCTGAAGCACAAAGCCTGCAATTGGATTCAAGCCTGGCTCGCGAACAGATTGCTTGGGCACCACATTGGAGTCAAGAAGAGGCAATTATCTCAACCGTTCAGTGGTGGCTCAAAGTGTTCAGCGCGTCAAAAACTCCAACCGAGGCGTGCGAAGATAACCTTATGGAGTTGTTAAGCTAAATCAGACCCTACATAATTTATGATTTTTTTGACTTCAATACCTTCAATACCTTACGAAATTGAATTGGCAACCGGTTTTTCCATTTTCTAAATACGTTTATCAACATTTGCTCACCATCAGTTAGTACTAAATCAAAGGTACCATTCAATTCGCAAAACTCGGTGATGTCATTAATAATCAAGTCTGAATTAATATAAGAATTGCCAGAATAGAATTTTCCACAGTCAATAATGATTTTCGAATCGCTACTTTGTGAATGTATGCATGAAATTGAGAAGACTTGTGCATTTTTATTGCCCTGAATTAAGTTGGAAGCATCTTGAGTATCAATGCAAACGTTAGCGTCAGTCAAAACTCGGATATTCGCCACATCAAACTGATCTAAAACCTCACAGAAACCAATAATGTGTTTACCCTGACTCCCTTTTAACAAGATTCCATTCGCATAAGCATACATAGTGCTAATTTCTAAATTTGTACGAGGTGAAGAAGTATCACTGATTAGCTGATTATGTATTTCAGCAAGAATAATCTTGGAAGTCCTCGGATCCCCATATATAGGTTTGCGGTCTAACAAGCCCTCCCAGAAAACAATTTGGTCTAAGTGGTTGAGATCCTGTATCCAATTGATAAAAACTTTACTCTTGATAAACTGCAGAAGCCAAATCTGAGCTTCGAAATACTTTCTGCGAAGAGGGCCGAGAAAACTCTCCTGGCCAGGATGAACCCTGTATTTAATACCTATTGAATCAGTGACTCCTACTTCCCCTACGAGCAACAGTTGTAGGCCTATCCACCAATCAAATGCAAATCTTGAGTTTGGAACTTCAATCGGAAGTTTTGAAAGACGCATAAAGAGCGCAGGCCAATGAAAAGGTGGCTGATGAATTGCCGATGCAATTCTTTCTAATTTCGACTCGATACCTATTATGGATGGTTTTACTATCTCGCCAGTGGGGCGTCCGGCCTCATCCATAATCATCGCTGAAGTGGCGTACCCCACTAGCGCAGGATTCTTAATGACAGCCCGTTGAAACTCTTCTACTATCTTCGGCTCAAATTCATCATCATCGCTGGGAAACACAACCCAATCAACCCCCCTCTTATGAAGCTCACGCCAAAAAGTCCAAGGTCTAGAATCATTATGTTCAAAACGAATGATTTCAATTTTCTCTGGATGCAGCCCTTGCCAATTTTTCAGTTTCAAAGAGATAGATGCCGGAGCACCATTATCAATTATTAGGATATCTACGTTTTCATCAATCGCCTTTTCGAGGCTCCCTAAAATTTGTTCAAGGTATTTTTCTCTCCCCATAGTCAAAAGACAGATCGTTAAGTTCATAGGCTCTTTACCTTGATGCAGTAGTCACTGACCCGACTAGCCATTCTCGTGTAAACAGCAGCTGATCCCCAGTCATTCAGAAAATCTTCACTTTGAATATAACGAGACATTTCAAGCAAATATTTTTGAGTAGTTTGCTTATCAAAAAGTTTTAACGCCTCTAGGATTTCTTTAGCCGTACCTTCAACACTGTAGACTAGGCTTTTTGACAAACCCACAAGACTGATATCAGGTCCCATGTATATAGGGATAGATCCATTTATAATCGCATCAAAGATTTTTTCAGTCACAATTGAATTTGAGTTCTCTATAACAAGCGAAAATTTCGAATCCTGAAGCAATTTGTGTTTATCTGCGACGATACCATTGGTTGTGTGATAAGTCCTGAAAAGATTTCCATAAGTTTGAGTTAGATTTGGAATAGTTCCTTGCCTAATGGCTGTGACTGTAACTGCAAGTCGGTGATAGATTTTTTGATAAAGAGAATCCGACCAAAGTTGACCATAAACTTTTAGTACTTCAGCTGGCAATTCCTTGGCCATTTTTCTTCTCTTTGAATAATTAGCACTTACAATCGGGCTTACCTTATTTGAGGCAATCATAGTTAAGGTGTGACTTCTCTTCTGCCAGGATTCAAAAGTGAATAATTCATCCCTCGCATCAGATTTAAGGATGTCAGTTAAAAGAGGGTCTGAGACCGACGGCTTTGTAGGATTTAAATGGTATTGGTAGGGCCATCTAATCTGTGAATCAGTATTTCCAATAGGGATCGTGGACCCAGGGGAAATCACAAGACCGTATTTACTGGTGATACGTTTTTTGTATTGTGCTGGAAATACAGAATCAGGCTCAAATCGAATCAAGATAGCTCTGTTTGCACTTCCTCCCGACTTAATGAAATCCCGGTAAAGCCTCGAATTATGGTTGATTGCAAGCAAAAAATCAGCACTTCTGTCTGACGTAAACTCAAAAGCCTTAACATCAAAACTATCCCGGAAATCACATAACACCTCGTCCGGTAAATCCTTTAAGTTTAGTTCTTTTGCGGAGCCACCCAAACAAACTGTGATCATAAAGCCACATCTACTTCTTATCTAAAAAGGTTGCCTGAGTGATCTTCTTGATATCGGCATCGACCATAAGTTTTGCCAAGTCGTTCCACAAAGTTTTTGGGCTCCAATTTAGCAACTCTCTAGCTTTTGATGCGTCACCGATAAGCGAATCAACCTCAGATGGCCTTAGGTATCTAGTGTCTTGAATTACATGATCTTCCCAATTCAAATTAGCATGTTCAAATGCTTTCTCACAAAATTGTTGAATAGTTGCACCCTGACCTGTAGCGATTACGAAGTCACTAGGTTCTTCTTGTTGCAACATTAGCCACATACTTTCGACATATTCTTTTGCGTAGCCCCAATCTCGAATAGACTCAAGGTTTCCAAGGTAGAGTTTTTCTTGCTTTCCCTCTAAAATTGCAGCTACCGCACGCGTAATTTTCCGAGTAACAAAAGTTTCACCTCTTCTAGGGGATTCATGATTGAACAAGATACCGTTAGTAGCATGGATGCCGTAGGCTTCGCGGTAATTGACGGTAGCCCAGTAAGCATAGAGTTTTGCAGTTGCATAGGGGCTTCGCGGATGAAAAAGACTCGTTTCACTTTGGGGTGGAGGCGTAGAACCAAATAACTCGCTAGTACTTGCTTGATAGAATCTTGCTTTAGATTTACTACTCCGAATTGCTTCCAAGAGTGTTGCAACTCCAACGCCATCAACATTGGCTGTATAAGAAGGCATACTGAATGAAACCATCACATGACTTTGAGCAGCAAGATTATAAATTTCATCTGGTTCAACTGTGTTTAGCAAGTTGGTAAGCCCAGAAGCGTCAGTAAGGTCACCATGATGTAAATGGAAGCGATTTGTTGGGTCGTGTGGATCTCTGAATAGATGGTCTATCCGAGAAGTGTTGAAGGTTGATGCTCTGCGTATGAGCCCATGCACTTCGTAGCCTTTCTCAAGAAGTAGCTCAGCCAAATAGGAACCATCTTGTCCAGTAACTCCGGTAATTAGTGCTCTTTTCATCTAAAGCCCCTTTCGGAAATCGTTAAGAACTGTAGCCAAGTGATCTAGTTCTGGCTTCAAATTGAAGTGGTGATTACCCAAGAAAAGTCCATGGTCATGCACTTCATCCGCAGAAGGCATCACTTCTAGTGGAGCATATTGCATGTGTTTTATCACGGGATTCCTTGTAAAATTACCAGTCACAATTGGCCTACTCTCGATCCCAGACTCCGTTAACTTGCTAAGCAACTCAGAGCGCCTATGTCTCAATTTATCTTGCAGAACAATTGAGAATCCAAACCAACTTGAGGATCCAATTGTTTTTTGGGTTCGGAATTCAGGCATTTCTTTTAATAGCGACAAGAAGTAGTTAGCATTCGCCTGCCTAGCCGTAACAAAGGAATCCAGTTTTTTTAACTGAACCCGACCGATTGCAGCCTCCATTTCAATAGGTCGCAAATTGAATCCAGGTAGGACAAACCGATACATGTCATCCCAGTGACTACCGGTTTTGTCATGCACATGGTTTTTATCAGGCAAGTCTCTCGTCCAACCATGAGCTCTGATTGCCTTTAAAGTGTGAAAAAGTGGTTCATCATCAGTCACTACCATTCCACCCTCCATAGTAGAAATGTGATGGCTAAAGAAACTTGAATAGGTCCCACCAATTCCAAAAGTCCCTGCACTCTTTCCATCGATACTACTTCCCAGCGATTCACAATTATCTTCAAGAAGTAAAAGATTGTATTTCATAGCAATTTGACGTAACTGTTTCCAGTCGGCTGGGTTGCCCAAAAGATTAACTACAAAGATAGCCTTCGTGCGTTCCGTAATTGCATTCTCTGTTTTTGCAATATCAATATTCAAAGTATCAGGATCGATGTCAACAAACTTCAGAATGGCACCGATTTGATTTACAGGGTAGTAAGTTGTACTCCACGATACCGCGGGCACGATTACTTCGTCACCCGGCTGGAGTAGAGGGTTTTCACGGTATCGACATGAAGTGAGAAGTGCCAGATTCGCACTCGACCCACTATTTACCATCACGGCATGTTTTGCTCCAACATAATCCGCAAATTCATTTTCAAATGACTCAACTTCATTCCCCATTGTGAAGCGTCCAGAGTCGATTACTCTTTGAATTGCAACAAATTCCTCTTTATCCCAAGTTGTACTTGCCAAAGGATATGAACTCATTTAGATTCGCCCTTTGACTGCGCTTGATACCAATCCGCAGTCTTTTTTATTCCGGCTTCAATCGTTGTGTTCGCCACCCAGCCAAATGAAGAAGCGGTGCGAACATCCATAAGTTTTCTCGCCATTCCTGTGGGTTTTGTAAGGTCGGCAACAATTTGCCCTTCATAGCCCATGACCTTAGATGCAATTTGATAAAAATCTGAAATTGAATAATCTCCTTCTGCCCCTAGGTTTAGAGTAGCAGGAAAATTCACTAGATTTCCGAGTGATTTGACAATAAAATCGGCAACATCATCGACAAATGTAAACTGTCTTCTTGCGCTTCCGTCACCCCACATGACAATCTTCTCGTCATTGTTTCTTAATGCAAGATGGATTTTGGCAATAATTGCAGCCAATAAATGACTTCGCTCGGGTTCAAAGTGGTCATTAGGGCCATAAAGGTTTGAAAGAACAAACGTGCGCCAGTTCAGTGAGGATGAGTTTATTTGTACCGTTTTCCATCCCACTAATTTTGCAAGTGCATAGCTTTCATTGGTTGGCTCCAACTGGCCCGAGAGTATTTCACTCTCTTTCATTGGATGAGAAAAATTCCTTGGATACATGCATGAACTTCCCATATAAATCAAATTTGGAGTATTCAAATTCTTGGCAGCCCCAAGCAGTGCGGAATCAATTTTGATGTTTCTTGACAGGAAATCACTTGGGTTTGCAATATTTGCAGAAATGCCTCCAACTTTTGCAGCACAGTGAAGGATTGCTTCAGGGTTGTTTTCCTCCAGGTACTTAAGAGTTGCTGCCTCATCCTCAAGATCTAATTCACGGTGGCTTGGGGTTAGTACTCTATGGTCAGCAATCTTGGCCGCATAACTTACGGCCCTGCCAAGCATCCCTGAACCACCTGTTACGAGTACTTTCATAGGCTTTAGTGTAGTTGTAGGGATAGAATTCTTGGAATACTTAAATCAAATGCTCCTTGTGTTGAGCGCGATTTCCCACAAATCCCCGATCTTGTCTAAGCTCCTTAATTCAAGAATACTTGAGCAGTAATCTGGTGGAACCACTAATTCTGTTAAGTTCTCCTTGAAAAGATTTATTGAGGCAACAAAATCTTCTACCGTCCGACAATAATGTTGATCTGGGAGTTGAAAACGTCGCAGATCTGGGATGTCAGAGAGCAACACTGGACATTTGTACAGCATTGCTTCAACGAAAACTAGGCCGTCACCCTCGTAAGAAGAAGGAATAATTAGCAAGTCCCCCGGCCCGAGATGTGCCCAAGGTTTAAGTTGCTGACCATGGAAATTTACTTGAAGATGATTTCTAGTAGCCACGTTTTCGAGTTCTGAACGTAGAAGGCCGTCCCCGATAATCTCAGTTTTGATGCTAGTTTTTCTAGTTATCTCAAGGAGCCAATCTGGTTGCTTTTCCTTGCTTAGCCTCCCAATAAAGATTAGTCGTTGAATTTTTTGACTTGGTACAATTATTAAGTCATCTTGGATACTTTGAATTGGGTTTTGAATCACAAACTCTGGCTTTTCATGGTTTGGCCAAATAGTTAAATGACTAGAAACTGCAATCCAAGTAGCCGCTTTTTTCTTGAGCAAAAACCTAACAAGTATCCCGACTTTTTTTCTGGTATTCCAAGGGAAACTTGAGTGTTCAACAACGATTAATGGTACTTTTTGGAGAAGAAGCGCACCGAATAATTCTGGTAGGTCACAATTCAAAATTATATGACTTGGTCTCCAAAATCGCACTAGCTTGTTAAACTTCCGGAATGAATTCAAGGTATGAATTAAACCCCCGGGCCAGATGCGTTGCAATGGTAAAATCTCACAGGCAGGCATTACTTCATCTGGTGGACCATCATTTACAGGGACGAGTGAAACAGAGATCCCTCTGCCCCATAATTCATTGGCGATTAGATTCATGGAACGCTCAGCCCCACCACCAGTCAGCGAGTTGGTGACAATCATTACTCTCATCATAAAGTAAGCCTAACTGATCCAGAGTAAGGAATTGCATATGCAACAAACCACGATATTCTGGTGTATTAAGCCCAGAGCAATGTCAATCTAACCACTTGGTGTTGCTATGGTACGCAGTAGGTACCCAAGTGACTAAACCGTGAGGGCTATTGCAATGAGTAAAATTCTAGCTAAATGGCAGTTAAGTTCATTAGGGCGTTCATTGCGTATTTTACCAAAATCGGATCAACGCAAAGTAATTGCAGTGATGCTCATTCAGATCAGTATGGGAGTACTTGATTTACTTGGTGTTCTTGCAATCGGTTTGCTTGGTGCTCTTTCTGTGACTGGAATTCAGTCAGGCACCCCAGGCGACCGGGTAAGTACAGTTTTAGAGTTCTTGCACATATCGAATTTTCCCTTTCAAACACAGGCTTCTATCATTGGAATATCTGCAGTGCTGGTGCTTGTGGGACGCACCGCGCTATCTATTTTCTTTACTAGAAGAATTCTAATTTTCTTAAGTCGTAGAGGGGCAAAAATTTCTTCGGATCTAATTTCAAACTTACTTGCGCAACCTCTCCTCAAAATTCAATCACGCTCTATCCAGGAAACATTGTTTGCTTTAACAACTGGAGTAAGCTTAATTACGCTACAGGTATTGGCTGTCTCGGTTGTTCTCGTTTCAGATTTAGCACTTTTGGCGATTATGGCAATTGGTCTTTTTCTAATCGACCCGACTACGGCTACAGTAACATTCTTAATTTTTGGATTAATTGGCTATTTTTTATACAAGTTTATGGACTCCAAAGTAGGCAGTTTAGGCCAGGCTAGTACGAGTTTAATTATAAAATGTAACGAGAAAATTATTGAGGTTTTCGATTCATATCGAGAGTCGGTAGTGCGAAACCGTAGAGATTACTACGCGCGGGAAATTGGAAAGCTGCGGTATCGATTAGCCGACAATTCAGCAGAGTTAACGTTTATGCCTTATGTGAGCAAGTATGTTATTGAGACTGCCGTTATAGTTGGAGCTCTATTAATCGGCGCCATCATGTTCTTGCTCCAAGACGCAAATCGTGCAATTGCTACGTTTGCGATTTTTCTTGCAGCTGGAAGTCGAATTGCTCCAGCTGTGTTGCGAATACAGCAGTCACTCCTACAAATACGTGGGTCACTTGGACAAGCAACTCCTACTTTGGACTTAATTGATGAATTAGGCACGTTACCATTAGTTGAAAATGTGCCAGAGGTCTTAGATTTTGAGCACCTTGACTTCGTCCCTGAGGTAAAAATGTCCAATGTCACGATGACCTATCCAGGTAAGAACAATCCCGCTGTAATCGATGTAAACCTCACAATTCCACAAGGTTGGTTAGTTGCTTTTGTTGGGCCTTCAGGCGCAGGCAAAACGACCATTGTCGACATTCTTCTGGGAGTTCTTAAACCTGATAGAGGAGAAGTCACAATTTCAGGTCTTAACCCACAGTTTGCAGTTACAAAATGGCCTGGAGCAATTGGTTATGTACCGCAAGATGTTGCAATCGCATCCGGGACGCTTCAGGAAAACATTGCACTTGGTTATCCGGAGGAATTTGCAACGAACGAGTTGCTTCAAAATGCTCTAAAGGTCGCTCACCTAGAAGAATTCGTGGCCTCCTTGCCAGATGGCCTTGCCACAGAGGTCGGAGAAAGAGGTGCAAGAATAAGTGGGGGCCAAAGACAACGACTAGGGATAGCCCGCGCGATGTTCACTCAACCGCAATTACTTGTTATGGACGAAGCCACAAGCTCCCTGGATGGCGAAACCGAATTTGCCATTACTGAAGCGATAAAATTTCTTCATGGCAGAACGACCATAATCATGATTGCTCATCGACTTTCAACAATTCGAGAGGCAGATTTAATCGTTTATATGGATCGAGGCCAAATTGTGTCTACAGGTAGCTTTGAAAGTTTACGACAAGAAATACCTGACTTTGACACTCAAGCAAAACTGATGGGGTTATAAGTGTTTTTGAATTTTTCTAAAAAAAGAATATCGTTGTAGTTTTTCAAAAGGAACCCCTTTGGCTAGTTTATAAAAAAAGTACGTGATTGGAGTATTAGATTTCAAGAGTGACTCTGCTATCAGTGAATTCCAACTTAAGTAATGTTCAGGGTTTACCATTTCGTTCATTTTATGCTTTTTGGAATCCCTGAGGCTAAACAAATGAGCCTTATAAAAGTTATTTCTTACAAATATGCGAAGAGAGTTTTTTCGCCCGGTGCTAGTTTCCGCAAAAAGGAATTTCTGAATCAAGTCGCCGGTGAAGCTGTGGGCATAGATCTTTCCATTGGCGTTCAGTGCCCTATTTGTCTGTGTAAAAAGGAGGTCTTGAGGTATAGGTAAAATGTTGAGGCCATTATTTCCCTTCATCGCAGACTGAATAACCGCCAGGTGGCTCCACCCCGTCCAGGGGAAAAATGGTGCAACATTAAAGTATCTTTTAATTTTTTTAGTTCTATAAATTACACCACTTATTACTCCGTTTATATCTTGCATGTCATTCGTAATTTGACTCACTGAATTTAAGAGAGAATTAGCAACAATTAAATCAAGAGATTTATCGTTTTCAAACTCGATCAATATGCGACTCAAAGAATTCTTTAAAAGACGATCATTTGTTGAGAGTAGCCAAAAAAATTCAGGATCATGTTGCAGGGCCACTAAAAAACCTTGAGAGATGTTTACATCTACCAATAGCGCATCTCCATAAAAAATTACATCATCACAAATCGCCGAGGCCCTAAGCCTATTGTTATCATCAGGATTAAAAGCATTTACTGAGATGACAATTCTCAGATTTTTACAACTTCTATTTGGTTTTTTGCTGTATTCAGCGAAATCACTTCGCAATGTTTGTACCTGATCAAGCGCAACTTCGAAGTCACTATGACAGGGAATGTAAACAAGAATTTCAAAGTCCACAGCATCCCCTTTTCTTCTAAGTGCTCGTGGCTTGGGCCGGGATCGAACCGGCGACCTAACGATTTTCAGTCGTTCGCTCGTACCAACTGAGCTACCAAGCCAAACAAGGTTCTGATATCGG
>Ga0164292_10001259_pt1 | contig 20380 bp, 20 predicted proteins | sample GEODES117metaG_FD_111486 | JGI IMG/M metagenome (GOLD analysis project Ga0164292, IMG submission 111486) | Eutrophic lake water microbial communities from Lake Mendota, Wisconsin, USA - GEODES117 metaG | ecosystem: Environmental > Aquatic > Freshwater > Lake | place: USA: Lake Mendota...
AGATGAATGGAAGAAGGCACCCCGCCTCGATAAGGCGACCGATGCTGCGCTTTGGAAGAGATTCTCATCCTCTCGTAACCGTTTCGATAAGCGACGTCGTCAACATTTTGCCACTCTGATTGCTAAACAGAGTGAGGTCAAGGGCGCGAAGGAGCGCATCGTCGAGGAGGCTGAAGCATTGCGTACCTCGAAGGAGTGGCTCGCTACCGCCGGCAAGTACAAAGCATTGATGTCGCAATGGAAGAGCGCCGGGCGAGGCAAGCACAGTGAGGACGCCAAACTCTGGGCACGCTTCAAGGCTGCCCAAGACGAGTTCTTCCAAGCTAAGAATGCTGATCTAGAACGTCGCGGCGAGACCATGGAGCAGAATCTGGCAAAGCGCCAGGAATTGGTTGCACTCTTCGAGGCGATCCTTCCGGTCGCGGACCACCAGGTGAGCAGGAAGCGTTTCCGCGAACTCGACGAACAGTGGCGCAAAATCGGGATGACCGACCGAAAGAAGCGCGACGCACTCGAAGCGCGCGTGAAGGTCGTCAACGATGCCATTCGAGCAGCGGAGTCGAACCACGCTCGTAAGACGGATCCCACCGCACGGGCACGTGCCAACGATGTCGTCACCCAACTCCAAGAAGCTATCGATAACTACTCGGCTCAGGCGGCTAAGGCTGAAGCAGCAGGTAATGCGAAACGGGCCAATGAGCTCCGCGAAGCAGCAGAGGCGCGAAAGGTCTGGTTGGCCGAGGCCATGAAGGGCCTTGCTGAGTTCAGTAACTAGCTATTGGTCACACGGTAGACGTCGTAGACACCATCAACGGATCGGACGGCAGCCAAGACTGAATCAAGATGGGTCGCATCTGCCATCTCGAAGGTGAAACGTGAGTAAGCAGTCCGGTCCTTCGCGGTATGGACCGAGGCATTCAAGATATTGACGTGCTGATCCGAAAGCGCCTTGGTCACATCAGAGAGAAGACGGCTTCGATCTAGGGCTTCTACTTGAATGTTTACCAAGAAGAGAGACTTCGCATCGCTATTCCAGGCGACCGAGACAATCCGATCACTCTGATTCTGGCGGAGGTCTTCGAGATTGATGCAATCGCTACGGTGAACCGAAACGCCGCTTCCCTTCGTGATGAAGCCGGTTATCTCATCCCCGGGGACGGGTGTGCAGCATCGCGCCAATTTCACCAGAAGGTCGTCCGCACCCTCGACGTGGACTCCGCTACTGCTCCGACGTTCGAGCTGGGTTATCGGTACATTGGTGACGATCGCCGAATCGATGACATCTTCGAACGGCTCCTCTACCCCAATTGCAGCGACCAACTTCTCGACTACTGAAGCCGAAGAGACATGTCCGTCACCGACGGCGCAATAGAGCGCCTCGATGTCAGCGAATCGCATCTCATGTGCGAGTTCGATCAACGCATCCCCAGCCAGGATCTTCTGGATCGGCAATCCTGCCTTGCGCATCTGCCTTGCGAGGGAGGCTTTACCCGCTTCGATTGCCTCATCGCGACGTTCTTTCGTGAACCAAGCCTTGATCTTGGATCGGGCTCGTTGAGACTTGGCGAACGCCAACCAATCTCGTGACGGTGCTGCCGTGGGACTTTTGTTGGTCAGGACTTCAATCGTGTCGCCATTGACCAAAGGTTGCTCCAACGAGACTAACTTCCCATTGACCTTGGCACCGACGCACTTATTGCCGACCTCGGTATGGACTGCATAGGCGAAATCGACCGGGGTGGAGCCTGCTGGGAGTGCGATTACACTTCCCTTAGGCGTGAAGACGAAGACCTCTGGAGTGCGCAGGTCGTAGCGAAGAGCGTCAAGGAACTCATCGACATCAGGGGTCTCCTGCTGCAGTTCATGTAGTTGTTTGAGCCAAAGGATCTCGGTGTTGCTCGCTCGGGCATCTTCCCTGCCAGAGAGGGTCGCGTTCTTGTACTTCCAGTGCGCGGCGACACCGAATTCTGCACGTGAATGCATCTCATGGGTTCGGATCTGAATCTCCACGGCCTTACCTGTCGGACCGATCACCGTAGTGTGAAGTGATTGATAGAGATTGAACTTCGGCATTGCGATGTAATCCTTGAATCGCCCTGGGACGGGGCTCCATCTGGCGTGGATCGATCCCAGCACGGCGTAGCAATCACGAACGTCGTTGACCAAGACTCTCACTCCGACAAGGTCGTAGATGTCGTTGAAGTCGCGTCCTCTCATCACCATCTTCTGATAGACGCTGTAATGGTGCTTATTCCTGCCCTTTACTTCGGCCGTGATCTGCTCGTCCTGGAGGTCCTTGGTGAGAAGATCGATCACCTCTCGCGTCAGTACATCGCGCTGCGGTGATCTCTCCCCTATCAAGCGGTCGATCTCCTCGTACTTCTTTGGTTCTAGGGTTCGAAAAGAGAGGTCTTCCAATTCCCACTTCATCGTGTTGATTCCGAGACGATGGGCTAGTGGCGCGTAGATTTCAAGGGTCTCTCGGGCCTTCCTGGCGGCACTCTCAGGGGCAACGAACTCCCAAGTCCTGGCGTTATGGAGTCGATCAGCCAGTTTGATGATCAAGACGCGAAGGTCCCTCGACATAGCGACGATCATCTTGCGAACCGTCTCGGCCTCTGCCGTCGGACCATAGGTAACGCGATCGAGCTTCGTCACGCCATCGACGAGGTCGGCAACTTCGTCACCGAAGTCCAATCGCAGCTGATGCAACGAGTATTCGGTGTCCTCGACAGTGTCGTGGAGGAGCGCTGCACATATCGTCGCGCTATCGAGACCGAGTTCGATCAGGATCTCGGCGACGGCTACAGGATGCGTGATGTAGGGGTCACCTGACTTACGGAGTTGCCCCTCATGGGCGCGCTCGGCCTTTTCGAAGGCTAAGTTCAAGCGACGAAGGTCTTCATCGCTCCAGAGCGAACCCACCCGAGAACGGATGGGAGCAAGCAGTGACATGACCGGATTTTACCGGTCTTTGTTTATCGATTCTTCTTGCGTTTTGGCTGCTGGCGCTGGCTCACGGGGGCGTTCTCCTGCTCATTGCCGCCACGCGAGTTGACACGCTTTGCCAGCGCGATCATCGCCGGCTCGCGTTCCTTCAATCCTGCGAGGACTGGGGTCGCGATGAAGAGCGATGAGAAGGTTCCGATGATCATCCCAGTGAAGAGGACGAGCGCGACATCCTTGAGCGTGCCAGCTCCCAGGAGACCCGCACCGACGAAGAGAAGTGATGCGATCGGAAGTAGCGCAACGATGGAGGTGTTGATCGAGCGGATCAAAGTCTGGTTGACCGCGAGGTTGGCGGCTTGTGAGTAGGTCTGCCGTGCCACCTGAGTGATGTTCTTCGTATTCTCGCGCACCTTATCGAAGACGACCACGGTGTCATAGAGCGAATAGGCCAAGATGGTCAAGAAGCCGATCAACGTTGCCGGCGTCACCTCGAATCCGATCAAGGCATAGATACCGACCGTGATGAATACATCATGGAAGAGGGCGATGAAGGCAGCGAATGCCATCTTCGGTTCGAAGGTCATCGCGAGGTAGATCATCACGATGATGAAGAAGGCAACCAAGCCGGTGATGCCTTTACGCGTGATCTCCTCCCCCCATGATGGACCAATCGATTGGACGTCGATTGACTCCACATCGATGGCGTAGCGAGAGGCGAGCACATCTTGTATCTCGGTCAATTCACCAGGTTCGAGGGAATCGGTTCTAATCTGGACCTTGTCAGTTCCAAGTTCCTGGACGATCAAGCCTTCGATGAAAGGAAGTTGTGAGACGGTCTCTCTGGCATTGGAAGCGTCAGCTTGACCACTGGTGACGGTAAGAACGGTGCCTCCGCTGAACTCGATTCCAAGTTTCATTCCTTGGAAGAAGAACGCTCCCGACGAGATGATGAAGAGGGCGAGCGAGACCAAGTACCACTGTTTCCTGCGACCCACGAAATCGATGGAGACCTCACCGCGATAGAGGCGTCCTCCGAATGAGCTCTGATTCTTCTTCTCAGACATTGGCGCTTACCTCTCCGACGTTCTTCAATCCCAAGTTCTTCGGTGTAAGTCCGCTGAACTTTCGTCCCTCCTGGAAATACTTCATCCGTGATAGAACCACGACAAGTGGCTTCGAGAAGAAGAAGATCACTAGAAGATCGATCAAGGTGCTGATGCCGAGCGTGAAGGCGAATCCACGGACACCGCCGACGGCGAAGATGTAGAGCAGAACAGCGGCGATCATGGAGACAACATCCGAGACGATCACAGTTCGTCGAGCACGAATCCAAGCAGTCTCAACCGCAGTCTTCAGAGATCTGCCCTCGCGAAGCTCATCGCGAAGTCGCTCGAAGTAGACGATGAAGGAGTCCGCCGTCACGCCGATCGACACGATGGCACCTGCGATACCAGCAAGGGTCAAGGTGTAACCGACCCATTCACCTAGCAACATGAAAGAGACGATCAAGACATAGGCGGCGACAATCAACGACCCGGCCGCGACGACGCCGAGAGCTCGGTAGTAGAAGAGGCTGTAGACCAACACCAGGAAGAGTCCGATAACTCCAGCAAGAAGTCCTGCATCCAACTGCTCGGCTCCGAGGGTCGGCGAGATCTGCTGCACTTCGCCACGTTCGAAGGCGAGAGGTAAGGATCCGTACTTCAAGACACTAGCTAGATCCTGTGCTTCCAACTGAGTGAAGTTTCCCGTGATCTGCGCTTGTCCGCCGGAGATGGTCTCGTTGATTCGCGGAGCGGAGACGACCAATCCATCAAGAACGATGGCCAGCTGATTCTGCGGCGACGGCAGATTGACCACTTCGCTCGTAACCTGAGCGAACTTCCTGCCGCCTTCACTGCTGAAGTCGAGTGAGACGTACCATCCCAAAGTGGTGGTGGCATCGAATACTGCTTGTGCACCGGAGACATCCGTTCCAAGTACTCGCGCTGGCGCGAGGAGATACTTGAGGAATCCTTCGCGGTCACAGACTGCGACGGCTTGGTTAGGGTCATCAAGCGCACCCGCGCCTCGCTCTGCGACGGTGGTGCAGTCCAGGTTTCGGAACTGTTCTGCGACCTCAGGTGTGACGCCTGCAGGTAACGCCGAGTCATCAAGGAGTTGCGAATCCGCGCTATCGCTCGTTTCGATCAAGACCTGGCGGAAACGGAGTTCTGCAGTCTGACCGACCAGATCGATGATCCGGCGACCGTTCTCGCCAGGGACCGAGATCACGATCTGCCGATTGGTTCCGGTTCCTTGTGCTGCTACTTCGCTCTCGGCGACACCAACACCATCGACTCGTTGGCGGATGATGTTGACTGCCTGATCGATCGATTCAGTTGTGATGGTCCCTTCTTGACCCGGTTGAACCTTCGGTTGCAGCGTTACAGAAGTGCCGCCGCGAAGATCCAAACCGAGGTTGACCGAGGTTGCGCCGGTGAAGACGGCGACGCCACCCATCGTAAGCAAGACGATGAAGAGGATGACGAGAGTTCGAACCGGATTCGAAGGGACGGGTTGCTGGTTGGCCTGATTGCGTGCAGAGCCATACGGAACGCGCTCGAAGGACATGGGGCGAGAGTCTAGTTCACTCTCTACTCGAAGAGTGTCGGTACTCCAAGCGAGGCGGGTGGTTCTTTACCCACATGGCGCCATCCAGCACTCGTCGCTACCCGTCCCCTTGGCGTCCTAGAGAGCAGTCCTTGCCTGATCAAGAATGGTTCGCATACCGCTTCCAAGGTCTCGCTCTCTTCCCCAACCGAGAGGGCGAGTGTCGAAAGTCCCACCGGACCACCTTGGAACTTATCCACCAAAGAGGTGAGGATCGCACGGTCGAGTCGATCAAGACCCATCTCGTCGACCTCATACATCGCCAATGCCGCGCGGGCCTGATCCATCGAGACCTTCCCATCAGAATGAACTTGCGAGTGATCTCGGACTCTCCGGAGGAGGCGATTGGCAATGCGAGGCGTTCCACGTGATCGCGACGCTATCTCATCGACCGCATCACCTTCGATCTCGATCTCTAAGAGTCCAGCGCTTCGTGTGATGATGGACGCGAGGAACTGTGCATCGTAGAAGTCCATGTGGGCAGTGAAGCCAAAGCGATCCCGCAATGGTCCGGTGAGAAGACCTGACCTCGTGGTCGCGCCGACGAGAGTGAACGGGGCGATCTCAAGTGGGATGGAGGTGGCACCTGCACCTTTACCGACGATCACATCGACTCGGAAATCCTCCATCGCCATATAGAGCATCTCCTCCGCTGGACGTGCGATGCGGTGGATCTCATCGATGAAGAGCACCTCACCAGGTGTGATTGCGGAGAGGATCGACGCAAGATCCCCCGCGTGATGGATCGCAGGGCCAGAGGTGATCTTGATCGGAGCGCTCATCTCCTTCGCGATGATCATCGCAAGAGTGGTCTTTCCCAATCCCGGCGGTCCAGCAAGGAGAATGTGGTCGGCGGTGTTGGCGCGAGCGATCGCTGCATGGATCAGTGTTGCAAGTTGATCTTTCACCCTATCTTGACCGACGAACTCAGCTAGCGACTCGGGTCGGAGTGCATGATCGATCCTGGCCTCATCACTGATCAATTCGGCTCGTACGAGTGATACCTCTTCTGAATCCTCATTCTTCATCGCTTCGTCCTATTGAGACGTGAAAGGGCCTCCTTGAGCGCAACATCAATCTCGATGCCAGCTCCGAGTTCGGATGCTGCCGCTGACGCCTCACGTTCCCCATACCCAAGATTGATGAGCGCTGAGACGACATCGCTACGCACCGAACTCTTCGATCCACCCTTGGGAAGCGACATCTTCTCTCGCAATTCAAGGGAGATACGTGATGCCACTTTCTTTCCGATCCCTGGGATCCGTTCCAGATATGCCAGATCTCCGTCGACGATGGCTTCCATGAGATCTTCGGTCTCGGTCGTGGCAAGGATGGTCAATGCAACCTTCGGTCCGACGCCGGTAACGGTCTGCAGTAGGCGAAAAAGTGAACGTCGGGCTGAGGTCGCGAAGCCATAGAGGGTCATCGCATCCTCACGTATCACGAAGTCGGTGAAGAGATCGATCCTGGCCTGCTCAGTGGCTTGTTCAAGGTCGACTCTTGGTGCATGCACTTCGATACCGAGCCCGGAGACCAAGACAGTTACAAGAGAGTGATGAGGGCCATCGATGCGTTCTATGACCTCGCCAATGACGCGCCCAATCATCTCTTTCGCGCCCTCTCCTTCTTCACCGCTGCCTTCACTCTTGCCTCCCCTACCCCTCGCCAGTGATGGCAGATTGCGAGAGCTAACGCGTCCGTCGTATCGACAGGGCGCGGGATGTCCTTGAGCTTAAGGATTCGTTTGACCATGGACGCAACTTGCGCCTTGTCCGCCCTTCCAGATCCAGTCACTGCCGCTTTGACCTCACTTGGGGTGTGAAGGGCTATCGGCAGACCGCTCTTCGCAGCAAGAAGAATCGCCACTCCTGCCGCCTGCCCTGTAGCCATCGCTGTCCTCACATTGAGTTGCGAGAATACCCTTTCGATTGCGATGACATCCGGTTCTGCGCGCTCTATCCAGGATGAAAGTTCCGCTTCTAGGGCCAAGAGCCTCTGATCTATCTCCGCTTCCTTGGGTGTTCGAATCACACCTAAGTCGACCAAGTGCAGAGTCGATCCAATGCTCTCAACCACGCCGATTCCACAACGAGTGAGACCTGGGTCTACACCAAGCACGCGCATGAGCGCAGGCTAACTGAGCGCCGCCATGATCTCGTCGGAGACATCAAAGTTCGCATAGACGTTCTGGACATCATCGAGCTCCTCGATTGCCTCGATCAATTGAAACAACTTCTCCGCGCCGTCCTTGTCGACCGGAACACTGACCGAGGGCAGGAGAGAGACTTCGGCTGACTCATATTCCCAACCGGCGCTCTCAACTGCGCTCCTTACCGAGACCATCGCCGACGGTTCGCTCACTACCTCGTAGGAGAGACCAAGGTCGTTGATCTCCTCTGCCCCTGCATCAAGGACGATCTCCATAAGGTTATCTTCAGAGAGAGTTTGTGGTGCAGCCTTCTCGCCACTTCTCTGCTCCTTGCCGACTATTACAACGCCTCTTCGATGGAAGAGATAGGAGACCGATCCCGGATCTGCCATCGTGCCACCGTTCCTTGTGACGGCGACTCGCACTTCCGATGCCGCACGATTGCGGTTATCACTCAAGCACTCTATGAGGAGCGCAACACCTTGTGGTCCATAACCTTCATAGATGATGGTCTCGTAAGCCGCGCCACCGGATTCCAACCCCGCACCACGCTTGACTGCACGATCGATGTTGTCCGAAGGGACAGAGTTCTTGCGCGCCTTCTGGATGGCGTCATAGAGCGTCGGGTTACCGCTTGGGTCAGCACCACCCGTTCGCGCGGAGACCTCGATCGCCTTGATCAACTTTGCGAAGACCTTCGCCCGACGTTTGTCGATGATCGCCTTCTTGTGCTTGGTGGTAGCCCACTTGGAATGTCCTGACATCTCTACCTCGACTCGCCTTCGGAACCTCGGGGTGCACCGGTTAGCGAGTTGCTCCGCACCATATTAGGAGCGACGATCTCCTCGATGAAATAGCGATGGACTCGGGTGTCATTGGTCAATTCAGGGTGGAATGAAGTGGCGAAGAGATTCCGTGACCGAACTGCTACCGCATGACCATCGACCTCGGCCAAGACCGCCACGCTATCTCCGACCGCTTCCACCCATGGCGCCCGGATGAAGACTGCGGTCATTTTGAAAGGTTTACCGGCTGCGAACTCAATCTCACTCTCGAACGAATCCACTTGACGGCCAAAGGCGTTTCGACGAACCGTTACGTCGAGACCACCGAAAGTCTCCTGACCGGACATGGCATCAAGCACTCGGTCAGCAAGAAGGATCATCCCTGCGCATGATCCGTAGACCGGAAGCCCCGCACTCATGGCATCGACGATCGGATCGAAGAGACCGAAATTGCGCGCTAACTTTGCAATCGTGGTGGACTCGCCACCCGGGATGATCAGTCCATCGCAGGAAGCGAGCTCCGCTCGGGTCTTGACCGGGAATCCGTCTGCTCCACACTCTCCGATGGCGCGAATATGTTCTCGGACATCACCTTGGAGCGCTAAAACTCCGATGCGGGACATTCTCGATCCTCCAAGTACGGTCAAGAGACCGTCAACACATTCCCGACTTACCAGCCGCGTTCTGCGAGGCGATGAGGTACAGGGATATCAGCGACGTTGATACCGACCATCGCTTCACCAAGACCCTTCGAAGTCTCCGCGACGATCTTCGGATCGCTGAAGTAGGTAGTTGCTTTGACGATCGCTTCAGCGCGCTTCGCAGGATCACCCGACTTGAAGATCCCGGAACCAACGAAGACGCCATCCGCGCCGAGCTGCATCATCATTGCGGCATCAGCTGGTGTAGCGATTCCGCCGGCCGTGAAGAGGACCACAGGAAGGCGACCGCTCTCGGCGACCTCTTTGACTAACTCGTAAGGAGCCTGAAGTTCCTTAGCGGCGACATAGAGTTCATCCTCACGCATCGAAGAAAGTCTGCGCATCTCGTCACCAATGGATCGCATATGTGTGGTGGCATTGGAGACATCTCCCGTGCCAGCTTCGCCCTTCGAGCGAATCATCGCGGCACCTTCGTTGATGCGACGAAGCGCCTCACCAAGATTGGTAGCACCGCAAACGAATGGGACTGTGAAATTCCACTTGTCGATGTGATGGGTGTAGTCAGCTGGAGTGAGAACTTCGGATTCATCGATGTAGTCGACACCGATTGCCTGGAGAACCTGAGCTTCGACAAAGTGACCGATGCGAGCCTTGGCCATCACCGGGATCGTGACAGTCGCCTGGATCTGAGCGATCATCTCAGGGTCAGACATGCGAGCTACTCCGCCTTGGGCCCGGATGTCGGCTGGTACACGTTCGAGTGCCATCACGGCGACCGCACCGGCATCTTCGGCGATCTTCGCCTGCTCAGCGTTGACGACATCCATGATGACGCCACCCTTGAGCATCTCAGCCATGCCGCGCTTGACGCGCGATGAGCCAACTACTCGACCGGTCGATCCCTGGTCAGATGCGTTCGCCATCATCTCTCCCCTTGTCATCTCCGCTAGCCGCGCCCTGATTGATGCCGTTTCAGATGAAACACGTGGGCGCATTCCGGGGCTGGAGTCTACTTCTCTGGTTCCGCCTCTGTCTCATCGACCGGGAACTCGAACGTTGGCTCGTTTGCGGTCAGGGCGATCCAGATCTGTCCACGTTCGAATGGCGCAGGCGAACCGTCGAGAAGCGTCCATCGCGTAGGCGTGGTTGCGTTCTCACGACTCCATTGCACTTCGATGACTTGCCCATCGCGCAGGAGGAATCCGTCACCGGCGCCGATCACTTCGCTCTTTGGCGTGATTCCGCCATAGCGATCACCGAACTCCGAAGGCACGATTGGAACCACTTGGATGATGAAGGTTGGTGATCCCAGTTGGTAACCATCGCTATTGAGATTCGCCTCACCATTGAATTCGATCAGCCAGCGATCCTCTTTCTTGGACCACTTCAAGCCATATCTTGCATTCGGCCAAGTCATCTCGGCTCGGACGATCGCCCGACCGTTGCCTGGATTTGGACCGAACTTCCAACCGGGGGCCCGCACTAGCTCCACCGATTCAGCGTTCGGATCAGTCTCCAATAACTTCTCCGGGTAAACGAACATGTTGGTTGGCGCATAACGGAGTGGATCGCGGAAATAGACAGAGGGCGGATTTCGTTGCGCGCCAAGATTTGCAAGATTCGCGGCATCGATCACTGGGTACATCCTCGACTGGGCCCCGCTGAAGATGAAACCGACTCGGCCATATTCAGCCAAGATATCTATGTCGCTTATCCTCGCCGAACGGATCGGCCCTATCTTCACTGGATAGTTGGAGGAATAGACCGCAAGGAGGCGAGTGAGACCGGCTTCGACCTGTTCGATGTAAACCACATCCGCGCTCTCGACACCGACTTGAGGGTGTGCCGCGCGAGTGTCATCGATCTTTGCAGCGAGTATGCGGTTGTTCTTCCCTGGCAGGCCGGTAAGGAGATTGATCTCTACCTTCGGTTTATCACCTGCGCTCCTTTCGCCAAGTTGACTGCACGCTCCCGCGATCACGAGCAAGGGAAGCAAAAGCGCGATGCGAAAGGCTTTTGGTCGATTCATAAAGTTCCAGCCTCCGACATCTCGAAGGGATAAACGACTGGTAATGGCGCCCTTCCAGCGAGACGAAAGAGGCGAACCAGCGGTCGAGATCGTTGAACCCCGGTCGTGTGTACGGCCTCGCGATGGAGCCGCATCGCCACTTCAATCCTCTTGCTCACACCAGTGATTCTCTCTGACAGAGCTGGGTTCTTCTTGTGAAAATCTTCCGTTTCGTAGAGCAACGCCACAGTCGCAGCGAGGCCCTCTTCGGCCTCTGAGCGTTCCGCGATCTCCGCCTCACCTGCGAGGAAGGCCGATTGAGTCAAGACCATAGCCACCGCCGGATCGACCCCGGGAAGATGTGACACCTCTAGCGCCAAGGCGGCTCGCTGTTGAAGGAGTGCATCGAGTGCCGCCCATGAGGTCTCCACGCGATGATGTAAGCGATCAAGCCTGCTCGCAGTGAAAGTGAGGTACCAGATGAAGAGGAAGAGAAATGCCAGAAGCGGGAAGAGGATGTAACTCTCCATCATCACACTCTCCCATCATTCTTCTCGAATCGATTCAGTCCGCCCAATGGAAACCTGTTCCACGGTCGTGAGTCTGCAACGAGGCGAACCTTCTCGTATCCACCATTCTCCGACTTCGGCGTGATGAAGTCATAGACGTCAAGGATCTGTCTACCGACCACTGGCCAATCGAATCTCTCGGCACCTGTATGGCTCTTTGCTGCCATCTCTTCCAAGATCTTCGGTTCGTCAAGGAGTTCCGAAGCTTTCCTTGCGAGATCCATCCAGTCGCCAGTCCGAAAGTGGCGACCCCATCGACCATCGTCCAACACAAAACGAAATGCTGGTAAGTCACTAGCCAGGATCGCGGCACCCGTCGCCATCGCCTCAGCCAAGATGATCCCGAAGGACTCCCCACCCGTGTTAGGTGCGATGTAGAGATCAACCGACTTGAAGAACTGCCTCTTCTCTTCATCGGAGAGCATTCCCAAGAAGGTGATCCGCGAGTGGAGGGATGGATCGATCCACTCCAGCGCTTCCTCGCTCTCCCCCGGGCCTGCGATCAGTATTCGCAGATCGGGATGTCGAGCAACTATGGCAGGCACTGCCTCGAAGAGAAGCGAAAGCCCCTTCCGCTTCTCCGCGAATCTGCCGATGAAGCCGATCGTCTTGCCCAACTGCCACTCCAGACGAGGAGACGCATCCGCGAACGAGGCGAGGTCTATGCCATTGGGAATGACGACTGCATCGGTGTCGACATGGGTGAGAAGGGTCGATCTCGCTACCTCACTGACCGCAATCCGTGCGCGTAATCGTTCGATGATCGGTTCGACGATCGGAACGATCGCGAATGCGATTCGAATTCGTTCGGCCGCCACATGAAAGGTTCCAACCATCGGACCATCGGAGAGCGAGCATGCCAAGAGACCAAGACTCGGAATCGCTGGTTCATGGATATGAAGAAGATCGAAATCGTTCTGCGAAATCCATTGCCGAACGCGTGAAGCGGCGACTGGACCGAAGAGAACGCGCGCCACCGCACCGTTATAAGGGATAGGTATAGGTCGACCAGCGGGAACGACGAATTCATCTCGAAGAGCATCCTCATCCTCAACAGGAGCAAGGACAGAGACGCGATGTCCTTCCCGGATCAAGAGATGTGCAAGATCTCGAATGTGGACTTGAACTCCACCGGGTGCGTCCCAACCGTAAGGCGAAACCAATCCAATGTTGAGCTTGCGGCTTAGGGTCACCATCAACCCGCTACATCGAGGAAGACGCGTTGCAACATATGCCAATCCTCCGGACGCTTATCGATCTCATGCTCGAAGTTCTCAGCGATGGACTGGACGATATCTTCGACGCTCTTGCCCTGGGTTTCGATCCTGTCACTGAAATGAACTGCGATTCCTATCTCCGTGTAGGTGATGTGTGCGGTGATCAGTGGCGCGCCTGTCTCGAGCGCTAGTTTTGCCGGACCTGCTGGGAACTTCGCCCGGCGACCGAAGAAGGAGACTTCGACTCCACTCGCGGAGAGGTCTCGATCCGAGACGAGTGCGACAAGCCTTCCTTCGCGCAGTCGATCCTGGAGCGTTTTCGTCACCCGCCCATCGAGATCGAGCACTTCCATGCCCATGGCTTCTCGATAGGCCAAGAACTTCCTGAAGAGTCTCTCAGGCTTCAAGTGTTCAGCAACGGTGACAACTGGATGACCATCAGCGGAAAAGAAGGCGCCGGCATGATCCCAGTTACCCGAATGTGGGAGGGCAATCACGAGCCCCTCCCCTCGCGCGATCAAAGTATCGAAAGTCGATCTATTCACCACCTCAACTGTCGAGCGGATCCGAGCAGGAGTCCATGAAGGGAAACGAAAGGTATCGATCCAGTAGCGAAGGTTGGAGCGCATCGCACGATCCAGAAGTTGCTCGAGCTCGACCCCTGAAGAGATTCCGCTCACGATGGACATATTGGAACGCAACCTTCGTACCCTTCTTCCATCGCGCCGGACCGCATATCGAGCGATTGCATCACCCAATCGATACGCACTCTTCTCCGGCAAGAGACGGATGATGCGCCACGCCAAGCTATAGATGAGATAGCTCATGCATCCCTCATGACGACATAGAACCTTTGTGCAACCGTCACGGCATTGATTGCGACCAGGAACCAGAGTCCGACATCCATCGCAGTGGTGACACCTAGTCCATAGAGCCCTGTGACAGTAAGGAGCACGATCAAGCGCTCGGCGCGTTCAGCGACTCCTACCTCGCAAGGGATCCCAAGGCCCTCTGCGCGAGCCTTGATGTAGGAGATCAAGAAACCCAAGAGGAGGGATGCGATCAATGGGACCAGCCAATCCTGCTCATTCTCCACACTCCAGAAGATCAGCGCGATGATCACCACCGCATCGCTGATCCGGTCAAGAGTGGAGTCAAGGAGTGCGCCGAATCGTGTGCCATTACTTCCCGACAGACGCGCGATGGTGCCATCAAAGAGGTCGCTCAAAAGGAATAGGGCGATCACTAGCGTGCCAACGAAGAAGTTCCCGTTGGTGAAGAAGAGGAAGGATGCGACCCAAGAACCGACGGCTCCGACAACTGTGATGCCATTTGCCGTGATACCGACTCTCATCATCAACCGAGCCAATGGTGTTATCAATCGAGTCACACCACTCTTGAGCGGAATCCTCAGCACTCCGTGATTCTACTTTCCCATTCCGATCTGGGGCGAGGTCGTGGATTTCTCCGCATCGGCGAATAGGGTTGCCTCATGAACGGTGGAAAAAGGCTCGAGGCAATCGTCATTGCGCCGCCAAGATTCGGCCTCGATTCGCTCGCCATCGCTCTCACATCCCATCCCACGCTCACTCCATTTAGCGATGATCTGGTGATGGCGAAGTCGGACCTCTTGATACTTGTCATCGAGGCCGACCGAGGTCTCTCGCAAGATGAGATCTCACTTTTCAACCACCTGCGAGAATCCCAGATACCTTCCATCATCCTCGTCACCTCTTTGATCACAGCGGATCCAAAAACGAACGAGCAAGACCGGTGGGACTTTGATGACATCGTGATGTTGGTGAATCGAACGTTGGAGAAAGGCATCGCGCCTTATCTCGTCCTCCATGATGACGCTGGCCTTCCGATTGGTCTCTACGATCTCCTCGAAGGTTCAGTGATCAACTACAGCGCCGGGAGTAGCGCGCGAGAGGAAGCCGACTTGGAGTTGAGGGAGTTGGTGAAGGATTTCCAAGAAGAACTCGATGAAGAGAATTTCGTACCTTCAGACTTCACGTCAGGTCTACGAGTAGTGACGATTCCTTACATCCCAGAGCGAAGGATCGGTATCGCTGAGACCGAGCACTTCCTCACCATGCTGCGGCAAGCTCAGCCCTGACCTCGTCAAGAAGACGAGGTAATACTTTCGTGCCGCCGATCAATGGCATGAAGTTGGCATCTCCACTCCACCTTGGGATCACATGTTGGTGAATGTGATCGGCTACGCCTGCTCCGGAGATAGGACCCTGATTCATGCCGAGATTGAATCCCTGCGGGTTCGAGACTTTTCGCAGAACTTCCATGGCGTGTGCGGCGAGCTCAGCCATCTCACTTCTCTCCTCAACTGTCAGTTCGGGCAACTCTGCGACATGGCGATAGGAACAAATCAAAAGATGACCCGGGTTATACGGATAGAGATTGAGGACAACGTAATTATGCTTCGCGCGAGCAACGACAAGTCCAGATTCATCATCACGGGTTGGGATCTCGCAGAAGGGGCAACTGATCTCATTTCCACGTAACGGACGATTCTCACCCTTGAGATAGGCCATTCGATGCGGCGCCCAGAGGCGCTGCCAACGATCAGGGATTCCAATTCCCTCGAAACCCGCTTCGTCACTCGACTGCTTATCTGCCACGAAAAACCACTCAGACCTGTCTACGTTGATCTATCGCTGCGCGAATCTCCTCGATTGCCGCATCGATCGGCACACCATTCTTCTGTTCACCATTTCGATACCTGAAAGAGACTGAATTTGCGCTCTGATCCTGCTCGCCCGCGATGATCATGAAGGGGATCTTCTCACTCTGTGCATTTCTGATCTTCTTCTGCATCCGATCATCAGAGGCATCGATCTCAGCCCTGATTCCTAACTTACGCATCCCCTCGACGATCTTCGAGAGATAGGGCGTGAAGGCTTCTGCGACTGGAATGGCGCGCACTTGCACGGGCGCAAGCCACGGCGGGAAGGCGCCGGCGTAGTGCTCCGTCAAGACACCGAAGAAGCGTTCGATCGATCCAAAGAGCGCTCTATGGATCATGACCGGACGTTGCCTTGAACCATCACTTGCCTGGTACTCCAACTCGAATCGTTGTGGCAATTGGAAGTCGACTTGGATCGTCGACATCTGCCACGTTCTTCCAATCGCATCCTTCGCCTGAACGGAGATCTTCGGTCCGTAGAAAGCCGCGCCGCCCTTATCCAAGACCAACTCCAACGATTGCGCCTTTGCTGCCCGCTCTAGCGCTGCGGTGGCCTTCTCCCAATCCTCGTCGCTACCGACATATTTGGTCTCGTTCCGGGTAGAGAGCTCGAGATAGAAATCATCAAGCCCATAATCGCGCAAGAGATTGAGAACGAAGGTCAAGAGGCTATCCAGTTCGGCCGGCATCTGATCTGCCGTGCAGTAAATATGTGCATCATCCTGGGTGAATCCGCGTGCCCGAGTAAGTCCATGGATCACGCCAGACTTCTCGTATCGATAGACAGTGCCGAATTCGAAGAGACGCAGTGGCAATTCGCGGTAGGAGCGACCTCGAGATTGGAAGATGAGGTTATGGAAAGGACAGTTCATCGGCTTCATGTAGTACTGCGCGCCTTGTCGTTTGACATGACCGTCGCTACCACGTTCCTCGTCAAGGACCATGGGTGGATACATTCCCTCTGCGTACCACTGAAGATGTCCGGACTTCTCGAAGAGCGCTGACTTGGTCAAGTGAGGGGAATAGACGAACTCATATCCCTCTTCTTCATGGCGAAGCCGCGAGTAATCCTCCATCGCGCGTCGAATGATCCCGCCTTTGGGGTGGAAGACCGCGAGACCGCTTCCAATCTCCTCAGGGAAAGAGAAGAGGTCGAGTTCCTGTCCGAGTCGTCGGTGATCGCGCTTCTCTGCCTCCGCCAACATGGTGAGATAAGCATCAAGTGCCTCACTGGATGCCCACGCTGTCCCATAGATGCGTTGGAGCATCGGGTTCTTCTCCGAGCCGCGCCAGTAGGCGGCAGCCGAGCGCATCAATTTGAATGCCGGAATGTATTTCGTTGAAGGCAAATGTGGACCGCGACAGAGGTCTGACCAGACTGGTTCGCCATCCCTGCCGAGGTTGTCGTAGATCGTCAGTTCACCTGCACCGACCTCGACGCTCGCACCCTCTGTCTCATCACTTCGTCCCTTGATGGAGATCAACTCACACTTGTAGGGCTCGTCCTTGAGTTCACTAAGGGCAGCTTGCTCGTCCGTAACTCGTCTCTTGAAGCGCTGACCATCCTTGATGATCTTGCGCATCGCGCTTTCGAGACTCTCTAGATCGGCAGGAGTGAAAGGTTCCTTTGGATCGAAGTCATAGTAGAAACCATCGGTGATTGGTGGACCGATTCCAAGTCTCGTCTGAGGAAAGAGTTGCTGCACCGCCTGCGCCAGGACATGGGCAGTCGAGTGGCGTAGGACATTGAGGCCGTCGGGTGAATCGATTCTGATTCCTTCGATCACATCGCCTTCACGAAGATCAGTCCAAAGGTCCTTGAGTTCACCGTTGATGCGACAGACGACTATTGCCTCGCTACCGATTTTGGTCGCATCGCCGAAAAGATGATGTGCCTTCTGATCCTCGGTGACCGTGACCTTCTGACCATCAAGGAGGACAGTGATCGATGCGGACACTGCCCAAGGCTAGCAAAGCAGGAATTCAGAGCGCCGCACTAACTAACGGTTGAGTAGATCCAATATGCGATGGCGAAGACGGAGATGGCTAGGCCGATTGGGATGATGAACTTCATCTTCAAGAAAGGTGCACGCTCCGTCGCAGAGGTTGCCGTCTCCTTCGCCTTCGCCATAGCACGCTTGGCCCAAGCGAATTCGGTGGCAAGGATCGCAAGCCCGACGATCAAGACTGCGATACCCGGTCCTGGAGTGACTATAAAGAGGACGCCGAGAGCAGTGACGATTCCACCAAAGAAAGCGATTACCAATCGCCAGGCCAACTTGCCGGCGGGTGTCGACTTGATCCACGTAATGAGTTTCATGGATGCGGGTTCTTTGCTCTCCAGTCTTGGAATTCTGCGCGAAGTCTAGCAACTTCACTGAGCCCAGAATATGAATGGCCTTGGAAATGACTGACGGGCTGCACATCGCGAAGCGCCGACGCCAACGCCAACGCCGCCATTCCGAAGAGCTCGTCGATCGTGAAGTCTCTTTCCTTGACTTCGAAGAACTCCATCAGTAGTTCTCGGGTCAACCCGGCTAGGCAACCGGAGGCAAGGCTTGGAGTCCACCAGGTATCGCCATCCCAGAGGAGAAGATTGGCAAGCGCACTCTCCGTCACGACGCCCGCAGTGTTGGTGAAAATGACATCGTCAGCACTCTGTTCCTTGGCATATCTCAAGGCTGCCCCGTTCTCGCCATAAGAGAGAGTCTTGATCCCAGCCAACACGGAGCGCTCATTCTTTGGATAGGGGTAATGGACAAGCTTCAATTCCGTCGCAGGAATCTCGTGCTTGCGGGCGGTGATGATGACTTGCTCGGATGAGAGGTAAGTAAGTCGAATCTGTCCGCACTCCCCTGCGATCCAAGATGTTGCGGCAGCAAGTCCTTGAGCAACATCTAGCTCCTTGCCAAAGAAACCCAATCTCTTCTTGGCTTCATCAAGCCGCCGTAGATGCCGATCCCTTGCGAATATCTCTCCGTTCGAGACCAGCATCGTCTCGAAGAGCCCGTCACCGAGCCAAAAGCCTGATCGCAAGCGATCCGTCGATACATCGAGGGCTAGGCGATCGACCCGAGCGCCGTTCTGCCATAGGAACTCACTCATGCGATCGTCTCGACCTTCCTATCGGAAGCCAACGAGATCAATCGCTCCGCCTTCAATTCAGTCTCACGCCATTCATCGATGGGCTCACTCCCCCAAGTGACTCCTGCGCCAGTTCCAAAGAAGGTGATCGCGCTACTTCGCTTGAAGTCCTTGAAGAAGGTGCGAATCAATACCGAGAAGTGTGCCTCACCATCATGGATCCAACCCAAGGTTCCGCAGTAAGCGCCGCGATACGGTTCGAACCTCTTGATCACCTCCAGTGCAGAACTCTTTGGAGCTCCCGAGATCGATCCTGCCGGAGCCAATCGCTCAAGGATCTCTCTCCAAGTGACCTCATCCTTCAATTCTCCGACCACATCAGAGACCAAGTGGTAGAGACCAGGATGCTCTTCCACTCCCAACAAACGAGGTACCTCAACACTGCCTAGTCGACAGAGCGGTGAGATGTCGTTGCGCATCAGATCGACGATCATCACGTTCTCCGCTGAATCCTTCTCTTTGAAGGTGCCATCCCTTGACGTGCCTTTGATCGGGCTAGCGACGATCTTTCGTCTACCCGAATCATTAGCGACACGAAAGAAGGTCTCTGGGGATGCCGAGGCGATCTCCCAACGAGCGCTCTTGAAGTAGCCACCCGCAGGAGCATGATGGCGTTGACGAATCCTCATAAAGAGCTGTCGCAAATCAAGGCCATCATCGTTACTCAGCAGACGACATGCATTCACCTGATAGACCCATCCAGCAGCGATCTCGTCCCTAATCGTTTCTACATAACGCAGATAATCATCCTGATCGAGAGTGGTCTGCCAATCTCGGAGAACATCCTTCTTCGCCTCCGGATTTGATGGAGGTGAAGCGGACGAGTCCCTCTCGAAAGAACTGAAGCGCGCAACCTGCCAATCTCCTTCAAATGAACCGAAGACCACATAGAGATCTTGGGGATCGATCTCTTTGTCGAGCGGCTCCAAGGAGTTGTGGAATTCGGCAGGACCATCTGCTTGGAATCGGTCCATCATGAATGTGGCTTCCACCTCTATAAAGTACTTGTAGGTCGCCCACGACGGGACTTTCTTTGGCCTTTGAGAGGTCTCCCGCGATGCGATAACCTTCTCCGCACTCTGGCTGGTCGTTGGAAACTTCGGCTCGTCGGAGCTATGCGGACGTAGCGCAGCTGGTAGCGCGGAACCTTGCCAAGGTTCAGGTCGCGGGTTCGATCCCCGTCGTCCGCTCCATCTAATGATCGAAGACTCGGGATGCGCACGCTCCCAAGAGGTTTGGTGGAGTGGCCGAAGAGGTTTGGTGGAGTGGCCGAGAGGCGAGGCTCGGGACTGCAAATCCCGCTACACGGGTTCAAATCCCGTCTCCACCTCCACTACTCGTCCGATTCGTGGGCGAGTGGACAAGAAGTGAAGCGAGGGAAGAGAGTCCATGGCCGATGACTCAGTACGACCTTGGGGACGTTACTTCGTCCTAGAGGAGTCGCCCATACACAAGGTCAAGAGGATCGAAGTCCAACCGGGGAAGAGACTCTCTTACCAACGTCACAAGTTTCGTGCCGAGCATTGGATGATCGTCCAGGG